>JACCDX010490583.1_pt1 | contig 45347 bp, 48 predicted proteins | sample 7449681 | NCBI WGS metagenome assembly JACCDX01 (sample SAMN15323450, study PRJNA562643) | freshwater metagenome | isolation source: river surface water | place: USA:Blue River Watershed | collected 2017-08-18
GACACTGTATGCGTCGGTGAGGAAAATTCTGAGCCTTCCGGATGAGACCCGTTTGTTCATGTGCCACGATTACCCGCCAAACGATCGGCCGGTGGTTTTTGAAACCACGGTCGGTGAACAGCGCAGAAAGAACATCCATGTGCACGACGGTATCAGCGAGACACAGTTTGTCGAGATGCGCTCGAAGCGTGATGCGACACTGGAGATGCCAGTGCTGATTTTGCCATCAGTGCAGGTGAATATTCGCGCAGGCCATCTGCCGCCAGCGGAGCCTAATGGCGTGTCTTATCTGAAGATACCGATGAATGCGCTCTGAACAAGCATCAAACTAACGATTGATTTGACAGCCAAAAAAAATCCCGCGACAGACAGGCTGTCGCGGGATTTTTTTTGTTGCGTTCAGATCGTGCGCTCTGCTTACAGCCCGCCGTTCTGCTGCGCCACCATCATGTAGAGCATGGGGATGGACAACATGGTGTTGAAGCGCGAAGTCAGCATCGCCAGACGCGCTGCGGCGGCTTTCTGTTCCGGCTCTACGGCCACGATACCCAGCGCTTTTTTCTGGTTAGGCCAGATGATGAACCAGACATTGAAGGCCATCACCAGCGCAAGCCACATGCCGATACCGATTGCATGCACAGGCTGTTGCAGACTCAGCGCGGCGGCCAGGTAGCCGTTCATCCATGCCACCAGCACGCCGGTGATCACGGTCGCCAGTGCTGCCCAGCGGAACCAGAACAGCGCAGTCGGTGCGATGACTTTGCCGATGGCAGGCTTCTGCTCATCTGGAATTTTAGGCATTGAAGGGATTTGCACGAAGTTAAAGTACCAGAGCAAACCGATCCACATCACACCTGACACCACATGCAGCCAGCGCATGACGAATGCGCCCCATGCGTGGCCATATTGCGGACCGACACCCGCGACGCTGCTGGCGATAATGACCAGCAGCACCAGGAGTACGATCCCGGCGATGATGGTCCGACCGAGCGATTGCAAAATTGCAGCCATAAATCCTCCAAAAAAATCAGTTCGACGCTTTGTTATTTAGGGGGTTGTGCGCGCGTCGCGTTGCACTTTTGTAAAACTGCCGAAGTATAGCCTAACCATTCATCGTCGATGAGACCCGGCATCGGCGGGGTGAGGCGGCTCAAGCCGGGTCCGGATCGACCCGGCTGATATTAAGACGGGCGCTGCCTTCAGCGACCATGAGCGCCAGCTGCTGCGGCGCTTTGATCTGGCTGACGCGACGAATGATCTGGCCTTTGTCATCCTGCAGAATCGCGTAGCCACGCTCGAGTGTGCGTTGCGGTGCCAGCAGTTCGAGCTTGCCGTGCAGCGCGCCGATGGCGTGGTGGCGCGTGCTGAACTGGCTGGCAAATGCAGCCGACAACTGACTCGCACGAGCGCCGAGCCGGGTGCGTGCAATCCGCGTATCCGGCAGCGCGTGCGTCAGCCGCTGTAGCGCTTTATCCAGCCGGAAGCGGGCTGCGGTCAGGGGTGTGCTGGTGGCATGCTGCAGCCGGTTTTGCAGGGTGGACAGTCGCAGCTGCTGGTGACGAATTGCCGCTGCAGGGCTTTGCAATCGGTGCGCGAGCCAGTCCAGCGTTTGTGCGCGGCCATCGATCTGTCGACGCAGGGCATCGGTCAGATCATCGGCATGCTGGCCGACTGCAGTAAACCAGTCTTCCCAGGGGGTGGCAGCTAATTCTGCTGCGGCAGTGGGCGTGGGCGCGCGCAGGTCGGCGACGAAATCGGCGATGGTGATGTCGGTTTCGTGGCCGACGCCGGAGATCACCGGGATCGCGCAAGTGGCGATCGCACGCGCGACGCGTTCGTCATTGAACGACCACAAATCTTCAAGGCTGCCACCGCCCCGGCAGACCAGCAGCAAATCGCATTCGGCACGATCGGAAGCCGCCTGAATCGCCGCTGCGATTTTTTCGGCAGAACCATCGCCCTGAACAGCCGTGGGATACAGAACGATCTGAATATGCGGCACGCGGCGTCGCAAAGCCGTCAGAATGTCGCGCAGCGCCGCGGCCTGAGGACTGGTAACGACACCGATGGTGCGCGGGAAGACCGGCAGCGCCCGTTTGCGTTCCTGATCGAACAGGCCTTCGGCGGCTAGTTTGGATTTCAGGCGCAGGAAAGCTTCGTATAAATTACCGACGCCGGCGCGGCGCATATTTTCGACATTGAGCTGAAAATCTCCGCGCGCGGCATACAGACCGACGGTTGCGCGCACCTCGACCTTGTCACCTTCGCGCGGACTGAAATCGACGTACTGCGCTCGTCCCCGAAACATCACGGCGCGCACCTGAGCGCCGGCGTCCTTGAGCGTGAAGTACCAGTGTCCGGACGCGGCACGGGTCACGTTCGAGAGCTCTCCGGCGACCCAGGTCAGTGGGAAGCTGCGTTCCAGCAGACGCCCTACGGTTTGATTCAGCTGAGAGACCGTCAGCACGGCGGAAGCGGAATCGGACATGTTTGTCATCCTGGGCAGAAAAGAATCACTCACGGCAGTCAGTCCCTGTGGATTTTCAGTGCAGTAGAACGCGTCGTCAGACGCCGTGTTTGACCAGCCTGTTTCAGGTCAGCCATCGATCTTGTGAATAAAATGATGTGCGCGATTTGCGAGCACCGCTAAAAAAATCTTTCGAATCAATGACTTCACGCTCGTTAACCAGTATTACCCACAAAGTTTTCCACAGACTGTGTGCACAAGTGTCCCGAGCAAACCCTGTTGCGTAAAAGCCCACAGATCGCGAACTCAGACAGCGCTTCGGCGATGTCTGACCGAGGTTTGCTGATGTCTGCGAGCCCGTTAGCTTGCCCGTGTGCAGTGAAGCGGATACAGTCTGCGGCAAATTGATGAATCACCCCGGGAGACCTTATCTTGTTTGCGCTGATTCAGGCTGCTGGCTGGCCGATCTGGTTTCTGCTGGCTGCATCAGTCGTCGCCGTCACCGTCATTATCGAGCGCGTATTGTACTTGCGCCGCTCGCGCGTTTTGCCGTCGACGCTGCTGCCGGAAGTCCTGGCGGTGTTGCGCTCGGGCCGGGTCAATGCGGAAGTCATCGTCCAGCTGGAGCAAAACTCGCCGCTGGGCCGCGTTCTGGCGGCAGGTTTGCGACATCGGGAGGCACCGCGCGAGCTGTTGAAAGAAGCGATCGCCGACGCAGGGCGCGTGAGTGCACACCACCTGGAGCGTTACCTTACGACGCTGGGCACGGTGGCGACGCTGGCGCCGCTGATGGGCTTGTTCGGCACCGTCGTCGGCATGATCGAATTATTCGGCGCGCACCAGGGCAGCATCACCGATCCCTTACAGGTGGCGCACGGGATTTCTGTCGCGCTCTACAACACCGGTTTTGGTCTGGCCGTGGCGATGCCGGCTTTGCTGTTTCACCGGCATTTGCATGCGCAGGTGGATGCACTGATCATCGACATGGAGCAGCAGGCGTTGCGCTTCGTCGATCAGGTGACCTTGGGTCAGGGCTAGGCGCATGAATTTTCGTCAACAGGTTCGCCGCGATCATCCGGAAATCAATCTGATTGCTTTCATTGATGTATTGCTGGTCATTCTGATTTTTCTGATGATCAGCACAAGCTTCAGCCGGGTAGCTGGCCTGTCAGTGCGCTTGCCTGTTGCCGGCACCGAGTCAGCGCCGGTACCAAAATCACTGCAAGTAGCCGTGGATGCTGAAGGTCGTTACGCGCTGAATGGTCGCCGGCTGTCAGCACGCGATGCGCAGTCGCTCGCGCTCGAGCTTCGTGCGATGTCATCCGGCGATGCCCGTCAAACCGTCGAAATTCATGCGGATGCCCGGGCTACGCATCAGTCGGTCGTTAGCGTGATGGAAGCGGCCCGCCTTGCGGGTTTGCCACAGCTGGTCTTTTCTGCGCAATCATCGTCTCGCTGATGGCAAATTCAACGTCCCGCGCTGGTGCACTCGACACACTGCTCACCCAGGCATGGGAAAGTCGCGGCCTGATCGCTTGTTTGCTGTTGCCAATCGCACTGATTTTTTATCTGATCATTGCGTGCCGTCGTATTTTTTACCGGCTGGGCATTTTTTCGGTGTGGACGCCGCCGGTACCGCTGATCGTGATCGGCAATATTTTTGTCGGCGGCACTGGCCAGACGCCGCTGGTGATCTGGCTGGTGTCAGCCTTGCGCGCGCAGGGCTACACACCCGGCGTGATTTCTCGTGGCTATGGCGGTAGCGCCGATACCGTTATTGAAGTCCGGGCGGATATGCCAGCGACGCAGACGGGCGACGAGCCACTGCTGATTGCGCAAAAAACTGAAGTCCCCGTCTTTGTGGGTCGTCACCGAGTTGCTGCAGCGCGTGCCCTGCTGGCGGCTTATCCGACCGTCGATGTCATCATTTCCGATGACGGATTGCAGCACTATGCAATGGGACGCATGCTGGAAATTCAGTTGTCCGACACACGCGGACATGGCAATGGCTGGCTGTTGCCCGCGGGGCCTTTGCGTGAGCCGGCCTCTCGCAAGAGCGATTTTTATGTCATCAACGGCGCATCGCGGACAAGCAGCGATGGTTTTGCGATGCAGCTAGCCGGTCATCATGCCGAGCAGCTGGCTGATCGCCGTCAGCGCGCTGATTTGTCGTCGCTCAAGGACAAGCGTATCGCGGCGGTGGCCGGGATTGGTCATCCGGAGCGGTTTTTTAGCATGTTACGCGCCGAAGGCTTGTCGCTGGAATCCACCCACGCACTGCCGGATCATTTCGATTTTTCCGTGAATCCATTTGCTGCAATCACAGCCGATATCATTCTGATCACCGAGAAGGATGCAGTAAAATGCAGCCGCATTGCCGGGATCGCTCAAGACACCCGGCTATGGACGGTGCCGGTTGAGGCAACAATCGCCGGACCGCTGGCTCAACACATCCTGGAGAAACTGCGTGGATAACCGACTGCTCGACATTCTGGTCTGCCCTCTCTGCAAAGGGCCGCTGCAGCATGACAAGGCAGCGCAGGAACTCATTTGCAAGGCTGATCGTCTTGCTTATCCCATTCGCGACGGTATTCCGATCATGTGGGCCGAGGACGCACGCGATATGAACGCTGCTGTCACTGACAGCCCCTCAGCGTAAGCCCTGTTTTTCCAAGCCGTGCAGTTTTTTTCAAAGCGAGCCATCGCATGACATTTACCGTCATCATCCCGGCACGCATGGCATCAACGCGTTTGCCCGATAAGCCGCTGGCTGATCTTGGCGGCAAACCCATGGTGGTCCGCGTGGCCGAGCGCGCATTGCAATCCGGTGCGCTGCAAGTCATTGTCGCGACCGATCATCCGGCGGTGGTCGCTGCGTGTCAGCACCACGGTATTGAGGCGCGGATGACGCGCGCTGATCATCCTTCAGGCACCGATCGGATTGCTGAAGTCGCTGCCGCCGCAGGTCTTGCGGACGATGCCGTGATTGTTAATGTGCAGGGCGATGAGCCGCTGATGGACCCCGCGCTGATTGACGCCTGCGCAGCGCAAATTACCTGCGACGTGCCGATGGCCACGCTGGCGCATCCGATCTCGGATAGTGTCGATGTCTTCAATCCGAATGTGGTGAAGGTCGTGCTGGATGCAGCCGGACATGCGCTGATGTTTTCCCGCGCACCCTTGCCCTGGCATCGTGATGCTTTTGCGAATGATTCCAGACATCTGCCTGCGGGCTACGAGGCTTTGCGCCACATCGGCATGTATGCCTACCGTCAGGATTTTCTGCAGCGGTATCCGCAACTGCCGGTTGCGCCACTGGAGCAGGCCGAAGCCCTCGAGCAGTTGCGCGTGCTCTGGCATGGCTATCGCATCGCCGTCCATGTCACACCCGATGCGCCGCCCGGTGGTGTGGATACACCCGAGGATCTGGCCCGGGTGCGGCAGTTTTTTGCGGCCTGAGACATTCCGGCTTGAAGCAGCGCAGCATCGAGGGCCGATTGTCGGAACTCCATCATTCTGTGGTAAGTTTCGGGCAAGCTATTCGGGAGACAATTGAGCTCCAGACCGCAGCGATGTACCGCTTTGCGGCGAAGGCATTAAAAAAGCATAAGGAAATACAATGCGTCTCATCCTCCTGGGAGCGCCGGGTGCCGGAAAAGGCACGCAGGCGGCCTACATTAAAGAACAATTCAATATTCCGCAGATTTCTACCGGCGACATGTTGCGTGCCGCAGTGAAAGAGGGTACGGCACTCGGTCTGGCCGCAAAAAAAGTGATGGATGCGGGTGGCCTGGTCTCCGATGACATCATCATTGGTCTGGTCAAGGACCGGCTCAAGCAGAGTGATTGCGCAAACGGCTACCTGTTTGACGGTTTTCCTCGCACTATTCCGCAAGCGGATGCGATGAAGGATGCGGGTGTGGCGATTGACTGCGTGCTGGAAATCGATGTGCCCGATGAGGCCATTATCGAGCGAATGAGTGGCCGTCGCGTGCATCCGGCATCGGGGCGCACTTACCACGTCAAATACAATCCGCCGAAAGTTGAGGGCAAGGATGATGCTACGGGTGAAGCATTGATCCAGCGCGATGATGATCGTGAAGAGACCGTTAAAAAGCGTTTGTCGGTGTATCACGAACAAACCAAGCAGCTGGTGGGTTATTACAATGAATGGGCGAAATCCGGACAACCTGGTGCGCCCCGCTATCGAAAGATATCCGGGATAGGACCAGTGGAGGAAATCCGTGACCGCGCTTTTGCGGCGCTGGCCGAGTAAGTGACTCATTATTGAAAGCGGACATCAGGTCCGCTTTTTTCATGGATGAAAAAGTTTGTCGTGTGTTGTGTGTAGGGATACCTGAAGTAAGTCGCGCATCAGCAAAGCTTTGAGGCCGACGAGACGAAAAGTTTGTAGCAAGAAGCTGTACCTGTCGGAACAGGCGGGGCAGTGAAGAAGTTATAAAAACTGTCGTGAACTTTTGGAGGAGACATATGGCATCAACAGGCTTGTGGTTTGCTGTGGCTTGCGGCGTTATCGCCGTAATCTACGGCCTTATTTCCCGAAGCTGGATTCTTGGCAAAGACCCCGGCAATCCCCGAATGCAGGAAATCGCGGCAGCGATTCAGGCGGGTGCGGCGGCCTATCTGGCGCGGCAGTACCGTACGATCGCGATCGTCGGTGTCGTGCTGACGCTGCTGATTGGTGCTTTCCTCGGCGTCACGACAGCAGTGGGCTTCGTGGTCGGTGCGGTGCTCTCTGGCGCGTGCGGTTTTATCGGGATGAATATCTCGGTACGCGCCAATGTACGTACGGCGCAGGCGGCGACCGAAGGTATTGGTCCGGCACTTGATGTCGCCTTTCGCGGCGGCGCTATCACCGGCATGCTCGTGGTCGGTCTCGGTTTGCTCGGCGTGTCGCTGTTTTATTACTTCATCGGTGGTCTCGAGCATCCGGATTCGGCAACGTTAAAGCCGCTGCTGGGTCTGGCGTTTGGTTCTTCGCTAATCTCGATCTTTGCGCGTCTGGGCGGTGGCATTTTCACCAAAGGTGCTGACGTCGGTGCCGATCTGGTGGGCAAAGTCGAAGCCGGTATTCCTGAAGATGACCCCCGCAATCCTGCAGTGATTGCCGATAACGTTGGTGACAACGTTGGCGATTGCGCCGGCATGGCAGCGGACTTGTTCGAGACGTATGCCGTGACGCTGATTGCGACCATGGCGCTGGGTGCGCTGATGGTGACCTCGGCGCAGGGTGCTGCGGTAATTTATCCTTTGATTCTTGGCGGTGTGTCGATCATTGCATCCATCATCGGTGTCATGTTTGTGAAAGCCAAGCCAGGCATGAAGAATGTGATGCCGGCACTTTATCGCGGACTGATTGTCTCGGGCATCCTGTCACTGATCGCGTTTTATTTCGTGACGACGATGTTGTTTCCCGAAGCCGTGAGCATGTCTGACGGGCGGATGGTGACACCGATGGGCTTGTTCGGTTCCTGCGTGGTGGGTCTGGTACTGACCGCCGCGATGGTTTGGATTACCGAGTACTACACCGGTACCGACTTCGCACCTGTCAAGCACATCGCTGAAGCATCGACGACGGGTCATGCGACCAACATCATCGCCGGTATTGGTATTTCGATGAAATCCACGGCATGGCCGGTGTTGTGCGTGTGCGCGGGTATTCTCGCGTCCTATGCACTGGCAGGTCTGTTCGGCATTGCGGTGGCTGCTACGGCCATGTTGTCGATGGCGGGCATCATCGTGGCGCTGGATGCGTATGGTCCGATCACTGACAATGCCGGCGGTATTGCTGAGATGGCCGACCTTCCCGCCAGCGTGCGCGACATCACCGACCCGCTTGATGCGGTGGGTAACACCACCAAAGCGGTGACCAAGGGGTATGCGATCGGCTCTGCTGGTTTGGCCGCACTGGTGCTGTTTGCCGACTACACGCATACCTTGCATGAGCGCGGTATCGACATCAATTTTGATTTATCGGATCCGATGGTGATCGTTGGCCTGTTCATCGGTGGGTTGATTCCGTATCTGTTTGGTGCGATGGCGATGGAAGCGGTGGGCCGTGCAGCCGGCTCAGTGGTTGAAGAAGTACGTCGTCAGTTCCGCGAGATTCCCGGCATCATGGAAGGCACTGGCAAGCCTGAGTACGGGCGCGCAGTGGATATGCTTACCGCATCGGCAATCAAGGAGATGATGATCCCTTCCTTGCTGCCCGTGATCGTGCCGATTGTGGTCGGTCTTTTGCTCGGTCCGAAGGCACTTGGTGGTCTGTTGATGGGTACCATCGTGACTGGGCTGTTCGTGGCGATTTCGATGTGTACCGGTGGCGGCGCCTGGGACAATGCGAAGAAGTACATCGAAGATGGTCATCACGGTGGCAAGGGCAGCGAAGCGCACAAGGCCGCGGTGACGGGCGATACGGTGGGCGATCCTTACAAGGACACTGCGGGCCCGGCGGTCAATCCGCTGATCAAAATCATCAACATTGTGGCACTGCTGATCGTGCCGCTGCTGGCAGCCAAAGGTCTGATCGGCGGCTAAGGCGGTGTTTGTAATGGGAAAAGGGCAGCTTCGGCTGCCTTTTTCTTTGGGCGGGTATCATTACGGCTATCGCGAGTCCCTATCAAAATGTCCCGGCCGACGTCGGGGTTGTTTTGTCCGCGACCGTGCCGCTTTGCCGCAGCGCTCATTTTGATAGAGACTCTTACTTACCCTTTGGAGAAATCATGGAAATCAAAAATAATGTTTTCATCATTACCGGTGGCGCTTCGGGCCTGGGAGCAGCGACCGCTCGCATGATCGTCGAGAACGGTGGCAAGGTGGTGCTCGCCGATGTGCAGGTCGAGGCAGGCGAGAAGCTGGCTGCCGAGCTGAAGGGTAAATTCATCAAGTGCGATGTCACTTCCGAGGCCGATGGCCTGGCTGTGGTGGCAGCGGCCGAATCCATGGGGCAGCTGGTGGGTCTGGTGAACTGCGCCGGTGTAGCGCCCGCAGTCAAAACGGTGGGCAAGGATGGTGCGCATCCGCTCGAGGTATTCCAGCGTGTGGTCAACATCAATCTGGTCGGTACGTTCAATATGTCGCGCCTGGCCGCTGCTGCGATGAGCAATCATGAAGCCAATGCGGCCGGTGAGCGCGGCATCATCATCAATACTGCTTCGGTGGCCGCCTATGACGGACAAATCGGGCAGGCAGCTTATGGTTCATCCAAGGCCGGCGTTGTTGGCCTGACTTTGCCGATGGCGCGTGATTTGTCGCGTAACGGCGTGCGGGTGATGACGATTGCGCCAGGTATTTTCGAGACGCCGATGTTGCTGGGTATGCCGCAGGAAGTTCAGGATGCGCTCGGTCGCATGGTGCCGTTCCCACCGCGTCTGGGCAAGCCGGCCGAATATGCGCATCTGGCGAAAACCATCATCGAGAACACGATGCTGAACGGCGAAACCATCCGCCTTGACGGCGCCATCCGGATGCAGCCCAAGTAAGTCGTCACTCACACTGTGGCACGCAGGCCACAGTAGCTCGAACCCGTGTTCTTGCCACCGGCCTGCTGTTACGCTGCGGCTATGTCAGAGCCGCAGAAAACTGCCTTGTTTCTCGCCGGTGGCGGTGCGCGCGCCGCTTATCAGGTCGGGGTTTTGCAAGCCATTTTTTCGTTGCTCAGCGAGTACGGATGGCCGGCCCTTAAAAACCCCTTCGAGATTGTTTGCGGTACGTCCGCCGGGGCCATCAATGCGACCGCGTTCGCCTGTCGGGCCGACAATTTTGAAGAAAGTGTTACCCACCTGCTGCACATCTGGCGCGAGCTGGAAGTGGAGCAGGTTTATCGTGCGGATTCCATCGGTGTTCTGCGTTCGGGTGCGCGCTGGTTGTCGCTGCTGTCGTTTGGCTGGCTGCTGCGACAATGGCGTGCGCAACCGCCGAACTCTTTGCTCGATAACTCGCCGCTGGTGGGACTCCTTCACACCCTGCTTGATTTGCCGCGGCTTGATCAGGCGCTGGCCTCAGGCGCACTGGATGCGCTGGCCGTATCGGCGTCCTCCTATACCGCCGGCCGGCATGTGACTTTTTATCAGTCGGCGCGCCCCGTTCCACCCTGGCATCGTGCGCAGCGCATGTCTGTCCCGCAGCAAATCGGCGTCGATCATTTATTAGCTTCATCCGCCATCCCGCTGATTTTTCCAGCGGTACCTTTGTATTGCAATGAGCGCTGTGAATACTTTGGTGACGGATCCATACGGGAGGTCGCACCAGTCTCGCCGGCGATTCATTTGGGCGCGAGCAAGATTCTGGTGATCGGCAGTGGTCATGTTGGCGGGACTCAGCGAAATTTTGCCGAATATTCCGGCTATCCCAGTCTCGCGCAGGTTGCCGGTCACGCCATGTCGAGTATTTTTCTCGATGGCCTGTCGGTGGATCTCGAGCGCATGATGCGCATCAACGCAACGCTGGAGCTGTTGACCGCCGAGCAGCGTCAGAAAACATCGCTGAGACCGGTCAGGTTGCTGGCCATCACACCGTCTGTTCCGCTGGATTCTCTGGCCAGCCGTCACGTAGGTAGCTTGCCTCTGCCCATCCGAACGCTGCTATCGACCATTGGTGCAACAGAACGCCGGGGCGGTGCGCTGGCCTCCTACCTGTTGTTTGAAGGCAGCTATACACGTTCATTGATCGAACTTGGCCAGGTCGATACCTTGTTGCGACGAGAGGAAATACTGGCCTTCTTTGATATCGATATCACATCATCAGTCATATCAAAAAGACAAATTAATGAGGAAATCCTCAACAATTAAAAAAATTACCGATGCTTATCCGTGCAATGCGGAAAAATCAAAAATTCTGAAGATGCGCGCCAATAGCATATTTTTTGCGTAAATACCGCTCATTTATCAGAAACTTGTGACTCATTGGCTGCGTGAAATCTTGCTCAGGGGTTTTGCCGGAACCAAAGGGCGGGTATCATCTCAAATTGCCGATAATCATTCGCTTAATCTGCCTGCTTCATCTGAGGCTTGTTTAAGTGACCGAGACGCTCGCGACCATTGTAAAAATATTAATTTTTAACTCGCGAGCGATTTTTGACTGTTTCAACACGACCGTGAATATTTACATGCTCAGCGCGCACCATCAGCGCGACGATGAGAGCCAGGAACACACGACAGGCGGCGGTTTACTGCGCGCGGTTCCTGTCAACGTGGTGCAATCCATTCGGGCTTTCCGCGTAACCGAACTGCAGTCCGAAGCTATTCGCCTTGGGCAGCATTTTCTTTATGCGAATTGCGCGCAGGCACTGACGCGTCAGCAGGTGCTGGTCTCGATCGCCGAATCTTTCCAGTTGCCAAGACAATTCGGAAAAAACTATGACGTGCTGCGCGATTGCCTGACCCATGTTTTCCAGAAGGCGGGAGAGCAGCCTGGCTTCCTTGTGGTCCTCGAACAATTGCCGAATACCCAAAAATTCGACAAGGAAGCCCGCGAAAACCTTCTGGATGTTTTCCGCGATGCGGCCGATTTCTGGGCCGATAAAAAAGTCCCTTTCCGCGTTTTCTTTTCCTTCCAGTAGTGTCCGGCGTTGGCAGGGCGCGCTGTTAAAATGCGCGCCATGAAACGTATCGTCATTCTGATTTCTGGTCGTGGCAGCAACATGGAAGCGATGTTGCGTGTTGCCGCTTCAGAGCGGTGGCCAGCGCAGATCGTGGCCGTCATCAGCAATAAAGCCAGCGCCGCTGGACTGGACACCGCAAGAGCTGCCGGGATTGTCGCTCGCGTGGTCGAGCATGTCGCCTACCCCGACCGGGAGCAGTTCGATCGGGCCTTGTCGGTCATGATTGACGAGTTCTCGCCGGACCTGGTGGTACTCGCAGGTTTTATGCGCATACTGACCCCGGCCTTCGTTGCGCACTATCAGGGTCGTTTGCTGAACATTCATCCGTCGCTTCTCCCCAGTTTCCCGGGACTGGATACGCACCGGCGTGCACTGGAAGCCGGTGTGAAATTTCATGGTGCCACGGTGCACTTTGTTACGCCTGAACTGGATCACGGCCCCATCATCGAACAGGCAGCGGTGCCTGTTCTGGAGGGCGACACGGAAGCCCTATTGGCTGCTCGCGTGCTCGCGCAAGAACACGTAATTTACCCTCGCGCTGTAAGGGATTTTATTGAAGGCCGCTACACGCTGACGGACGGACGTGTCGTCCGCCACTCGGCATCGATTGACTGAACGCTTTTGCCAGCGTCATACCTGAAGGATTTTTCATGAGATTGCCGCCCGCAGTCATCGGCAGCACTGAAGATGCGCTGCGCGAAGTCTTGCGTTTCACCGCACCTGCCGATAGTGTCCTGTCGCGTTATTTTCGTGATCATCCCCGCCTCGGCGGTCGCGAGCGCGGCATGGTCGCCGAGGCCGTTTACGCACTGCTGCGTCATCGTCTGGTGTACACGAATTTTGCCGAGTCGGGCAACGGGCCGCTGATGCGCCGCATGGCTTTGCTGGGTCTGGCCGATGTGGCCGGTGTAGATGCGCTGCCCGGTCTAAGTGAGCAGGAAGTCGAATGGCTGAATCATGTGATGTCATTTGATCGCAGCACGCTCTCTGCCTCCATGCGCGCTAATTTTCCGGACTGGCTGCTGGCGCGTTTCACGGAACAATGGGGTGCTGACGAAGCGATGAAAGTTGCCGAATCACTGAACCGGACTGCGCCGCTGGACTTGCGCGTGAACACGCTCAAGACCACGCGCGAGGCAGCCTCAGCGGCGCTGACCGAAGCGGGAATCACCGCAGCGCCGACGCCTTTTTCACCACTGGGCCTGCGGCTGGAGAAAAAGCCGGCACTACAGAATATGCCGCTCTTCAAAGAGGGTGCGATTGAGGTGCAGGATGAGGGCAGTCAGTTGCTGGCACAAATACTGGGCCCGAAGCGGGGTGAGATGGTGGTCGATTTTTGTGCCGGCGCCGGTGGAAAGACACTCGCACTCGGCGCGCTGATGCGCAACACGGGTCGCCTGTATGCGTTCGATATCTCCGAAAAACGTCTGGCCCGACTGAAGCCGCGTCTCGCCCGCAGCGGGCTGTCGAATGTTCATCCGGTGTTGATCGCTCATGAGAATGATGCAAAGATCAAACGTCTGGCCGGCAAGATCGATCGGGTACTGGTCGATGCGCCCTGCAGTGGTTTTGGCACCTTGCGCCGCAATCCTGATGTGAAATGGCGACAGACCGCCGCCGGTGTTGACGAACTCAACACTAAGCAACTGTCGATCCTCGAAGGCGCAGCGCGACTGACCAAGCCCGGTGGCCTGCTGGTGTACGCCACTTGCAGTCTGCTGGCGGAGGAGAACGAGCGGATTGTTGAGCAGTTTCTTGCGAAGCATCCCGAATTCACGCTGCGCCCGATGTCGCAGATTCTGGCAGAGCAAAAAATTGAACTGGCCATGGGCGATTATCTGAAGTTGCTGCCGCATCTGCATCAGACCGATGGCTTTTTTGCAGCGGCGCTGGCGCGGGCAAAATAGCCATGCCGTGGCCCATGCGTGTTCGCGTAGGGTTAAGGCTGGCCTTGATGCTGGCGTTTGTTTTGCCCGCCCATGCAGAAGATCAGGGCGTGCCGGTTATTGCTGCGCAGGGAAGCGTGCAAGTGGCTTTTCCGCCCTGGGACGACGCCGAGTCGCTTTTGCTCGATACGCTGGGCCGTGCACAGCGAGAGATCCTGGTACAGGCCTATCTGTTGACCAGTCGCCCGGTCGCCGCTAGCCTGATTGCCGCCAGACAGCGAGGGCTCGCGGTCAGCGTGCTTGGCGATGCGCGTCAACATGCAGAAAACCCGGGTTCGCTGCTCGGCACGCTGGCCGACAAAGGCATACCTGTCTGGCTGGAGACGCGCTATCGACATGCACACAATAAAATCATGGTCATCGACGATGGCACGAAGGATGTGGTGGTCGTCACTGGCAGCTATAACTTCACCCGGAGCGCGCAGCGCATGAACTCGGAAAATCTCTTTCTCATACGCGGTAACCGCGAACTGGCGCGCCGCTTTCGGCTTAACTGGGAACGGCATCGCAACGAAGCCAGCGAGCTCAGAGCGGCGGGTACGCGATGAATACATTGACGGCTAACCCGCTATGGGTTGATTTGCTGGTTGAGCTGGAGCGGCCTGATTTGTTGCTGCAGATTCTGGTGCTGGCTGCGTGTGTTTTGACCGGCTGGTTCCTGTCGCGGCAGCTGATGAAAAAATTCTCGACGCGTGGCGACCAGACACATCTTTTTCAAGTCCCGTTTGATAGTTTCCAGATCGTTCTGACGCCACTGCTGATTGTGGTGTTCATGACAGTCGCTGCGCTGGTGCTCGGGCGCTGGCAGCACGCAGGTCTGCTCCGCATGTTGCTGCCCCTGCTGCTGTCATTTCTTTTGATTCGCGCAGGATTTTTTCTGCTTCGTAAAGCCTTCGCGAAAGAGGGACGTATCGGCCTCTTCCTGCAAATGTTCGAGCAAAGCTTCGCGGTGCTGGTCTGGAGCGGACTGGCGCTTTACATCACGGGTCTGTGGCCAGAATTTGTGCAGTATCTCGATGAGACGACCGTGCCGATTGGCCGGCATCGCGAGCCGTTGATCGTGATCTTGCAGGCATTGTTGTGGGTGTTAATGACGCTGGTGCTGGCGCTGTGGGCGGCTACGGTTCTGGAGCAACGCCTGATGCAGCTCGATACGATGCACTCTTCGCTGCGCGCCGTGATGGCGCGCGTCGGGCGGGCGGCGCTGATACTTATCGCCGTGCTGGTCAGTTTGTCTATTGTGGGTATCGATCTGACCGTGTTGTCGGTTTTCGGGGGCGCTCTCGGTGTTGGTATTGGTCTGGGCTTGCAGAAGCTGGTCAGCAGTTATGTCTCGGGCTTTGTGATCCTGCTCGAGCGCAGCTTGTCCATCGGCGACATCGTTCAACTTGACCGCTTCAGTGGTCAGGTGTCGGAAATCAATACCCGCTACACCGTCATCAAATCCTCCGATGGCTCCGAGGCGGTGATTCCAAATGAACTTTTAGTATCTTCGCCCGTGCAGAATCTGTGCCGGAGCGACCGCCATTTACGTCTGACATCGACCATTGTGGTGGGGCCTGATACGGATATCCAGGCCCTGTTGCCCGAGATGGTCGCGTCAATGCAGCGCATTCCACGCATACTGAGTACGCCCGCGCCGACCGCGTTGCTGATGAGGTTTACCGCAGAGGGGCTGGAGCTGGAAGCGGGTTTCTGGATTGCCGATCCGGAGAATGGCTCCGGTGGCGTACGTGCTGCAGTCAACTTCGAACTCTGGCGTCTGTGCCGGCAGCGCGGAGTCCGCCTGCCCGGACAGACGGCGGGTGAATCGTTGGTGAAAGAAGATACTGACAAGTCATTGATTCATAAGCCTTTATCTGTGCCTGAGGACGAAAATCAGGCCTGAAACGCCTAAAAACACGTACAATACGTTATTGGGTGGGAACAAAAGGCTTCCGCGAGGGATCGCTTGCCCGGCCCGGGTAATTTTGGAGAAATAATGAGCTTAAATCCTGTTCTGGATGCTGTTCTCGACTTTCTGATGAACGGCCTTATGCATGCGTCGGGGTGGCAGATCCTGTTGTTCACCCTGGCTGTGACGCATGTGACGATCGCAGCCGTCACCATTTTCCTGCATCGCTGCCAGGCACATCGCGCGCTTGAGTTGCATGCCATTCCCAGCCACTTCTTCCGTTTCTGGTTGTGGATGACGACCGGCATGGTCACCAAAGAGTGGGCCGCTATTCACCGCAAGCACCACGCCAAGTGCGAGACCATCGAAGATCCGCACAGCCCGGTTGCGCTGGGCATCGAGAAAGTGCTGTTCGAGGGTGCAGAACTCTATCGGATGGAAGCCAAGAATCGGGAAACGATCGAGAAATATGGTCACGGCACGCCGGATGACTGGCTCGAGCGTAATGTCTATACCAAGCACTCCGCGCTGGGTGTCTCGCTGATGCTGATCATTAATCTGATGCTCTTCGGTGTCCTGGGTTTGACCGTATGGGCAGTCCAGATGGCGTGGATTCCGATAACGGCGGCGGGCGTCATCAACGGTATCGGACACTTCTGGGGTTATCGTAACTACGACTGCAAGGATGCGTCGACCAATGTTCTGCCGATCGGCATTCTGATTGGTGGCGAAGAGCTGCATAACAACCATCACACCTTTGGCACGTCGGCTAAGTTGTCGGCGAAATGGTTCGAGTTCGATATTGGCTGGCTCTATATTTCCATCCTGTCTTTCTTCGGTCTGGCCAAAGTAAAGAAGAGGGCTCCCGAGCCGCGTTTTGATCGCAAGAAGCTGGTGTGCGACCTCGATACACTGCAATCCATTGTCGCCAACCGTTACGACGTCATGGCTACTTATGCCAGTACGGTGCGTCGCGCATGGCGCGATGAAGTGACGCAGCTTCGGGCGAAATCCAAGCTCGAATCAAGCTTCCTGAAATCTTCGCGCAAGCTGATGCAGCGCGAGCCGGCCAGTCTGCAAACGCAGCAGCAGCAACAGCTGTCCGAATTGTTCAAGCACAGCAATGCGCTCAAGACCATGCATGAAATGCGGGTTGAGTTGTCCACTTTGTGGGAGCGTTCGCATGCCAGCAGCGATCAACTGCTGCTGCAGTTGCGTGACTGGTGCGCACGTGCCGAAGCGTCGGGCATCCGTTCCTTGCAGGAATTCTCGCTTCGCCTGCGTAGTTATGCATAGCGTTACGCTTGTGTGCTCCTGGTGACAGGCGCACACAAGACGCAGGGAAAGTCCAAACAAAAAACCCCGCAGTGTGAACTGCGGGGTTTTTCGTTTAAGGCCCGAGATCTTATTTGATCTTGGTCTCTTTATAGATCACGTGCTTGCGCGCCTTGGGATCGAATTTCATGATCTCCATTTTTTCAGGCATCGTGCGCTTGTTCTTGTCAGTGGTGTAGAAATGACCGGTACCTGCAGTCGATTCCAGTTTGATTTTGTCGCGGCCTTTGGTCGCCATGATGAAGTTCCTTTACTTGAATCCGATTAAATTTTCTGGCCGCGGGCGCGCATGTCGGCCAGCACGGCATCAATGCCCAGCTTGTCGATGATGCGAAGACCTGCGCTGGAGACGCGCATGCGAACCCAGCGGTTCTCGGACTCGACCCAGAAGCGGCGGTTCTGCAAGTTGGGCAGGAATCGACGCTTGGTTTTGTTGTTGGCGTGGGAAACATTGTTGCCGACCATCGGCTTTTTCCCGGTTACTTCGCATTCACGTGACACAGCAGACTCCTTGAAGATTCCAGAATTTGGCAAAGATCGCGAGTATAGCGAAAAAAACGCCAATATTCAATGACTTGCGAATTAAAATTGTGTCTTGTGCTTCGGCTTAAATTTAACAATTGAGTGAGCCTCTGTCAGGCTTTCTGAGAAATTCTGTTATCTCAGCTCAGATCAGCACAGCCCGTGTTGCCGGAATGACCAGATTTCATGATCGTTGACGATCAGGTGGTCCAGTAGTTTGACCTCAATACAGGCCAGCACGTGCTTCATCTCGTTTGTCAGCGATTTATCCATGGGACTGGGCTCCACCGTGCCTGAGGGATGATTATGAGCAAAGATCATGGCTGCCGCATTGTGCGCCAGTGCTCGTCTGACAATCTCGCGTGGATAGACATGCGTGCGAGTCAGGGTGCCCTGAAACATTTGTTCCCAGGCGATCAGCCGGCCCTGAACGTCGAGGAACAGGCCCAGGAAAGTCTCGGCAGCCAGTCCCTGCAGCCGCAGCCGGAGAAACCGGGCGACCGCCTGAGGCGATTCAAGCAAGGGTCCGCAGCGAAGTTCTTCGGTCAGCGCCCGCCGGGCCAGCGCCAGCACGGCCTGCAACAGAGAGCACTTTGACGGCCCCATGCCTCTGAGTTCGGTCAGTTCTTCGGGACTGGCTTGCAGCAACCGGGACAAAGATCCGAAACGCTCCAGCAGATCACGCGCCAGCTCAATCGCGTTTTTACCCGGGATGCCCGTGCGAAGCACAATCGCCAGCAATTCGGCGTCGGTAAGTGCGTCGGCCCCCTTCGCTTGCAAGCGTTCGCGGGGGCGCTGATCGGCAGGCAGGTCGGCAATGAGCATGGCATTCATGGGGCAGGGAGCGGGCCGACCACTTTAACGTGCATCAGAACAGCCGCCGTTAGGATGGGCCGTTATGCTGGACTACAATAGCGCGACTCGTTTTTTTTCCGGTTTTTATGTCGAATTCGCCACAACCTGTTGTGACAGCGGGCACCTTTCTGACCTTGCACTACCGGCTTTCTACCGCCGGTGGTCGTGACATCGTGAGCACCTTTGATGAAAATCCGGCGACTCTTCAGCTGGGTGCAGGCCAGCTGGCGCCCTTTCTCGAATCCTGTCTGATGGGTTTGCCCGAGGGCGCCCATGAGCATTTTGAGCTGACGCCGGAGCAGGCCTTTGGCCCGCGCAATCCTGACTTGCTGCAACGGGTGTCTCTGTCGACGCTGCGGGAAAACTCGGATCCGGATCATCACTATGCGATCGGCGATCTGGTGGATTTCGCTGCACCGGGGGGCGGCCAATTTGCGGGTGTGCTGCTGGAGCTGGGAGAGCAGGACGCGCTGTTTGATTTCAACCACCCGCTTGCCGGGCAGGCCGTAAAATTCGAAGTACAAATCATCGGCGTCCTCTAGCCGTTGCAGGGACCGAAGGAAACAACTATGGAAAAAGAAATTCTGCTTGCCCAGCCCAGGGGCTTTTGCGCCGGCGTCGATCGTGCCATCGAAATCGTTGAGCGCGCGCTCGCGCAGTTCGGGGCACCCGTCTATGTCCGCCATGAGATCGTGCACAACGCCTATGTGGTGGAGGATCTGCGTGCCAAAGGTGCGATTTTTATTGAGGATCTGGCCGATGCGCCCGCGGGGAGTCATCTGGTGTTCTCCGCCCATGGGGTTTCCCGTGCCGTCAAGGCCGAGGCAGAGTCGCGCGGCTTGAAGGTGTTCGATGCGACCTGTCCTTTGGTAACCAAGGTGCACGTGGAAGTCGCCAAGATGCGCGATGAAGACCGTGAAATTATCATGATCGGGCATCAGGGCCATCCGGAAGTCGAAGGCACCATGGGGCAAAGCGATGCAGGTATGTATCTGGTCGAGACCGTCGAGGATGTGCAAAAGCTTGCAGTCAAATCGCCTGATCGCCTGGCGTATGTTTCCCAGACCACCTTGTCGGTTGACGACACAGCCGAGATCATCACCGCACTGCGTGCCCGCTTTCCCAATATTGCCGAGCCGAAGAAAGGTGATATTTGCTATGCGACGACCAATCGCCAGCACGCAGTCAAAATGATGGCGCCGCAGGTTGATCTGGTGATCGTGGTCGGCAGTCCCAGCAGCTCCAACTCCAACCGCTTGCGCGAAGTCGCTCAGAAGAATGGCGTCGAATCCTACATGGTGGATAACGCGACACAGATCAATCCGGCATGGATCGAAGGCAAACAGCGCATCGGTGTAACCGCCGGCGCCTCTGCGCCGGAAATTCTGGTGGAAGAAGTGGTGGAGACACTCAAATCATTGGGTGTCAAAAGCGTGCGTGAGCTCGATGGGGTGGAAGAGCATGTAACCTTCCCGCTGCCCAAAGGTCTTTCGGCTCGTCCAGTCTGATCATGGACATCCTCGCGCAGCAGCTGATCAACGGACTGGTGCTGGGCGCCATGTATGCGCTGGTGGCACTGGGCTACACGATGGTCTATGGCGTCCTGAATCTGATCAATTTCGCACACGGCGATGTGCTCATGATCGGTGCGATGGTGGGCTGGTCGCTGCTGCAAGTCATTCAATACCTCAGTCCTGAGATGCCCGGGTTTCTTGCACTGATGCTAGCGATTGCGGGTGCCATTCCGGTGTGTGTCATCGTCAGCGTGCTGATTGAACGTGTCGCCTATCGCCGCCTGCGCGACGCACCGCGGCTGGCACCGCTGATTACCGCAATTGGCATTTCGATTTTGCTGCAGACACTGGCGATGATGATCTGGGGTCGCAATCCTCTGCCATTTCCTCAGGTTTTGCCATCGGACCCCTTGCATGTGATGGGTGCGCTGATCACGCCAACCCAGGTTCTGTTGCTCCTGCTTGCTGCCGTCTCCATGATCGGCCTGTCATTGCTGGTTGAGCGCACGCGTATGGGTCGTGCGATGCGCGCTGTCGCCGAAAATCCGCGTGTCGCGGCGTTGATGGGTGTGAATGCCAACCGTGTGATCGTGTTTACTTTTGCGATTGGCGCAGCACTCGCAGCGATCGCCGGCGTGATGTGGGCTGCGAACTATGCATCAGCACAGTTTGCAATGGGGTTTACGCCTGGGCTCAAAGCTTTTTCTGCGGCGGTCCTTGGCGGTATCGGCAATATTTACGGCGCAATGCTCGGCGGTATTTTGCTGGGGCTGATCGAAAGCCTGGGTGCGGGTTACATCGGTGACCTGACGGCGGGTGTGCTCGGCAGTCACTATCAGGACATCTTCGCTTTCATTGTGCTGATTCTCGTTTTGACCCTGCGGCCTTCCGGCATCATGGGCGAGCGTGTCGCGGACCGTTCGTAATCTTCAGGCAGATGTTTTCGTGAACAGTTCACACACCCCGCTACGGCTTGCTTTGTTCGCGCTGGTGTTGCTGGCGTTTCCGGTCGTTGCGTCGCAGTTCGGCAATTCATGGGTGCGCATCATTGATATCGCACTGCTCTACATTATGCTGGCGCTGGGGCTGAACATTGTCGTCGGTTTTGCGGGCTTGCTGGATCTGGGTTACATCGCTTTTTTTGCAATTGGTGCCTATCTCGCGGGGCTGCTTGCATCGCCCCAGTTCGCTATCATCATCGAGTCACTGCAAATGGAATATCCGGTGGCAGGCGACTGGTTGCTGCACATCGCGGGTGAGGCGATTGCGACTCAGGGTATTCACTGGTCCGTATGGGTGATCATTCCGCTGGCTGCGCTGGTGGCTGGGATTTTCGGGGCGCTGCTCGGCGCGCCCACACTGAAATTGCGCGGCGATTATCTGGCGATTGTCACGCTGGGGTTCGGGGAAATCATTCGTATCTTCATGAACAACCTGAATGGTCCGGTCAATATCACCAACGGACCTCAGGGTATCAACCTGATCGATCCGGTGCGTATCGGCGGCATCTCACTGGCAGGTGAGGCGGGTTCGGGTGGCGTGGTGCATGTGGCTGGCTGGTCCATGCCCTCAGTAAACGCTTATTACTATCTTTTTCTGTTGCTTTGCCTGCTGACGATTTTTGTCTCACAGCGTCTGCAGCATTCCCGTCTTGGCCGTGCATGGATTGCGATTCGCGAAGATGAAATCGCAGCCAAAGCTATGGGTATCCATGTACGCAACATGAAGCTGTTGGCCTTTGCGATGGGTGCCGCGTTTGGTGGCGTGGCCGGCGCGATGTTTGGCGCGTTTCAGGGCTTCATTTCACCGGAGTCTTTCACGCTGACCGAATCGATTGCCGTGCTGGCGATGGTGGTACTGGGTGGCATAGGCCATATCCCGGGTGTGATTCTGGGTGCGGTATTGCTCGCGGCACTACCTGAGATTTTGCGTCACACCGTTGAACCGATACAGATGACTTTATTCGGCCAGATCTGGATCGAGGCTGAAGTCTTGCGGCAACTCTTGTATGGCCTTGCACTGGTGCTGATTATGCTGGCGCGTCCTGCCGGACTGTGGCCCTCACCGCGACAGGAAGACCGACCCGTATCTCAGGCGGATGCACAAAGGAGCGCCGTATGAGCAGTCAGACTTTGCTTCGAGTGACTAGCGCAGCGAAGCGCTTCGGTGGCTTGCAGGCGCTGACGGATGTAAATCTCGCCATCACGCGCGGTCATATTCACGGGATGATTGGCCCCAATGGGGCGGGTAAGACGACTTGTTTTAATGTGATTACCGGTCTTTATCAGCCGGACAGTGGTTATTTCGAGTTGGATGGAAAGCCTTATTCACCCTCCGCACCGCACGCGGTAGCGCGCGCGGGCATTGCGCGCACGTTTCAGAACATACGTTTGTTTGGTGAAATGAGCGCGCTGGAAAATGTCATGGTGGGCCGGCATGTACGTACGCATCAGGGCGTGTTCGGCGCTATTTTCCGGCATCCTGCGGCGCGCACCGAAGAGGCACAGATTGCTGATCATGCTCAGACACTTCTCGAGTTTGTCGGCATTGCTCATCTCGCCCATCGGACCGCGCGACATTTGTCCTACGGTGATCAGCGTCGTGTCGAAATTGCACGCGCGCTGGCGACTGAGCCGTTGTTGCTGGCACTGGATGAACCTGCAGCCGGTATGAATGCCACTGAAAAATCCGGTTTGCGCGATCTGTTACTTCGTATTCGTGACAAAGGCACCAGCCTCCTGCTGATTGAGCACGATGTCAAACTGATGATGGGCTTGTGTGATCGTATGACCGTCCTTGATTATGGCAAAGTGATTGCCGACGGAACGCCCGATGAAGTCCGGCGTAACCCGGCGGTGATTGCTGCCTATCTGGGTGTGGAGGCAGCATGACCAGTACCGTGCGTCCGTTGCTGGAAGTACGCGACCTTGCGGTAGCCTTCGGCGGTATTGAAGCTGTTAAAAGCATTTCATTCAATGTGATGTCCGGCGAGCTGGTCACGCTGATCGGCGCGAATGGCGCGGGCAAGACCACCACGCTCAAAGCGATCACCGGTACCTTGCCGGCTTCACAGCGCAGTGGTGAAGTGAGTTATGCAGGTCAGCGCATCAATCAGACACAGGCGTGTGCTTTGCCTTCACAGGGACTGGTGATGGTGCCTGAAGGTCGCGGCGTTTTTTCTCGTATGACGATACGTGAAAATCTGCTGATGGGTGCGTACACGCGCGACGACCTCGTGCAGATTAAGGCAGACATCGATCGCTGGTTCTCGGTATTCCCGCGATTGAAGGAGCGTCAGTCGCAACTTGCCGGTACGCTTTCGGGCGGGGAGCAGCAGATGCTGGCAATGGCGCGCGCGTTGATGAGCCGGCCACGGTTGTTATTGCTCGACGAGCCATCAATGGGTCTGGCGCCGATGATGGTGGCGCAGATTTTTGGCGTGATCAAAGACATTGCAGAGCAGGGTGTGACGATACTGCTGGTGGAGCAAAACGTACGACAGGCACTGGCAGTCGCTCACCGTGGCTATGTGATGGAGAGCGGCCGGATTGTTTTGCAGGACACTGCCGATCAACTGTTGCGTGATGAGCGGGTGAGGGAAGCGTATCTGGGTGGCTGACTTAGAGCTTCTTAGTACTATCGCCGGTCTTCCAATTGCCGGCGTGCCTCGGCGATGACCTCCTGAGGTAACAGCTTCAACAACAACGGCAGGATCAGGGTAATCAGCGTCAGATCGTCCAGCCAGCCCAGCACGGGCAGGGCATCCGGAATGAAATCAATCGGACTGATCACATAAATCGCCATACCAATCAGCATCAGCCGCCCAGCCAGCGGGAGTTTCGGATGCCGCCACGCATGCCATGCGATTCGTAAATGATTTCCCGCGGCGCGTAACCTGAGCAGCAATCTTCCGATCATGGTCTTCTCCCGTTTCTTCGGCACTGGGTTGGACAGCATGGCGACATGGAAATTCACCCTGTCCGAAGTGGCATAATCCTTCAAAACCACCGCTTCTGAGCCACCATGAAACTCTACAGTTACTTTCGCAGTTCTGCATCCTATCGCGTGCGTATCGCCCTCAACCTGAAGGGTTTGCCCTACACCGTCGTACCGGTTCATCTGCTCAAAGACGGCGGAGAGCAATTGATGCCTGCTTACCGGCAGCTGAGCCCGGATGCGTTGGTACCCGCACTGCAGCTGGATGAGCAGACAATCGCTCTGACGCAATCGCTTGCGATCATCGAATATCTGGAGGAAATGTACCCGGAACCGGCGTTGCTGCCGATAGACCCGCTGGATCGCGCGTGGCTACGAAGTCTCGCGCTGGCGATTGCCTGCGATATTCACCCGCTCAACAACCTGCGTGTGCTGCGCTATCTGGTCAATGAGATGAAGCTGCCCGAAGCCGACAAGGACCGCTGGTACAAACACTGGGTTGAGCAGGGACTCGCCAGTCTGGAGAAAATACTGTCGAGCGATGCCAGAGTGGGTCGCTATTGTTTCGGTGACAGCCCGGGGTATGCGGATTGTTTTCTGGTGCCGCAAGTGGCGAATGCGCAGCGCATGCAATGTGATTTATCAGGCATGCCGACCATCTTGCGTATCAATGCCGCTTGCCTTGAGCTGGAGACGTTTGCTGCGGCATCGCCTGCGCGGCAACCAGACGCGGAGTAAGCACCGCGTCTGGTGGTTTCCTTATTACGACTTTTTGTAGCGAACCACTTTCTGCCGCTGCTCGCCCAGACCCTCGATGCTCAGATGCATTTCATCGCCAGGTGCGAGGAACTGCTGAGGCTTCATGCCCATGCCCACACCTGGTGGTGTACCGGTCGCAATGATATCGCCCGGCATTAAGGTCATGAAACGACTCAGGTAGCTGACGATTTTCGCGACCGAGAAAATCATCGTGCGTGTGTTACCGGTCTGACGACGTTCACCATTAATATCCAGCCACATGCCGAGTCGCTGCGGATTCGGAATTTCATCCTTGGTCACCAGCCAGGGACCGACCGGACCGAAGGTATCGCAGCCCTTGCCTTTGTCCCACTGCCCTCCACGTTCAAGCTGAAATGCACGCTCCGACACATCATTGACCACGCAATAACCGGCCACATGCTCAAGCGCTGAACGCTCGCTGACATACTGCGCCTTGGTACCGATGATCACGCCCAGTTCGACTTCCCAATCCGCCTTGCTGAAATCCTTAGGGAGCATCACATCGTCATTTGGGCCGGAGAGGCAGGTAATCGCTTTCATGAATACGATGGGTTCGGTCGGAATCGGCATACCGGATTCGGCGGCATGGTCTGAGTAATTCAGGCCGATGGCGATGAACTTGCCAATCTGAGATACCGGTGTCCCAAACCGGGGCTTGCCGCGAACGGCTGGCAGGCTGGACGGCTTGATTCGCGCCAGTCTGGCCAATGCCTTATCTGACAGCTGAGCTGGACCGATGTCATCGATGACACCCGACAGGTCCCGCAGCTTGCCGTCCTGATCAACCAATCCGGGCTTTTCGTGGCCTGGGCGGCCGTAACGTACCAGCTTCATAGTTATCCTTTATCGTGGGTTTACCGTAGGTTGGCGCATGAAAACAAATGCCAGCTGGCATTATGCCCTCGTTCAACCCGCTTCACGACATATCCTGCCGGTGGTCGGTGTTACTAATCGCATTCGCGGGCGGCAGGCGACGTTATAATAATTTCTACAGATCAACTTAATCAGGGGAGTAAAGCGATGCGAGAAGTGACGCGAAAAGCGCTGCGCGGTAACTTGAAATTTATCGGTACGGCACTGGCCCTGACTTCTGTGCTGGTCATGTCACCGAGTTTTTCGGCACCAAGTGACAAGGAATTTCTGGAAGTGCCTCCCGAACGCATCGTCTGGAAGGACGCAGGTCGTGGTGTCAAGATCGCGGTGATTTACGGCGATCTGAGCAAGCCGGGTCAATACGTTATTCGCGCGCACTTTCCGCCCGGCGTCATGAGCTCGCCACATTTTCATGATGAAGACCGTCATGTCACCGTGATTCAGGGCACCTGGCATGCGGGCAAGGATGACAGCTGGGATCCTGTAGCCACAGTCCCTCTGAAAGCCGGCAGCTATATGTTCCATCCGGCCGGTGGTGTGCATTACGACGGCGGCGGCGAAGAGGGTGCGATCGTACAAATCGTGGGCATGGGACCAAGCAAAACCACGTTCCTGTATCCGAAAGAAGGCAGCTTTGGCGCGCCACGTAAATTGAACTGAGCCTGACGGATGAAAAATTTTTTACTGATCCCTTTGCTGGGATTCGCTTGCTTGTCTGCGCATGCGGAATGGGTGAGCTATCAGCGTCATGCCGAGGCCGAGGAATTTCATGAGGCCACGCCAGTCCGTCGTGAACAGGCGCGCGTCACCTTGTGGACGCTGACTGACTATCTCAAGCCCATTACGACGCTGGAAGGCGCTGAAGTCTCGTCGGAAAAAGTTCTGACCACAATCGATTGCGCGGCAAAAAAAATGGGATCAGAGCAGGTGATTCGTTATGCCGGCAAGAACGCACAGGGTGATGTTATCAGCTCGATGGAGACCAGCTTGCGGCTGACGTCAGTCCGTGCCGGCAGTACGGACGCTGTACTGCTTGAGAAATTGTGCCGCTGAAAAAACACGCAGCCTTGATGGTCCCGCCGACAGGAATCGAACCTGTATCTAGCGCTTAGGAGGCACTCGTTCTATCCATTGAACTACGGCGAGACAGGGATAAGACCCGGCGACGATTATAGCTGACCGGCTCTCAGCATCCTGCCGCCTGAGTAAATGGGGCCCTGAAAACGACAAGCGGTTTGCTGTCATTGGTCCCTGGCTTTCATGCCAACGAGCGATGCCCGGTAAAATGGCAACTTCTTCAGTTTTCTGGCGCGCCCTTCCGGGTCGTCCATCATCATGGCAGTGATCTCTCTGAGCAATGCGCAGCTTGCATTCGGGCATGTTGCATTGCTGGACAATACCGAGTTTTCTTTGGAAGCCGGCGAGCGTGTCGGTCTGATTGGCCGCAACGGCACTGGCAAATCCTCGCTTCTCAAAATCATCGCCGGCATTGCCCGGCTCGATGACGGGTTGCTGACCATGCAGCAGGGCTTGCGTATTGCATATGTCGAGCAGGAGCCGGTGTTCGATCCGAGTGGCTCGGTTTTTGATGCGGTCGCCGAGGGTATGGCCGAGACCCGAACCCTGCTGGAGGAATACGATCAGCTTGTCGCGGGCATGGGCGCCGGTGACGATCAGGCGCTCATGGACCGCATGCAGCAGGTGCAGACGCAACTCGATCTGGTGGATGGCTGGAATTTATCGAATCGGGTGCAAACAACCCTGCAAAAACTCAGTCTGGATGGCGAGCGGCAGATTCACACGCTTTCCGGTGGCATGAAAAAGCGGGTCGCGCTGGCGCGCGCGCTGGTGTCAGCGCCGGACGTGCTGATACTGGACGAGCCCACCAACCATCTGGATTTTTCTTCGATTGCCTGGCTGGAGGCACTGCTGCGCGATTTTCGTGGCAGCGTGCTGTTCATCACCCATGACCGCAGCTTCCTCGATAACGTAGCAACAAGAATTGTCGAACTGGATCGTGGTCGTCTGCGTTCTTATCCCGGCAATTTCACCGCCTATCAGTTACGCAAGTCTGAGCAGCTGGCGATTGAAGCGATTGAAAACGCGAAGTTTGACAAGGTGCTGGCGCAGGAGGAAGTCTGGATACGCAAGGGTGTTGAGGCACGACGCACGCGCAACGAGGGGCGGGTACGCCGGCTCGAGCAGTTACGTCTGGAGCGCGCCAGCCGACGCGATCAGCAAGGTCAGGTCCGCATGGAAGTCGCTTCCAGCGAACGCTCCGGAAAAATCGTCGCCGAGCTGACGGATGTGAGCAAAGCCTATGGCGAGAAAATTATTGTGCGTCATCTCGATACGACGATTCTTCGGGGTGACAAGGTTGGCCTCATTGGTGTGAACGGGGCAGGCAAGACCACGCTGCTTAAGCTGATCCTCGGTCAGGAGCAGCCCGATACAGGGAATGTGAAGCAGGGCAGCAAGCTGCAAATTGCCTATTTCGACCAGATGCGCGAGCAATTGAATGATGAAGCCAGTCTGGCGGACACCATTGCGCCCGGCAGCGACTGGGTTGAGGTCAATGGTCAGCGCAAGCATGTGATGACTTATCTGGGCGATTTTTTGTTTGCACCTGAACGTGCGCGTTCACCCGTGGCCAGCCTCTCCGGTGGTGAGCGCAATCGTTTGCTGCTGGCGAGATTATTTGCGAAACCGGCCAATGTGCTGGTGCTGGATGAGCCAACGAATGACCTCGACATCGACACGCTGGAACTGCTGGAGCAATTGCTCGAGGAGTACACAGGCACCGTTTTTCTGGTCAGTCACGATCGTACTTTTCTGGACAATGTGGTGACACAGGTGATTGTGGCCGAGGGTGATGGCGTGTGGCGCGAGTACATCGGCGGTTACTCGGATTGGGAGCGTGTGCGGGTGCGTCAGTCTGCTGCTGAGACGGTCCGACCTGCGCTCAAATCCGCTGCTACACCAGCCGCTGCAAGTCCGGACGCGCCTGCTGTCGCCAAAGAAAAACCTAAAAAACTCAGTTTCAAAGAACAACGAGAACTGGAGCAGCTGCCCCAGTTAATCTCGGATCTGGAAGCCGAGCAGGCAGACATTTCAAGCAAGCTTGCCGATGCCGAGTTGTACCGCACTCAGCCAGAGCAGGCCCAAAAACTCAATCAGCGTTTTGCCGAGATTGATGAATTGCTTATGTCGGCGCTGGAGCGCTGGGAGGCAATGGAGCTTCGCAGCAAAACGTAGGGTGTTTTGAAAGACACCGGTGTTACCGCGCTGATTGTTGCTCAAGAGGATGCGGCGGAGATAAAAACTCGCAGTGACCAGACTCCGGCTAATCACTAAATTTTTCAAATATTAATCCTCGCAGCCATTGATTTCCGGGTTCTTTGTGGAATCGTGCATGCCAGAATAAATTCACGCCAATTTCCGGCAGCTTAAGAGGTAACTGGGCAGTACGGAGATTGAAGGGTTCAACGCAGTGACGAGCAAAGCGTTCGGGAACGGTCGCAATTAAATCGGTAGTCGACAAGATGTGTCCGATCGCTACGAAGTGCGGAACTGTCAGCACAACATGTCGCTTCACACCGAGTTTTTCAATCGATCCATCCACTGTGGCATGGCCGGTGCCTGAGGCTGAAACGACTACATGCTCTGCAGACTCAAATTCTTCCCTTGTCAGCCGTGCCTCTTTGTCCAGCGGATGCCCTTGCCGAAACATACCGACATGTTGTTGTACAAATAAGCGTCGTTGAAAAAATCCAGATTTCAGATGCGGTAACCAGCCGATCGCAAAATCAACCCTTCCTGTCTCCATGTCATCGGCAAGATTAGCGCCCGTTGTTCTGATGGTGGAAAACGAAATGCCGGGAGCGATATCTGCCAGCAGTTTCATCAGCCTGGGTAGAAAATAAATTTCGCCAATATCGTTCATCCCGATGTTGAATTTGCGGCGACTGTTTGCTGGCTCGAATCGTGTGCGCTGGTTCAAGGTTTCGTGAATGGATGACAGCGCATAGCCAATCGGCTCAGCCAGCTGCATTGCATAGGCTGTCGGCTCCATTCCCTTGGATGTTCTCAGGAAGAGCTCATCGCCGAGCTGCTGGCGCAACCGATTCAGTGCATTACTCACGGTGGGTTGGGTCAGGCCGAGATTGGCTGCGACCGCCGACACCCGCCTCTCCTGCAGGAGTTGCTGAAATATTACCAACAGGTTGAGGTCAATATCTCTCAGATCCATGGCACCAATATTCAAAATATGAATTTATATAATTCAGGTAATTCTATATCTTAATTTTGCCTGGCTTCCTATACTCGTTTCCACATTTAAATAAAAACATGTGGAGACCATGGAGCTACTCGTCCATCCGCTCGAGCGCGTGCTGCAAGTGCCGTTGGGGGCCAACCTGCTCGACACGCTGCGCGCGAATGACGTGCCAATCTCGTATAGCTGCATGGCGGGACGTTGCGGTACCTGCCGCTGCAAGGTCATCAGCGGTCACGTGATTGAGACCGGACGGGAAGCCAAGCTGACCAATCCCTCCGAGGGCGACTATGTGCTCGCCTGCACCAGTGTGCTCACTGAGAGCTGTGCGATCGAAATTCCTGAGCCGGACGAAGTCGTCACCCACCCCGCGCGCATCATCAAGGCAAGCGTTGTGTCCATCATGGACGCAACCCACGACATCAAGATCATTCGGCTCAAGCCAGCGAAGCCGCTGTCCTTCTCGCCAGGTCAGTACGCAACACTTCAATTCACGCCAGATCATGTCCGTCCTTACTCGATGGCAGGCTTGTGCACGGACGATGAGCTGGAGTTCCATGTGCGACTGGTTCCGGAGGGGCGCGTTACCAGCTATCTGTTCAACCAGCTGAAAGTCGGTGACGCTGTACGCGTCAGCGGCCCGCTGGGTACCGCCTATCTGCGTACTCGTCACACAGGACCGATGTTGTGCGTGGCCGGTGGCACGGGCCTGGCACCGATTCTGGCCATCGTGCGCGGTGTCATCGCTGCCGGGATGGATAACCCGATCCATCTTTATTTCGGTGTGCGATCGTCAAAAGATATCTATGGCCTGGAACAACTGAAGGCGTTACAGGCATCACTCCCGTCGCTGAAGATCGAGCTTGTGATTGCGACCGATGATGAACACGGATCGGGCAAGCGGACCGGCCTGATCACCGATGCAATTGCGCATGATATCTCGGCCTTCCATGGCTGGCGCGCGTACGTGTGCGGCGCACCGCCGATGGTGGAAGCAACGGCCGCCCTTCTGAAGCAGCGCGGCATTGAAGAACAGCATGTCTACGCCGATGCGTTTTACGCGAGCGGTACTTGATCAGGAGGCCCTATGCAAAAAACGGCAAACATATCGAACGTCGATAGACAGCAAGATAGTCCACGGCAAGCGTATTACGACCGCATTGCGAAAGACCACCTGACACCGCTCTGGGAAGTGCTGGGGGCGCTGGTACCGAAACATCCCAACAGCCCGGCCCAAGCGATGCTGTGGCGTTATGCGAATCTGCGCGATCAGGTGATGGAAGCCGGTCGGCTGATTACAGCCGAGCAGGCTGAACGTCGCGTGCTGATCCTCGAAAACCCGGGTCTGACGGGTCAGTCGTCGATCACCCAATCACTCTATGCGGGCCTGCAACTGATCATGCCCGGTGAAATAGCACCTGCGCACCGGCACACACAGTCTGCGCTGCGACTGGTCATGGATGGGGAAGGTGCCTATACCGCCGTGGATGGCGAGCGAACCACGATGCGTCGCGGTGACTTCATCATCACGCCGGCCTGGACCTTCCATGATCACGGCAATCTTGGCAACGAGCCGGTCGTCTGGCTCGATGGTCTGGATATCCCGACGGTACGCTTCTATGACGCTGGTTTTGCAGAGCATGGCAAGAGCGCATCGCAAGATACCCTGCGTCCTGAAGGTGATGCGCTGGCGCGTTACGGGAACAACATGCTACCCGTCGATTTTTACCAGGCACCATCGCAACCCACGCGCGTGTTCGTCTATCCGTTTGTCCGGACAATGGAATCACTGGATACGATTGCCACCGGCACCCCTGACCCGCACCTGGCTTACAAGCAGCGCTTCGTCAATCCTGCGACGGGTGCGTCGCCGATGCCTACCATCGGCGCCTTCGCGCAACGTCTCCCAGCCGGATTCGAAACCCGTCCTTACCAATGTACCGACGGTACGGTTTACGTTTGTCTCGAAGGTGAAGCCACGGTGGCCGTCGGGAATACGGAATGGCAGCTGCAGCGGGATGACATTTTTGTGGTGCCTTCCTGGCAGCCTCTCAAATTGCTCGCTCGGCGCGACACCACCTTGTTTAGTTACTCCGACCGTCCTGCACAGCAATCGCTGGGCCTGTGGCGTGAAGCGCGACTCTGATATTTCGACTCTTATATTTCAATTGATAGGAATCACTATGAAATACGCTGTCCCCGTTCCTCAAACCTATACCCTGGCCATTGCCGGCAGCGATGATCTCTTTCCGGTCCATCGGATTTTCTGCGTAGGTCGTAACTATGCTGCGCACGCCCGCGAGATGGGCAAGGATCCGGATCGCGATCCGCCTTTCTTCTTCATGAAACCGGCTTGCGCCGCAGTGCCGGCGAATGAGAATCCTGTCGACATTACCTATCCGCCGATGACGGCGAATTTTCATCACGAGATAGAACTCGTAGTCACGATCGGCAAGGGCGGCAAGGACATTCCCGAAGCGCAGGCACTGGACCATGTGCACGGCTATGCAGTCGGACTCGACATGACACGCCGCGATCTCCAGCTTGAGGCGCGTGATAAAGGCCGTCCATGGGAATTCGGTAAATCCTTTGCGCAGTCTGCACCAATAGGGCCGGTTTCTACCGTGTCTGCTATCGGGCATTTGTCATCCGCCACGATTTCACTCACCGTCAATGACCAGGCGCGTCAGTCCTCGGACATCGACAAGCTGATCTGGTCCGTTGCCGAATCGATTGCCTATCTGTCGCGCTACGAAACGCTGGTACCGGGCGACGTGATCATGACCGGCACACCCGAAGGTGTGAATGCGGTTGTGCCTGGCGATGTGATGCGCGGGCACATCGACGGGCTGACCGATATCGTCGTTCGTGTAGCCAAGTAAATCCTGTCAGGGAGAATCGCATGGTGAATAACCCGGAAGTATTCAAACAAGCACACGTCTGGGAAAACGAGGGCTCAAGCCGCATTCCCTTCTGGGCCTATACCGATGACGCCGTCTACAAAAAAGAACTGGACCGCCTGTTCTATAAAGGTCACTGGTCCTACATCGGTTTGGAGGCCGAGGTGCCAAATCCCGGCGACTTCAAGCGCACCGTGATTGGCGAGCGATCGGTGGTCATGACACGGGATATGGAAGGTGAACTTCATGTTGTCGAAAACGTCTGCGCGCATCGTGGCATGCAATTCTGCCGTGGGCGCCATGGCAACAAGAAGGAGCTGGTGTGCCCGTATCACCAGTGGAATTACTCGCTTAAAGGTGACTTGCAGGGCGTACCTTTCCGTCGCGGCGTGAAGCAGGATGGCAAGGTTAATGGCGGTATGCCCAAGGAATTTAAAACAGAAGATCATGGCCTCACCAAGCTGAAGGTCGCGACGCGCGGCGGGGTGGTGTTCGCGTCGTTTGATCATGAAGTCGAGTCTTTCGAGGACTATCTTGGTCCGACCATCCTGAGCTATTTCGATCGCCTGTTCAATGGACGAAAGCTGACCATCCTCGGCTATAACCGCCAGCGCATCCCGGGTAACTGGAAGCTGATGCAGGAAAACATCAAGGATCCTTACCACCCCGGACTGCTTCATACCTGGTTCGTGACTTACGGCCTCTGGCGCGCGGACAACAAGTCCGAACTGAAGATGGACGACCACTTCCGTCATGCCGCCATGATCTCGACACGCGGTACAGGGGGCAAGAAAGATGATGTCACGCAGGGCGTGAGCAGCTTCAAGGAAAACATGGAGGTTCTGGACAAGCGCCTGATCGATTTTGTGCCCGAGCCCTGGTGGAACGGCCCGACCGCCGTGATGATGACCATCTTCCCGAGCGTGATCTTTCAGCAGCAAGTCAACAGCGTTTCGACCCGGCACATACAACCGAATGGCCATGGTTCCTTCGATTTCGTCTGGACCCACTTCGGCTTCGAAGATGACACACCGGAGATGACGCAGCGCCGTCTGATTCAGGCGAATCTGTTTGGCCCGGCCGGCTTTGTGTCGGCTGATGACGGCGAAGTCATCGAGCTTTCGCAATTCGGCTTTGAACAAAAGCCATCGCATCGCGCCGTTGCAGAACTTGGCGGCTATGCCTGCGAAAACACCGACCACATGGTCACGGAAACCTTGATTCGCGGCATGTACAACTATTGGCGCAAAGTGATGGAGGTGTGATGCGTATGGCAACGATAAGCGATAGTCAGACCTACCTCGAACTTGTCCGTCTTTACAGCGACTACGCTGCGGCGGTCGATAGCGCCCAATGGGAACGGTGGGTAGCGTTTTTTACCGATGACTGCGAATACAAGATTCAGCCACGCGAGAACTACGAACGCGGCTTCCCGCTGGCGACTCTGGCCCTTCTGAGCAAGAACATGCTGAAAGATCGCGTCTACGGCATCCATGAAACGCTTTACCACGATCCCTACTACCAGCGTCATGTGGTGGGTCTGCCCATCATTCACCAAGAAAAAGACGGCCTGATCACCGCGGAAGCTAATTACGCGGTGTTCCGCACCAAGCTCTCAGGCGAATCGACGGTGTTCAATGTCGGCCGCTACCTCGACCGCATCAAACGCGACGCCGACGGACTGAAGTTCGTCTCCCGTCTTTGCATCTATGACACCGAGATGATCCCTAATTCGATCATCTATCCGATCTGAAAGACAAACATGAGTGACCACTGGATCGATGTAACTACCACTGAAAATATTCCCGAAGATGATGTCATCGGTATGGATATCGCAGGCAAAAGTATTGCGCTGTATCGGGTCGATGGTGAGGTTTTTGCGACCGACAATCTCTGCACCCATGGTAACGCAAGGCTGTGTGACGGATTCCTTGAAGGTTACGAGATTGAATGCCCTCTACATCAGGGGAAGTTCGATATCCGTAACGGCAAGGCCATGTGCGCCCCGCTGACCGAAGACGTGAAAATTTATCCCATCAAGATCGAGGGTGACCGGGTTTTTGTCGCCATTTGAGATTCAGCCGAATCAGGAATCAGCATGAACGCCACCACGACACTCGTACTGCATAACTACTTTCGCAGCTCGGCCGCGTATCGGGTCCGAATCGCAATGCAGCTCAAGGGACTTTCGTATGCCTATATCCCCGTGCACCTGACGCGTGATGGCGGCATGCAATTCAGTGCGCCCTATGCAATGCTGAACCCACAGCAGTTAGTACCGCTGCTTGACCATGATGGATTTCAGTTGAGCCAATCGCTGGCAATCATTGAATATCTGGATGAGCAATTCCCCGAGGTACGCCTTGTGCCCGAAGCCCTACAAATGCGGGCGCGGGTGCGACAGATTGCCCTGGCCATCGCTTGTGACATCCATCCCTTGCAAAACCTGCGGGTCTTGAAATACCTGACCAACAAGCTCGGCTTGTCGGAAGACGACAAAACGGGTTGGATTCATCACTGGCTGACACTCGGGCTGGCAGCGCTGGAGGCTGATCTGGCACGCTCCCCGTTCAGCGGAAAATTTTGTGTCGGTGATAAACCAACGATGGCCGACTGCGCTCTGGTGCCGCAAATGTTCAGTGCTGCGCGCTTCGGTGTCGACACCTCGCCGTATCCAACACTGCGTTCAATCTACGAGCACTGCGAGGCAGTACCCGCGATTGCCGCCGCCCACCCGGCGCGCCAGCCTGATTCCGAATGATTCACTGACTGATGCCGAAAGGAGAAACAGCGAACCATACCATCCGAGACTGATGTATCTATTTCAAATAATGATAAGAGGAGATTTTTATGAAAAAAAATTTATTGGGACTGGTACTGACCAGCGCTATCGCTGCCGCTTTTTCGGTGCCGGCAAGTGCGGCAGGGCCTACTGCAGCCGATCTGATCAATGACGCCAGGACATCAGCGGATGTCACCACGTATGGCATGGGCTATGGTCAGCAGCGCTTTTCAAAGCTGAACCAGATCAATCGCGCTAACGTTAAGAAACTCGCACCGGTATGGTCATTGAGTCTGGAATCGAATCAGCCACAGTCGCAACAGCCTCTGCTGATCGACGGCATACTTTATCTGCCAACCGTTAACGCAACGCTGGCGGTTGACGCACTCACCGGCAAACAGTTATGGAAGACACCGCTGGATTTGCCGGAAGATGTCTACGGTGTCGTCTGCTGCGGTAACCATAACCGCGGTGTTGCTGCTTTTGAAGGCGTGATCTACCGCACCGTGATCGATGCATCCATCATTGCGCTGGATATGAAGACCGGTAAACAGCTTTGGAAAACAAGCGTTGAAGATTACAAACAAGGCTATTCGCTGACCGTGGCACCTGTGGTGGCGAACGGTGTGCTGCTGACGGGCATTTCGGGTGGCGAATATGGCATCCGTGGTTTTATCGACGGCTATGACTTGAAGACAGGCAAGCGCTTGTGGCGACGCCATACCATCGCCGGACCAGGCGAGCCCGGTGGTGATACCTGGCCCGGTGAAACCTACAAACACGGTGGTGGATCGACCTGGCTTACTGGCTCGTATGACCCCGAGCTGGATCTCGTCTACTGGGGTGTAGGCAACGGTGGTCCGTGGAATGCGGCAGCGCGTGGTGGTGAAAAATACGACAACAAATACATCGCATCAGTCGTGGCGATTCGCCCGAAAACAGGTGAAGTCGTCTGGAACTATCAGTACACGCCTAATGATGCCTACGATTACGACGGCACCAATGAGAACGTACTGGCCGAGATGAAAATCGCAGGCAAGCAACGCAAGGTCATGATCCATGCGGATCGGAATGGCTTCTTGTATGTGATTGATCGTACCAATGGTCAGCTTGTGGCAGCCAACAAGTTCATCGACCGTGTCGACTGGGCCGACAGCATTGATCTGAAAACCGGCCGTCCAGTTCTGACCGAGATGGCGAAAAAACACCGCAACACGCTGGTCATGGACAAAGCAGATGAGGTCTGGCCATCAGCACTCGGTGGCAAAAACTGGAGCCCGGTCGCATACAATCCTGAGACCAACACTGTGTTCGCCAACACGCTCAATACCGGTATGGGATACCGCACCGTTGAGCAGGAGTGGAAGGCTGGCCAGCTCTACTTCGGTCTTGATTTTGCCGGATTTACCTTTGCGGCCAATCAGCCACGCGGCTACCTGAAGGCGCTCGATCCGCTGACTGCCAAAGAGAAATGGCGTGTGGCCTTGCCGATTCCTCATTTTGCGGGTGTGATGGCAACTAAGGGCGGACTGGTGTTCACCGGGTCAATGACGGGTGAGTTCATTGCCTATGACGACCAGAGCGGCAAGCAGCTGTGGCAGTTCCAGACCGGCTCGGGCATCGTATCCATGCCTATCACCTGGGAGAAAAACGGTAAGCAATACGTGACCGTGACCTCGGGCACGGGCGGTGTCTATGCACTGTATTCAGGTGACGAACGCTTGAAGAATGTGCCCACCGGATCATCCATCTGGACCTTTGCACTACCGAATTAATTTTTTCTAAAGTTATTTTGGAGGGAGCCTTGCAGGCATCGGGATCCGTCTGATGCCTGCTTTTTTCGCATTTATGCGAAAAATAATTTGACTACGGCTCGGGAGCTTCACGGACTGATTGTTGATGAATTCAATTAAAAAAATATCGAGCTGACTCGTAAGCTGAGCAATGGAGAAAACATGAGTGAACTGACAGCATCTGACTCGCACGCCCACTTTGATGTGACCAAGGCGATCGATGAGGGAGAATTTACCTGGCTCCAGAAGCTGACTTATCTTCTGGCGGCTCTGGCCATCATCGTGGATGGTTTCGACGGTCAGATGATTGGCTATGCGATACCGTTGATCATGAAGGAATGGGGCGTGACGCGAGCTGCATTTTCGATCGCTGTAGCCAGCGGTTTGGCAGGCATGGCCATTGGCAGTTTGAGCGCCGGCATATTGGCGGATAAATTTGGGCGCAAACCGGTACTGATCGCGAGTATCTTCCTGTTTGGAACGGCAACCTGCCTGATTGCGCAGGCGACCGATGTGTCAAGCATCGCGCTCATTCGCTTTTTCGCAGGCTTGGGCATTGGTGCAGCATTACCCGCTGCTACGACATTGACCGCAGAGTTTATTCCGCTGCGCTCCCGCACTATGGCTGTCACCACAGCGATCGTCTGTTATCCGGTAGGCGGTATGTTGGCGGGTTTAGCCGCTGCACAGATCTTGCCGTCTCAAGGATGGCGAGTGTTCTTTTTATTTGGCGGCGCGATCGCGATTGCTTACGCGGTGTTCCTCATTTTTGCCTTGCGTGAATCACCTAAATATCTGGTTCGTCAGCCTTCGCGATGGGAGGAGCTGCGTGCGCTGATGGTAAAGATGACTGCCCATCAAGTAGCGAATGTGCGCGAGTTCACTGACGGCATCACGGAAACTGCAAAACGCGGCAATATCGCCGAATTGTTCCGTCATGGCCGCTTCGCTGATACCAGCTGGCTGTGGATCAGTTTCTTTATGATCCAGCTCTCAATTTACACCGCCTACAGCTGGCTGCCCACCATGCTGACCACAGAGGGACTGTCGCCCGCTCTGGCTGGCATGGGTTTGACTGCCTACAATTTCGGCGGGATTTTTGGCGCTGTACTGTGTGCAGCAGCAATTAATCGATATGGCTCGCGTTGGCCAATGATCTTTTGGGCAGCCATGTCAGCGGCAACGGCAGCAGGCTTGAAGCTGGTGAATATCACTGCGACACCTGAAACCTTTCTTTGGGGTCTCGGGTTCCACGGTCTGTTTGTCACCGCATTGCAATGTGCAATGTTTGCGTTGTGCGCGCATATTTACCCGACAATGATTCGCACGACAGGTGCTGCCTCAGCCATGGCATTTGGCCGGATTGGTGCATTTACCAGTGCATTCGCAGGTGCAGCAATGATTTCTTCCGGTGGTGCTTCGTCGTATTTGAATCTGCTTGGCGGTTCGATGCTTGTGACGATGCTGGGTCTGGCGATGGTACGGGGTCACATCGCACCGAAAATTCACTGATAGGGAACCAAGGGATCTGATACATGAAGTTGCTCACTACGATATTTGCATTGGCAGTTCTTGGCCTGACATCACACGCATCCGCGCAGGATATGAGTGGCACAAGCGCCAGTGACAGCCCCGCTGCAGAATTCACCCCTGAGCGCATCGAGAAGGGACGTCAGACATACAAACAGCTCTGTCTGCGATGTCACGGCCCGGAGATGAATGGCGGGAATAACACATTTAATTTACGTCTTTTCCCGCTAGAACAGAGGGAGCGATTCTTTAATTCGGTGATGAACGGGAAGCGAGCGATGCCTGCCTGGAAGAGCGTGCTTTCCGAAGAGGCAGTAATGGATCTATGGGCTTATGTTGGCACCCGTGGCGGAACGCTACAGCGCTGAATTTCGGCAAGGCGGTATAACGACACCAGCAGCTTTATGTTACCGCCTGCTAGTTGAGTTTTCGGCTGGCGGCGCGTAACTCGGGTAATCGCATGCGTAACAACTCTGCATCGGTCGCTTGCGGACATTCCGCGAGATAGGCTTCGATATCCTGCAATGCAGCCTGTGGGCAGTCGAGATGGGCGTAGGCCAGACCCCGGTCGCGCCGCTCTTCGATTTCGTCCGGCAACAAAATCACCAGTTTTTGCTGCACATTCAGGAATTCTTTCCAGTGCGGATGCTCCGCATACACTGCTTTGAGATTGCGCAGCATGCGAACCAGAATACTGCGCTCGCTGGCGTTGGCAAGATAGCTGGCTAGTGGCGGATCATCGGGGCTGCGGCCATTGACGAAATAGGGTTCCAGTCGTTCTTCGATTTCCTCCCGCGACAGGCTTGCGCCGTTAAACGGATCGAGGATGATGTCACCGCTTTTCACGGTCAGTTTCATCAGAAAATGTCCGGGAAATGAAATGCCTTTTACATCCAGTCCGATCTGCTGGGCCAGCTCCATGTAGATCACCGCCAGCGAGATCGGAATCCCGCGACGCGTCGAGATGACTTTGTGCAGATAGCTGTTGTCGGGATTGTAGTAGTCGTTGAAATTGCCTGAAAAACCCAGCTCCTGATAGAAAAAATTATTCAGCAGACGAAGTTTGGGTATGGGGGCGATATCGGCAGGCAGACGGCGTTTGAGTCTGACAGCAAATTTGTCGATATCGGTCAGGCAGGCCGTGAGATCGAGCGGGTGATCATCATCCTGCGCGATACACAGCGCGGCCTCGAACAGCGGGATGTGCGCATCGTCCTGCACCAGCGAAGCGAAGTAGTCATTGGATTTGATCATCGCCAGCCCACTCAGCTCGATTCACGTTTGAAATCAGCCACCCGGAAACCCATCAATGCCAACGCCGCGAAATAACTGCCTGCGCAGACGACCATCACCAGCAGTAAGGCACCGACACGCACCATCGGTGTGGATTGCAATGCGATCCAGTCAAAACGCGCGGTGATCCACAAGCCAATGCCTGCCAGCAGGAACAGCGCGCCGGTTATGCGCACAATGAACGCAGGCCAGCCTGCACGCGGCATGTAGATGCCTTTGCGGCGAAGGCCAATATATAAAAAGAGTGCATTCAGCGTTGCCCCCAATCCTATCGACAGCGCGAGACCCGCATGATCAATCCAGGGTACGAAGACAATGTTCATCAGTTGTGTGACGATCAGCACGCCGATACCGATCTTGACCGGCGTGCGAATATCCTGTTTTGCGTAAAAGCCGGGTGCAAGTATTTTGACCAGTATCAGACCCATCAGCCCGACACCATATGCAACCAGGGCTCTGGATGTCATGGTGACTGAGAGGGAATCAAATTTCCCGTAATGAAAAAGCGTTGTGGTGATGGGTTCAGATAAAACCATGAGCGCAATGGCGGCGGGTGTGGCAAGCAAAATGGTCAGCCTGAGGCCCCAGTCCAGCAAGGAAGAATATTCTGTGTGATCGCCACAGGCATGCGCTTTGGACAAGCTGGGCAAGAGAATAGTGCCCAGCGCCACACCGAGCAGCGCAGTCGGCAGCTCCATCAGGCGATCGGCATACGACAGCCAGGACACGCTGCCGTCCCGCAAATGAGAGGCGATGTTGGTGTTGATGATCAGACTGATCTGTGCGGCAGATACGGCAAAGGTGGCCGGCAGCATTTGCTTGAGCACCCGGCGCACGCCCGGGTCTCGGAGTGCTGCAATCGGATTCATTCCGATGCGCGGCAGCATGCCGACTTTGCGCAAGGCAGGAATCTGAAACCATAACTGCAGCGCACCGCCGATGAAGACTGCAATCGCTAATGCATACACGGGTTGCGGCAGATGCGGAGCGAGAAAGAGTGCACCGGCGATAAAGGTCAGATTCAGCAGGACCGGCGTGAACGCAGGGATACGGAATTCCCGCCAGGTATTCAGGATGCCGCCTGCCAGTGCGACCAGCGACATGAACAAAATGTAGGGAAACATGATGCGCGTCATCGTGACCGATAGCGACATCGCGAGCGGATCCGCACTGAAGCCGCTGGCCATCAGCAAAACGATCGCGGGCGCGCCAATGACACCGAACACAGTCACCACAAGCAGGGTCCAGAACATCACGGTGGCAACGTGGTCGGCCAGGGTGCGCGTGGCCCGGTTACCTTGCTGGTTTTTGTACTCGGCCAAAATAGGCACGAACGCCTGCGAGAACGCGCCTTCGGCGAAGAGCCGGCGCAAGAGGTTGGGAATGCGGAAAGCGACGAAAAAGGCGTCGGTATAGACTGACGCACCGAAGGTTCGCGCGACGAGGAACTCGCGGATCAGCCCGGTGATGCGTGAAAGCATCGTCATGCCAGAAACGGTGGCCAGCGTTTTATGCAAGTTCATGGCGACCGATTATAGCTGCAGGTTTGGGGCATATCGGATAGAAAATTGCTTTATTGAAAATAATCTAGAGGCGATTTCCGGGCGAACTCCCCGTTTGAGCAAGGGCAGACAAGGTTTGTCTCAGAGGCAAAAACCCGCTATAATCGCGGTCTTTCGAATTCCGCCCGGGGCAAGACCTCGAGCCCCATTGTCAGGAAATTAGTCATGGCCAATACCGCACAGGCACGCAAGCGTGCCCGTCAAGCAGTCAAACTGAACGAGCACAACTCCAGCCAGCGTTCCACGCTGCGTACCGCCATCAAGGCAGTCCGCAAGGCGATCGAAGCGGGCGACAAGGCAGCGGCTTCCGCAGTCTTCAAGGCATCGGTATCTGTAATTGATCGCATCGCCGACAAGAAGATCGTTCACAAAAACAAGGCCGCTCGCCACAAGAGCCGTCTGTCTGCCGCGATCAAGGCACTGGCCTGATTGTTGTGTTGTGCGGTTCCTGACTGCATGTCAGTCTGACCGCAGGGTACGAAAGCTGAAATGCTTTAGAGCGCCTTGCACATGCTGCAAGGTGCACCCGTGAGGCAGAACCATAAGTCAAAGCCCGTCTGATTCGATTCAGGCGGGTTTTTTTATTGGGGCAGACCGCTGACCTGTATGCCCGGGCGGATGTTCTTCTGTCTGAACCATCCCTGATTCATTTCAAGTGCATAACGCGCAGGTTTTTTTGCGCAGTGCGCGTTCAGGGTTTGCGGCTGCATATCTTCGATGTTGATGATGCGGCCCTTTTCGTCGATGAAAGCGACTGACAGCGGGAGTAGGGTGTTCTTCATCCACATGCACAGGTGTCGCGATTCCGGAAAGCGAAACACCATGCCCTCGCCGGGCGCCATTTTTTCCCGAAACATCAGGCCCTGCGCGCGTTGCTCATCGCTGACCGCGATCTCCGCTTTGATCAGGTGAACCCCAATGCTGAGTGTCGTGACCGGGAATACCTGTTGTGCGTGAGTCAGCGGGGCAAGGGCACTGATGACCCCAAGGGTGATGCACAAGAAAACACTTTTCATGATGAGGGGTAGATGGCGATAGCAGAGCGATTGTAAACTGCGCCCGGCCGTCAGCGACCGGTTTGCCATGCGGCCTCGCCCACATCAAGCGATTCGCCGGGTAACAGCGGGTGTGTCGCCAGAGAAAAAGGGCCAATCCCGCTGCGAACCAGCCGCAGCGTCGGCAAACCGACTGCCGCCGTCATGCGTCTGACCTGACGGTTTTTTCCCTCGATGAGGGTGAGCGCCAGCCAGGAAGTCGGAATGTGCGCCCGCTCTCGAACGGGGGGATTCCGCTCCCAAAGCCACCGGGGCTGCTCAATGCGCGTGGCACGACAACCCAGCGTGATGAAATCTCCCAGATCCAGCGGTTCTCGCAGTTGTTTCAGCTGTTCCGAAGTGGCGATGCCCTCGACTTGCGCCAGGTAAGTTTTCTCTTTTTTACTTCCCGGGTGGCTGATGTCATGTTGCAGATTGCCATTGTCGGTCAGCAGCATCAGGCCCTCGCTGTCCGCATCCAGCCGACCGGCCGGATAAATATCAGGCTGACTTAGATAGTCTGCCAGTGTGGGACGCGACGCGTGTGCCGAAAACTGGCTCATCACACCGTGGGGTTTGTTGAAAAGAATCAGGGACATCCGTGGTCTCCGGGGCCTTTCTGGACCCGCATTTCTGTGGCACGAAGCAAAATTCTAGTGCATAATACGAAATCTAGTCTTATGTCTTATATAAGACATTAGCAGCTCGTTAAGGTGCTTTGTTCTTCACAAGACCCCAACTACAATCTTTCTCGTCCGCCCAATTTCGGAGATAACGATGTACCAACATATCAAAGTGCCCGCCGATGGTCAGAAAATTTCGGTCAATTCTGATTACTCTCTGAACGTACCTGACAATCCGATCATTCCTTACATCGAGGGTGATGGTACGGGTGTGGACATCAGCCCGGTGATGATCAAGGTCATCGATGCGGCAGTGAACAAGGCCTACGGCGGCAAGCGCAAGATCAGCTGGATGGAAATTTACGCCGGCGAGAAGTCGACCCAGGTCTATGGTCCGGATGTCTGGCTGCCTGAGGAAACGCTCAAGGTGCTCAAGGATTACGTGGTGTCGATCAAAGGCCCTCTGACGACGCCAGTAGGCGGCGGTATCCGTTCGCTGAACGTGGCGCTCCGGCAGGAACTGGATCTGTATGTCTGTCTGCGTCCCGTGCGTTACTTTAAGGGCGTTCCCTCACCGCTGCGCGAACCCGAGAAGACCGATATGGTCATTTTCCGAGAAAACTCGGAAGACATTTACGCCGGTATCGAGTGGCAGGAAGGTAGCGAGGGCGTGAAGAAAGTCATTGATTTCCTGGTGAAGGAAATGGGTGTGAAGAAGATCCGCTTCCCGGAAACCTCGGGTATCGGTATCAAACCGGTTTCCCGCGACGGTACCCAACGCCTGGTGCGTAAAGCCATTCAGTACGCGATCGACAATGACAAGCCTTCAGTGACGATTGTCCACAAAGGCAACATCATGAAGTACACCGAAGGTGGTTTCCGTGACTGGGGCTACGAGCTGGCGCAGAAAGAGTTTGGCGCACAACTCATTGATGGCGGTCCCTGGTGCACCTTCAAGAATCCCAAGACCGGCAAAGACATCATCGTCAAAGATTCGATTGCGGATGCCTTCCTGCAGCAGATCCTGCTGCGTCCAAACGAGTACAGCGTAATCGCTACGCTGAACCTGAATGGCGACTATATTTCTGACGCACTGGCAGCACAGGTGGGCGGCATTGGGATTGCGCCGGGTGCCAATCTGTCCGATTCCGTCGCCATGTTCGAAGCGACCCATGGCACGGCGCCGAAGTACGCGGGCAAGGATTATGTGAACCCCGGGTCCCTGATCCTCTCCGCAGAAATGATGCTGCGTCATATGGGTTGGTTTGAAGCGGCGGATCTGGTCATTACATCGATGGAAAAGTCGATTTCATCCAAGAAAGTCACTTACGACTTTGCACGCCTGATGGAGGGTGCGACGCAGATGTCATGCTCAGGTTTCGGCGATGTGATGATTGCGCATATGTAAGGCGATCAACCTGATTCGAAAGCCGGAGCGATCCGGCTTTTTTATTACAGCTCCGGCCAGGCAAAATTACCAGAGGGTGTGAACCAATCCCGACTCTCGCCGTCTATTGGGGCGGCAGGCAATAAAAAACCCCCGGTTTTGTCGGGGGTTTTGAGGAGCCTAACGGTAATCAGGCGTTCTGGATGTTGGAAGCTTGCTTGCCTTTAGGGCCTTGCGTTACTTCAAACTGAACTTTTTGTCCTTCTTTAAGGGTCTTGAAGCCATTCATCTGAATCGCCGAGAAGTGTGCGAACAGATCTTCGCCACCATCATCCGGAGTGATAAAACCGAAGCCTTTGGCATCGTTAAACCACTTCACTGTACCTGTTGCCATAAAAGCGTTTTCCCAAATTTGACCAATCACAC
>JACCDX011856789.1_pt1 | contig 45249 bp, 47 predicted proteins | sample 7449681 | NCBI WGS metagenome assembly JACCDX01 (sample SAMN15323450, study PRJNA562643) | freshwater metagenome | isolation source: river surface water | place: USA:Blue River Watershed | collected 2017-08-18
GTATGGTGAAATTGGTAAACACAACTGACTTAAAATCAGTCGGGAGTCTCCCTTGTCGGTTCAAGTCCGACTATGCCCATGAGGTTTATCCTCTAAATAATCAAAAGTAGTAGGAAAACTCCTATGAAGTACAGAATTGATGCCGCATATGTCTGGTACAATCGCGGAAAACAAATTGTTTTTATGTACTTCATAAATCAAATTCCTTTCACTTTTGATGAACTCGACGACGAATCTTTATTCGACTTGGAGTTAATCAAATTAGCAGACAACGAAAGACGCTTTGAACCAGAGGATTTATATCAATCTTCTTACTATCTTATGTTAGAAGAATGTCATCCTTTGCTTTATGAGTTAGATCTGGAAAATCCAGAAATGTTGCCTGTTGATTAATTTTTGCTCCTAAAGCATTTAGTGGCGATGTACCTGACTTGTAATCAGGAGAGGATGGTTCAATTCCGTCTGGGAGCTTGAGTTCTATAAAACTCCAAATGTCATTAATTTCACAAAAAGACAGAGAAGTTGCTGTTGAAGCACTTGATTTTTACCTATTCAATAAGGGCACAGACTTTTCTGAAGAGAAAAGAATGGAAGTAAATGCTCTCCTTAATTGGATCAAATTAGAGATTGCTAAAAATGAAGATATCAATCTGGTACTGTGAGTCTATGAATCAATGGAGGTGGACTCTCTGCGACTCCTCACGTCCTATTCGTAGGCAAGAATCTGGTCAAAGACCATTTATCCGTGATGCTATGGAAGACATTGCAAACACTATAGAATATATGTTAGAATGCAAACAAAGTGAGTAAAAATACTCAATGAAATCAGATTTTTATATAGATAGAGTAGGTAAGGAAGAAATCAAAGAACTTCTTTATACCTACCATTATCTTAAAGACGAATCAAAAGATTTTAAATCTGGTTTCAATTATGGCCTTTTCAGATCCTCGGTTTCTGATATTTTGCGCGTTGGTGGTTGCTTGGGCAGTTGTATCTTCACTGGTTTACCCGTCCCAGAAATAGCAGTTGGTGCTTTTGGATTAGAAAGAAATCAGCAAGAAGGAATATACGAACTCTCAAGACTTTGTATACATCCAGAAGTCCAGAAAGAAGAATATAATATCACATCTTGGTTCGTCAGTCGTTGTATAAGGAGATTTAGAAAAGATGCCCGCGTTCGTGCTATTCTTAGTTATGCTGACTTTTCTCACCACACTGGAGTCATATATCGTGCAACAAATTTCAAGTACTATGGTCTAACAGATAAGAAATCTGACTTTTGGATTAAGCAACCAAATGGATCATTTATCAAACACTCAAGAGGTCCTATCAAAGGATTAGAAGGTGAGTGGAGAGAAAGAAGTAGAAAACATAGATACTTGATGATATTTGATAAGGAACTGAAGAAAAGGTTGACGTGGAAGGAGAAGAAGTGGTATAATAAACAAGACGATACTGAATCGTTACAGTGACCCAAAAAGTGTGACTTGAGAACCTCCCTTGTGGAGGTTTTCTTGTAATAAATATTCCATTCTTATTTTTAACTATGACAGAACAACAAGAACATTTATCACAAGCTATTGAGCAACAAAAACAAGTTATTAATGATATCAATAATCTAAATACTCAACTAAATGCAAAAAAAGAAATCTTATATAAACTTCAAGGAGTAATTGAATATCTGGAACAAGTAGGAGTTTCTCTTCCTCAAGAAGAAAGTCTGAAAGAAGTAGAAGAATGAATTTTAAACCTCTAGAAATCTAGAGGTTTTTTTAATGGATAAATAATCCATAACAGAACCTATAAGCAAATAAGATGGGATTAAGTCGTCTTGATAATTTCCTCAAGAATACAAGAGGAGAAATCTTATATGTAGATCCTTCAAGTGCTGACTCAACAGATTCAGTAGAAAATCGTGGAAACAGTTTAACCCGCCCATTTAAGACAATTCAACGTGCATTAATTGAAGCATCAAGATTTTCATATCAACGTGGATTAGATAATGATAGATTTGGCAAGACCACTATTATGGTCTATCCAGGTGAGCATGTTATTGATAACCGTCCTGGATGGATTCCTCTAGATCCAAATGGAGGAACTTTTAAAACTAGGGCAGGAGAAACAACAACAGATTTTCAACCTTTTGATCTAACTACAAACTTTGATATTAATTCAGACAGCAATATCCTCTATAAGTTTAATAGTGTTTACGGTGGTGTCATCATTCCTCGTGGTACTTCATTAGTTGGTGTTGATTTAAGAAAAACTAAAATTCGTCCAAAATATATTCCAGATCCAGTAAATTCGAATATTGAAAGATCTGCAATCTTTAGAGTAACTGGTATTTGTTACTTCTGGCAATTCAGTATTTTAGATGCTGATCCAAATGGAACATGTTATAAAGATTACACATCAAATGTATATGTTCCTAATTTCTCACACCATAAACTCACCGCGTTTGAATATGCAGATGGTGTAAATGATATTGATATTGATGATGCATTTTTAACATATTCTGAAGATAAGACTGATTTAGATGTTTACTATGAAAAGATTGGCATTGCTTATGGTCCTTCAAGCGGAAGAGAAATTCCACCTGAAGTTACAGGTTCTCCACTAGATATTCAACCAAAGATTGATGAATATCGTATTGTTGGATCAACTGGTGGGAACATAGGAATTACAAGTATTAAGGCTGGTGATGGTGTTGTAGCAACAAACGTTATTACTGTAACTTTAGAAGCAAATACCTTAGGTCTTGATGTAGATACACCAATTAGTATTGAAGGTATATCTGCTGCTGGTTATGATGGACAATATGTTGTCAGTGAAGTTCTAAGTTCGACGCAAGTTAAATATCAAGTATCAAATCCTCCTGTTAATGCACTTCCATCTCCAACTGGAGCTGAACTCAGTATCACGAGCGATACTGTAACTTCTGCATCTCCATATATCTTTAATATCTCTATGCGTTCCGTTTATGGAATGTGTGGATTGCACGCTGATGGAAGTAAGGCATCAGGATTCAAGAGTATGGTTGTTGCTCAGTTCACTGGTATTGGACTGCAAAAAGATGACAATGCTTTCGTAAAATATAATACTTCTACGGGATTATATGAAGATAATACTGTAAGTGGAAACGAAAATATTCATAGCGATTCAAGAGCAAGATTTAAACCTACATACGAAAACTATCATATTAAGGCTTCTAATGAGGCATTTATTCAGGTAGTTTCTGTTTTTGCGATTGGATATGCACTTCACTTCGTTGCAGAGACTGGCGGAGACTTATCAATCACAAACTCCAACTCAAACTTTGGTGCTAAATCACTTGCTGCATCTGGATTTAGAACCACAGCATTTCCCAGAGATGATGTTGGTTATATTACACACTTTATTCCACCAAAGGAATTTGATACTACAGAGACAACACTTGAATTTACTGCAATTGATGTAAGTAAAACCGTTGGAATTGCATCTACGAATCGTCTTTATCTTTATAATGAAACTAATGCATCAATTCCACCTGACAACGTTATTGAAGGATATAGAATTGGTGCTAAATTCAATGATAAATTGAATGTTCTTTTATCACAAAGTGGCATCACAACTCAGTACTCGGCAAGAATTATTATGCCAAGTACTCAATTTACTGGAAATGAATTGACTTCAGAGAAATCATATCGTGTTAATATTTCCGGAAGTTCAAACGCAATCTCAAGTAATATCATTACGCTGACAACAAATCATTCTCTTACTGATGGAGAAACAGTAAGAGTCATTAGTAGCAATGGTCATCTTCCTGATGGATTACTTCCAAATCAAGTTTATTATGCAATTACGACTGGACTTTCTGGAAATCAACTAAAATTAGCACAAACTCTTAATGATGCGCTTGATGCATCTGAGGTTACTCTGAATAATAAAGGCGGTCTATTAACTGTTGTCAGTAGAGTTTCTGACAAAAATTCTGGAGATATTGGTCATCCAATTCAATATGACTCTACTAATAGTCAATGGTACTTAAATGTAGGAACTGCATCTACTGACAATAGCATCTATTCAGCACTTGTTGGATTTGGAACCGCAGTTCTTGGTACAGCAACACCAAGAACATTTATTACTCGTAGATCTGATGTTCGTACATTAAATGACTCTATTTACAGAGTTCGTTATGTCATTCCTAAGGATTCCGCAACAACTGCAAGACCTCCTTCTGATGGATTCATTATTGAAGAATCTGGTTCAACTCTTGGAACAACGGATACTGAGGTTGCTTATCAGTTCAATCCATCAACAGCAACTCTTGCAAATGTAACGAATCTCAGAAATCAAAGAGTTGTTGCAAATGCAAGTTGGGATGGTACAAACGTAAATGTTATTACAGAACTTCCACATAATTTAACTGTTGGTTCTGAAGTTAATCTTGTAAATGTAACTAGCACTGGTAATCTTGCTGGTGCTGCAAACTCTGCATATAACGGAACATTTACAATTACTGGAATTAGTAGTTCAAAGCATTTTAGTTATGCGTTGAGTTCAAATCCAGGAACCTTTACGAACAATATTACAAATCGCACAACATCACTTCCATATTTCCAAAGGAAGAAATATAGTAATACTTTTGTAGTTTATAGAACACAAGAAGTTCAGAAATACATTAAGAATGATCAAGATGGTGTTTATCATCTAACAGTGATTAACTCTTCCAACTCACCCAATGTATCACCTTTCAACAACCTTAGATTCCTTCAACCAGTAACAAATCTTTATTCTCAAGTTAATAGAGATAATCCAAGTTCAGATCCAGAACCATCAATTTCTTATGCACTTCCTGAGCCTATCGGTCAGGTTGTAATTGATGAACCACAAAATAGTGTTACTAAAGAGACAGTTCAAAAAGCAATTACTGACTTTGGTGTTGGTGTCGGAATTACAAATATTGTATCAAATTCTGCAGGAACTGCACATACAATCTTTACTTCTATTGATCATGGATTTAATAGAGCAACAGGTTTATCCATTGTTGCTGGCGGTGCTGGATATGGTACAGGTATTGGAACAGAATACTTCTATAATGCAAAACTTGTTGGTGAAGCAGGCACTGGTATTAATGCAACGGCAAGAATTAAAGTAGATTCTGGTGTTATTACTGGCATCAAGATCATGGATGGTGGTAGTGCATTTGGTATTGGTAATACACTTGCTGTTGTTGGTGTTGCAACAACTTCTGGATATTCTGTAGGTGTTGTAAGTGTAACCTCAATTTATGATGATACAAATGAAATTGTAAAAGTTGCTGGTATTAGTTCTTTAGGATATAAGGATTACAATACTCTCTACCGCATCACTGGAGTTACTGCAGGTAATTCTAAGCAAGTTGAAGTTGCTCCTGTTTCTGCAGTAAGTCCTGCAGTACAAGGTGGACTTGGGCAATTAATTACATCAAATGCCAGTGCTTCTCTAGTTGGTAAGGCAATAGGAGTATCTTCGCTTACTTATAATGCTACAACTGGAATTGGAATTGTTACTACCACGAACAATCATGGTTTCCAAGTTGACAATGTTATTTCTCTAGGTGGAGCAGATAATTCACTTTATAACGGATCATTCATTATAAGACAAATTAATAGTCTTACCTCCTTCTCCGTTAATATTGGAGTAGGAACAACTGCTCCTGTAGGATCTGGAACAATTTATGCATATCGTCGTGGAGCTGCATCAAATGCAGGAAATGTTACGGTTAATGATGAGAATATTGGAGGACGTTTAGTTTCAATTTACGATAATGCAACTACAACTCTCTCTGCTGCTGTCACTGGTCCAACTGTAGGAACAATTACAATTCCAGTTTCTGGACTGGACTTAAACATTGGCGATTACCTTGAAATTGGTGATGAGATTGTAAGAATTAAGACTACAGTTACGAGTGACACTATATCTGTTTATAGAGGTGTTCTGGGAACTCCAAGTGGAACACATGCTTCTGGAACAACTGTAAGAAGAGTTAAACCAGTTCCTATTGAGTTTAGAAGACACTCCATTATTCGTGCATCAGGTCATACGTTTGAATATGTTGGATTTGGTCCTGGTAACTATTCAACTGCATTCCCAGATCGTCAAGATCGTCAACTTTCCGCACAAGAAGAATTAATCTCACAATCATATAAAAATGATGGTGGTATTAACTTCTTTACTGGAATGAATGATAAAGGTATTTCTTACTCTGGTAATAAGAAGTTAAGTACAATTACGGGACAAGAAGAAATCTTTGATACTCCTATTCAAACCTTTACTGGTGAGGATATTTCAAATCAACCTGCAATTAATGTTATTAATCCAGTAGAAGGAAACTTCAGCAATGCAATTCGTGTTGAAGGTGGTCCTGATGGTAAAGTTCTTTCTAAGTTTGATGGTCCAGTAGTCTTTACTAATAAAGTAACTTCTACTTCCACCAAAGGATTTGAGGCAAATTCAGTCTTTATTCAAGGTGATGCCACGATTTCTAGAAAGTATACTGTTGGAATTTCAACTCCAACAAATGCTGGAAACCCTGGAGACGTTGTTTATCAGGCAACTCCAGAAAGTGGTGGAACTCTTGGATGGGTCTATACTGCAGACAATAACTGGAGAAGATTTGGACCTGTCAGCACTTCTACAACCAGCATTAACTTATCGGTTAATCAAATTTCTAGTAATTCATTCATCGGCACATTTAGTGGTGATGGTTCTGGATTAACAAATGTATCTGATATTTGGAGAACAGATTCTGTTGGTATTCATACGTCAACACCAATCGGTATTGGTACAACAAGTGCTAAAGCGGGATTTGGATTATATGTTGAAGGAAGTACTTCAATCAACGGAACACTCAGAGTCTATGAGATTATTGAAAAGGCAACGATCAGTTCTACAGTATTAAGTTCAGCATCTCCTCAGAATATTGATCTTGGTGATAATAATGTTTATTACTTTACAACAAATGCAACAGGAAACTGGACACTTAACTTTAGAGCAAATTCTACACAAACATTGAATAGTTTCTTGGAAGTTGGAGAGTCAACAACAGTTGCTGTTATGACCACACAAGGATCAACTCCTTACTACAACACTACTGTTCAAATCGATGGTGTAACACAATCTCCAAAATACTATGGAGGAAATACGATTACTTCAGGAAATGCAAATTCAATTGACATGTACACCTATGTAATTCTTAAAACTGCAGCAAATACTTACACGGTTCTTTATTCACAATCACAATACAGTTGAGGAGAAAATAAATGAGTCCACTATTAGGTGCTTTAGGAGATTCCTCTGAATATGCTTATAGAGGAACTTTAGATGATATACCTACTGATTTTTCACTCACAAATGTAACTGGAGCAGAACCTGGAACTGCTTACACTACAGGTCCAGTTACAATCAATGGAATCAACAATGCAATCAGAGTATCTGTAAGTGCTGGAGCATCTATTGCAGTTAATAGTGGAATATTTACTAGTGGACCTGGAATTTTAAGAAATGGACAAACAGTTGCTGTTCGTATTCCAACTACATCAGGATCTGACACCGATTTTAATAAAACATATAGTGCAACATTAACTGTAGGAAGAACTTCTAGGCAGTGGAATGTAACAACAAGAGATAAAGACTCCACACCAAACTCTTTTGGATTTATAGATGCAACTAATCAAGAATTAGGAATTACCTCAACAAGTAATATAATCACTCTTTCTGGGTTAGATTCCACGATTGCATCAAATGCATCAATTACTTCGGGTATTGGATCTTTTCGTAAGAATGGAGGATCTACTGGAACTGCTGCTACTATGGGAAATGGTGATACAATTGCGATCGTATTAGCAGGACCGACAGATTATTCTAGAACGAATAGCACTTCAATTACTGTAGGAACTTACACAACTTCGTATTCAGTTTCTACAAGAGCATCTGATACTACAGTTAATCAATTCACATTTACTGATTATGCAAATGTAGGACTATCTTCAGCATTTGATAGTAATCCAATTACTTTAAGTGGTGCAGATAATAATACTGCTACATCTCCTGTTCCATTAACTGCAACAGTATCTGGTGGATTTTTAAAAGTTGTAAGAGGTTCAACTACTGTAAGAGATTTTAGTGCATCGTCTGCTACAGTTTATAATGGCGATATTCTTACACTAAAAGTTAATTCATCACCAAGTTATAGTACTTCAACATCGGCAGTTTTATCTGTAACAGGTGCAAATACAACTACTCCAGTTACAGATACATTTACTGTTACAACAAGACCTATTATAAGTGATACAATTCCGACGCAGTTTACTTTCGTAGATAAGAGTGGTCAAGGAAGAAATATTGCGACAATTAGTGATTCAATTACTATTGTTGGAATGACTACACATGTAAATGATTTTGCAACTGCTTTTATTACAACAACTACTGATGGTGGAGAATTTAGAGTTACTCGTAGTGGAACCGTTGTTAGAGGATTTAGTACTGAATCATATCAAGTTAGAAATAATGATATTATTAATTTAAGACTTACAACATCTCCAGCATCAAACGGATCAGTTCAAACTAGATTTAACGTGACAGGAAGTGATAATACTGATATTAATAACATTATTACTCAAACAATTAGTGATACATGGGTAGTTCAAAGTGCTGTTCGTAATTGTCCTTTAGTTGCGCCAACTCTTACTGCAGTTACTAATGCTGAACCTTCATCACTACGTTTTATAACGTTTACTCCTACAAGTTATGATAATGATTGTGGAGTTGTTTTAAATACATCTAATCCAAATTCTTATTTGGATGTTAATGGAATTACTGGAAATAATTTAACTGTTCTTCCAGGTGTTGCTTGTACAGTTTATATGACTGCTGGTTCTTTCTCTGAAGTTAGGACAACAACAGTTACACTAACTGCGAATAATAATCTTCCATCACCATCTTCAACCTCATCAACTTGGTCAATTACAACAAGAGCAATTAATACACCAACAGTTTCATTAACTGCAAGTCCATCTTCACTATCCTGCAATCAAAATGCAACTTTAACTTGGACAACAAGTAATACTGCATCAGTTACAACAAATGGATTTACTGGTGTTGGAACTGGTGGATCAGTTGTAGTTGGTCCACTTAAATCCAATTCTACATATTCAATTACTGCTACAGGAACTGATGGAACAACTGCTACAACATCGGCATCAGTAGTCGTAACAACAACTGCTGCAGCGACTTTAACCGCAAGTTCTACAAGTATTGCCTATAATGGAAGTGTAACATTAAGTTGGTCAACATCAAATGCAAGTAGTGTTGTCTCAAACTTTGGTGCAACTGCAACATCAGGATCTATTACTTTAAATAATTTAAAATCTAGTCAGACTTATACACTTCGTGCAATATCTAATGGTGGATGTGCAGATTCACCAACTCAAACTGTAACTATTAATGTTGCTGCTTGTAGTGAAATTAGAGATGTTGATACTGGATATAGTGGAATTACGCTAAATTATACTTATGCAAATCCAGGAAATGGTTTTGATTATTATTTCTCCGGATTAAGTGGTGATGGAACAGCAAGATCAGCACAGAGTTATAGTGATAGTGAATATTTTCAAGGAGGCAGCACTGCTTGGCAAAATCAATGCTATAGTCAAAGTCCTTATAATGACAATTCTCCGGATTATGGACAATGGACAGTTCCTGATGGAGTTTCTTCAGTATTCATTCAAGCATCTGCTGGTGGCGGTGGTGGTGGTGGAGGAGGTCCAGCACTACCTGGAGGAAGCGGCGGACGTGGATCATATGCATCATTTACATATTCTTGTTCACCAGGTCAAAATTTTTATTGGAACTTTGGTGGAGGAGGAATTGGAGGTTCTGCAATGGGTGCAGGAAATACTCCAAATAACGGTGGTTCTGGATGTTACGGAGCACCAGGTTGGAATTGTTATGTAAGAAATACTAATGGAAATCAACTTTGTGGACTGCAAGGTGGTGGTGGAGGAGGAAGAAATATATCTGGACCTTCACATGGAGGGAGTGTAATTCCTGGAGGAACTTTTATTTCTGGTGGAGGTGCATCCGGTGGTTTTGGTGGAGGACTTTATTCTTCTGGAGGAACTGGTGGTCCTGGATACGTTGCGATAAACTATTCAGTAAATATTGAAGGTGCATCTTGGAGCACTCTAATAAGTAGAATTAACTCAACTTTTAAATCTGCTTATAATCGTCCACCAAATTCTAACGAGATGGACTATTGGATTGGTCAATATGTAGGAAGTACAATTACTCTTACTCAACTTGAGTCAAGTATTAGAGGTTCTGGATATTATAGATCATCCACTGGTGCAGTTACTTATTGCGGATCTACCTTATAACATTCATAAATAGAAAAAAGGTAGGCGCTCTCCTCCCATGGCAGTACAAAAAAACTTTAGCATACGTAATGGTTTAGAAGTAAATGAAAAATTACTTGTTGCGGACTCTGTACTAGACAGAGTTGGTATTGGATCAACAACTCCAAAGTATACTTTTGAAGTCATTGGTGGAATAGGCGCTACCGACATTAATATTCTTGGTATTAGTACAGTACTTACCGAGTTCAATGTGGGAACTGGTGGTACTGTAATTACTTCACTCAACACTGGACTCACTGGTTTTGGCACACAAATTCCAGCATACATTGTTGATATACGATCTCCAGTCTCTACGGGACAGACAGCACTCTATGTTCAGGGTGATGTCAGAATTACTGGTGATGTATATGCAGATGATATTAGTCTTGACCAAGCAACGTTTACCAATTTAGAAGTTTCAGGTGTTGGTACAATTGCAACTGCACCAATTGATCTTGCTTATGTAAAAACTGGTATTGTAACTAATTTAAGTACCAGTGGTATTGCAACAATTGCTACGGCATCAGTTGACTTAGCATATGTAAAGACTGGTATTGTAACCAATTTAAGCACTAGCGGTATTGCAACAATTACAACTGCAGTAGTTGGAACTGCTAATGTTAACACCGGTGTTGTCACTACGATTAGTGGTTCTAATCTCAATTATAGTGGTATAGGTTCTTTTGGTAGTGCCAATATTCCAACAGCAAGAATTGTAACTGGTATTGTCACTACAATTGATAATGCTAACCTAAGAGTTTCTGGTATTGCAAGCGTCAATACCGGAGTTGTTACAAGTGCATTTGTAAATACTGGTATCATTACAACCTTAAGTGGTTCTAATCTCAATTATAGTGGTATTGGGTCTTTTGGTAGTGTTAATGCTGATACTGGTAGAATTAATACTGGTATTGTAACCAACTTAACCACTTCTGGTATTGGTACAATTACAACCGCAGTAATTGGAACTGGTAATATCAATACCGGTGTTGTTACGACAATTAGTGGTTCTAATCTCAATTATAGTGGTATTGGTTCTTTTGGTAGTGTTAATGCTGCTACTGGTAGAATCACCACAGGAATTATTACAACACTCACTGGTACTACATTAAACTATAGTGGTATTGGTACGATTACCAACTTCAATGCAACTAATACAAACGTTTCTGGTGTTACTACAACTGGTTCTTTAGCAGTCAATAGTGGATTTGATGTTTATGCGACCAATGCAACTTTCCACAATGATGTAACAATCAATGGAAACTTATCAATTGGTGGTACTTCTACAATTATTAATGCAGCACAATTAAGAGTAGAAGATAAGGATATTGTTCTTGGATTTACAACTTCTCAAACACCAACTGATGATACTGCAAATCACGGTGGTATTGCAATTGCATCTACGGAAGGAACTCCACTAGTTTCTCTTGCAGTCGCTGGTATTAACACACTACCAGACACCTACAAGCAGATTATGTGGGTGAAGCGCAATACAATGGGTGCAGGAACCACTGATGCGTTCTTATTCAATTATGGTGTTGGTATTGGAAGCACTCAAGTACCAACTGGGGTAAGACTTTCTGTAGGTTCTGTTCAGATATCAGATAATCTAGTAAACACAACAAATCTAAATGCAACTGGTGTTACTACTTCAAACTCATATAATATTGGTGGCACACAAGTCATTAGTTCAGGTAGACAACTTCAAAATATTGTTTCTCTTGATGCAACGACAACTGCGACGATTGAAACTGCTATTGCTAATGCACCAAACACATTTACTGATATAACAGTCAGTGGTCTTTCAACATTTGTAGGTGTTTCGACATTTAACAGTGGTGTTTATGTTTCTGGTATTGCTACTTTCCAGAATAATGTAAGTATTGCTGATAGTGCAAATCTATACATTGGTACTGGAAATGATTTAAGAATCTTCCATAATGGATCCAATAGTTTTATTCAAGATAATGGAACTGGAAATCTTTTCATTGATGCATCTAGTACTTATTATAGAGCAGCTTCACATTTAATTCAGAATAATAGTTCATCAGAAACTCTCGCAACATTTACTGAAAACAGTTCAGTAGCACTTTACTTTGATAATGTAAAGGAATTTGAAACCACAGGATATGGCGCAACTGTCTTTGGAACTTTACAAACACAGCAACTAAATGTTTCTGGTGTTTCTACAATAAGCACTACAAATATTAGCGGAGACTTAACATTTACTGGTAATAATGATCTTTACTTAAAAGATAGTGGTGTTATTAATTTCGGAGATAGTAATGATCTACAAATTTACCACAATGGTGTATTAAGTGTAATTAGAGAAGGTGGAACCGGTGGATTATTAATTGATTCTAATAATGAAATTAAACTTGGTAAGAATGGAACAGGAAATGATACTCTTGCAATATTTACACCCGATGGTTCAGTAGAACTCTATTATGACAACGTAAAAGAATTTGAAACCACAGGATATGGTGCAACTGTTTATGGAGTTCTTCAATCTCAAGGACTCAACTCTTCTGGCATCGGAACAATATCAGTCAATAGTTCTTCTGATGCATTAAGAATTACTCAGACAGGTGCAGGTAATGCTCTTGTAGTTGAAGATTCTACAAATCCCGATGCAACTCCTTTTGTTGTTACTGGTATTGGTTCTGTTGGTATTGGAACCAATAATCCAGCAGCATCTTTACACGCAGTTCACCCCAATACAACTGCGGTATCCCTTACTTGGGGGGCAACATCTGGACAAATTTTAAGAAATGAAGATTCTGAGTTGGCATTTGGTCTTAATAGTTTTTCTCCATTTTCTTATTATTTGCAAGCAAGAACTAACGCAAGTGCTTCAAGACAAATTGCTATCAATCCATTAGGTGGCAATGTTGGTATTGCAACTAGTGGTCCATCAACAACCCTTGACGTTGGTGGAACTGCCTCTATCAAGGTTCCAGTTGGTACAACAGGAGAAAGACCGGGATCGCCGGTAAGAGGTTTTGTCAGATTTAACACTGACCTAAACACTTTTGAAGGATACAATGGAACTGAATGGGGTGGTCTTGGTGGTGCTGCAGAAAAAGACACTGCGGTTTCCACAACATCAGCAACTACTTGCGAATCATTTGCTGTTTCAACTCATCGTTCAGCAACAATCACTGCACAAATCACACAAGGATCAAACTATCAGATTGGTAAGTATGTAGTAATACACGACGGAACAACAGCAACATTGATTGAAGAATCCGCAATTGCAACAGGTAGTATGTTAGGTTCATTTACTGCAACAATCAGTGGAGGAAATCTCTTATTTCAGGTAAATATGAGTAGTTCAAGTTCGGCAACTGTTACTACATTAATGACAAAAGTATCTGTTTGAGGTAAAGTAATATGCCATCTTATCGCATTGGTTTTAGTTCAGACTTTACACTCCTCAATCAGTTAGTTGGTGTTGGAACTACTGCTGCTAGAAGAAAATTACAAGTCGCAGGAACTCTCAAAGGAGATTTTAATGTTTCTGGAATTTCTACGCTTACCGTTTATGGTGGATTTGTAGGTCAAAACCAAAACATATCATTAGCATCAACTACTGGATTCAGCACCACTGGAGTTGGAACTTTTACTCAACCATATGAGACTGATACTGGATATACAAGTCTTGTAGGAGAATATAATACAGTATCAGAAGACCTTATAGTAGACGAAGGAAAGATATTTGAGGTCTCAACAACCAACATCACTGGTATTACAACACTCGGAACACAAGAAGTTTATGCACCTGATGATTCTGTAGTCAGTGTCGGAACATTAGAAAGTATAAGTATTCAGTCTCACTTTAGTGTTCCAAATGGTGGTATTAGTAGCAGACCAAATCAACCAACAGAAGGAATGGTTAGGTTTAATGATGACCTGAATACACTTGAGTTTTATAATGGAATTGAGTGGAGACAATTTACAGTCACAGGTGCAAGTGGTCGTGGTGTTTTTGGTGGTGGAAATTATCCAAATACAATTGGCGAAATAGAATTCATATCTTTAAGTAGTGGAGGAACATCTACTAATTTTGGTAATTTGAGTTTTGGTAGAAATTATAATTTAGGAACTGCTGCATCATCAACTCGCGGATTATTTGCTGGAGGTTATACAAATACTCCAGCAACAAATACAAGATCTAATGTGATTGATTACATTACAATTGCATCGGAAGGAAATTCAATTGATTTTGGAGATAGAACAACTACAACTACAGAGTTATGCGGATGCTCATCATCAACTCGTGGATTGTTTGCAGGTGGATTTGTCACAAGTAATGTAATTGATTATGTTCAAATAGCAACGATAGGAAATGCTCTTGATTTTGGAGATTTATCTCAAGCGAGAAATCAAGGAGGTGCTTTAGCATCACCAACTCGTGGAGTTTTTGCTGGTGGACGTAATCCATTTACAAATATTATTGACTATGTAACTATTGCATCAACAGGAAATGCAACTGATTTTGGAGATTTAACCCAAACAAAAACTGGAACTTATGGATGTTGCTCAAACTCAATTAGAGGATTAATAGGTGGTGGATATAGTAGTGTTAGTGCTCTCTTTAACACAATTGATTTTATAACAATTGCATCAACAGGAAATGCAACTGTATTTGGAGATTTAAGTCTTACCGCCACTTTTAAAGCAACTGCATCATCAACTCGTGGGGTATTTCATCAAGGTGCTACTGTTGATTCTGTAATCATTTCAACAACAGGAAATTCTACAAGATTTGCAACTCTTGCAAGAACTTGGACTGATGATGGAGCATTATCAGACTCTCACGGTGGTCTAGGAGGTTTCTAAAATGCCAACAAATCGTTTTCAATTCTCCGATGATTTTATTCTCAACAACGGTAATGTTGGTATAAACTCATCATCACCACAAGAAAAATTAGATGTTGTTGGTGTTGTAAAAGGACAAGACCTTAAAGTTACTGGAGTTTCATCCTTCACAACTTATGAAGGTTTTCTGAATTCCAATCAGAACATCATTGAGAATGTATCAATATCTAATGGTTCAGAGAGTGGTTCATTATCTGGTGAGATTATTGTAGGAACTGGAATTACAGTATCAGTTTCATCAGGAACAACAAGTTCTCAAGGTTATATTGATAGTCTGAAAGTTTATAATACTTTTACTGTACCGACTGGTGGAACTGTTGATAGACCATCAAAGTCAACACCAGGACAGTTGTTTTATAATAAAGACTTTAAGACCATTGAGTTCTGGGATGGTAATGTATGGAGACAGGTTGATAATACGACGCAGAGTGGAAGAGGTGTTTTTGGTGGTGGTTCAACACCAGGAGCAAATATACTAATTGACTTTATTAACATTTCTACAACAGGAAATGCACTTAGTTTTGGAGATTTAACCGCAACTAGAAGTTCATCAGCAGGTTGTGCTTCTAATACGAGAGGATTAACTGGAGGTGCGGATTATCCTTCAACATTAAATACAATAGACTACATTACTATCGCTTCAGAGGGTAATGCAATTGACTTCGGAGATTTATCTTTTAAGAGAGGAGACCTTTCCTCCTGTTCTTCATCAACTCGTGGAATATGGGCGGGTGGATATAGTCCAACAGCACCAGCACAATCAGTAAATGTGGTTGATTATGTAGAAATAGCAACTCTTGGGGATGCATTGGATTTTGGCGACTTATCGGATAGTGTTTATTCTCTATCTGGTTGTTCATCTTCAACTCGTGGTATTTTTGGTGGTGGTTCAATATACACTGCTCCTGGTCCTGCAGCGACGAACACATCATCAATTAGGTCTATTACAATCTCGTCAAAGGGAAATTCAGTCAAATTTGGTGATTTAACTTCTATTAAGAGTGGTCTTGCTTCCTGCTCAAATTCCATTAGAGGTATTTTTGCTGGAGGAAATAATGGTCCAAATTATCATAACACTATTTCTTATGTAATAATATCCACATTTGGAAATGCTATTGATTTTGGCAATCTATCGCAAGGAAAATCAGATGTTCCAGCAGGAGTTTCAAATTCTACTCGTGGAATTTTCGCTGGTGGTGTGTTTACATATCCAGCAAGAATAAATTCAATTGAATATATTTCTATTACTTCTGGAGGTAGTGCAATAGATTTTGGTGATTTATCTCGCAATCGCGGATATATGTCTGCAATGTCAGACTCTCACGGTGGTCTTGGTGGTTTCTAATGTTCAATAAATACTTAAAAGCAATATAAAATGCCTAGCATCAGAATTGGTTTCTCAACTGATTTTAATTTAACCAGAGAACAGGTTGGAATCGGAACAACACTTCCATCTGCTCGTTTGGATGTTGCTGGTCAAATTCTTTCAGACAACTCATCAGGTAGTGGTGGAGTTTCTACTATCACTAGATATGATGGATTTTTAGGTTCAGAACAAAGAGTTACAAGCAACATATCAATTGCACAAACCACCAAAGGAAATCTAAATTCTTTATCAGGTGAGATTGTAATTGAAGATGAAGTTACCGTTACTGATGATACTCCACTCACAGGAGGACGATTAGATAGTCTGACTGTGACTGATAAGTTTGATTTACCACACGGCGGAACAGAAGATAGAGAAGATACATCAGAGAAAGGAAGCACAAGATTCAACCAGGATTTAGGACAACTGGAGTTTTATACTGGTTACGAATGGAGAACTACTAATTCTTATGCTGATAGTGGTGGTAGAGGAAGAGGTGTTATAGCAGGTGGATATACACCAACTTCGTTAAGTACAATTCAATATGTTACAATATCAACACTAGGAAATTCGGAATATTTTGGTGAATTGACGCAAGCAAGAGGTAGAGCAGTAGCAGTTGGTTCAGAAAATAGGACATTATTTGGTGGAGGATATAATGGTTCAAATCAAAATACTATTGATTACGTAACTATTGCATCTGCAGGGAATGCAATTGACTTTGGTGATTTGCTTACGGGAACAGGTTCTCACGGAGGTTGTTCATCATCAACTCGTGGAATATGGGCAGGTGGTTATTCTCCATCATTTACAAATGTAATTGCGTATGTTCAGATAAGCACAATAGGGAATGCAGTTGACTTTGGAGATTTATCAAGGGCGACTGCACAAATTAGAGGTTTATCTTCACCAACTCGTGGAGTTTTTTCTGAAGCACAATATAATCCTGGCGCAGGACTACGCGACAATCAACCAAGAACGACTTTTATTACAATTTCTTCAAAAGGAGATTCAGTATATTTTGGCGATTTAATTGAAGGTAGGAGAGATTTAAATGCTTGTTCCAACACAACTCGTGGAATTTTTGTTGGAGGTGCCACAAATAATCCATCAAACTCTGATACGATTGATTATTTTACAATTACATCAACAGGAAATGCAACTGATTTTGGTAATTTAACTTCTGGTAGAAGAGGACTTTTTGCACTTGCAAATTCAACAAGAGGAATATTTGGTGGAGGCACTGCACCATTAACTAATACAATTGATTATATATCAATTACAACTACCGGAGATGCAAAAGATTTTGGAGATTTGACTACAGCAACCACTGCAGTTAATGCATTATCAGACTCTCACGGTGGTCTAGGAGGTTTCTAATATGGCAAACTTAAGAGCAAACAAAATCACAAGCACAGAAGTCTTTGAGACCACTGGGTCCGTTCAGTTTGATGGAAGTGGAGATTATCTAAGTGTCGCAAGTAGTAGTGATTTTGCTTTTGGAACTGGTGATTTTACTATTGAATGTTGGATAAATTTAAATTCTTTACCGACAACAAATGCTATCAGTGGAATAGTTCAAAATGATATAGTTGATATTTCATCTAATGATAAATGGTGGTTTGGAGTAATTAATGATGCTGGTACACAACGATTATCTTTTGGGAGACATAGTACATCAACAAGATCTTATGTAGATTGGTTCTTAAATACCAACACTTGGTATTATGTTACAGTAGTTAGGCAATCTGGTACTATTAAACTTTTTATTGATGGAATAATTCAAACCGTGACCAATAGTACTATTTTTAATGGTATTTCTTTTAGTCAAAATGGTGTTTCTGTCGGAGCAATATCTACGCCATATTACTTCAATGGTCACATAAGCAATCTACGAATCCTCAAAGGAACTGCACTCTACACATCAAACTTCACACCACCTACAAGAGAATTAACTGCAATACCAAACACAGTTCTTTTAGCGTGTCAATCAAAAACTCAAACAAATCAAGAAGCAACTGGTAAAACGATTACAGTCAATGGAAATGCAGTTGCAAATGAACTCACTCCCGGACTTCTTACAAATATTGTGAAGTCTGGTGGAAGCAGTGCGATTACTGGGTCTGTTGAGTTTGATGGGACTGGGGATTATTTGCTAGATTCAACAGGTGCTGATGGATTCAATGGTGGTGTAGGAGACTGGACTGTAGAAGCGTGGATGTATTGTAGCGATGCTTCCCAGCCAGATGTATTGATTAATGGGAAAACTTCAACAACTGATAGATTTTATATTAATTTTATAGGACAAACAATTTATATTGGCGATTTTAATATCAATAATATAGCAATTGGTGGAGTAAAACAAGTAAACAGTTGGTTCCATGTAGCAGTAACGAAAAGTTCGTCAACCTATAGAGCATTTATAAATGGCATTCAAATAGGTTCTTCTACAACTCCATTAGTAGATAGTAACTTAACTTCTCTAACAGTAGGATATAGAGAAAGTCAAAATTATTATGCTAAAGGTTTCATCTCCAACCTCAGAATCATCAAAGGTACTGCACTTTACACATCAAACTTCATACCACCAACAAGAAAACTCACAAGAGTTCCCGGCACTGTTCTCTTATGTTGTCAGGATTCTAATAATCCAACACAAGAAGCAACTGGTAAGACACTTACACCTTATGGAAGTTTAATTTATAATCCACCAGAATTAGTGACTGATGGTGGATTTTCAAGTGCGTCTAATTGGGCAAGTAGAGGAGCAGACTGGACTATTTCTGGTGGAGTTGCAACAATTAATAGTGCAAATAGTGGATTTGACTTTTTAGGTATTTTAGCTCCTGGAATAAATGGAATATTATATGAACTTAAATTTGATATTTCAAATTGGACTGCTGGTAGATTAGAATTATCACAAGCAGATAGTAGTAACATTGGAGTTACTGTAAGTGGAAATGGAAGTTATACTTTTAGATTCCGTTATACTGGAACTACAAATGGTAATATAGGATTATATTCTTATACTGATACTACTGCATCTTTTAATTTAGATAATATTTCACTCAAAGTAGTTCCTTCAGTTCCAAAACCACCATTCCTTCCACAAATCGGCAGTGATGGTTCAGTAGTATTTGATGGAACCACAAAGATAAACACACCAAATTACTTCTATCTTCCAACAGGACCAACGGAACAAAGAGGCAGAGGTCGTGGTATTCTTGCAGGAGGAAACACTGGTTCAACAACAAACAAAATTGATTATATTTCAATACAGTCTTCCGGAACATCTCAAGACTTTGGAGATTTAAATACTATTGTTTCTGGTCCCGGAGGAGGAGTTTCTTCATCAACTCGTGGAATAATTGGCGGGGGAATTACTTCTCCCTCTATTAATATTAATAATATTGATTATGTAACAATTGCAGTTACATCAAACGCAATTGATTTTGGAGATTTAATTGAAGTATCTAGATATCTTTATGGAGGATCAAGTAATATTAGAGGTCTATTTGGTGGTGGATTAACACCATCATTATCAAATGTTATTCAATATGTAACAATAGCATCAGTGGGTAATGCGCAAGATTTTGGTGACTTAACATCGGCAAAAGGGGAAACTGGTTCTTGTTCTTCAAACACTAGATGTTTATGGGGTGGAGGAAATCCAGGAACTAATGTAATTGAATATGTAACAATTTCTTCAACAGGAAATGCACAAGACTTTGGTGATTTAACTCAAGCAAGATTATCTATGACTGCTTGTTCCAGTCCAACGAGAGGTGTTTTTGGTGGAGGATATATCGGATCTCCAGTATTTTCAAATGTTATTGATTACGTTACAATATCATCAACAGGAAATGCACAAGACTTTGGAGACTTAACTGCACCTAGATTTGGTTTAACATCAGTATCAAATTCAATTCGTGGAGTATTTTGTGGAGGTCAACAACCATCATTTGTTAATACGATGGAATTTGTTTTAATATCCTCTACAGGAAATGTGAGTGATTTTGGAGATTTGTATCTTGTAACTGCAACTCCTGTTGGATGCTCAGACAGTCACGGTGGTCTCGGATAAATACTTAAAGGACACATAAGACTATGAGTTTACCACCAGTAGAGATTCCATCAGGTGCAATGAGATTTAACTCCGACTCACAGAAGTTGGAGTATTATGATGGAGCACAGTGGTTACAGGTCAGCACATTCTCTCCAAACCTGAATGGTGGTGCTCGTGGTTTATTTGGTGGTGGTAGTTTATCTCCAGTGGGTCCAGTAACTAATATAGTTGATTATATCAATATTCAATCAACAGGAAATGCAGTAGATTTTGGAGATTTAACTGCAGCAAGAAGTGGAGTTGGTGGTTGCTCCTCAAGCACTCGTGGTTTATTTGGCGGTGGTTATGCAATAAACACAATAGATTATATTACCATAAGTTCCACAGGAAATGCAGTTGATTTTGGTGATTTAACTCAAGCAAGATTTTTACTTGCTGCTTGTTCTTCTAGTACTCGTGGTTTATTTGGTGGAGGAAGTACACCAACAATGGTAAATAATATAGATTTTATTACTATTGCATCAATAGGGAATGCAATTGATTTTGGAGATTTAACTCAAGTAAGAGAGGGTCCATCTGGATGTTCTTCAAGCACTCGTGGTATATTTGCTGGAGGTAATAGTACAATAAACGCAATAGACTTTATTACTATTGCATCAACTGGAAATGCACAAGATTTCGGAGACTTAACTGTCGGAAGAGAAGGACCATCTGGATGTTCAAATGCAATTCGTGGATTATTTGGTGGAGGAGATACTCCAACTAAATTAAATACAATTGATTTTATAACAATCTCAACATTAGGCAATGCAATTGACTTTGGTGACTTAACACAAGCAAATAGTTATATCGCTACTTGCTCATCATCAACTCGTGGTGTCTTTGGTGGTGGTTATTCTCCTTATACAAATACATTAGATTATATAACCATAAGTATTCAAAGTAATGCAGTAGATTTTGGAGATTTAACTGTAGCAAGAGGTTTTTTTGCTGCCTGCTCCAACGCTCACGGAGGTCTATAATGGGAATATTACGCACTAACAAAATTTCTGGATTAGAAACACCAACACCAGTCACAGAGTCTGTGAGTTTTGATGGGAGTGGAGATTATTTAAGTCTTAGTGATAGTGAAGATTTTAATTTTGGTTCTGGAGATTTCACTATTGAAGGTTGGTTTTATATTACATTAGGAAATACTAATGGGTCAGGATGGATTTCTCAGTGGGATACTAGTGGACAATTGGCGTGGTATTTGGGTACAACAATAGTATCTGCAACATCAAATAAATTTGTCTTTGGTTATACTTTAGATGGTTCAACAGTATCCGTAATTGATAGTAATTTTGTTGTTACAAATGCATTGAATAGTTGGAACCATTATTCAATATCAAAATTTGGAACTTCAGTTAGATTATTTGTTAATGGAATTCAACAAGGTTCTACAGGAACTTTATCTGGGACAATTTATAATGGTTCTCAAAATATTAATATTGGATATAATCCAAATGGTGGAACTTCTTGGTATTATAACGGTTACATAAGCAACCTCCGAATCCTCAAAGGAACCGCACTCTACACATCAAACTTCACACCACCAGTAAACGAACTTCAAAGAATTGGAGATACTGTATTATTATGCTGCAATAATCCCGATTCGGCAGGAACAGAAGCAACTGGAAAGACGATTACAGTTAATGGAAACGCAGCAGCATCAACATTCTCACCGGGACTTACAAGAGACTTTACCTATGGCACACAGTTCAGTGGTGTAACAAAGTTTGATACTCAAGGATATTTTGTTCCACCATCAGGTACGACAGAGCAACAGTTTCCTAACTTTGCTGGTGTTGATGCTGCAAGTGCTCGTGGTGTTTTTGGCGCTGGATTTATGAATCCAGCAACACATTATAATACTTTAGATTATATTACAATATCAACAACTGGAAATGCAACTGATTTCGGAGACTTAACAGTTGCAAGAGAAAGACCGAGTGCTTGTGCATCTCCTACTCGTGGAGTATGGGGAGGAGGAAACACTCCTTCAGCATTGAATACAATTGATTATATAACCATTGCATCAACAGGGAACGCACAAGACTTTGGAGATTTTTCTTATGCATCATCACAATCCGCTTCTTGTGCATCAAGTACTCGTGGAATATTTAGTGGCGGTGTTGGATGGGTAAATAATATCAGTTATATTACAATTGCATCTACTGGAAATGCATTTGATTTTGGTGATTTATCTTTAGGAAGAGAAAATCTTGGTGCTTGTGCATCATCAACTCGTGGTGTCTTTGGTGGAGGTAGAACACCAACTATATTTAATACTATTGATTATATTACAATATCGACAACAGGAAATGCAGTAGATTTTGGAGATTTAACTACTGTAAGAAATAGACTCTCTGCTTGTTCATCAAGTACTCGTGGAGTATTTGGTGGAGGTACTACTGGAACTATTTTAAATACTGTTGACTATATTACAATTGCATCTATAGGAAATGCAATTGATTTTGGAGATTTAACTCAAGAAAGAAATTTTCCTGGTGCTTGCTCATCAAGTATTCGTGGAGTTTGGGGTGGAGGTTATAGTCCATCAGTCAATCCATCAAATGTAATGGATTATGTTACAATATCATCAACAGGCAATGCACAAGACTTTGGTGACTTATCTGCAGCAAGATATGGACTTTCTGCTTGCTCCAACGGTCACGGTGGTCTTGGATAAATACTCATAAGACTTATAAGTATAATGGCGGCAATACCACAAGGTGCAATCAGATTTAACACAGACTCACAGAAGTTAGAGTTTTATGCTCAAGACCAATGGTGGGAGATGGTGATTGATACTCCTAATCTTGGAGTGAGTTCTAATGCTGATGCTGGTGCTCGTGGTTTGTTTGCAGGAGGAGGAACTCCCACTAGGTCAAGTGCAATTGATTATGTAAATATTTCTTCTACGGGGAATAGTATTAGTTTTGGAACTTTAACTGAAGCAAGGTCAGACCCTGCTGCTTGTGCATCATCTACAAGAGGTGTATTTGGTTCAGGTTCTCCAACAGGTCCTGCAGCATCTAATACAATTGATTTTGTAACCATCGCATCAACAGGAAATGCACAAGACTTTGGAGACTTAACTAGACAAGATGAACCAATAGGTTCTTGTTCTAATGCAACTCGTGGATTATGGGCAGGAGGAACTAATCAACCTGCAGGAACAGGAAAAAATGTAATTGATTATGTAACCATTGCATCAACAGGTAATGCAGTTGATTTTGGAGATTTAGTTATTCCTAGAAGTTATGTTACTGCTTGTGCTTCAAGCACTAGAGGACTAGTTGGAAATAGTGGTCAGTTTTCTCCAGCAGAATATTATAATAGTATTGATTATATAACAATAGCAACATTAGGAAATGCACAAGACTTTGGGGATTTAAATATTTCAGTAAGAGATGGTGCTGCTTGTGCAAATTCAACTCGCGGAATATTTGCAGGAGGAACTACACCTTCAGGAGTAGTCAATAATATTTGTTTTGTTGCAATTGCTTCATTAGGAAATGCTGTTAAGTTTGGTGATTTAACACTTTCTAGGAACAGTCTTTCATCAACATCTTCTCCAATTCGTGGATTATTTGCGGCAGGAGTAACACCATCACTTAATAATACTATAGATTATATCACTATTTTAACACAAGGAAATGCAGTAGATTTTGGAGACCTTTCTGCCGCCAAGTTTGGTTCTGAAGGAACATCCAACGCTCACGGAGGTTTATAAGAAATGACGATTTTAAGAGTAGATACAATTGCTGGAACTGGAACAACCTTCGGACCATTACTTGAGGGAAACCTTGAGTTTAATAGTCAGAACTATATTATACTTCCAAAAGGTTCATCAAGCCAGGAAGGAGTCTTAAGAAACACAGTAGATGTTGTTGGAACTGGTGGAACTTATTATGATAATCTAGTGCTCGCAATGCCGTTTAATGAGGCAACTGGATTGCGTGATGTATCATCAAGAAATCGTAATCCTGCTGCTTATGGTAATGTTGCGATTAGCACAGCACAGAGTAAGTATTATGGAAGTTCTGCTTACTTTGATGGTAGTGAGGATTGGTTACAAATTGAATCATCACAAGATTTTGAATTTGGTTCTGGTAATTTTACTGTTGAATTTTATACTTATGCAATTTCACATCCTGGGGCCACTACTTGGATTTCTAGAGACTCTTGGACTGGTGGTAGTGGTACTGCTCCGTGGGTAATTTTTTACTTTAGTGGTAATGTATATTTTTCCATAACTGAAACTCTAAATTCTTGGGCGATTAGTGGAGGAGGACAACTTCCATTAACAAGTGGACAATGGAATCACATTGCACTTGTTAGAAATGGAAGTAGTTTTGATTTATACGTTAATGGAACTAAAGGAACTACTGGAACTTTTTCGGGTTCAATATTAGCATCTAACGATCCATTAGTAATAGGATCATACAATGTTCCAACCAGTCCACTTGGAACACTTAATGGTTACATACAAGACCTCCGTATCTACAAAGGCATCGCAAAGTATACCTCAAACTTCACACCACCAGAAAGAATTGCAGAAGTCGGTGTAGGATTTAAGACTGGACAATTACGATATAATACTGATAGTAATAAGGTAGAACTTTATGATGGAAACCAGTGGGTAGAAGTTCAGTCAAGTCGTCCAGACCTGAATGGCGGTGCTCGTGGTGTTTTTGGTGGTGGATTTGTTACTCCATCAAATACAAACACAATTGAATATATAACCATTTCTTCAACGGGAAATGCACAAGATTTTGGAGATTTATTTCAAACAAGAAGGTTGGCGTCTAGTTGTTCTTCTTCAACTCGTGGTCTTTTTGGTGGTGGTTATGCACCAGGTTCTGTTAATACAATAGACTTTATAACAATATCTTCAACTGGCAATGCCGCTGATTTTGGAGACTTGACTCAAGGAAGATATGGTCCAGGTGCTTGCTCCAATTCAACTCGCGGTATTTTTTCTGGTGGAAATAGTCCAAGTGTTCCTGCTCCAGGTGGGTCAAATGTTATTGATTATGTAACAATAGCATCAGCAGGTAATGCAGTTGACTTTGGAGATACTACAGTTGCTCGTTGGTATACTAGTTCATCATCATCACAAACTAGAGGAATAATTGCTGGAGGAGCAACTCCTGCTGCATCAAATGTGATAGATTATACAACAATATCAACACTGGGAAATGCAACTGATTTTGGAGACTTAATTCAAGGAAGATATGGATTAAGTAGTTGTGCAAACGCAACTCATGCTTTGTTTGCTGGTGGACAAAATCCATCTTCATATTTTAACACTATAGATTATATAACAATAGCAACATTGGGAAATGCAGTTAATTTTGGAAGTTTAACTATCACTCGTGGATACGGTTCTTCGTGTTCTTCTCCAACTCGTGGTGTTTTTAGTGGTGGTTATACGCCTTCTCCTAGTGCAAACTATAATACTATTGATTATGTAACTATATTGGCACAAGGAAATGCTGTTGATTTTGGAGATTTAATTGCATTAATAAACGGAAATGCTGCCTGCTCCAATGCTCACGGTGGGTTGTAAAAACCGACCAAGCATCATATAATAAATAGTCCAGTTATAATAAAAATTGAACTGATATGACGGAAAAAAGTTCTGCTATTACTTCTGTAGACATTACACCAGGCGCAGAGATTTCAGTTACAACGCTTAAGAAAGACCTAGCACAACTTGCATCTGGTCCTCTGCCACAAGAATATAAAGGAATGCTCACTCATATTGAGGAGACACTTCCCGCAACACAAGCAGCGTGTGATAATTTCTATAAGTCACACTCACAGATGATGACTGTGACTTTGGACATCACAGACCTCACACCTGTTCGTAGTATCAAGCACACACTTGCTGCGATTGAAAGAACGAAGAGTGCTCTTGCAGAAGCACAAATCAATCGTCGCAAGAACGAAATCAAAATCAAAAAGAAGCAAAGAGAGATTGATGCTTGTGAGGATGACCTAGACCGTGAGGAACTAGAGATTGACATGATTGAGTTGATGAACAATAATATGAATATTGAGAACTCAATGAAGGGTGCAATTCGTAAGATGTCGTTCCTGATGACTCAATATCGTTCTGTTCTGGACCATATTGGTAAGGACCACATTACAGAAGAAGATTATGAACGTGAAGAGAAGCGATATCACGTTATGACTGCATTGAAGCAAGCACTGAACTCTGCACGTCCTCGTGGTGGTGTGATTGATGAAGGCAACTCCATCTACCTGTTTGATATTGGAGTCAACGTTGCACACGCACAAGCAGAAGTCTTCAACTATCTAAAGATTGAAAACGAACTGATTCAGAATGGACAAGCACCATCACACGAAATGACGATGGAATGGTTGGAGAAGTGTGCTGATAAGTTCCAAGACTGTGCAGAACGCTTTGCAGAAAGTCGTGGATTTAAAGTTCTTGATGAAAAGTCTCTTGCTTGGCCCGAGAATCCTCCTCTGCTTCCATCGACAGTTGACCAAGAATTTGCTAAACTGAAAGCATCTGAAGAGGTTTGATATGAGTCTTCATTTGGTGATTGGAACTCCGATGTACGGAGGAATGTGTACAAGTGAATATACGCAATCAATGATTCACTTGTCTGAAGCAGCAAATAAGTCTAATGTAAAATTCACCACCATCTTTCTTGGTAATGAGTCTCTAATTCAAAGAGGTCGCAATACGATTGCTCATCACTTTATGAGTATTCCTGATGCAACTCATTTGCTGTTTATTGATGCGGATCTAAAGTTCCGTGTAGAAGATGTGGTGAAAATGATTAAAGCAGATAAAGGTTTAATCATTGGTCCTGTTCCTTTGAAAGGTTATAACTGGGAAGAGATTCGTAATAGAGCACTTGCAGGAGAACCTGAAATCAATCGCACTGGTGGTGTATTCAATATCAATCATCTTCCTGGTATTGCTATGGAAGATGAAGAAACACCATTTGAGATTGAACATGGTGGAAATGCAATGATGATGATTCGTCGTGATGTTTTTGAGGAACTTGCACCTCATACTGATTATTATACGAATGGTGGTGCATCACTACCTGATGGTGTAGAGATTAAAGATTATTTCCGTGTTGAGGTAGATCCAAAAAGAAAGCATCTTCTATCAGAGGATTATTTCTTCTGTCATTCTTATCGTAAGATTGGTGGTAAAGTTTGGTGTGCTCCTTGGTGCGAAATTGGGCACTTCGGAGCCCATCTGTTCAATGGTCATTATGCTCGTTCATATAAATAACTAAAAAACTAGAGGATAATGGCAGCACAACATCCAATTATTAAATATCGTTTAACCAGAGACGGAAGAATTCCAGAGTATCTTTGCACTGATCCAAGAGCATTTGGTGGAATGTATGGCGTAAATACAAATGTTCCGGGATTCATTCCTCGCTGGTTATCACCACAAGAAACTCAATTTCTTGGAATGGGTTGTGGTGAAATTGATCCAGAACAAGGTGCTCCTTCTGGTGTATCAGTAGTTGAAACCAAAGCAGAACTTCAGACCTATATTACTGGAATTAGTACTACTTGGACTGTAGATACGTCAGGAACTACCGGTATTCGCACAGAGACCACTACAGGCACTCTGGAAGCATGGAACGCTGGTCCTGACTACGTTGGGCCTGGACTCACCACAACCACGACTCCAGAGGTTACTTTTGCTCCTCCTTCTGGAACTATTATTATTCACGATGCAAACTATGTAACCAAAATTGTTACTGAAGTTGCAACATCTTCTGGAGTAACAACTTCAGTTCAAGAGTTTCCAATGGTTTATCCTTACACTAATATTACAATTGTTGGTGTATCAACAGTCGTTGGAGTTGTAACTACTACTGGTCCTGATCAGCAAGAAGTTACAACAACTACATCAACTACAACTACAGCAGCAACTCACGAAGATATTACTGAAGGTTATAGTGATTCAATCTCAACAACTGATGTTGATGGTGTAGTTACCAAGACAAGAACAAGAGTTTATAGAGAAACAACAAAGGTCAGAAATCCATTTGATCCTGTTGCAGCAACAAATGAACTCTGGAGCATCTACGAAGTCGTAAACGGAATTACAACTGGTTGATAAAACTTTATGAAAACTTATTATTTTGATTGTGGCTTGCCCAGAAGTGGTTCTACGCTTCTGGGTTCTTTATTGAATCAAAATCCTCAAATACACGCTGGTCCTTTATCACCTGTATTTGAGGTGATGTATTATACAAGAGACAGATTACAAGGCGAACAAGCACAAGCACATCCAAAACCACAAATCTTTAAGAGTATGGTTGAGAATGTGATTGATACTTATTATAGAGATGTAAAAAAACCAGTGGTTGTGGATCGCTGTAGGGCTTGGCCTGCTCATATTGATTTGATCAAGGAATACATTACACCAGATCCAAAGATTATTTGTACTGTAAGACATCCACTGGAGATTCTTGCATCATTTATTGAACTAATTAACAATAGTCGTTCAGTATCTTTTATTGATAGAGCATTACTGAATCAGAATATGTTCATCACAAATGATACAAGATGTGAGTTGATGATGAATCCTGGTGGTATTGTATGGGAATCAATGAATGCACTTGCGACTGCATTTCGTCAGAATCAAACACAACACATTCACTTCATTCAGTATGATGATTTAGTAAGTGATCCAAAGAGAGTAATGCAAGGTATTCATTCGTTCTTAAGAATGAAACCTTATGAGTATGACTTTGAAAATATTGAGAATAAGTATCGTGAGAAAGATACTGATGTTTATGGACTTCCAAAGATGCACGAAGTTCGTAGTAAAGTAGAGAAGACTTCACGGCATTACTCAGAAGTACTGAGTGAGGAAGTGATAAATAAATATAAGAATATGGACTTCTGGAACAGATAATAAATGTCTGAAGCAAGGATTAACCGAATATCTAATGAAAAGGGAGATGGTGGTCCTTCTTTATCAGGCATCACAACTTTTTCTGGTTTAAACTATTTTGTACCACCAAAAGGAACCACGGCAGAGCGACCTTCAAATGCCCCGCCTGGTTCCATTCGTTTTAATACTGATGGTGCTCATCTGGAATATTTTGATGGGTTGCAGTGGTTAGAGTTTGAAGCATTTAATAATGAGTTGGGTGTGAATGGTGCTTTGGGGCATCGTGGAGTGTTTTTTGGTGGTGGTTATGGTGGTTCTCCAGCAGTAGCATATAACACTATTGAATACATTACTATATCAACTCTTGGAAATGCACTAGACTTTGGAGATTTAACTCAAGTAATAAGCACTGCAGGAGCATCTGCATCTTCCACACGGGGATTAAGATATGGTGGATTTATTGGTGGGGGAAATTCAACAAATGTCATAGATTATGTTACTATTGCATCTACAGGAAATGCACAAGATTTTGGAGATACATATCCAGATGCAGTTCAAAGTTCCATAGGTTTATCTAATGGAACAAGGGCACTTTTTGGGGGAGGATGGAGTCCGTCTAGGAATGCAATATCGTATGTAACAATTTCATCAACTGGAAATGCTTTATATTTTGGAGATTTAACACAAAGTAGAGCAAATTCTGCCGCATTTGCATCTTCTACTCGTGGAGTCTGGGCGGCAGGTGGTCTTGCTGGACCAGCACTAGATGCATCCAATGTAATTGATTATGTAACAATTACAACAACTGGTAATGCAGTTGATTTTGGAGACACAATAACAACTAGTTATGCCTCTGGTTGCTCAAATTCAACCAGAGGAATTATTTCTTGGTGTTCAAGTGGTTCCAACTCAATAGAGTTTATTACAATAGCATCTTTAGGAAACGCACAAGACTTTGGAGACCAAACAGTATCAAATAGGTTTTTAAGTGGGGCATGTTCCTCTTCAACTCGTGGTGTTTTTGGTGGTGGAGATGCACCATCATCTGGAAATATTATAGAATATGTAAATATTTCAACAACAGGAAATGCACAAGATTTTGGAGACTTAACTCAAAGTAGATTTAGAGTTTCTGCTTGCTCCAACGGTCACGGAGGTCTATAATGTCTGAATTCAAATCATCAAACTTTAGAAACGAAGACGGAAGTGCAGCACCAGATATTGTTGGTGTAACGACATTCACTTCACTATATTACTTTGTTCCACCATCAGGAACCACAGCAGAAAGACCTTCTGGTGATGGATTAGCACCAGGTATGTTGAGGTTTAATACTGATATTGGAAGACTGGAAGTATGGAGAGGAGACCATTGGGCAACGATACTTGGTCAAGAAAGTGCTCCTATTGGTCCTCGGGGATTGTTTGGTGGGGGAGTTTCTCCAGGCGCACTAAATGTAATTGCATTTGTTAATATAACATCCACAGGAAATGCACAAGACTTTGGAGATTTAACTTCAGAAACAAGTACTCCTGCATCGTGTTCTTCTTCAACTCGCGGAGTGTGGGCGGGAGGAATTACGCCAACACCATTGTATGTAAATACTATTGACTATGTGCAAATTTCTACATTAGGAAATGCACTTGATTATGGTGATTTAACTAGGCAACATAGGATTGCATCAGGATGTTCTTCTTCAACTAGAGGTTTATTTGGCGGAGGATATACAAATCCGGGACCAGCATTTAATGTAATAGACTATATTACATTTTCCTCTACGGGAAATGCACAAGACTTTGGCGACTTAACTGTTTCTAGATATGGACTTGCAGCATTTTCATCGCCAACTCGCGGAATATGGGCAGGTGGATATGGTCAACCTTCATATAGAAATGTAATTGACTACGTAACAATTGCATCTACGGGAAATGCAGTTGACTTTGGAGATACTTTAACTAGTAATTATTATTTAAGTGGATGTTCAAGTTCTACAAGAGGTGTATTCAGTCAAGGAATAGGTCCAGTGTCCGGAAATAGTAATGTAATAGGTTATATAACGATTTCAACACTAGGAGATGCAGTTAAATTTGGAGATTTAACAGTTGCTAGACATGGTACAAGTTCTTGTTCATCACATACTAGAGGGTTATTTGCTGGTGGAGCGGTGGCGCTAGTAACTTATAATGTTATAGACCATATAGCAATATCAACACTTGGAAATGCACAGGACTTTGGAGACTTAATCAATAATACAGTGTATTCTTCAGGTCTCTCCAACGGTCACGGAGGTTTATAAGAAATGTCTAAACTCAACATTAGCAGACTAACCAACGAGAACGAGGACGGGTCACCAAAGATTAGTGGTATTACTACCTTTTCTTCTACTGCATTTTTAGAAGCACCAAAAGGAACCACAGCACAAAGACCAACAAATCCACAACCGGGAATGATACGTTTCAATACTGATGGTGGACACTTAGAGTATTTTACTGGTGAGTTCTGGGATGAAGTTCTTGTTGCTAATAATACTTTAGATGGTGGTAATCGTGGTTTGTTTGGGGGAGGTAATAATCCATCGGTTAATATAATTGATTATATTACAATATCAACAATAGGAAATGCATTAGATTTTGGTGATTTAATAGGTTCTGGATTATCAAATTTATCAAAATTATCAGCATCTTCAAGCACTAGAGCGTTATTTGCTGGCGGATATACTCCAGGACCTGGACCTATCAATTCTATTGATTTTATAACTATTTCATCAACAGGGAATGCTGCGGATTTTGGAGATTTAACTAGAGGAACATATAATGGAAGTAATGGTGTTTGTTCATCTTCAACAAGAGGGATATTTGCAGGATTAAATTTTGGAACTTCTCCTTTAAATTCAAATGTAATTGATTATGTAACAATCGCATCTATAGGTAATGCACAGGACTTTGGTGATTTATCTGCAGCAAAAGGTCAATTGGCAACTTGCTGCTCTTCAACAAGAGGAGTGTTTGCAGCAGGATACACTGCACCTTCAGGACCAAGATATAATGTTATTGAATATATAACAATTCAATCAACAGGAAATGCAGTTGATTTTGGAGATTTATCTGAATCTCCAAGTGGAACTACTGGATGCTCCAACAGCACTAGGGGTCTTTTTTCTGGTGGATTTACATCTCTTAATGTGATAGAATTTATTACAATTGCATCTACTGGAAATTCTACTGATTTTGGCGATTTAACGCAGGGGAGAACACAACCATCTTCAGTATCTTCACCAACTCGTGGAGTATTTGGTGGAGGAAGATCGCCAACTATTGTTAATACAATTGATTATGTGACTATATTAACAACAGGAAATGCTACAGATTTTGGTGATTTAACTTTAGTAAGAGAGGATTTCGCTGCTTGCTCCAACGGTCACGGAGGACTCTAAATAATACTATGGAGAATAAACAATAATGTCCGCAAATCCCGGAGCACTACGATTTAATACTGACTCACTGAAGATGGAACTCTTTGATGGGAATCAGTGGGTAGAAATTGTTGCGACTTCTCCAGAGTCACAGACTGGTGGTGCTCGTGGTGTTTTTGGTGGTGGATATACTCCCTCTGCAACTAGTACAATCGAATATATTACCATATCAACAACAGGAAATGCACAACTCTTTGGTGACTTAACCCAAACAAGAACTACTCCAGCAGCATCAGCATCTTCTACAAGAGGACTTTTTAGCGGTGGTCAAGTACAACCATCTTTTGTAAATCAAAATACAATTGATTATATTACTATTGCATCCACTGCAAGTGCTATAGACTTTGGAGATTTAACGAGAACTGTAGTTGCTTCCGCATCTTGTTCATCATCTACTAGAAGTTTAAATGCTGGTGGATCTTCAAATACAATTGATTATATAACTATTGCATCAACAGGTAATGCTGTTGACTTTGGTGATTTGACTAGAAGTGTGTTTAGATTTGCTGCTTGTGCTTCACCAACTCGTGGAGTATTTGGTGGGGGAAATTCATCACCAGTTACAGCAACTAATGTTATTGATTTTGTAACTATATCTACATTAGGAAATGCCACAGACTTTGGAGATTTATTAACAACAAGGCAAGCACTCGGAGCATGTTCCAATGCAACTCGTGGATTATTTGCTGGAGGGTATAATCCATCAAATCTAAATGTAATAGAGTACATTACGATTGCTGCTTTAGGAAATACATTAGATTTTGGAGATTTAACAGTTGCTCGCTCTTATAATGCAGGAGCATCTTCTGCTATTCGTGCTATTTTTGGTGGAGGAAACACTAATGTCATTGATTATATATCAATAATGTCTATTGGAAATGCAATTGACTTTGGCGATTTAACTTTCACACAATATTGTTTGTCTAATGCTTGCTCCAACGGTCACGGAGGTTTATAAGAAATGTCTGAATTTAGAATAGACCAAATCACAAATCAATCAGGAACTGCAGGACCAAATATTGCAGGTATTACAACCTTCTCTGCGACTTCTGGGTTGTTGATGCCTAGTGGTAGTACAACTAAAAGATATATACCATCAAATATAGTTGAAAGTAATTTGCTTTTATATTTGGATGCAGGTATATATCAATCATATACTGGTTCTGGAACTCTTTGGAGAGATTTGAGTAATAATAATTACACAGAACAATTAATAAATGGCGTATCATACACTACATCAAATGGAGGAGCATTAGATTTTGATGGAACTAATGACTATGTTCTGATAGGAGATGTGATTAAACCATCTAATATAACAGTTAGTACTTGGTTTAATGCTGATGATGTTTCTTCGGGACAAAGACTTGCTAGATGGAGATTTTATGGATTTGGTTTGACTATTGGTAATGGAGCAATTGCGGCAGATATTTGGGATAGTATTTCTAATAATGTGGGAGTAATTTCTGATTCAAATTATTTACAAACAAATAAAATATACAATGCTACTATGACTTTTGGAAGTAATACACTTAAATTATATATAAATGGGCAATTAATAGGGCAAAAAGTTGCATTAACAAATTCAATATATTATTCTTCCGATGGAACTGGATTTACAATTGGTAGAGATGGTGGATCTGCTGGCGCACATTATAATGGAAAGATGTATACATTTTCAGTGTATGAAAGAGCATTAGATGCATCAGAAGTTGTTCAAAATTACAATGCTCTTAAAGGGAGGTTTGGATTATGAGTATTCCGGGAGCAATCAGATTCAACACTGACTCGATGAAGTTAGAGTATTATCGTGGTGGTCCTGTAGGATTTGGAACCACTACAACAACTGGTGAATGGGTTAATCTTACAACAGACTCACCAGACATTCAGACTGGTGGTGCTCGTGGTGTTTTTGGTGGTGGGTATTTAGCACCAGCAGTAAATACAATTGAATATATTACTATATCTACAACAGGCAATTCTCTAGATTTTGGAGACCTCACACTATCAACGATGATGTGTGGAACTGCAGCATCTATAACAAGAGGTCTTTTTGGTGGTGGTTCTTCATTTCAAAATACAATTTCATATGTAACTATATCATCAACAGGAAATGCAATTGATTTTGGAGATTTAATTTCAGCAAGAAGAGATTTATCTTTAAGTCCTTGTTCTTCATCTACAAGAGGTTTATTTGTTGGTGGAAGCGAGGGACCAGCAGCATCTTCATCTAATATCATAGAATATGTAACAATTGCATCAACTGGAAATACTAATGATTTTGGCGATTTAACTTCAGCAAGAGCAACTGTTGGAACTTGTGGTTCTTCTACTAGAGCAATATTTGGTGGTGGTACAGCAACACCAGCAGTAATAGTAAATATTATAGAATTTGCAACATTTTCAACTTTAGGGAACACTGCAGATTTTGGAGATTTAACAACAGCAAGAACTGCACCTACTTCTAGTTGTTCCAATGCAGTAAGAGGATTATTTGCTGGTGGTGTAACTCCAGGAGCAGTCAATACCATTGATTATATAACAATTGCAACTCTTGGGAATGCAATTGATTTTGGTGATTTGACTGTAGTAAGATATCACACTGGTGCAGCATCATCATCAACTCGTGGAGTTTGGGGTGGTGGATGGAAAAATCCTGGATATGATGATACATTTGATTATGTGACTATTATGAGCACAGGAAATGCAGTTGATTTTGGGAATTTATTATCTTCTAGATGGGGAGTAGCAGGTCTCTCCAACGGTCACGGCGGTCTAGGATAAATAATTCTAAAACGATATGTCTGTAATTAGAGTCAATAATATTACAAACAGAAGTGGAAATGCAGGACCAACGATTGCAGGAACTGCGACTGTAAACTCAACGTCCCATTTTGTTCCTCCAAGTGGAAGAACTGGACAACGATATGCAGACGACGGTGAGAATATTGTAAGAGATGGATTGGTTTTATATCTAGACGCAAAGTACTCATATCCATCAACAGCTGGTATTGGAACCACTACACAAGGTGCAGCAGCAACAGCAGGAAGTAGTTTGGATGGAGAACCTTATACTTGGTATGATATGAGTGGTTATGAAAATCATGGTCAAGTGGTTGGTGCTGGTTATAATTCTACAAATGGTGGAACTTTAGTTTTCGATGGTGTAAATGATTTCGTTAGAATTGGTGCAAATCAAGTATTTAATAGCAATAATTATACTGTAAGTTTGTGGACATATAGTACAAAAGTAGATTGGTATGGTGTATTTTTTACAAAAGGATATTCGGATACATACTTAGTTGATTTACAAATATGGGATGATGCCGGATTTAGAATATATTCGGGAAATAACACTCCAACGTCAACTCAATTTGGACTTGGTGCTCAAGATAGAAGTAGAATATTTAATGTATGGGCAAATCTAGTAGTTACAAACAATAATGGAAATTATACAACCTATATTAATTCTTCATTTTATGCTAGTGGAACATATAACTCACCAATCCAAAACAGACCAATCTATCTTGGTGGTCCTGTAGAAGGTGGATATTATGCAGGATATTTTGGTGGAAGAATGGGACCAGTTTTATACTACAATAGAGCACTATCAGCAGCAGAAGTACTCCAAAACTACAATGCAACCAAGTCTCGTTTCGGTCTCTAAATATTCATAAGAACTCATAACACAATGTCCGTTATACACACCAACAACATCACCAATAAAGACGGAACCAGTGGTCCAACGATTTCAGGGATTACTACTGTGAGTTCTACTGGTTTTATGAGAGTTCCTGTTGGTCCCACAGAATATCGTGGTGGAAGAGGAAGAGGTGTTTTTGCAGGTGGTATTGATTCTAGTGTTGCTAGAAGTAATACAATCGATTTTATTACCATAAGCACAACTGGAAACGCCACTGATTTTGGAGATTTAACAACTGCTCGTAGAAATGCAGGATCATGTTCTTCGTCGATAAGAGGAGTAATTTCTAATGGAACTGGGGGATCTGGAGTAGATATATGCAACATAATTGAATATGTTACAATATCTTCAACTGGAAATTCTTTTGATTTTGGAGATTTATTAATTAGTCGAAGAGGTGCTTATGGATGTTCTTCTTCTACAAGAGGACTCATTGCTGGTGGATCCGATGATATAAGTATTCTTTTCACAAGTATTGAATATATAACAATTGCATCATTAGGAAATGCATCTTACTTTGGCGATTTAACTGTTGGGAGAAACAATGTAGCGGGTTGTGCATCACCTACACGTGGTGTTTTTGGTGGAGGATTTACGCCAAGTCCAGCATTTTCTGGTTTCATTAATAACACAGATTTTGTGACCATCGCATCCACTGGAAACGCTGCAGATTTTGGTGATTTAACTCAAGGTAAATCATCGGCAGCACCTGCTTTTAATTCTATACGTGGTGTGTTTGGTGGAGGACAGTTATCACCAACTGGAACTATTGCAACAAATACTATTGATTATATTACAATTGCATCACTAGGAGACGCAATTGATTTTGGTGATTTAACTGTTGTAAGAAGAACAAATTATGGATGTTCAACACCAACTCGTGGTGTATTTGGTGGAGGATATGATTTTCCAGCAGCAAATAGAGTTAATGTAATTGATTTCGTAACAATTATGAGTAAAGGTGATGCAACAGATTTTGGAGATTTAACTGATCCAAGAGCACAAATTACTGCTTTTTCTGACGCTCACGGAGGTTTAGGAGATTAATATGACTTATCAGGAACTACCATCTCTCTATACTCCACCAGCAGGTGCACTACGATTTAATTCAGATTCTAGAAAGCTAGAATACTACAACGGGGAAGAGTGGTGGCAGATTGATAGTTTCACACCAGACTCTGCGACTGGTGGTGCTCGTGGTGTTTTTGCAGGAGGTAGAGGAAGTCCAGGCACATTAAATGTTCTAGAATATGTAACAATTTCAACTACAGGAAATTCAATTGATTTTGGAGACTTAACTACTGCCGGTTGGACACCATTTACTTGTGCATCAAGCACAAGAGGTTTAATTGCAGGGGCGTATGCACCAGTCTATAGAACCAACATTGACTTTATAACAATTTCATCTACAGGAAATGCTACAGATTCTACTTTTGATTTGGAATCTGGAAACTTTAATGGCGCTGGTTGTTCCAATTCTACTAGAGGAATATTTGCTGGCGGTGATAGAGGAGGCTCAGTAACAAATATTATTCAATATGTTACAATTGCTGCATTAGGAAATACTGTTGATTTTGGCGATTTATCTGTAGCAAAACAATCAATGAGAGCGTGTGCTAGTTCTACTAGAGGAGTATTTGGTGGTAGTTTTCCAAGAACAAATGTAATAGAATTTATAACAATTTCGACATTAGGTAATACTGCAGATTTTGGTGACTTGTCATCAAATGTAAGTAGTGTTTCATCGGTATCAAATGCAACAAGAGGTTTATTTGCTGGCGGCGGCACTCCAACCATACTTAATACAATTGAATATATCACAATTTCGACATTGGGGAATGCAATTGATTTTGGAGACTTAACTGTTGCTAGAATTAATCCAGTCGGTGCTTCTTCTTCAACTCGTGGTGTTTTTGGTGGAGGAGAAGTTCCTGGTGGTGTTGGAACAAATGTTATTGACTATGTGACGATTATGAGTGTCGGAAATGCTATTGACTTTGGAGACTTAACTATTGGTGGTGCAAACTTTGAATCATCAGGTCTCTCCAACGGTCATGGTGGTCTCTAATTACCAACACCAAACAACACCACTCCAACGCCTACCTGAAGTCACTTCATCAACGCGATGTGGATAGAGAAAAAGGCTGGGCCACGCTATGATTGACCCAGCAGCAGGTTTAACTTTATAATCATCCCAAAAGACCAATTCTCCACCTTCATAATTATCATTCAAGCAGATAATCATACTTAAGACTGGTATGCCTTGCTCTGGTGGAGAAAATAAACTCCGGATGTGGTCCATGTGCGTTCTCATTATCATCCCAGGTTCATAACGATTAAAACGAACCTTACTGAACTTATTCATAATCTGACGAGTTCTATCTCCACCACCTTCAAATAGAACTTTTTGATTATAAATTCCGCCCATTTGGATAATGAATGGCGTCAACAAGTTTTGAAGTTCATCGGTAGTGTTCTGAACCTCAAGTTCTTTCGTTTCTTCGGAACCAAAAGTTCCTTGAACACTATTATACCAAGTGTGTTTACTCCATTCTCTCTTTTCAATATCATCAATAATATAATCGCAAAGATTTTGTGGAATTAATTGTTCCACCAAAATTAAATCTTTAAGTGTTGAATCTGGATTATTTAAAGTCATCTATAAGTCTCCTATCAAATGCAACGGTCTAGAGGTAAGTAGGTCAAAGAATTCATATCACCAAGATTACCCTTTGCCCAAGTATTAAAGGACAAACTAATTCTTTCAGTTTCTGATTGATTCGCAGGCACACTATGAGTCAGATTACTTGGGAAGATAATCAGTTCTCCTGCTTTCATCGGCAACAGAAATGTAGCACTATTAAAGTTATTGTACTTTACTGTACTCAAACTTACATCTCTTTGAGACTTGCTACGAAACTGAATTGGTGGTAGTTGCTCACTAATCACAGGATACCAAACACCACTCACCATACTATTCGGGTGAACGTGTTCGTGATGTGATTCACCTTTACCGGACTTATTAATCCAAGATTGTGTAATAATCAGTTGATTATCAGAACTCATAACTTCTGTGACGAATTTATGAATCTTGGATTCAATAAATGCACGAATATTACTTAACTCTGGTTTATCTAATACAAACGTATCTTCTGATTGTCTGTTATAATGAATCACATTACCTGCATCACCACCCTTGTTTTCTCTGCGACAAGGAAGATTACGAATATACTCTAATTCCTTTTCATAAGGTAGAGGATATTGTGCAATCAATACTGGTGTTGGAAATAACGAAAGCAATTCGTCTTGCATCTTATAAAATCATTTTGTAATTGATTATATATCGGATTTCTAGAGGTGACAAGTGGACGGTTCAGCAAGTGTCCACAGGAACTCCTAAGGTGCCTTCGGAGGTCTTATACTGATCGGAGACATACAAAACCAATGAGGTACTCCAGTCTGGACAGATTGATTTTTGTCACATCCTTCCTGATTCTGATGAACTGGTGTGTTAGGATCTGCAATGTAGCAATCAACGCAGTATTCTGATGCTTACATTATACACCAGCGGATACAAATACAGCAAGAGACGCTGTGAATCAATTGTAAACTGGTTTATTTCCAAACATCTTCCAAGACATCATCTTGAGATTGTTGTCAATCATCGTGGTATGTTACGCGATGGTGTTTATGGTTGGGTTGGCGTGACTGATTGTAATTATCGTCCAAGATCCTTTGAGATCGAGATGCACAATCAATTAAATCCAGATCATTACACTCAAACACTCCTACATGAACTCTGGCACGTTTATCAGCACGTTACAGGTATTCTTAAGGACAAGTACGGAAAGAGGCACTGGAGAGGCATAGACCACTCTCTGACGGACTATAATGATCAACCATGGGAACAACAAGCATTTCAAATGGAATCAGTTCTCTATGAAGAATACCTGGACTACTTGACAACACTCTGATAACTCTGTACAATGACCTTTGTGGAGGTTCAAAAAACTATGATCTCAATGAAAGCTCCTAAAACTAAGAAACGCTTTGTGAACGTAATTCCAAAGAGTTCAAAAGCAAAGAATCGTTTTATCAATCAAATGGATTCTCTTCATGCAATGGAAGTAGAACAAGAAAATGATTCACAACTCTTTGTAGTTTCTATCAATCGTCGCTACTGTTTTTGGATTTCGAAAGAAGGAAATGAACACTGGGAGATTGTAAAATGATTGGATTGATTGCTGGACTTACTTGTGGAATCAGCACCTTCTATGGATTAGGTGATGGTTTTCATGGTCAAACTACTGCAAATGGAGAACGATTTGATGCTTATTCTTGGACCGTAGCCAGTCCTTATCTTCCTATGGGCACAAAGATTAGAGTAACTAATCAAAGAAATGGAAAACAAGTTATAGTTCGTGTGAATGATCGTGGACCCTATTCTCATGCTGATTTGGATCTTTCTTATGCTGCTTTTGCCAAGATTGAATCACCCAAAAAAGGAAATGCTGTCGTCTGCTGGAGAGTTGTTGGATAAATATTAGTGCCTGTTTGGTTCGCATCTATCAGGTAGAAGGAGTATTTGTTTACTCCTTCTCTAATAAATAATATTGCGAACCATAACAGAGTAGATGAAACACATTCACCATATTGTGCCTAAACATATGGGAGGCACAGACGATCCTAACAATCTCATAGAATTAACCGTAGAAGAACATGCAGAAGCACACAGAAAACTCTATGAAGAATATGGTAATGAATATGATAGGATTGCTTGGTTGGGATTATCAAACCAAATTAATTTAACAGAAGCGCAAAGATTAGCGCATTTGAATGGAACAAAATTAGGCGGCAAAATGCAATCTAAAGAATCTAAAATTCTTGGTGCTAAAATGCAACCTAGAGAATCTAAAGTTCTTGGCGGCAAAAAAGGTGGAAAAAGTTGTTATGAGCAGAAAAAAGGAATGTTTTCTTTAACAAAAGAAGAAAAAAGTGAAATTGCTAAAAACACCATTAATAAAAGATGGAAATGCACAGAAACTGGATTTATCTCTACAGTTGCTGGTATAACAAAATTCCAAAAAAGAAGAGGTATTGATGTATCAAAAAGGGAACCTGTTGATTAAATTATTGTTGGAGGATTGTTGGATGAAAAAACTTTTGATTCTTACTGCACTTTTGTTCTCTTCTCCTGCTTTTGCTGAGACAACATCACCAAAACCAAAAGTATATCGTCCATTTACTTATGAAACTAATTGTATTCTAGAGGCAGGTAATCAAACTTATGATGATATTTGTAAGGTAATTGAAACTCGTGAGACTGGTGGAGCACTAAGGACTCGTAATATCTTCTCTAATAAATGGGGATTAACAATTAAAGGACGATTTGATAAAGAGAAAGGTTATATGACTTGGGATTCACATAATAAGTACGAATACAAATGGGAATATAAAGTTGGTGGAAGTGGTTGGGTTTACGTTATGCCAGGAGTTCTACTAGAAAACATCAGTTGGGATTAAATATTAAAACTTTATAAACTGCCTTAAATAGTAGTAGAATAAGAGAATAGTTATGGTTGTTCTAACTGCATCAACCATTATTACTTGCTCCCAAGCTTTGAATATCATCTATCGTATTCAGAGAGTTGTTGGATTAACTGAAGTTCAAAAAACAGAAATAGTCCACGAAATTCGTAAAGTTATTCCTTTCTGCCCCGTTACGATTAAACAAAATGGAAAATGAATCTCAAGATGTCAAATGGAATCGAGGACTTGATTTGTTTATTGAATCAGTACACAAACCAGATTCAGAACTTCGTAATTGTGCTCACTCTCAAAAGTGTTATAATGAACTCATGGCAGTTCGTGAACATGTGCTAGAATATCTTAAAACTATAAGAAAATGAGTTATTACGTTTGGTTTCTTGTATTTGCAGTAGTAGCATATTTCATCTTAACCGATGAAAGTGCTGCTGCTGGATTTTATTATATGACACAAATCATCAAGAATAAGTTTTTGGTGTTTAAGTGGTGGTTGATTCATAATCCCAAAACACCTTGGGCAAAATATTCTATGCATCGTCGTTCTATCAAAATGGCAGAAGAACTGATGAAAGGATTTGAAGAGAAGAATAAATAACACTATATCTGGTGATACTTATGTTATCTACGGCTTATAGACTTAAATTAGAGTCGATTTGCGATAAAATCGCAAAGGGTGAATCGGTAGAATTAAGTGAAATGATTTGGTGCGAAAAACTTGCAAAAGCAAATCAAAGTGCAGCTACACTTTTGAGACAAGCAAGAAGGAGAGCTGCAAATCCAGATATGGAAGCAGGTGGACTTGATGATTTTATGAACGCATTAGATCTTGGAGATCCTGATCCATCAAATCATCGCAGTCGCTTTGAAAGTGCTGATGATATTATAGATTTCTTCAGTCGTGATAATGAAGGAGATTGGAAACAAAGGGACTAACCAAAATCAGAACTGGCACACACCTCCTTGACTTTGAGTGAAGGAGGTTTTATAGTATCTTTGTTGAAACACTTTCACCATGACCTACAACGCTAAAATCAAATTTTCTTTCGACGCAACCTGGACACCTAGTTATAGTTCATCTTTCTCTGACGATGACTTTATTCCTGAAGAACACTATTTGATTACTGCACCTGCTGCAGATTTGAACGCAAAACAGTATTTCAAATTGTTTGAGAAGTTTATGTTGTGTGTGGGTATGTGTCCTGCAAGTATTCGTAGTGGTGCGATGTCTCTGGTGTTTAATGATTGGACCAGTGAAGAAGAACAACGTAAAGTCTGTAAGGAATACGAACTGACGATGGATGAAGATCTTGAAGATAAGTTCAAGGAATGGAAAGTGCGTGATGAAGAGATTGCACGACTGATGAAAGCACCTAAAGGTCCGATGGGAACTGTATTGAATGAAGAAGAACTGACGAATCTGGAGGAAGGAGTATGAACATCATTTCTTTTAATCATCGTGAAGATTATGGAACCGAACTCTATGTTCAAGTTCTTCATACAAAACGATGGGTACTTTTTCAAGCATCAGTTTCTTGGAATGATTATGCTGCTTTGCCCTATATTCAAATCAAATCAGGTAATGGCAGTCTTTTGAATATTATGTTTTGGGTACATAGATTTGGATTTGATATTGGTTTTATTGAACGCACTTGGAACTTTGAGTATCTTGAAGATCCTGACGTTGATGAGGAAGATGAAACCACTACCTGATAAGAAAGAACTTGATATTATGTGGACGGTCGCAACGAGTACCAGTATTGAAACTGGCATAAGACCTCACTATGGGTTTGCACAGATGCTGTATTATGAGTTGTCGGACGAAGAGTTCCCTTTCAAACTTGCTGATTCAAAATGAGTTTTTCTAAGACTGTTTCTGTTTTTGCTGCTCTTGCAAGTATTTTTGCTGCTGGTGCTACTGGTTGGAAACTTGCAGATTCTCAAAAAGAAGTTCCTTTGACTCCACTGGACCAAAAAGTAATGGAATTGGAGGAAAAACTTGAACAAGCACAACAACCACAAGTCACTTCTGAACCAGTAAATCTTCCACTTCCACAATCACAATCACAACCTACTATTCAAACACCACCACAACCTGCTACACTACCTCCAGTAACACCTCCACCCCCAGTTCCTGAAAATGTCACTCCTTGATACTTTAGAATATTTTATTGATGATACCCAGGCACATCTTTCTGATATTGAATGGGAGATCCGCGAAGAAACCAACTATGATGATGATGGGCACGAAGAACGAATGGAACAATTCTGTGAGGAATATGATGACCACAAAGAACGATTAGAAGATCTTAAAATGATTAAATCTATTATTGAGGCACAACAATGACCTACGACCAACTCTATGAGCACATTATTCATTATGTTGCTCAACCACTGGATAATAAGATTAAAGCATGTCTAATCCTTGGTGCTGTGATGGAATTTAACCTTGATTGTCTTGAGGAAGGTTTAGATCCACGCACACTTGATATGACTGGTTTTGTGAATGAGAAACTTGATGAATTGGAGGCAGTAAAATGAGCGGAGGACATTTTGGCAACTGCGGTTACGATTACTACAAGGTAGGACAATTTGCCGATGAATTGGAAGAAGAAATCCTCAACAACGGTAAGGAGAGAAATGAGGACCGAACTTATAGTTATGATTGGTATCCTAACCACGAACCAGAAGTGATTGAGTATCTGAAAGAACAACTTCCCAAGATGCGTAAGATGGCAGAGATTATGCGTCATATTGACTATTTGTATAGTGGCGATCACGGTGATGACAGTTTCATGGAGCGTGTGAAGGAAGTAGAAGAGAAATACAAGGACACTTGAATAACTGGCA
>JACCDX011497075.1_pt1 | contig 45215 bp, 44 predicted proteins | sample 7449681 | NCBI WGS metagenome assembly JACCDX01 (sample SAMN15323450, study PRJNA562643) | freshwater metagenome | isolation source: river surface water | place: USA:Blue River Watershed | collected 2017-08-18
ACGAGGTGAGGGGCTTCGCCGATGTCGCAAAGAGGGCGGAGTGGATCCTCTTTACCGAGCAGTTTTTGAGTGGCGTTGATCTGGAAGCAGAGGCCCAGCGCGTTCTTGATCAATCGATCTCTCTGGGGGATCGCGAGAAAGCGATTGCGGAGTTTTGGGCAGGTGCTCCTCAAACCATTACCCCTCCCGGCTTCTGGAATCTCTTCCTTCTCTCTTACTACAAGCGTACCTATGGAGCGATAGAAAAGATGACGCGCCATTTTTACAAGCTTAATCAGGGTCTCTTTCAGGCGAGTATTATGGCGTGGGGAATCAAGCGCGGGAATATGCAGGCGCGTCCCATTCAAGCCATCCGTTACTTCTTCCCAGAACGCACCATCACCTACTATGGTGGCGAAAACGTCCCCGTCTCTCTCTGGAAGCCGTATCAGCCAAATTCCTTTATAACCCCTCCCTTCCCAGACTTTATCTCGGGGCATTCTACCTTTTCGGCGGTAGGGGCGAGGATTCTGAGCCAGCTCTTAGGGAACAATCTGCTTAACTTAGGGATCTATATCGATGGTGACTTTATGCCGTATGTCTCACCCCTCTTTGCAGACGGGGCCGTGGAAGATAAGGTCTTCCTGCACTGCTTGACGATCTTCCCTCGAACGAGTGATGTAAATGCGGCGGATCCGAGCCGGGCAGTGACATTGACCCACAACTCGTGGGATGATATGGCGTTGGAGGCGGGTCTATCCAGAATCTATGGCGGGATTCATTATGATTGCTCGAACTATGCGGGCTATCTCTTGGGTAACAAGATTGCGGACTTTATCTTGGGATAAGGACAGCAAATATATTCAGATTAGATAGATATTCGATAGATACGCGTCAAAAAGATGGCATTCCAGATAAAGTTTACGGATTACATTAGCCCGATGTGGTTCTTTATTGCGTTGTTGATCACCCTGTTGCTGGTCAATATTATGGCACCGGAGAAGAAGATCGTGGTGAAGGAGGTGAACTTGGAGAATCACCAGGATCTTGTCTTCCGGAAGTCGACGGATGATAGTTGCTATAAGTACAAGAAAGAGGAGACAGCGTGCAAACAGTAGAGGACTTCAGCAATCAAGTATCAAAATATATCATATATGAATAGTATCGATTCATATATTTTATCCATAAAATGCTAAAGGAGTATATTAAGAAGCGACCGGAGTTGAAGGTCTTCCTGGGCATTGCCTGGGGTGTGGGTATTGGGCTCCTCTTCCGAAGTGCCTGTTATGGTCGCAAGTGTGTGATTATCAATGCGCCGAAGGTGGAGGATGTTTCCGGGAAGGTGTATAAGGATGGAGAGAATGGGAAGTGCTATCGTCTGGTAAGCACGAGTGCTCAATGTACCGACAAAGCGATTGATGAGGCTGATTCGTGAACATTTTGATATAAAAAGAATTTAATCAATATACTACCTTCTGATCGATCTAAAGATTGATCAAGAGGTAGCAGGGAGTCGTAAAATATGCCTAGTGCATAAAAATGCCCTGGATAAAGGGGTTTTGAGAAGAGAAGTTAGTGAAAGCTACTACGAACAAGCAGATAGACACATAAAATGGAATTCATTACATCCATCGCATCGATGGCTCCGGCATCAAAGGAGTTGATTGGATCTAAGATTACAGAGGTGATGGGAGAACACACGCATCTTATTTTCCCTACCATTGCTACACTGGTATACCTCTTTTTGGTGCCTCAGGTGGCGAATCTGGGGATCTCGAAGGAGACCGTTCGCCAGTTTAGCGTCGTTCATAATGCGCTGCTCTGCATCTTTAGCGCGGTTACCTTCATCCGTTGTGTGGATGTGATCCGGGAAGTCGGTGTGGTTGCTGCGAAACAGTACTATTTTGACAATCATTCGGCTTTCTCCAACATCATCTACCTCTTTTACTTGTCCAAGTATTATGAGTATGTGGATACGATGATCATCTACGCCAAGGGTGGTAAGCCAATCTTCCTTCAGACCTATCACCACGCAGGCGCTGCTTGGGCCTGGCATCTTTGCTACTACTACCGCTCGGATGCTATCCTTATTTCGACGATGTTCAACGCATTTGTGCACACGATTATGTACTTCTATTACCTGATGACCTTGCTTAAGGTAGATGCCGTCAAGATCATTAAGAAGTACATTACGATGATGCAGATCACTCAGCTCATTTCGGGTAACCTCCTCTCCATCGTCTACTACTTTGTCGAGAGCGGTATGGCCCTCTATTCCATTCTCCTTTTCAATGTCTATGTCTACATTCTGATTGGCCTGTTTATGGCCTTTATGAAGAAGACCTATTCGGCAAAGGCGAATGGAAAGAGCGAGTAAATGTTCGATTCGATTGATCTTGTCAATATAAAGGAATTTAAGAGATATAGATGTCCGTCCCTCTCGTTTAAACAAAAGGTGATTTATAAAATGATAGATTAGATAATATTCTATCATTGCGCTTGTGCTTGCACTTCACTTGAAAGAGAATGTCCACCCCACTTGATCAACTTGACGGCGACGGAGGAATGATGGATGCCGATCCTGAGATGGCCAACTCCATCCTCAGTCAATTTAACGAGATGAACGTCTCACCTGAGGGCGGTTATCACGGCGATCTCCCTCCTATCAATCCCGAGATCCCGATGATGGAACACGATATGGAGCAGCGCAATATGAACCGCGAGTTAGAGAATATGCGTTACCTTAACCCCGTCGCCCACATTGAGGCCCAGAAGCAGGCTGCCGCTGCGGAAGCCGCTTACTATCAACAACAGCAGTATGAAGGAGATGGAGACGAAGATGTGGATGATGATTATGTCGAGCCGCCTCCTCTCTGGAAGAAAGTTCTGAACGAGATGCGCATCGTAGTCTTTGTGATGATTATGGTCCTCTTCCTCTTTAATGCTACCTTTAATAAGCTGCTCACTACCTATGTCCCCTATCTTCGCCTCAATCTATATACCTATGAAACAACGACGCTTGGAACCGTTCTTAAGGCGCTTCTTGTCGGCGTTCTCTCTTACGCGTTGATCCGATTCGTCCGCTTTTAGGTAGGAGTGTGCAAGGTATTTTTCTTTGGTAATGTTAGTAGGATTGATCGATATTGATCTTTGATAGATAAAATGTTTAAACTTGGAAGCTTGCGAAAGTACTTCGATTTTGTCGGTGGCAACCGGGCACTTGTTCTGGAGCGTCGTGAGTATACCGCAATGGTTGCGATGATCGTTCTCTTGATGCTGGCACACACCTTAACACACTATTACCATAAGTATGTGCTGATGTATCTGGTTCAGGCGGTTCTCCTATACTTGATCTTGGTGATGATTGTGAAGAACCCTCGTAAGGCGGCGATCTACACGGTCGTGATTGCGGTGATTCTCTTTGTGATTCATCATCAAATCTACGTCTCAAGTGGTATGATTGAGCGGTTCGAGGAGAAGGGTGACTCCGACAAGAGTGACGAGAAGAAGGACACCGAGAAGGAGTCGGAGAAGAGTGACAAAAAGAACGAGACTTCGGACACAGACAAGATCCGCGCAGAGCTGGAGATTCTTCTGAAGAAGCTGGAGGATGATCACAAGAGTGGCAAGAGCAAGATTGACACGTCTAAGCTGGAGAGTTATACCGAGCGTCTTACCAGCGGGAAGATTGAAACAATGGTGGGGGATCTTAAGGACAACGGCCCGGTTGGTGTCGATGTGAATACCTTAAAGAATGGCCCTGAGTCACCCCTTACCCGCGCTCAGAAGGAGACCTATGCGCTGATTGATACGATTGGGATTTTGAAGGAGACTGTGGCAACGTTGAACCCAGTCTTGTCCGAGGGCCGTAAGGTGATGGATATGTTTAAGGGTCTTCAGCTGGATGGTGTGGATACAAGCAATCCCGATATGGCCGCCCTCAGTGATATGCTCAAGAAGACAAAAGAATAAAAAGAGAGGAGGTAGGGTAGGAACCTTAGGTTCCTACCGGGGATAAGAAATGAATGGGAAAAAGAGTAGAGTAAATGGATAATAAGATCATACTATATGATGTATAGTATGATATGATGTATAGTATGGTAAGGTATTGTAAGAATGACTTAAGAGTCTGAATCAGAGTTTTCCGATTCGGTGTCATTTGGAACATAGATTGGATCGGAGAAGTGGTGCGAGATGTGCTTTTGGATATCGTAATAGGGAATATCTTGCGCATCGTTGGAAAGACCAAATAGCTTAGATAGCTTCTCATCAGGCGTGAAGAACTTGAATCCATTCGTGATAGGGAGATCATTGTCCCAAATATACCCAATCACATTGGTTGTCGCATCCACTTCACCCATTCGAGTCCCATGGGGAACTTCGAGAAAGTCACACAGCTCATCCGAAAGGATAACTTCGATCATTTTATATGGGGGGTCATTATATATCTTTACCAAAATACCTTTATCTTGTTCAGATAGATGGATCATACTATATATTGTATAGTATGATTGGTTATATAGTAATGGTGTAATATAATCTTGTCTCTTTAAGCAGTCAAAGGAGCAACTACCAGATCAGAAGGAAGCGGGAAGTGCCTCTCCATCTGCGCCTCAATATCCTTGTATGAGAACTGCGTTTGATGCTGATCCTCAATCCCGAAGAGCTTGCGTAGCTTCTCATCCAGGTTAAAGGCTCCATCATCCGCCCCATTATTCAGGTAATTGTCCCACGTGTACTTCACAATACGAAGGATTGCATCCGTCTTGATCATTTGAGATCCGTGAGGTACCTCGAAAAAGTCACACAGCTCACCCGATAGGCGTACAGTGGGAACAACTCCAGCGGATGCAGAGCTAATGGAAGACTCAGTTGTCCAAGGAGCAACAACCAGATCAGAAGGAAGGCAACTTGAAGAACTACTCTTGGACTTAGACTTGAAGCTTTCGCTTGGCGGGCAATCGACCATAAACGTCGAGATGAGCTGCTTGATCCTCGCGAACTCCACAGGATCCGTCTCAAACTCCGCGTTCACATCAATTACCAGAACGCGATCCTTGAACTCCGGCGAAAGGAGCCAATCATCGTGATACTTCACATTCATCTTCAGATAATCCAATGGGACACACTTCTCCTCACTGCGCTCCCGCTTCAGCATCCGGTTAAACGCCGTCTCCGCCTCCGTGCGAAGATAGATAAAGCCACGAGGGTGGCTAATCTTGTCAAAGCACTCCTTCGAGAGCCAGTTCCACCAATCATTGTACATATTCCACTCCAGACGGCTCATCTTACCCATATCAGCCAGGGACTTGGCAAAGACGAGCTTGTCCGTGTAAATCGAACGCTCCACCAGGCGGAAAGGCTTCTGCTGGGGCTTTGTCATCATATCCTCCATACGCGTCAGGAAGGTGAAGGTCTGGAACGAGTACGACCAACGCTGCTGATCCTCATAGAAGTTCTCCAGAATGTTCTTACCCGTCTCGTCATCCACCGTCGTGCGCCACTTGTCGACGGGCTCCTGGATCACCTCCGCAACATCCTTCAGAGCCTCGCCGAGCATCTTGCACATCGTCGACTTACCCGCACCAATCGTGCCCTCAATGATAAACCAGTCGTTGTGAGCTCCAAAGCTTGCCATTGTTGTTGTGTTGTTGTCTGTTCTATTGAGTAAGTCCGTTTGCTTCTCTTACCTCCCTTTCGGAGAATCTCTTTATCTTGGCTGAATGATTCACTTTTTGCGTTTGATGGATAGGCAAAATCATTGCTTCATATCATTCAATTCATAGGCATTCTTACCTACATCTGACCCAGGTTCCTTACCAATGTGCATTCTAAAAATACCATCTAAGAATGCGGTCTGAAACCCGGCATATAAAAATCGAACGCCATAGTCAAACTCAAAATTCCACGTCTCTTTTTGGAATGGTCCAAGACGCTGATAGATATCGGACCGGACTACACTCGGATTGAGCGAGTAATGCGGCCAGTTTGCAATCGTATTTCCCACCCTCTTTACAAACTCAAGAAACTCTGGACTTCCCTGCATATAAAACTGATGAAGAAGATATCGATCACTCGTTTTTGCAACCTGTTGTAGGTATCCACCTTCCATATAGATGTCGGACGGGCGGATCGATTGAGCATAGTTACGATTATGAACAACCTGATGTACCAATGGATTTACCTCCATAATATCCACGCTACGTTGTATCGTGGGAATGTTACAGATACTTTGCCAATCATCCTCGAAATGGATATTGTACTTGTACCCTTTTGACATAATATAGTCACGTATCATATTCATACTTTGTATATGTCCCTTCTCTTCGGGGGTCTTAAAGCGATACTTGAAAAAAGGGTACCTCTCCATCATCCTTTTTTGATCCTCTTCACTTGAATTGTCATCTACACAATACCACTCCGCAATCATCTCAAGATCTCCATTATAGCGATTACAGTTGATAAACGAGTTGATCGTCTTCTCAAAGAGATCAAAGCGCTTACACGTCGTAATCGTAAAGATCGTTTCTCTTGATCCTGGTCCTGGTCCAACCGGCTTGTTTTCAGTTTCGCATAACTGGGCCTTTCTCGTAAGCTCCGCAATCATATCATCTGGATAACGAGTCCATTCCGGATCATCTTTGATCTGTTCCATACATTGCATCATCTTGATATAGATGTCTCGAGTCACATTTCGAGGGATCATCTCTGGGCGCGTAATGATCCTATTCCCGATTTGGTACGCTGAACGATAATCACCTATGCCAATTAAGGTATCGATCATCTCCATCTCCATATAACAGATGGCAATCGGATAATGAGGGCTCTCTCTTCCAAAGTACTCCGACTTCGCAATCTCTTTGATCCTTTTAAGATAAAGGCTCCCCTCGACATCATTTGTCAAACTCTTTACTGGGTAATCCTTACCATAAACTTCCTCATAAAGGCGATAAGCCGCTGATAAGTTGTTGTTTTGTTTTAACTTGATCAAGAGATCATAGATTGCAATAAGATTCTTATCCGATCTTTGATAAGCACGCTTATATGCATCAATAACGGCAATATCATCCATACCGATCTTCTCTAAGGACTTTGCATAAAAGTAGTAACAGAGACTCAAAGCATCATCCTCAGGAGATCGTGATTTGAAAGATCGGTACGTTGATATCAATCTTGGCTCTTCGGCTGCGCCTTGCGCAGATTGATCGCGAGTCGTCTCATATTGATGAATATGATAGATGATCTTACCATATTGTCCCGTTGAAAAGAGGTGATGGATGTATTGATAGAATGCGTGATAATCCATATTAAAGCGCTCTTTTCCCGAATAGATATGATATTGTTCGAGTATGATTACACCGAGTTGATCCTTCTTCTCATCCCCAAACCCAGATCCGTTCCCCGTATACTCCAATAGATCACACGAGCGAAGATAACCTTGATAATGGTAATGATGAATCAATGAATTACCCGTCACCACTTCAATCAAAAGTTGGTAATCGGATGGGTTTAGATGGGCGTGGTTTTGAAGGATTCGCGCCTTGATCTTCTCCACATCTTGAGATGGATCTCGGATCAGCCAGATCACTTTGCACGGAGTCATCATCGCTATAATATATGAAACCTTTTTATGAATAAATGATACATTTATCCCTTCTTATAACCGCAAGCCCCCAAGCGAGTTTTAGAAGCTTAAAGGAAAATCTGCGTATAGGATAGTATATATAAAGAGATTTTTCTCACCAAAAATGGTAAATTCAAAGGCGAATCACGGGGCAAATGCTGGGACGGATCATTCGCAACAACATACAATGTTTGACAACAAAAAGCATAAAGCGGAAGTGGATACTGGCGCTCCTAAGAAGACGGATATGGAGGAGGACCCAGTGGTAAGCGCTGATGATGGCGTTCCTGAGTTCTTTCCCTCTCAAGGTGTTGTCCCGACCATTCAATCGACGCCGATCCCAATCGAGATGATCCCTGAAGGGAAGACTTATAGCTATTCTCCCAAGGATAGCGTCAAGAAAGTGGCGAACTCAAAAGGATCGGCTACCCATTTTGTTTCCCTTCATCCTACTGCGGCGCCTTCCGGAGCGCCTCATCATGTCCGGACAGAGACACCAACGGTAACACCTACTTCAAAGATTACGGAACACCATCATCATACCGTAACCCCTTCTGTTGCTCCTACAAGTACCAGTAAGAGTAATAAACCTCATTCACACACAGCAGCACCTACACCAACGCATCGAACGAAGGCTCCAACAAAGATGGCGACAAAAGAACCGACAAAGCGTAAGAAGCAATTTGATAATGGGGACCAATTCCGAATGATCGATTCTGCAAACACACTTCGAGATGATAGTGCAAATGGCACAGTCCTTGTTCCCGATCCATCTGCACCTCCGATGGAGTACTTCCTTGGGAATGGTTCGGAACCAGTTCCCGATCCTTCCGCACCCCCAATGGGATACTTTTTGGGGAATGGTTCGGAACCACTCCCTCCTCCACCTTCCAATATGATGGCATCTTCTGCGTTTGATCATTCTGTCCCGATTACGACTCCCATCCACGACAATCCGGTAGTTATTGTATTAGGAGCATCCCTATTTGCCGTGATGGGGGCATTCTTTTATCGACGTTACAAGATGCGTCGTGGTTATACTCCTATCCCCACCAGCGAACCTGAACCGCACATCTATGATATCTAATTAGGTATTGGGTGCAATATTTTGAATCTAATATTATTACACGTCGGGTAATAATATGGTAATATAGTGGTATGTTGGTATGATGATATATTGGTATGATAATATTATGTTCTGATTTACTGGAAATGGGATGCAACGATCTTTTCCAGAGCGGTGTAGTAGCGAATGGCCGACATTCGCGAAGAGAGACGCCCCTCATACTCCGCGTCAAGAGCCGCAAGTTGAGCCATCATTGGCTTCTTCTTCCACTCACCAAAGTACTGTGTGTCCAAAGAACGATAGAAATGAACCGATTCTTGCTCTACGTGACCTCCATAATTGTGAATCAGGAATATACGATCACCCGGCCTTAAACTATGATTCTTATATGAAACCGCCAATGTGTACCTTTCACTCTGGTGCAGTATCACCAGATACTCCTTATAAGTCTCATAATACCATAACTTGTGAAGATCAATCTGTGAACTATACGGACTATTCTTGATCACCTCTGCAAACCTCTTCACAAAGTCACGATTGTTGATCTGAACGTTTGAACCCATTGCGGGCGATGAGACCTGATAAAAGGGCTGATGGCTCTCTGGATTGTTCCAAGGAGAATGATCCGAGACTGTGGCGGAAAGAGTGGAGGTGGGTTGCTTTTCTTTCTTCTCTTCCTCCTCTTCCAGATCTGAAAGATAGAAGCTATTCGAAACTTCCGATGTTAAAACTGGCTCTGGGTCCTGCTTCTTACTCTTCGTTATCTGAATGTTTTTCACAGGAGATGGTGTTGATTTTCCTGATACTGGTGTTTCAGTCGAATGGTGGGTAATCGCTGGGCAGCTCTTCATTAGAGAGTCGATCTTATCATCCATCAGATCAGAGAGCTGATCCATCATATCCTTTTTGAAATCCGAGAAAGTATGATCCATTGCATTCAAACGCTGGACCATCGAAGAGAGCTGATTCTCAATCACAGATATCTTCGTGTCATATTGAGTTTTGAGTCTATCAAGATCCTCTTCAATCACCACAATAGATGCAGGTGCAGTTGCATTTGTGTGCACATAGGGGGATTGATTGGCGTGAGGGCGATAAGGCATTTGCTGATGATGCTGCTGATGATGATTTGGCTGATAGTGATGATCCCGAGGCTTCCATACCTCCCTCTGCGGCTCGTGCGAAAGATTCTCCAGATTGTTCAGAGAAGTAGAAGGAGTAATGATATCCTGCAACTCGCCCGTCTTCTGGGGAATGTAGATCTTGCCCTGAGGAACCCTAAGAGTAACTGTATTATCTGCTGCGTTCTGATAAAACTCATAGCTATAATCCGGATTTTTTTGAAGTGCGTTTGCCAAGATCTTGTAAAAGCGATACGCGGTGATCGGATCACCGCTATTGGTAGCGAGGCCACTTGGAACAAACTTCGCCGGATCCTGGAAATGCGCATCCGTCATATCGATCTCATACTTTTGATACGAGAGCAGCTGCGGAGTGTGATGATAATGGCCATAAGGATTATGTGGGTTGATCGACCGTCTGCGGAAAGTCCGCACCTTGACCGATACGTGAACACAATCCCAACGGAAGTCAAAATGCGTACTGATCGTCACCTCCCGATTCCCCATTTGCTGCGTCTGGCTTACCAGGGTCTCCGGCGATGCGGTCTCTTTCGCGCTCTTTAGCATCTCTCCTTTTGATCAATCAAAATCGGAACTCTTTTGTTATTCTAAAGAGCAAATTCCTTTATATAGGCAATGGCAGAAGGACCCGGTTAGATAAAAATATCAAATGATAGTAGTGTATCATTTTATAATCGTCTATTATCATCCTATATCAATATCAATATGGTAAGAAAAGCCGCTATCTCATTGATGAAGAACAAGCGGATGATGATGATCATCTCCATCCTTCTCCTCGTCCTTATCGTTGTGGTCATCGTCCATATGAACGATGCCCGAATGCGCCAAATGGTCGCCGCCGAGAAGGCTGCTCCCGAGAAGGTCGAGGGGTTTGCCCCCACTGTCATTATCACCCCTCCCACCAAGTCAGGCAGCGAGATTGAACGCTCCCCCAAAGAGGTGAATGCAATGGATCGTTTCTGGAATCCCCTCCGTTACCCTTACCGCTCGGACTACTTCTATGACCAGAGCTGGTACCCCGATAACAATCTCCCATTCCAAGTGATTGGTGGCGGTCGCCGTATGGCCCCCATTATCGGCGGTACCGAGGTCCCCATTGCCAACCCCAGTGTCCCTATTAACATTGCGGAGGCACCCATCGCCCCGATCAACATCACCACACGTGGTCCCCGTGGTTTGCCCCAACAGCTTGGTGTCATTTACAAGGTGAATGGGGATCACAATACCTATTTACCTTTGTTCGGAATGAAGGAGTATCCCAACTCCGATTATTACAAGTACTATACCGCAATGGGCAATAATAGCCAAGTGAAGGTCCCCCTGATCACCAAGTACAAGAACCAGCCTTTGGGCGATAATGATGAGGTGATTATTAAGGGTAGTCCGGAGAGGTATAGGGTCACCCTCTATGAGTCCGATTTCCCGCAGTATGTGCCGTATATGTAAGACGACTTGCGATCAATCTGCTTATCGAACGATATAAGGGCTGAAAGCCCGAGGCAGCGAGAATGAGCCAAGATTGATAGGGGGTTTAGATAAAAAATGATGCATAGAATGGCATCGAATCGGAATTCGTTAAAGTTCATTGCTTTAGGTTATACTTTTATACCTACTGATCTACACCAAAATGGGAAACGTACAACAAGGTCTCCCTACTCTCCCTAAAGGGGGAAAAAAGGAACGTAAGCACGTAAGTGAGACACGGTATGCGGAGAAGCTGCGTATTGGTCTCCAGAACAAGATCGTGGAGATCTTGATCACGATGGACGAGACAGAGGGAGAGACGTCGAGGGATTCCCTCCTCGAGAAGGTGCTCCACGTGATCCAGAGAATTCCTCCAACAGAAAAACGGGGGATGTTCATGGACAGTGAGTCGTGGATCACCTTTCTTGAAGGGCTCCCAGACGTGCTGCACCCTCGGGTAGACCAGGAAGCGACACTTGAACTTCGGCGGCATATTATGCTGAACGCATCACCCGTGCTAAGCTCGTTGATCGAAGAGGCAAAGTGTATGCTTGCTGAGCAAGAGGACGCATCACAGCACATTCTTTTCCAGGTGCCCTTTCACGCACCTCAACCTGCGAGCAAGCCGTGTGCTGCTAAGGGCAGTAACAGCGCTCTTGCTAGTGTTCTTGATCGTATGACTGAGGCGGTTAACCTTATGCCTTCGCGCGGAAAGAATGCTACGGCAGAGGCTGCTACGGCAGATGAGTCCAAGGCCGAGAAGGCCTTAAGCCACATCGAAGCCACAAGGGCACGGCAGAACGCGACCAACAGCCGTTGGACTGGACCTCTCCGTATCCCGGCAGAAGATCGGGGTAGGCCTGGGAGAGAGTTCGAGTATCTGTAATCAAGCTCGCCACCCGGTGCGGTGTGCTGGAGCGTGGAGGCAACAACCTTCTTGGGTTCTGACCCTCTGTGTGGGGGTCTACGGATGATCGAAGATCGCCAGAAGTCTGCTGCGACATGAGCATGGAGGCAACAACCTCCATTGTTTGTATATATCAAAAAAAAAATTATAACACTCTACTCTGTAAACACTGTACTGAGATCAATCGTCTCTCTCTTCGCCTTGGATGATACCGGCTTACTACGCGCTTTCGATACTGGCTTGGAAGTAGGTGGTTGTGGTGAAGGCATTAAGACTTTAGGCTCTTCCAGAGAAGGGGGCTCTTCTGCAACGGTAATAGAAAGATCTGATGGCTTATAAAAGAGATGAGAGACGATGTTTTCGGCAACGATTCCAACCTTTCGCCCCTTCCCATTCCCACCACCGAACTTCTGTTCTCCGAGGTATTTGGACATCGCCCCCTGATCCTCTCCAAACCTGGTTTGAAGATCCGCCATTAAAAGATGAATTGAGTGATATCGCTCGACTAAGGCATCGGCAATCGTATTGGAGATCCCAGGAATCTGGCAAAGCATATTCCGGAAGCAGATTTTAGGGGTCAAGTTCTCCTTCTTCCCCGTCTTCACCGAGTGGGTATATGCCGCCAAATCGCTCTCAAAGGTCGGAATGGCGTTTTCCGCAGTGATCGTACAGATTGCAGGGATGAGCTCATCCGCGTACTTGGGGAGATTGAGGAGGATCGTCTCAAAGAAGACGCAGATCTCGGCAAAATCCCGGCAACAATAGATCGAGATGTGATCTCGGATCATCGAATTGACCAATACCCCATTCAACACCTTTTGGCCCAGCTTAAAGGACTTGGCCGACCCCTCCAAGAGGATGATCTTCCGGACTTTGTAGGGATAGGCCTTGAGCATTCGCTCCTTTTGCTCCTTGTAGCGACCATCTTTGATACTCGCCTCCAGGTCAGGATATGTTTTACGTTCCACGATAATGAAGGGGATCTTGGTTGCTTGGTCAACGAACTGGATGTCGCCGATCTCCAGGGGTTCAATATCGAAAGCGTAACCGTCTTTTTGGAGGAAGTCGGCTAATGCCTTCTCCCGGTTGTCAATCTTGATGTGATAGGGGCGAGATGCGGGGGGCATTTTAGGATAGTATATGGTAGTATTTACTTTTATATATAGAACCGTTTTATATATAAAAGAGTATGTTGAAATCTCTTTAGATCGAGGAGAGAGAAAAATGACAGTAGGATGGCTTTATGATTATTCGGTCTGATGGTTACGTGATATTACATACTTTTTTGTAATCATCTATTTTTTTTAGCAAGATGGGTGGTAAAATTACTACACTTAAGGATCCCAGGAATAAGCTCCGCGTTGCGAACGTGTTTCGTACAAAGTTCAGCGCCACCCTTTCGGATGGTCCTGGACTGTACGATGTGTGTGCCCACACGCAGGATGAGAAGCGTCCGGTCACTTCCACGTACGTCTACAATGGGGAGAATAAGACCCATACCTTCTTCCTCAATGAGACGGTGGTTGCGGCCTTCACCGTGACCTCCCCCACCGGAGAGGTGTACGCCATACGGTGGTGTGACCTCCCAGAAAACGTGGAGGCAGGTTACATGGAGACCTACAGCGCTTCCCTTTCCCACTACGTGATCAAGGGAGAGACTCTCAACTGGAGAGCCGTTCCAAACACCCTTCTCGCGACCTATGTCATCGAAGAGGCAACGGTCCGGATCATGGAAGCGGAGACCCGCCTTGCCCAGTCAAAAACCGTCGTAAACGACCGTATCCAGGAGAACGATGTCCCCGATAATACACAGGAGACCCTTCGCGGCTATATCAACCGCTACATACAGGGAATCCGTGACGAGTTCTTCGCTGATTTCGGCGTCACCGCTGAGACTGCGACGGAGGGTCAGCTAGAGTTATGCAATCAACACGTCGAGCATAAGAGCTATAACGAACTCCTCTATGCTGAGGTGCGCAAGCTTGCTCTTCGGACGGTCGAGATTCTACAACCAGCAACGCAACGCACGACGTCGCGACAAGCGATGATCCTATGTGCTGAAGCACTGCACCGGGCGAGGATGGTCGTCGATTACTGCGACGATATTCTCGCGGATTTTGCGCTCGTGCAGGCCGCACAAGAGGCGTTGTCTAAGGCAAAATTCGAGCGCCATCGTATTATCCTCAACGCAAACAAAGAGGAATCTGCACGCATTCTCGCCTGGCTCGAAGAGACAGCGGGCTACAGCTGAGGCGGCAGCAGCCCCCGACGCCCCGTAAGTCGGGCTACCCAGCGAGGGTGGCCCGCCGCACCGCTGCCCATAACGGGCAGCGCGCTGCGCCTGCTGCGCGTGCGATTAGATCAGTTCGAGCCCACAGTGGCAATGACAACTGGTTGCGCACCCCCAGTGGAAGAGATCGTTGCGAGCGCGATGGATCAGTTCGAGCCGACAGTGGCGTTTGAGAGCTGATTGCGTGCCCGCAATCAAGGGCAATGAAGCCCCGATCTATATTATCATATATCATATATCATATTATCATATATCCTATATTCTATTATCTATGAGCTTGTGCGCATAAAGGTCCCTGGGGGTCAAACCCCAGTGTGATTGCCCACACTCTATTCAAAAATTATAAATCACCAGAAATCCTGTTTACGTTCATTGATAACTTCAGCAATTCATCTGCTCCCAGCACTGCGCTTATTAAGAGAGCTTACAAAAAATTTACCACAATAGTTCTTTATCATCATTCGCTCGAATGGGTTACGTGGATATTACAGACTTTCTTGTAATCATCTATTTTTAGTAAAATGTCCAAGTTCAATATGAAGACTAACAACTTTTATGGAACGATCCCGGTTCGTCCGGAGGAGACTCCGAAAGAGTTAGCCACGTATCGCTACGGGATCTATTATATTCAGATGCCTGATGGTATTGGATATCAGGCATATCAGATTATGGAATCTGGTCAGTGGTACAGTGGTAAGGTGATCGCCTATACCGTGTGGTATCAGCGGACCCTCTACGCCATCCTGGTGAAGGATATCCCCGCAAGCACCGAGATGAAGTACATCCGAACAGCAAGTGCGGGTCACTCCACCATCTACATCGGACCGATGCCCCTGATCGAGGTGCCCTCTGCGGTATCTACGAGCACGAGCAAAGAGGCGATTGCCGAGGCGCGTGCCCAGGTTGCTCGCGCTGAGAGAGCGGTATTCCAGGCGGAGGAAGCAGATACACGCGGCGAGGAGCCCGTTGCTTTCCGGAGTGCACTGGATGCACAGATCCGGACGGAGATCGCGGAGACGGGTATCGACACGGGACGCTATCGCGCGGTCTACGAGGAGTTGGATGAGGAGGACCAGTCCGATTGCAGGGAGTTCGTCTTCTACAAGGTGCCTCTAACGACCCGCATCGAGCGGATTCGCGCAATCGCACCTGAGACAGCTGAGTACTGCGACGCCTTCCTCGAATACCTTCAGAGGATCGAAGAGGCGAAGAGCGCTCTTTCTGCCGCTCACGGTGAGCTTACTCGCCTGGAGTGCAACTCGACCGAGACATTCAACAAGCGCGTACTGGAATACCTCCAGTCGCGCGAGGAGATGACGGCTACCTCTGCTCCGGCTGCTGCCGGTATCTAGACCGCAGACTGCGCATTTTTCGTGATGGGCCCATCGGGCCTTGATCGAACACGAGATTACGGAACACCCCATCGTGTATACATAGGGGAGAACAAAATTATAAATGCTATATTCCTGTTTACGTTCATTGATAACTTCCGCGATTCATCTTCTCCCAGTACTGCGCTTATAGAGAGGATCTTGCAAAAAATTTACCACAATAGTTCTTTACCATCATTCGCTCGAATGGGTTACGTGGATATTACATACTTTCTTGTAATCATCTATTTTGTTCATTCTATTCCGACAGAAAAAATGGGAAACTGCATTGGAATCTCTGCGAAAGAGGCCGTTACACTTGCTGATACACGTGCTCTGGAGAAAGCTGCCGAAATGCATCTGAACGCGAAGCGGGCTATGCTAAAGAAGGCGATGGAGACCCTACAGCAGAACCAAAAACGCTATTGCGAGGACCTTGAAAAGATTCAGGGTTGTGTCAATCATATTACAGAGCATATCTCAATGTGTGAGGTCCAATTCTGGTCCACCAGGATCTTATTCGAGTTTGACCTGAGAAGGTTCAATCAAACGAAGATGGAGCTCCAGGAGGAGTTGGATAAGTACCAGACAGAGCTGGCGAAGTACCAGGCCCTTGCTCTCAATGAGAAGTGCAACGATCTCTTCATTCGCATCCATTCTCTCCAAACGGACGAGAAGAAGACAAGTGATGTCGACATCGCTGAGCTAAACGCGTTGTCTGCAATGATTGCAGCGACGTTCGATGAACTCAGCCTGTTACGTGACCAGGCGCCACGGATCGAGACAAAGGCGTATGTGTGGTTTATCAGAAACGATTACTCTAACCAAGTAGAGATGCGTCGGTGGTACGAGAGCCAAGCGGCCTGCCCTGATGCCGTTTCGGGATCATCACACACACAGGTTTAGAGATGTCGACGGGCTGCCTCATATCCACCTTTAGGTGGTTGATGATATGACCCCCATCTACTCTGCTCTTGTGCGCCAACCATTTTCGCGACGGGCCTTTATTGGCCTTGAACAAACACGAGATACTGATCACCCACTCGTGTATAAACAAACGGAGATCAAAAATTATAAATTCGCACCAATATATTGTTTACGTACAATGATATATGATAGATAGAAATTGATGGATACAATTGTATGAAAGTATAATTTCTATGTATCGAGTACTCTCGGTTTAACCGATTGATTCTATTCCATAGAGATGGGAAACTGCATCTGTATCTCGGCGGAAGAGGCTGAGGCACTTGCTGCGGCCCGTGCTGCGGCTGCGGCTGCCAAGGCGGACGCGGACGCGAAGTGGAATGCGCTAATCACGGCGATGGACGCCTTGTGGGTTGAGCACGTCTGCTTCGCGAACAAGCTTGACGACGTCAGTTCCGAGATCTCCAGTATCTACTGGAGTTTGTATTACTGCGTGATCACGGATCGCTATGAAGACGTCACGATCAAGCTGGACGAGGAATCGGCTGGCAACGAGAAGGCCAGGCTACAGCGGGAGCTCAATGAGCTCCAACTCGAGCTGGTGAAGTACAAGGCCCTCTGCGAGAAGTGCGAGACTCTCGACACGACTATCCGTGGCCTCGAGACGGAAGCGGAGAAGGTGAGTGCCGAGAACATCGGAGCGCTGACGACGCTGACCCAGGAGATCACGGGGACGCTGGACGGCCTCACCGGGCTGTGCACTCGCGCAGCAACGGCCGCAAAGGAGGCCAGTGAGCTGCGTACGCAGTTCGATACGGCTAACCACGAGGCTCGCTGCGACCGGTTCTGGCTCATGAAGCCTGTCTGTGACACTATGCGCGCGGCACGGATCGAGGCGTACAATGCCGCACGGGCTCGTGCCGAAGAGCTCGCTAAGAAGAAGAGCGAGGAGACTGGTGAGAACTGGGAGATCTCGTGGTGGTTCAGTAGTGATAACGACCCACGTGGTCGTTACGTCAGCTCCGAGGAATCGATGTTGACCACCTCGACTGGTCTCGGTCCGGAGCTGGAGCTGTTCGGCTGCGGTGTCACGTCATTCGAGATCCCGAAGGACGAGGATCTCATCTACTGCCCGCGTCCGGCGGCTCCCGAAGAGGAGAAGACTGGGCGCTGGGTGTCGAACCGTGAGTACTATGGTAAGCGCCCTCACGGGATGCACCGTCACGAGTACCGTACCGGCGATAGGTACGTAAAAAATTGATAGAGCACACCAGGGACCTGCGCAGATGTGAAGGGCGATCGCGCCCCTCTTTCCTGTGCCTGAGACCCACGTGCTCTGCTCTTGCGCGCCAACCATTTTCGTGACGGGCCATCGGCCTTGATCGAACACGAGATTACGGAACACCCCATCGTGTGTATATAGGGGAGAACAAAAATTATAACTTGCAACAATATCTTGTTTACGTTCAATGATATACGGTGTATAGAAATTGATGGATAAAATCATATGAAAAAGAAATTTCTATGTATGAGTACTTTCGGTTTAACCGACTGATTCTGTTCGAGAGAGAGAGATGGGTTGTGCCAGTTCAAAGTCTACAGCCACCAACCAGGAGGTTGAGGAGCTAACAAAGAACTACAATAACCTCTACCGTAAGATTCAACCGATTCGGGACTTGGTCTGCGGGAAGCTTCGCAGTGGAAACCAGATTGCTTCCGAGATTGAGGCTCTTCTCTCAGCCTGCGTGCTCGAGAAGTATCCCGCTAGCCCCTACAACGACATATACCATATATCGGTTAACGACATGAGGGGTATGCTGCAATACCAGCATGCCAAGCTCCTTGCGTCCTTGAATAAATCCGTGAGCCTTTTGATGAAGTGCAAGGAGTTCTTCGCTCACATCAAGGCTCTTAAGCCGAAGGAACAGATGAGTGCCAAGAACGTCGCAGTAATGAGGGCGTTGAACGAAGAGATTCCGCAGATTATCAACTCGGACGAGTGCACCCTGTTATTGGGACGAACTCAAGATGTCGTTGCGGAGGCAAAAAACCTGCTCGCACAAGTCAACAAGATCAACCACGAAGAGAGGGTGCGCCGGTACAAGGCCATGTCTGTCACGTGGAAGGAGATCCGCAATGACAGAGACAAGAAGTTGTGCGAGGCCTTGGCTCTTGTCAAGGAGAAAACCGGGGAAGATGACCTTTCATATGATCGTGACTTTTATGGCGACCGCCATTGGGTCTGTCGCGAGGAACGCGACCTTTGGAAGAAGATCTATCCCAATGATAACAGTCGTTGTTCCTGGCCGGTCATAAAAGACTGGGTGTGTCCCGATATCGAACCTTACCGTGACAATAACAGTGAGTGCGGTTGCGAAAACTGCATCAAGACCTATGCATCCGGTCCCTCGGCTGAAGAGATCGCTCGTGGAAAGGAGATTCGTCGGCGCGAGGAAGAAGAAAAGAAGAGCGGTGGAAGATTCGCCCGTAACGGCAATCGCTATGGAGGCTCTTAGCCCTCCTGCGCTACCCTTGATCTCCGTACAGATGTGAGCGGCGAACACGCCCCTCTTTCCTGTGCCTGAGACCCTGGGCTCTGCTCTTGCGCGTCCAACCATTTTCGTGACGGGCCATTGGCCTGAAGCGACACGAGATACTGATCATCCACTCGTGTATAAACAAAAGGAGATCAAAAAATTATAAGTATTCATATCATTCTATTCATTTGATCCATCGAATCCCAAAATCGATTCCTCCAAACCAAGATAAAGAGATTTGCCAAGAGAGAAGTAGTAAGCTCCTTACTTTTTATAAACGCATCTGATTTATAAAAATGGCCGCAAAGTCCCACTACGAGATCCTCAGCAGCGAAGAGGTCCAGGCGATTGAAAAGAAGATCTACCCCGTCTATAACCCCTCCAACATCTACATCACCGCCGCCGATGTCAAAAAGATCCTCAAGAAGGGCGGGATCGAAGAAGAGATCGGCGATCTCGCCATTTGGCAGCGCGCCTTTGTCCACAGCTCCTACTGTGCCAACAACGAAAAGGTCTACAATGAAGAGAAGTACTTTGGTCGTTATGATGCTCGCGATTTCGAAGGGATTCCCGAAGGCGTTCCCGGGCTTCAAGAAGAGTCCTCTGAGACGCTCGAGTGGATGGGTGACGGCATTCTCCAAGGCGTGATTGCCCACTATCTCTACAACCGTTTCCCGGATCAGCAAGAGGGGTTCCTCACGAGACTGCGTTCCAAGATGGTCAAGACAGAGTCGCTCTCGATCCTCGCTCGAAAGCTCGGGTTTGGGAAGTTCCTCATCCTTTCCCAACACGTCGAGATCGTCGTTCACGGGCGTAATAACAACACCAATTTGGAAGACGCATTTGAGGGATTTATCGGGGCGATGATGAGTATATTCGGCCAGGAGGAGTATGGCAGGGGATTCCAGATCTGCTACAACTTCATCATTGGGGTGATGGAAAAGTATATCGACATTGTCCCTTTGATCGTCTATGATGACAACTACAAGGACCAGCTGATGCGCTACTTCCACAAGGAGTTCCGGGATTGTGTTCCGGCAGGTTCTCATCCTCTTCCCCGGTATGAGCTGGTTGAGGTCTTTAATATCCGGACGGCGGGTGGGATGATTTCCCGGCGTCATCACGTGGCGGTCTATGACCTAAAGGGACAACTCATTGGGCGCGGCATCCAGAAGACGAAACAGGATGCAGAGCGAATGGCGGCCAAGGCGGCGCTCAATCACTATGGGATCTATGACCGGTATTAGACCGAGTTACATAGATCTCTATACCATATTATTACCATATTATTACCATATCATTACGATATACTATCATAAAATCCTATTTACGTTATATGATTTTTGAATGATTGAAAGAAAGTGATGGATAAATAAGTATGATTTTGTGATTTTATACATTTAAGTACGAACAGGTTTACCTTTCGAATCTGGACAAGAAAATGTCACTTCTTGACGACCCCCGTTATTGGAGGGGTAATGAAGAGGGGTACAAGAAGTGGATGGAGGAGCAGGCGAGGCGTGCTGCAGCATGGGAGGCGTCTATGAGGGCTCAGATGGCGAAAGACCCCGAGTTTTATGAGATGCTACGGAAGACCGCCCGCCAGGAAGAAGCACGCAGGCAAGCGGCTCGGGAGGCGGAAGCCCGCCGGGACGAAGAACGCAGGCAAGCTGCTCGGGAGGCGGCTGCTCGGGAGGCGGCTGCCCGGGAGGCGGCTGCCCGGGAGGCGGCTCGTACAACTGCGGAGGACCAGCAACCTGGTGACGTAGTAGGACTTACCGGTAACACGGTTACTGTCTACATGGGCGGGAATTATTACCAAGACTTCCGTCTCAGGAGATGCTAACACCCCTGCGGCTCCTGCCCCTGCGGCAGCTCCTGCTCAAGCACATTGAGCAGCTAAGCACAATGGGTACCTGATCGGCTGTAAGCTGTGATGACGACTTGCGCTGCAACTCTGTGCTCCCTTCGGGAGCCAACAGAGTTGACCCGTGCTCTGCTCTTGCGCACTTTTCGTGACGGGCCATTGGCCTTGATCGACACGAGATTACGGAACATCCCATCGTGTGTATATAGGGAAGAACAAAAATTATAATAAAACCTTTAAGTGCAATAGGTTTCAGGAAGTCACCAACCTACAATGATATTTACGTTATATGATTTATGACTGGTAATAAAATTTACCAATAAACAGACATATAGATCCATCTTCATATAATGATTAGATACGCGAGCACTTTCGTTTACGTTTCTATATTTTATTTCAAAGATGTCTACTTTCGCTTTTACTACTACTACTACTACTCACATTAATTGGCCGGACTGGCCCATTCCTGTGCTGTCAGAAGTAAGCGAAGGAACGCTTGGTCGGATGATCGAGATCTCTATCTTCTGGCAGGAATACCGGCCCAGGAGGTTCTCGGAATTTTACCGTGTATTCGGTAACCTGTCTCTGCATCCGATCTGTTCGGACGTCACGTTTACCACGAATGGGATGAAGGCATTTACCTTCGTCTTTATCGGTGAACACGGCAATACCACTGGAAAGTGGTATGTCACCTCAGATGCGTGGCTTTTCGAGAGTGACATTGAAGCTCCTGGACTGATGACTCAGATGCGGCGCTACCTTGACAAGGTAGCGGGGGTGCAGAGCAAGGGCATAATCGATGCAGGTCGGTCGGTGCACGGTTATGGACCGGTGCCGACTGCACTTGAACGCGGTGGATACCAAAAGATCAATCTTGGTACTCACTACCAGCTGCTTGACCAGCTGATGTACGGTGAATACCCCCGGCTTTATGATGGTCGTCTCTTCCCTGCTCAGATTCCTGAGCAAGGTGAGCTGCCGTCTACGCCAGAGGTGACCTCGTTCGTCGCTCTACTCACGTCGATCCCCGCTGAACAAAAGCGGGCGACCTTCGTTGCGTGGACCTGTTCAGCGATGAACAAGATCTGCGGCAACGAACTACGTGTCCCTGAAGAGGCGTTCCTGCTGCTTACGCAGTGTGTACGCGGGCTTTACACCAACCAATATAAGCTCGTTCAAGATAAGCTCGCACATCTTTATGTGCCCCTTTCAGCGGCAGGTTTTACCTGGCGCTTCAACGAGCTTGATGTAAGCCCCGAACATATCACCGCGGACAGTGTGCAACGTGCCATCACAGAGATGGCCACAGCGGTGGAACGCCTTCGCGCTGAGCAAGCCGCTGCTGCGGAACGCTATCGCGCCGAGCAAGCCGCTGCGGCGGAACGCCTTCGTGTCGAGCAAGAGCGCTATCGCGCTGAGCAAGCCGCTGCGGCGGAACGCCTTCGTGTCGAGCAAGAGCGCTATCGCGCTGAGCAAGCCGCTGCGGCGGAGATCCGTCGTGCTGACCAATCTCCGGAGTCCAAGATGATCCAAGCCTTCTTGGATGACCTTCTGACTAACCCAACTGCCTATCAGATTAATTTTCCTTGCAAGAAATATCGGGTGTTAAGCTCTAAGCTACTCACCCCGTCAGACGACATCGAGATAATCTATGGCACAGGTACGTGGGACCATATCACGCTCGAGAGAGAATATCTTGGACCCACAGTTAATGGTAACACCGTTACCTCTGTTACGAGGGGATGTGTTACCATCATCCGCATACAGCCTGCCCTTGTGGCGGCTCCTGCCTCTGTGGCTGCTGGAGCATCTACTGCAACAGCTCGTGCAGCGGCTGCGGCAGCTCGTGCAGAGGCGGAAGCTGCTTTGGCGAGGGCTGCAGCTCTTGAAGAGGCTGCAGCAGCTGCTGAGGCAGCGGAGGCGGCTTCTCAAGCACATTGAGCAACAAAGCACAATGGGACATCTGATCGGCTACAAGCTGTGATATGACCCGTGCTCTGCTCTTGCGCACTTTTCGTGATAGGCCATTGGCCTTGATCGACACGAGATTACGGAACATCCCATCGTGTGTATAATAGGGAAGAACAAAAAAATTATAATAGAACCATATTGCTACACCTTGAGGTCGTACTTCATATAGAAATAGATCTAAAAAATATCGATCCAAAGAGTAGTGTTCTCTCCTTTTCCATATCGATCCAATGGAAAGTAAAGTGAGTAGCGGTTCCAAAGCAACCGCATCTAAAGCCGTAAATGGCTCCAAGAAGAAGATCCTTATCATCCGTCGACCTAACCAAAGTGCCGTGAAAGCCAAAAGTAAAAGTAAGAGTAAGAGCAAGAGTAAGAGTAAGAGTCCTCCTACCGCTTCCGCTCCCGCTCCTCCTTCAAGTGCTGTCCCTAAAGCATCGGGCAGTAAGGTTCGTAAGTTGATCATTTCAAAACGTGCATCCCAAGCAAAGGCGAGTGCAGGCGCCGGTGCAGGTGGTCTGATGGGACGTATCAATGAGCTGGTTAATGAGAGTACCGCCGCTGCCGAAAATCGTGTCGAGCCCCTCGAGTGGGTCCTCCCCAACAAGAAAGAGTTCCCAATGTGGGTCACCCAAACCTTTATGAAGTATCGACAAGATGCGAAAGGTGTCACTCCCGCTCCCGGAAAGCCCAAGCCTCTCAAGCACCAGCAATTCCTCCGGGACTATATGGGCAAGAATTCGCCTTACCGCGGAGTTCTACTATATCACGGCCTAGGGTCAGGTAAGTGTCACGCAAAAGGCACACCCATTATGATGGCAGATGGTTCCATTAAGAAAGTTGAAGATATTGTTGTAGGAGATGAGCTGATGGGCGATGACTCGACTCCTCGCAAGGTTCTTACTCTCGCACGTGGTGTTGATAAGATGTATCAAATCTCCCCTGCTTCACTCGACGAGGAGGATGAAGATATCGCTCTAAACTCCCCCGATTCCTTTACTGTCAACGCCGATCATATCCTTTGTCTTAAATCAGGTGATGGAGATAGCGACCAAGTGATTGAAATCTCGGTGAAGGATTATCTTGCCAAGTCTGTGATTGATGGTGAGGATCATCAAGAGCTCTATCTTTACCGCGCTCCCGTTGAGTTCCCCGAGAAAAGTGTTGAGGGTGATGCCTATCAAATGGGCGCGGAGGCGACCAAGACGCTTTCTCCGATCCCCGTCGATTATAAGTGCAATAGCCGCAAAGTCCGAATAGAGTGCCTCGCCGGCATCATCGACTATCTTGATGGTCTTGTCGACTTTAATGTAGATAATTCTATTTTATCCATCAAATATGATCACGTGAATCGACTATGGATGGAGAATGAGCTGATCTATTTAGTCCGATCTCTTGGATACATCGTTATCCGTTGTCCCGATGGCATTCAGATTACCGGGAACTTTTGCCATTTCCCCTCTCGCAAATATGCTCATTACCTCAATGCAGATATAGATCACAAGGACAATGAAAGCGCATCCAATCTCTCCTCCAACTACCTTTTTGATGTAAAATATATAAACGAAGATGAATATTATGGATTTACTCTTGATGGCAATGGGAGATATCTCCTCGGTGATTTCACTGTCACACACAACACCCTCTCCTCGATCTTCATCGCCGAGAATCTCAAGTCCGAGCGGAACATTGTCTTCTTGAGCCCCGCCTCGCTTAAGCCCAACTTTATCCAAGATGGTCTCCTCAAGCTCGGCAACCCCAACTACAACACCGACCCAATGGCAATCTACCAAAAGTACTCATTTGTCTCCTTCAACGCGAGTAACACGCCCGATCAGATCCGCGCCATCGGCGGCTTCGACAATAAAGTGATCATCATCGAAGAGACCCACAACTTGGTCTCCAAGATGGTCTCCGGCATTCTCGGAAGCAGCAAGCACGGAAAAGAGATCTACGACTACCTGATGAACGCCAAGAATGCCAAGATCATCGCCCTGACCGGCAGTCCCGCCATCAACGATCCCTTTGAGCTCGCTATTCTCTTTAACGTCCTCCGAGGTTACATCGAGCTCTCCCACTTTGCCATCTCCAAGGTGGGTCCCGAGTACGGACAGACCTGGGACTTCTCCTCCGTAATGCCCCAGCTGCTCGATACACCCTTCATTGACTATATTGATGTTCACAAGGCGAATAAGTCGATCGAAGTCCACTATACGATCAAGAGCTATGACCCAAGGTATCGCGAAGCAACCTCACAGTTTATCCAAAAGTGCAGTATGCTCAACATCGATATCCGGTACCTGAATGTCGAAAACATCCCCTTGTTCCCCACCGAGAATGAGGGTCAGGAGTTCTATGACGCCTTCGTTCACGAGAGCTCGGATGGAGTCAAGCTGATCAACGCGGATGTCTTTAAGCGGCGTATCTTAGGCTTAGTCTCCTATTACACGGCCAAAGAGGACATTCCCGAGAAGATTATGCGCCAATACAATCGTGTTCGAATGAGCGATTACCAGCACAAGATTTATGAAGTCTTGCGCGCCAAGGAGCGAAAGACGGAGAAGGGAGGACAGGGGGCGACGGGACCGGGTGGCCGGAAGAGCAGGAAGAAGACAATGGGGACCAAGAGCACCTTCCGCGTCTTCTCTCGCCAAGCTTCCAACTTCGTCTTCCCGGATGAGGTCCCGAGGCCTTATCCTGATCCGACGTTTACGGTGCGCGCGTCCAATTATAACAAGAGTAACAAGAATCGCGAGAAGAACCGCGACAACCTGAAGCAGCTGACCCAGATGATCGAGAGCGAAAATGCGGCGAACGAGGAGGGAACATTGGCCGCAGATTACAAGCGACGTATTGATGAGGCGCTGGCCAGGTTGGATGAGCGGGGAGAGGTTTACTTCCGCCCGGGTCCGGAGGGGCTGAACAAACTGAGTCCCAAGATGCTAGCGATCCTGGAGAATATCCAGAAGTCACCGGGTCTCGTCTTCGTTTACTCTAACTTCCGCTCCGTCGAGGGTATTGAGATCTTCAAGCGCGTCCTCAACAACAATGGCTTTGCAGCGTATGGCTCGTCATCGGATTTGCCCAAGTACGCAGTCTATTCGGGTACAGAAGATCAGGAGGTAAAGGCAAATCTTTTGCGCGTATTTAAGGATGACAATAATAAGCACGGCGAGGTGATCAAGATTATGATGGCGACGTCGGCGGGTGCAGAGGGACTCGATCTGAAGAACATTCGCCAGATCCACATTATGGAGCCATACTGGAATCAGGTGCGTATTCGCCAGGTGATTGGGCGCGGTGTTCGTTATCGCTCGCACGTGGCTCTGCCGCCGGAAGAGAGGAATGTGGAGGTCTTCAGGTATTTCTCTGTCTTATCACCGACTCAGATGACGATTACGGGGGATCGGACGAAGATCTCGACGGATGAGTATATTGAGGAGGTGTCCGAGATCAAGCAGGGGATTATCAATGAGCTGGAGCAGTGCTTGAAGGAAGCGGCAGTCGATTGTATGTTAAACGCGCCGTATTTGAGAGATACGTATAAGTGCTTCACCTTTGGCTCGGATGCGAAGGGCTTCTCCTATATGCCACGCTTGAGGTCGGATGTGATCTCGTCGTATTCGATGAAGTCGGAGGTCAAGTCGGTGAAGAAGGAGTACAAGGTCGTTTACTATTATGATAAGCTGGCGTACTTAAAGGGAAGTGGGGATAACTTCTATTTGTATCGGGATGCAACGAAGGCACCGGTGAAGCTTGACAAGACAAAGGTGCGCATCTTCGGTGTTGATCCGGCGACGGATATGGTCTATGATTATAAGTCCTTGTCCACGGATCTGAAGAAGCTGATCGGCAAGATCAATGATAAGAGCCAGTTTGTGGCGGTCAAAGGGGCTTAGATATAGATAAGATACGGATAAAATGATATGATCTTAAGATGATATCATATAAGGTTTGGGATTAAGTTTAAGCACGCTTGGTGGTCTTGCGCTTGGTGGTCTTACGCTTGGTGGTCTTGCGCTTGACAGCCTTGGTGCCGCTCTTGCGCTTAGTAGTGGTCTTACGCTTGGTAGTAGTACGACGACTGCGCCTGGCACCACCTTCAGTCTGTATAGCACGATGACCAGGACCAGGAGCCCTCATACCATTCATATTAACATTATTACCAGGAGCAGGAGCAGGAGCCCTCATACCATTCATATTAACATTATTACCAGGACCAGGTGCCCTCATACCATTCATATTAACATTATTACCAGGACCAGGTGCCCTCATACCATTCATATTAACATTATTACCAGGACGAGGAGCAGGAGCCCTCATACCATTACGACGATTATTACCATTATTTGATACAAGAGACATATTCATAGGGTTTTGATTACCATTACCCGTCAGATTCATAGGTTCACCACCTGCGCTCATTTGTTTTCTCTTTGTTTTTATCTATCCTATCCAAAGATAATTCTCTTGGATCGATCTTTCAAATCAAACGCGCTTCTTTCCTCTCTTCACTCCTCCTTTTCTGGCAATCGTTTTCTTCTTCGGAATCTTCCTCCTCTTTCCTTTTCCACCTCCCTCAGTTCGGATCCTTTTTACATTCTCCTTGCTCTTCGCCTCATTTGCAAAGATCGTCAAGATTCGCCCCGCCAATGATGCCTTTGCTGATACTCGCTGTGCCGTAACTGCCGCTTGTGTAATCTTTTCTGCATTGTTCTGTCGTGTTCCTTCTAAGAGCTTCTCCGCTTCCGCAATCATCCGCTTTGCTTCCTCCAATGCCTTGCGTGCATCCGCGACGGTTCCCAAGGATTCCATATCCAACCTTTTTATAAATCAATCGTCTACCATATCACTCTATAAAAATAAGATCGATGGATCTTATTTTATATATCAATTCATCAGATCCTTAGATCATCGTCCGTATCTCTATGCCTTCATAATCTTAATGATGATCTTGTACTCAATAAAGAGTTTGAAGAGCTTGGTGTAGAAGCGATTGACCCGAGATTCCGGTTTCTTCTCCGCGTTTACCAGCATCATCTCAATCTGCTCCTGATCATACCACATCCCATCGCTCTCATAAAAGCTCGTAATATCATCCATCGTCTTATTGGTATGTACCAGATAGTACTTAAAACGAATCATATCATCATCGACCATATTGTCAAAGTAGTACTTCAGAGTCTTCATTACCAATGAGTTTGTCCCATTCTGACCCTTCCACTTCGAAAAGTCCAGCACATCATCGATATGATCGACGTGATACTTATTCTTCATCAATGCCCGGTACAACCTTCTTTGGATCTCTTTGAGATCCAAAAGGTTGCAGGGAGTCGGCAGCATCCTCTTAATCGTCTGGACCTTATTCTCTGTTGCCTCTTCCTCTCCCCCGAATCCAATCTTATAGATCTTGACCACTGGATTGATCCAGCCCTCCGGTCTCTCCGGGCGCTGATAGGTCGCCCCTGCACCCCGCTTCCTCTCCGTCTTCTCCCGCTCCTTCTCCAGATCATCCTCCGTGGTTACCACAATCTCCAGATTGCCGCCATTCTCCGTAATGATCTTAAACGCATCCTCAAAGAGCGGGTTCTTCCAAAGATGCGCCTCTCCACCCTCCATATCCATTCGATTCACTTCGCAAATCTTTTTATAGACATTTTTGAGGGTTTCATTCTTGTACTTCATCCCATTCATTAGATCAAATGCGACGTGATTGATGTTGACATTGTCCAGATGGTTGTTAAAAGCACGTCCACGATAATTGGTCATATCATCCACGCCCTTGAAATATGTAGGAAGATGATCTTCATCAAAGTAACAAGGCGTTCCCTTCTTGGTAAACCAGCAGCTCATATCGGCCGTCACATAGACCTTCTCTCCATCCGGGCCAATCCGGCTCATCACCTCGATCTCATTCTCATCCAAGAGTGTATAAAGACGTCCCATAAACTCATCCTTCTTCCCTTCATCCTCTTTATTCATTGATAAAATGATGTTGGGGATGATAGATGATGTAGAGGAGGCACCCGTGCCAGTGCTCATTGATGATATGGAAGCCATTCTTTGATCTATAAAATGCTATATTATAGATGTATAAAGAATTCCTTTATATCAAACGTGGTTCGGTCCGCCCGTCCGGTTCATACCAAAAAGATATCATAGTAAAGTAGTATGGATCGTTCTATTCTTTCGATTTCCCAAAAATGAGTAGTGGACCTGGTAAGAACAAGCTAAATGTCGCTTATAACAACAACATCTCCTCCGCAAGTTGTATGCCCATCTACTCCTATTGCGGTGTGGATGGTGACACTGGATACACCGGATATACTGGCTACACCGGGCCTCAAGGCCCCGCCGGTTGGGCGACCAACACCGGTGCTACCGGCTATACCGGCTACACGGGTTACACCGGCGTCTGCGGGCCGTCGGGTCCCTGTGGTCCCACCGGCTGCACAGGTTATACGGGGTATACTGGTCCGACGGGGGCGACTGGGCCGCGCGGTGATGCGGTCTTTGTGGAGGAGCGTGCTTTAAAGAACTTCTTTGGCCTCAAGAAGCTGATCATTCCCGAGTATTGTGAGAAGTATAGCAGCTGTTCGAGCGATTTCGTCATCACCCTGAACCAATATTGCAGTGCCGAGGTGGACGAGGCAGAGACACCCCTTGAGCTCATTCCTTTCAATACATTCTACTTATATGCGGGTTCCCGGGAGAACAATACCCGAGTGGAGCCGAACATTGTCGCTGATTACAAAGTGAAGTATTACCGGAATGTGGAGAATCCCGCGTTGCCGGCTCAGCCCTTCCCGACGCACTTTATCCCGAGTGGCGTAGCGACGCCTCTGGGCTTCGTCAATCTCGAGGGAAAGAAGGTGATTGGTATCAAGGTGACGCGAATTGCCTGGAACATTTTCCAGACGAAGCCCCTGATCAAGATGACGGACTTGTGCAGCAACGATTTGGCGATTAAGCAGCACAATGAGCTGATCTTGTTGGAGAATCTCAAGACGTCGTTCTATGAGAAGAATCCGGCGATAATCGGGATGGTGCAGAAGGGTTGTGACATCCTCTATCCCTTTGTTGATCTCGATCTTAACATCGAGCTCCACAGCCAGCGCAACATCAACTTGTCTTCCAAGATTGTGATGGATGGGATGAACCCAGATGCGCCCTACTTTGATATCAAAGAGCCCGTCTGGTATGCCAACAACACGTGCCATAATGTCGATGAGCCGGTGTCGATCGGGACGTTGAATGGTACGATCAACTTGCAAAAGGAGATTATCTTTAGCAAAGATATCGATGATGACAGCTTGATGCTCTGCGTGAAGGTCTCCGTCCCTACGGCGACCAAGGAGAAGCTACAGGGATATGATAAGTTTGGTAAGTGTGTTTTCGGAAGTGTCTACTTTTCCAATATGACGGTCTCGGTGATCACTGAGCCGATCTATATGGATTGAGGTTATAAAGAGATTTCCGATCGCGTTTGGTTATAAAGAGATTTCCTATCGCGTTTGAATATAAAGGAATTTATCTTAAGAGAGAGTGGAGGCTCTTTTTTTGCATAAAAGAGTCTAATTCATTGTTTTGTTTCAATACAGAAAGTCATCATCAACGATGATCACAACGCCCTTTGTACCCTTTGCGCCTCGTCCACCTGGCTATCACTCTCGCTCTTCGAGTGAGGAGAATAGTCCTGGTTTAACTGCTTCTTCTCCTTCTCCCTCTTATGGCAGAGGAGGAAGTGTGGATGGAGCTCCACCGGTTGATCTTGTGAAAGAGACGTTGAAACAGAGGAATCTATCAACGGAATCTTCGGACTCAACGGGTTCGGGAGGTTCTTTGAAGAGATGCCTTCTTTACACGGATGAGGAGATCCGTAAGATGTGTACGGATGGTGAGATTGGTCGTTTACGGAAGATCTTCCCAGAGTATTTTACTGCGGAAAAGCGTGTCTATCTGATTGGCAGGATGAACTCCAAGATGGATGAGATCAAGGTTTGGCTTACGGAGAAGCGTAATGCGCATCCTCGGAAGCAGTTTGCCTTACAAAAACGTTATGACAACATCGTTGTGTGTCATCATTATGTATCGAACCTTATGGTTCTATAATCATAATGATAACCATATGTAAAAGATATAAAAGATATAAAAGATACACATATATAACAATTCTATTACCAATGATCGTAATAGAATTTATGGATAAAAAGTTATGCAATACGCATACTACAGAGAACCCCACGAGGATGCACTGCGGTCGAAGCCTTCAGGAAGATTACCGGACTTCTCGGCGGTAGAGAGCTGGATACCTACGCCAGCGGGGTTGGGCTCAAGGCACGTCATTCCAGACTGAGTGATGGTGCAGCTCTTTTGGAAGGTGGATGCGGGACGTGCCTGGTTATTGCACTCGCGATTGGCCATCTTCTCCTCGATATATAGGTCAGAAGTCTTCATCATATTAAGACCATTGTTAATCAGAAACTCGCGATAGTTATTGGAGCCCTGGATGCGATTTGCGTTGGCGATCATTGCGTCGACGTAGCAAGCGGGACGATAGTCCGTGAAAGAACGACCATCGGACATAATGGCAGGCGATGTCTGGAACTTGTTGTTTACGGTGCGGTCCATCTTCTATGTAATGGGTAATACGTAATGATTGCAATCGATGTACTATATTGTAGGTATATATTATTTTATCTATTATTAATAACGATTGGTAAGATCAAGGTAGGTGATCTTAATATTTCCTTGAATGTAAGGGGTGATGTAATCCGTCAGATCTTTACCATTGTACTTCGGGACATCCTTATACTTTTTGAATGAGTGGAACTCCCCTGCAATGTTCTTAATACCACCCTTCTTAAGTAACTTGTTGTTGTAGAGAATATCATACTCAGCGCCCTCACAATCGATCTTGAGCAACTCGATCTCTTTAATCTTGTATGTATCAATAAACTCATTGAAGTCAATCGTCTCAATCTCCAGAGTCCTGTAGTTGTACTCCTTTGAAAATCCGGATTCATCACAGTAAAGTGTGTTCGCCCCACTTACGGCATCGTTGACATAGATCGTCTCTTTACCCGTCTTATGAGTAACACCCTTCTCAATCAAGATCACATTGGTAAGCTTGTTTGCCTCAATGTTCTTTTTGATTAGATCAATGCAGTTAGGGAATGGCTCAAAGGCATAGACAATCGAATTCGGATTCTGCTTGGCTAAAATGATCGCAGCAACACCCGTATTTGTACCAATGTCCACAATCACCTTGTTTTTTAAGCCAGCATAGTTGGTAAGTCTATACTCATCCATCTGAATGATCTCATAGATGGATCCATATCCGCTCGCATCAGAACCATTCGTATGAATGATATACTCATTACCGTTGTATGTATAGATTGACATTTCTTACTTATATATCTTTTATACATAAATAATTATAGTTAACTAAAACGCGGTCTATCAAGTGAGATCTACTTAAGAGGTTTCCCTTCACCATTCCTTTTTGTTCATAAAATCTACTTCAGAGGCTTCCAGTACTTGCCACCGCGCTTGTTAAGGGCTACTACGTAGTCTTTTGAATCGCCTCCCTTAAGTACATCTCCAACCTCACACTCAGAAGGTGTCTTAGCCGGAAACTTCTTGTTATTCACACCATCAATATTAAGCTCTCCTAAGATATTGTTGATGTGATCATTCATCTCAGTTGAGATAACAGGGATAAAAGGAGGCTCAATGGTTGCAGGCTCTTCCGGAAGAACATCGTGCTCAACTTCCTCTTCCTCTGCCTCTGCATCTCCGCAAGCATCACACTCCTCTTCTTCTTGCTGCTCCTCCTCATCGACTGTCTCATACTCGCTCTCCTCATTCGAGCCCTCATCTTGCTGCTCCTCATCCTCATCATCCTCATCATCCTCCTGCTGCTCGTCCTCGTCCTCGTCCTCGTCCTCTTCGTCCTCCTCGTCCTCATCAGAGCCCTCATCCGAGCCCTCTTCTGAATCACCCGAGTGCATAAAGTCCCTCATACCCAGACCACCCATCAGATGCTCTAAGATATTCTGTTGCTGCATCAGCTTGGAAGGATGCATCTTGCCCATACCCATCTGAGCCCCTGCATCACCACCCGCCATCTCAAAAGATTCTAACTCTTCGATATGCTTCGATGTCTTCTCTAATCTTCCCCGGATTGCCTCCAGATCACTCTCCAGCATTGTAATTGTGTTCTTGTTCTTCTTCGTCTCATTCCACAAGTAGTACATCACAATGATCACAATGATCAGTAAGAGCACCAAGATGCCGAACATATACGTCGAGAGGATAGATCCTTCCATTTTGCTTTTGATGGATAAAAAGATGATTGTAACTAAACTACTTGGACATATTATCTCCTTAATCCAAACGAGAGACGGTTTCCTTACTCCCTACTCTTCTTTGACTTTCTTCCGCGTTTCACTTTCTTCTTCTCTTCTACATGTTCTTCCTTAGTCTTCTCTTCAATAGGTACCACCTCCTTAACTGGAGTTTCCTCAACGGACTTCTCCTCAATAGGTATCTCTTCAGTAGTCTCCTCAATGGACTTCTCCTCAATAGGTATCTCTTCAGTAGTCTCCTCAACGGACTTCTCCTCAACGGGTTCCTCAACAGGTTGTTCCTCAACGGGTTCCTCAACAGGTGTCTCCTTAACGGGTTCTTCCTTAAGCCGGATCTCAATTCGCTGGCTCATCTCCATCGCGCAATCGATCAGATCATCATCAAAGCCATTATTTCGAAGTAACTCCAGTGCAATGTAGTTTCTGGAAACACCCGACTTGAGTCGATAGTTAAAGATGATCTCTTGGCTCTCCGGATGACGATCGATTTCAAAGTGATAGTTCAAGATCTTTCCCTCTGTCGCCTTCTCCAAATACTCTAGATCGCTGTAATGCGTCGTCGTCATTGACATTGCATTAGGGAAGGATGCAATCTTCTTTAAGATCGCATATGCCCCTGAGAACCCCTCCATATAATTGGTACTGGAAAAGATCTCATCCAAGACAATGAAGCTGCGGCGATGGCTCGGCATCTTCTTCAGCTTGTCAATATACATCTTGCTCCTCAACATCTCCGCCTCAAACAAGGAGGAGACGCCCTTCGCATCCGGAATCTGCAGATAGGTCTCGATTAAGTGGAATGGCGTCATCTCAAAGTGTGATGCCGCTGCAATTCCTACGGTCTGGCTCAAAATCAAGTTGACAATCACCGACTTGATAAAGGTTGACTTACCCGCTGCATTCGGACCCGTGATCAAGATGTGCTTCTTGTCAATATCCAAGCTATTGAGCCGAGTACCATTTGTTAAGTAAGGATGCCAGATATCCTCAAACCGGATTACAGGCTCGCTTACATTCTCTGTATGTTCCATCTTCTTACCCAAGTACTTGGTAAAGGTATATGGGTTGGTTCGTGGATCATATGCATAAACCAGATTGTTGAGCGCCGTGAATGCATCAATCATTCCCACATAATGGAATAGATGAATAAAATCATCCTTGATCTTATTGAAGTGTCGATAGGTGTATAAGATCTTTCCCTTGTTGCTAAAGAGTGAAGGCGCCGTCTCAAAGATCCCGTGATCAAAGAGATGATGATAGATTTCAATGTACTTCTTGCAGCGATCCAAGGAGAGATCAATGGACGCGTCGTAATGATTCCGCACTCCATAGCGATGGCAATAGCTAACGATTTGATGAACATTCTTCACATACCCCGTCATATGATTGAGCTTCTCGTGAATCATATTGATAATGTTGTTCGTATTCTTCGCATTTTGAATCGAATAGTAGACATTCTGGAAGTAGAGGAAGACATAGACGCCCTTTGTCAAGATGTTCGCCATCAATGCCCTGGATGGGTTCTTAAACAAAAGATTGAATGAATCCGATCCAAACATAATGTTCATCAAGATCTTGTAGATCATCGACCATTGAAGCTTCAAGCCCGTCTTCCTTTGAAACCAGAAAAAGAGAACAATGGGTACAATTAAATTGACGATGGGGGTAATCACTGTCAGTGCTGGTGAGAGGAAGATCTTGTAGATATTGGTAAAGAGAAGAGCCTTCTCATTCCCGTTGAGCATCTCATTGACATCAAGGAATGGGATAAAGTCATAGTTAAAGTAAATGAGGTCATTCATCATCTCGATGTGATGCATATTCTTCTCTTGGTAGAACCATAGCATCTCCTTTTCCAGTCCCCGAATCTTCTCGATATGGGGAAGAAGGGCGCTCTTATGAACACCCATCTCCTTGATCAGCTTTTGGCGCTTCTCCAAGAGAGTCGTATCCGTAATCGGGTGGAGGAGCATCTCCTTTAGCATAATCTTGCCGCTATGTGTTTGGGTCTTATCAATGACCGAAAGAATGCTCTTCTCCTCGTTGCCATAATGATCGGCGAGCATCTCAATGTCCTGAAATACGTAGTCATTAAGGGTCGCTTGCTCTTCCTCTTCGGCTTGAACTGTATGCGGATGGACGCTCATTAGTGTAAACATTGATTCATAGAGAATCTGCTCGTCGAGATTCTTATTAATGAGGGTCATTCGGTCGGTGACATTAAGCTCGTGATCGGGCTTCGCCTCTAGCTCTTGCTCAGAATCAGGTTGTTGCTGCATTCCTTCCTTGAGAGGAACACCAGGGATGGGTCCAAAGGTAGAGAGTAAATGTTCCATATTGTATGACGGATTGAATCTTAAATCTCTTTCTTATACTCTTCTCCCAAAAAAGATAACCGATTTACCCGCAATCATAGGATCGATCTGGATCTTATGATTTTATAGGGGGTGCTATTGGAAAGCGCTATATTATAGACTTATCTGCGATTCCTTTAAGCCCACAAAACAGACAGAGACTTATACCTATGTGAACTTAAGGATCTTCTCAGCGATGAAGTAATACGCGACGATGCTCATTGCACCGATAAAGATCAGATTCATCACATCATCGTTGAAGAGCTCTCTGGTAAGCCCAAAGAGAAGGGGCTTGGAGCCGTTGTAGGTGTATGACATTAAGATGTGGAAGACAATGATCACGACGAGGAACTTGTAGAGGTTAAGGATCGCCTCCTTGTACTCCGGCTCGACATTGAGATGGATCTCATAAAGCGCCATTTTGATTCTACTCAATCATCACATATTTATCCATCGCTTTTATCTAATCATCGGATAGTACAGATAGCGATCTTGTCAAAAGACAAGATAATACAAGATAAGCCATAATGAGCCAAATGAACTTCCGATGTTATGCTCCTTACAACTGTGCACCTTGCCCAGTCCCCGTTGATCCAGAGACAGTCTATGATAACCTATGCCCGAATCAGATTGGGGGACCTTGCTCCAAAGTATGGTACAAGATGAAGAATGGATATATCTATCAATACACCTACTCCTTTAACGATGATATCAACTTTGTCCGAGCACAAGGTTACCAAAACAAGAAGTATGGTAATGTGATGAATGACTTGATTGAGATCAAGAAGAGAGAGGATGCAGCCAAAGGAGTAACCAAATAAATATGATCCATAAATAGTACAGTTTGTTCCAAGATGGAGAGCAAAAGCAAGATGCGGAGTAAGATGAATACAAGTAAAAGCAAAAGCAAAAGCAAAATTGCATCGAAGAGCACGGCTAAGAGTGCGGTGAAGAGCACGGCTAAGAGCTCCAGTAAGAATAAGAGTCGACCTCTGACGGAGAATAGTTTTATAATGCAGTTACATCGGGAGCCGGATGAGTTAGATGCAAGTTATCGTGAAAGGATTGAGTTTGTCCGAAAGCTTGTTGCAGAGAAGCGTGTTGAGTTGACGGCGAAGATGGTCCCCTTTGTCTCCACAATGTCCTTTATCCACGTCTATAAGAAGAGTGGTGCATATGGTTATCCCCCAGAGATCGAGATTGCGTACCAGAAGCTGATCAAGTAAACCGGTTACTTCTTCATCAAGCGCTTCATAATCTCGCTGATATCCTTGCCGTTGCACTTCTTATTGAGAAGGATGTAGATAATGAAGTAATAGACCAGATAGATACCGCTAAAGAAGAATGCGAAGAGAGTTACAATCAGGCGGGTTGCGGGGGTCTCATTGGCATTGCACGAGTAAGCGAGGTATGCGGTACCAATGCCGATCAAGATCGAGAGGATGATCCACGAGGCGGGGATGCGGTGAATATCACCCTCCACAAAGTTCGGGTTTCCCTTGTTGTTTTCAAACTTCTCCATCGACTGGCTCTCCAGTGAGCCCTGCATCGCACTCATCATTGTCATTAGTTCCAGCATATTGATCGAGTAGAATAGGTTATTTATCTATCTTTATTTTAGATAAAAGTTCTTTCTTCACCTGTTGATGATGTTGAAGATGCGACGGGTACATATATGGATCGCCCTTTCGATCCTCTTCATCCTTCTTCTTCTTCGTGCCCTCTATCTTTTTATGCATAAAATGAAGATGGAGCAGTTTGAGGATGCAGGGAATCCGGGCTGTGTGGGAAAGTCATTTTGTGCATATGATGTAAAAGAGGATAAGTGCCGATGCGCCGGCCAGAAAGATGATGCCCGAGTTCAATTCCACAACAATCCCGAATGTTGTGAACGCACCTGCAATCTTCTTCCTAAAGAGAAGTGTCTCGCGACTCAAGAGAAAGGTCCCGTTCCGATCAAGTATTACTGCAATGTTGCAGGTAAGTGCAAAGAGTATGATGCCACCGTTCAAGATAGCGTGATTATGGCCAACATCTGTGGCTTAGACGGAACAACGGGACAGTATATTATGCCCTTTGCCTCCAAAGAGGAGTGCGAAAAGAAGAGTGATCCTTGTAATAAACACAATGATGAAAAGCTGACGCCTACGGAACAGAAGAAGGGATGTTTGGCCGATACAAATTGTGGCTGGTGTGCGAATCAGAGCGGTGTTGGGAAATGCGTAATGGGATCTCCTGCGGGGCCTGCGGATTTAGACAAGTACTACTTTTGCAACCCGAGCCAAGCCAATCCGGATGGTTCTGAGAAAGGAATCTATGAGTATAGTGGAATCTTCACCGGTCTGTGATCGCAAAGTATCCAAATATTTTATCTATAAATAGAGTAATTTATACATAAAAAGATCGATCACACATTACGAATGGTAAAGGCAAGTGCAAAAGAGAGTGTGGAGGGATCCGGATCTGGATCGGTCTCCATTAAGTCGATCATCTTCTTTGTGGTGATCTTTGGTCTCATCATCTATGCCTACTACCATTATGAGAGTCTTCTCTTACTTACCTCTTTCCCTATTGTACGAGTCTTCATTATCATTATTGCAGGACTTAGTGTTGCATTCCCGCATATTATGGACTATCTGAAGTACTATGATGGAGATAAGTATACCTTGGAAGATGTGATGAGAGCATACCACAGGTAGGTAGGAACCTTTATGGGTTTTTTATCTATAAAAAGGATAGTGATCTCTTGTTTTTATTCATAAAATGAGTAATAATAACAAGGCTGGTGCAAATAAGCCGAATGGGAATGGGAATGGGAATGGGAATAAGAATAGTAACATTGGAAACAACAATATCTCCTTCTTGCTCAACAATCGGTTGATGAACAACGAGAATGAGGAGAAGAAGGGGAATGGGGGGAATCGTGGAAATGGTGGGAATGGGGGAACCCGAAAGAACCGCAAAAATAACTATAATGAGATGCAAAAGCAAGTTACAATGAATGAGACAATGGCGATGATGATGGGAGCCCGTGCAACATTGGGGTCCATTGAGCGCAACTGGGATGAGACCCCCTTTGGTGTAAAAATGGGATATCTCTTCATTCTTGGTGCTATTCTCTATTACTATATCGTGGTGAACTACAATATCTATGGCGCAGTGATAGCAGGTGCGCTGTTGGCGGGTGTTGTCTTTATGTGGAGTCTCTTTTTATCCATCTTAGTGATCCTTGTCTTAGTTCTGGTGATCTACTTCAAGCAATCTGAGAAGATTCGCTTGGGTGGCCACCTGATTGAAGGAACCGAGATCGTCGATCACGAAGTGTATAAAGGAAAACGGGATCATCTCTTCGTCTCCGCAAGCGATCTTCCCAATGAGCTCGAAGTCGGTACCTTCAGTTACAGTTTCTGGCTCTACTTAAACAAGCCTCCAATGAATGGTAAGCTCTATCGTTCGGGCAAGTGGAAGTCGATCTTTTATCGCGGTAGCAAGTTAGACAGCAAGAATGATCTCTCAACGTTGACTCAATACTTAGGAGTTTGGCTCAAGCCGGATGACCAGACAATGGCCTTTGTCTTCCAGCAAAATGGCTCCCAGAATGAGTCAATTGAGTTTAGTAATATCGAGTATGGAGAGTGGACCTACTTTGTCGTCAATTGCACCAAGAACTCGGTCAATATCTTTAAGAATGGTAAGTTAGAAGTGTCGAGCAGCTTAAAGCAAAACCCCGTTTCGATGAATGATTACGGCATTTACATCACATCGGACTATGGAATGGCTCAGATGGATCTTGTCTCCGGTGATATTTCATCAAGCGCGGAAGATGAGAATCCAGACAATGATACGGGCTTTGATGGTTACCTCGCCTATCTTACCTACTACAATGAAAATTTAGGAGTAGATGAGATTGAGACAGTGATGTCCTTCTATAAGGCAAAAGTGGATGCTTATGAAACCTGGAAGCAGAAGATGCTCGAAAGTGACCTTGACTTCTTTACGGATCTCATTGGTGATTATGATGAAAGCTCTTAGATAAGTGATTCAGTGATCAAAGAGAAAGAGAAGTATATGAATCTCTCTTCATCCTCTTATTATATGGAAAAATTCTATTCATATAATATAGTAATATAGTCTCAACTCCGTGTAACCAATATCATCCATCAAAATGAACCGCACGAATGTCAATGCGAATGCTGGATACAACATCCGGAATCTGACCAAGAGCAGTGAAGTTCAGAATATCTTCTCGATGATTCTCATCACCGTCTTTGTTATCTTTATCGTCTACCTCGTCTACAACTATATTAAGACTTCGGGACAGATGAGCAAGGAGTCACCCATCATCATCAACACCGACGTCGATGCGTTTGTCGCCCGAGAGCCCGTTGAGCTTCCCCAGATCACCTCCGGACTGGCTCACAGCTACAGCACCTGGATCTATGTTAAGGATTTCAACTATAACTTTGGTGCTCAGAAGCATATTCTCTGGAAGGGTAATCCTTCGGTTGATATTGAGGGTGACGCTACCGGTGATGATGGCAAGATTATGAGCCCTCAGATCTATCTCTACCCCGAGACGAATACTCTGGGCATCAATACCACCACGACCTTTAGCGGCTCTACTCCCGAGAGCACGGATATTCAGAACATCCCGATGATGAAGTGGGTCCACATCTGCTATATCCTTAACAATCGTAGCGTGGATGTTTACATCAATGGCAAGCTGGAGAGGTCAACGGCTCTTCGTGGCATCCCCGTGATTACCAATGATCCTCTTTGGGTCACCTATGGCACCCCCAAGTACTCGCCCGGTTTCTATGGCAAGATTGGCAAGACTCAGTACTTTACTCGGGCAATTAGCCCAGTGGAGGTCTCGAATCTCTACAACCAGGGACCTTTAGGAAACACACTCTACCAGGTGAAGCTCTTTGATAACAATAGCCTCCTCTCGTACTCGAAGGGTGGTGAGATTCAGGATGATTCCAACTAAGAGTTCTTTGATCATCGAAGTAAAATCGTCGAATCGTAGAATAATAGTAGAATGATAATATAGTAGTTTGTATATTATTATTCTTGGATAAGAGTAGTATAGTATATCTTGTTGGATTCACTCAGACGACGGATCAAAATGAACAATAATCTGAATAAGCTCTATAAGAACAACATTGGTAATATGGGTGGAAATGGGTCTTCAGGATCGATGGTAGGAAGCACGCTAATTATCTTTTTTATCATCGCTATTCTGATCATCGCTTATCTTTATGTCACCTATCGTGGTTACAACAACTTTGTCACCAATAGTCCAATGATTATCCGTGATACTGTAGATGGTTCCACTCCGATGCGCGTCGAGGCTTACAAGCTCCCCAGCCCTTCAGATGGTAAGTATGGTATGGAATATACCTACAGCTTCTGGATCTATCTGAAGGACACCAACTTCAATGGCGCCACAGAGGGCGGTAAGGGTTGCACAGCTGAGGAGGGAAGCAGCTATGATTCGCTCAACTTTAAGCACATCTTCCACAAGGGTAGCAATGATATGTATGTGGGCGCGGGCTCTTCCAAGCTGCGCAATCTCCCTCTTCTCCAGTCCCCCGGTGTATGGCTCTATCCCGATACCAATAAGCTCAATATCCGTTTCAATACATACAATGATGTCTATGAGACTTGTGATGTAGGTAATATTCCGATCAACAAGTGGGTACATATCTCGATTATCTTGATTGGCAATAGCGTCGATGTTTATGTGAACTGCAATCTAAAGAAGCGCCAGAAGCTGAGCGGTTTGCCGAAGCTGAATGAGGGCGATCTTCTGATCAACAACTTTGGCGGTTTCGGTGGCTTCCTCTCTCGTTTCCGTTACTACAACTATGCCATTGATCCTTTCGAGCTGGATCTGATCTGCAAGATGGGTCCCTCGGAGAATATCCCAATGACCGATCTCGGATCCGGTGCTGGAAATGGTCTCTCGTACCTCTCGCCCAACTACTGGTTCAACTACGGTTTCCCCACAATGTCCAACGAGAAGCTCCCGGCATCCACATCCACATCTGCTTCCAACTAAAAAAGGTTACCCATCATTTCTTTGATAGATACTATCTTTTTATCTATCAATCTAATGGGGTCTGCCTCGCATGTCCCGAAGGGCAGAATCCTTCGGTCCTTGTAAAGGAATTTCCGCATAGAAATCCAGATTTACATCCACAATGGCACCGACCAAAGAAGAGATTTATGAACGTTTGATGGAGAAGTGGGGTCCATCTCACGTAGGGTCCTTTCCAACCATCTCTCGGCGTTTGTCCAAAGAGCTCCAGATGTTAGAGGCCGAGGGGATTAAGTATAAACTCTCCTATGACCCCATCTACAAAAGCGCACTTCGGACGAGCAATATTGTCGAGATTAAGTTTATCTATCGCGACTACAACCTCTATATTGTGATCGATACCCTTTACCCCTTTCAAGCTCCCCTCTTCCTGATCGACAAGGTGTGCAATGCGACCAAGGATTGCCGGATTCGCGATGGCCTGGAAGGGCTACCGATTGAGTGCGTTACGGAGATGATCCGGGAGTTTGCAGTGGGTATCGATAGCTACACAAGCCGAGAGAAGGATCTGATCTCACCGAAAGAGATGGCGGGGATCTGGATTGGACATCGGAAAGATCGAGAGGCGGCGATTTGCCGGAAGCCGATTGCAAAGAAAGATCCTTATGCGATGGAGTTGGAGGGAGAAGGAGAAGAGAAAAGAGAAGAGAGAGAGGAGCCATTCATAAACGTTCCCCCAGAGGAGAGTGGACCAGAGCAAGAGAAGTTACTTAACTATATGGTCCAGTTTACCAAGTTCTTTCACCCAACTACTACCCTCGTTCAATGCCATAAGATGATGATTCAAGCATTTGACTTCTATTGATCCATCAAATCTTCGATATAAAGCCTACATAACACTATATAGATAGTATCTATTTTGATCGTATCTATTCGAAACGGATCAGAATGGCGACCAGTACCAAGAAGGTGGCAAAGAAAAGTGCCAAGAAAGCTGTAGAACCTGAGGATACTCATTCCTTGACGGCTCCAGTTGCGCCATCCATTGTCTCATCTAATCCATTTCTCTCTCTATCATCTGCATTTACTCCCACACCTCCGCCTCCGCCTGCTTCTGTGTCCGGTCTACCTAAGCCAAAGACCGAAACAAAGGATGCAACACTTACCGCAGCGGCTTATATCGGGAAGCGCGGCTATATTGTCCGGAAGAGTAAGTTTCTCTCGGAGAAGATCGCCGAGATCAAAAAGGAGCTCTTTGTCAAGCCTAATGTGATGGGTGATTATGGCGCAGAGGCGGAGCCCTATGAGGTCTACCTAGAAAACGAGAATAAGATCTATCTTCCCAAGTTTTACGGGATCGCCGCATTAGGTCCCGTTCCCGAGGAGTTGAACAAGACTCCTCCCGGTCGTGATATTGACCTTCGATTTGACTTAAAGCTTCGACCCGAACAAGAGCTTCCTGCCGCGAAGACGATGGAAGCGTATCGGGAGAGAGGAGGAGGGATTCTCTCTCTTCACTGCGGTGCGGGAAAGACGATCCTGGCGCTCTACTTTATCTCCCAGCTGAAGAAGAAGACGATGGTGATTGTTCACAAGGAGTTCTTGATGAACCAATGGAAAGAGCGGATTGAGTTCGCGCTTCCTGGGGCGAAAGTGGGGATTATTCAGGGACAAAAATGCGACATTGACTGCGATATTGTGATCGCGATGCTTCAAACCTTGTCGATGAAGCAGTTCCCGATGAACGCGTTTGATGATATCGGTCATATCATCATTGATGAGTGTCATCGAATCCCGTCGAAGGTATTCTCCCGAGCGCTCTTTAAGATCAACTCCCCCTATATGCTGGGCCTCTCGGCAACTCCTAACCGCAAGGATGGCCTGACAAAGGTGCTGAAGTGGTTTATTGGAGATATCATCTTCTCGATGAAGGGGGCGAAGGAGAGGACCATTGTCCAAGTAGAGAGGATGATGTGCGAGAGTGAGTTTGAGGAGTATAACAAAGAGATCTTGGCGTATAATGGCAATGTGGTGATCGCAACGATGATTAACAACATCGCAGGATATTACAAGAGGACATTTGCTGTGATGCGACGTGTAGTGGAGAAGCTGAAGGAGAATCCCGCGAGACAAGTACTGATTCTCTCGGACAGGAAGCAGCATCTGGCGGATATGGAGAGGTGCGCGATCCAGATGGGCTTTGATTCAATTGGATATTACGTGGGAGGAATGAAGGAGAAAGATCTGAAAGAGAGCGAGAGTAAGAGGCTGCTTCTCGGAACTTTCCCGATGGCGAATGAGGGACTCGATATTAAGTCGCTCAATGGCTTGGTGATCTCATCGCCGAAGAGTGATATCATTCAGACAGTGGGGCGGATTCTGAGGCAAAAGCACAAAGAGTGTGATCCGTGGATCTTAGATGTGGTCGATCAGTTCTCGGTCTTTAATAATCAGGCGAAGAAGAGGTTTGAGCTCTACAGGAAGAACAAGTACCAGATTGTGGACATTACGGTCAACATCGATGAGGATCGCGAGATGAAGAGAAAGGAGTACAAGCATCATCTGGGACCGGATAGCTCGGAAGAAGAGGAGGAGTATGCGGTGGATGATAGCGATGATTCGTCGGGAGGAGGCGGCTGTGATCCTGATCGGTTTGATTTTAGCGAGATGGGGTTCAATGGCGAGTTCCAGAAGAAGACGCGGAAGGCGAAGAAGAAGACCGTCGTCAAGAAGCCGAAGTCCCAGGAAGAGGTGGCCAAGAGCATCATCCAGAACTGGGATTGGGACGACGAGACAATGTAACAATTTATGGAGGAATATTCCATAAATTCCATAAACCAAATCAAATGCTTATAAAGATATACTATACCTTATATAGTATATCTGATCATTACCATTACCACTACCATAATGTCCCCTGTTAAGCTCTCCTTTACCGATACAACAAACACTACCTACACTCTCTATTATGGCAGGAATGCCGCTGAGAACTGGGAGCTTTATGACTCTGCTGAAGCCGATGACTTATGGTTTCACTTGGATGATTATCCCTCTGCGCACGTATACCTCCAAGTATCCAAAGAGGATCCATCCGAAGCTGCTCTCCAGTATGCTGCGAGACTTGTTCTTCAGAGAACCCCGAAAGTGAACCAAGGAAATCCGAAGATCAAAAAGGTGAATGTGATCTATTGCTCGCGTTCCAACCTGAAGAAGGGGAAGAGTGCAGGAGAGATTCTTATTCTTCAGCCAAAGCAACTCTCCTCAATCTCTGTGGAAGTACCTCTATCTACATCATAGTTCGTCTTGA
>JACCDX011780028.1_pt1 | contig 45121 bp, 45 predicted proteins | sample 7449681 | NCBI WGS metagenome assembly JACCDX01 (sample SAMN15323450, study PRJNA562643) | freshwater metagenome | isolation source: river surface water | place: USA:Blue River Watershed | collected 2017-08-18
AAAATCTTTTACAGGAGTTTTTTGTAATATAAACTCATTATCTGGGTGATTAATTAAAGTATTTGGTATATATTCATTTGTTAATTCTTTAGCTGATAACTGTACAGAAGAAGGTTTTTTATTTAAATTTTTAAAATATTTAGAAGCTTTTGAAAGTTTATTACTTGTACCTAAACCTGAAAAGTTTAATAAGTTTAGTACATGTTCTGAAGCAGCATTTCCTACATTACCAAAAGTAGGATTATCATAAGCTTTTTTAGTAGCTTTATTTACATCACTTTCTTTGTCAAGATAATCTTGTATACCAAAACCTACACCAGAAGCTGTAAGAGCATTGTTTAATGTAAGTCCTGGTAATGATTTTGGAGCTTTATTAAAAACAGCTTTTGTACCAGCTTTAGTAGCTTGTACTAATGGTGACTTAACAGCTTTTGCTAATGTTGAACCAGCACCTTTTACTAAAGCACCAGCACCTTTAACACCAGCACTTGTCATACCCATAGGTAAAGTCCAAAAGTCATCAACTGGTTGTGCTGCACCAGATGATCTATCTTCCCATTCAGCTTTTTTTCTAAAGTACTCTCTCATTGCAGGGTGTAAACCAGGTTGAGTTTTGTTATAAACTTTACCTTCTTTATCAATAACTTTGGTATACTTAGTACCATCATTTTTTGTAACTACAATAGTTTTGTTACCTTTTTTATCAGTATGTGCTTTTGTAGATATTACACCTTTCTGAGCTTGATTAAGTTCTGGTACAGATATATCTTCTACTATATAACCACCTCTTCTGTATTCTTCTATTTCATCATCTGTAAGATCCATATACATACCACCATCTTGAAAGTAGTTTACATTTGGATCAAATATTCTTTTAGAATAGTCTTTGAATAATGGACCTATTTCCATAAGCTTATTCTTACCCATTATACTCTTAGTCTTTCTTTTCTTTCTTTGACCCCCTTTTCTCATCTGTGGATATTCATCTACATAGTCTGCTCCAAGAAAAGTGTAGTCTTCTCCCGGTTGCATCATCTGTTGCTGACCTGTATTGGATATTCCTAATACTGGATAATCAACACCTTTCATAGTAATGTTTGATGAAGGTATTCTTGTAATTTCTCCAGGATGTTCCCACTGACCTCTAGGATCAGTGATCACATCTTTAGATTTCTTAGGAGCTTTAGCTTTGTTTAACTCAGCCATAGCTTGTAAAAGGGTCTTTTTATTATACATTATCTTAAAGAAATTTCATTTTTACTATTACTAATTTTCAAAATAATATTTGTGTTACCAGATATATTTTTCTTTAAGTTAACAAAACTCAGATAATGTCTGAATTTTTTTCTTTGAAATTCTGGTTTTAAGTAATCAAGATTATTTTGATTTAATACTCTTCTGAATCCATCAGGTTCAGTAATCCATGTATTTAAATTTGTATATGTACCTGATAGTATTGTTGTTCCTGGTATATAAGGTCCTTGTCCAGCAGGATAAGTTGATCCTATTGGAAATTCTCCTCTATCTTTTGTTATATCCCAGAACTGACTAAATCTATATTTATTTTCTTCTTTGGAAAATAGAATATCAAATGAAGTTAGTGTATTTGGATTTACTCTTGGGTATTGTCTTGCAAGTACCAAATCATTCTTTGGATATATATTTAAGTTTAAGTAACCAGATACTTGTTCTGAGTTATATATAACAGCAGTATCAAAGTTATAATCTAGTACATGATGTGAATCTACACAGTTATCTGTTTTTCTATAAGCCTCAAGAACATATTCTATAGATCTTGTAGTAGTAACTGTTTGACCTGTTACAATTGGAATATCAATTTCACATGCATAGTCAATACCATAATAGTTACAGTATTTATCACATATCCAATTATGTCTCCAACCTCCAGTACCTTTTGTAGATACAAACACATCTTTAGTAGGCATTAATAAATCTGGATGCCAGTCATGGAAACTAATCCAGAATTGATTCTTAGGGTCATAACTAATAGTCCATGAAGCATCTCTAAATAATGTTGGATCACCAAGTTTAAATCTAGCACTGTCATTACCAGTAATTATAAAATAATCCCCTGTACCGTCACCTTTAAGTGGTATATAACTTACAGTACCTTTGAATGAATCTTTAAGTTGGTAGTCTTTCTTACAGAAGTATAAGATTGTATTTGTATTATCAAATACAGCTTGACATCCAATACCAGCTACTGGGTTATCTACATATGGATATAATGGGAAATCAGTAAGAAGTTTGTACGGTAAGAAAAGTGTGAACCACCATTTCATACCCTGCTGAGAAATTTCTTGAAGACCATCACCAATTGAGAATATTTTACCAGCTGCTTGAGACATGTAATATATACCTACTGGTGTAGATATTACAGACAGTCTGTTTTGAGAAGCTCCATATTCATATGGTTTATCTGCATTAGATAACTGCTGTGGTGGTTGACTAAATAAACCTCCGTCACCTAAAGTAACTTTAGTACCTAAATCAGTTTGAAGAGTATCTACACCCTGATACATTACAGGACTATCATTCTTAAATGTAATTACAATACCTGATTTATTTATAGACTTAACACCACTAACTTGAGACTTGAATGCTTTATAGTTATTAACTAAGTAAACAAACCAACTATCTTTAATTGCTTCATCTTGTTGAGGCAATGAGTAAATAATTCTATTTGGGTAATAAGTATAACATAAGTCAGCTACATTAGGATCATAGTATCTATTTTGTATAGTACCTAATGAAAAATATTGATTATATAACTTAGATACACTCAATGAGTAATCATACTGATTGGTACTATTTACACCCAGTATATTTGGGTTAGTATCAAACATTGCATTGTAATCTGTAAAATTATATGGATTATAATATTTTTTTGCAATCTCTTCTGGTTGAGATCTAAAGTCAACTAATACTTCTGACTCAACAAAAAAGTCTTTTATTGAAGATACAGCTAAATAAAAATAAGATTGTTTACAAACAAAAAATCCAGGATAATTAGCAGCTTTATCTTGATTGTAATTATATTTTTGACTGTTATCTACATAATAGTCTAAGTTATAAAAATCAGAAGGAGTTATACCTTCTCCTGTTGGAGCATCTGGAAGACCACCACCAGTAATAATACTACCTATATAACCAAAATTCATAACTTTAGCTAAATCTTGAATATCGTATCTTCTACTATTTAGTCTAAATCTTGGATGTGGAATCATACTTCTTAGATAGTAATTATACTCAAAACCATCAGGTTGATCATATAACCAATCAAAGAAGAAACACATGGAATCTTTTTCAGTATATCTGTTAATATATGTATCACCACCAAACATGACAGGAGATCTAGCAATTACTCTTTTAACTATATTTTTAGAATTACATACTATAGTTAATGAATTAATTGTATAATCAGAAAGCTTTTGCTCACAGGTTCCAATAGGTAATTGTTTAATAGAATCTAATTGACCATACTGGTTTCTTACCCTACCTCTTATAGCACCATAGTGACTTTGAATTGGTAATGAAAAAGGTCTGTCAATATTAGTTTTAAAATCTGGTAAATTTGTTGGATCAGATAAATAAGGTGCAAAACCAGATTGTAATAATGTACCAAGTGTAGTTAAAGATTTATCTCCATCTAATAGCTTAGGACCTTTATTTTGGTTATTACCTGCTTTAGTTCTAACAACAACTTTTGGTGATCTTTTTATATTGTTGATATTATAAGATCTCCATGCACCAGTACTATCCTGATATCTAGAAACAGTCTGAATATTATCTCTTAGATAAAATCCATCTTCCATTTTAAATCTTGTAATATCAGCATTTGCATTTTTACCCATATTAGAATAAAAACCATATGCTTTGTGTTGTAAAGCTTGTTGTTTATAACTAGTTAGTGCATATATTAAATCTAATGTTATTCTTGCACCTTCAGAAAAATAATAAACTAGTTGACTTAAATTATTTATTGCTCTAAATGCAAATGGTAAATATTGTGAAGGTGCTAATTCCGTAGTTATTTCTTGTGATTGATATATACTTCCTTTTGTGCTTATATTTGATTTAGCAGCTGACGTATAAAGACCTTCAAGTACACCTCCACCTAATGTTGCATCAGCAAGTTGTCCACCTTGATCATACAATAAAGTTTTAGTTTGTAACGGAGTTAAAATTTGATATTCAAAAACATTAGGTTCACTTACTTGAATACCTTTTAGTTGAGTTGTTATTTTACCACTTTCATCTTTAAAATCTAAACCTTTAACTTCATTCCAATCACCATCTAACCCTCTAATTGATCCACTACCACTTGTCCAAATAGCTGTGGTACCACCACCAGTTAATGTTCCATCACCACCACTTATTGGATTATTTACAAGTGGCTTACCTTGAACATCAGGTACTTCAAGATCTTGATAAGCTGGTCCTTTTGATACTGTAGTTCTTTTACCTACCATAGATACAATAGCTTCGGCTATACCAGCTAATATCATTGGTACTATAACAGCATCTGATAATAATTTATATTTAGGATGGTCTGTTGGTATATTAAAATTTTGTTGTGAGTAACCATTTAATTGACCATATGTTTTAAATTCTGTAGTTGACAAGAAAGGTGTTGTCATCATAGTATCCGGTGAATGGAAACTAAAAATATCTTCTGGTACAGATTGATTATATAAGGAACTTACACCAGCTTTAATATATGGATCATTATAATTAGCAACATTACCACCTAATGAACTACTAAGAGGTTTGATAGTATTAAATGGATAATTAGCATATAAACCTGTTGCACCTTTATTACCAGTTCCAGCAATTTCATATGTTCTGAAATTATTAACCATTCCTTTAGCAACAATACTTTTGTTACCTTCTCTAGAACCTCTTAATATTTCATAACCTACAATCCCAGGTATATCATTTCCATCATTATCTTTAGGTACAGTGATGTTTTCAAAATACACACCTAGCAATCTAATAAAATATTCATTAGAGTTGTTTTTAGGAGTACTATTTGATCTAAAATGAATAACCTTATCTGAACTACTATTATTAGCAAAATCTTCAGGAAACTTGTGATGTCTTATATATTTACCACATAAGTCATAAGTATTACTAGTTTGACCAGTCCAACAATGTGCACTTGGATTCCATATATCAGGTCTATTATCAGGATATTTTTCTGTAGATTCCCAGTATCCCATATTTCCTGTTGCTATAACTTCTCCTCCATCATCTGTTTTAGTTCCCACAAATGATGAATTATTGTCTATTGTAGCTGTATTATAAACCTCAAATACTTTATCATCTGAGTATAATGTATTTTGATTGCTTGGTAAAGGATCATTTTCTTTTAAACTACCTCCACCTGGAACAGAAAAGTTTACAGGAGGTCTTCCCGGAATATGATATGTAGAAGTTTTATCTCCTGTATTATAAACCCATCTAATAAAAAATGAATATACTTCATCTCTCATATAGTTAGTTTTATTACCACCTTTCATATAGTAATCTGCAGGATATTCTACAGAAGCCCACTTAGTTTTAATCAAGTTAGCTAAAGGCTGATAATTAAAATCAAACTTACTTCTTGGTCCTATTCTTAATAAGTAATTGTTTACTTCAGCCATTTGATCTGAAGTTTCATATACTGGAGTTTGTAAAGGTAACTGTTCAAGTGGTATAGTTATGTTACCAGCATTATCAATTTGATCTATACTAATAGTTGAAGTATTTGTTGAATATATACCCATTAACTGTGCTACAGTCTGTTGGTTAACACATTTTACTATTACTAATTGAAACTCATCAAAGTTATCATTATCAGCAGCTATATCTAATGTTAAAGAACCTTGCAAATCTTGTGGAGAATAAATAAACTGATAGTTGCTTTGAGCAAAGTAATCAGTTACTTTTTGTCCTTTTATTGTATAGGCAATAAGTGCAAAGTATGAACCATTAGCAAGTGTTCCCCCTTGTTGTCCTCTCTTTAATTTAAGACAAGGAGTTTTCATTAGTCTTGCTAATCTAATATGATCACAATCTAATTTATTTATATTTTCACATATTGTACAATCATTAACAACTTTACATTCTTCTATCCACTGTACATTTGGCCAAAGTATTTTACTTCCTCCTGGTCCTATGTAGTAATTTGCGTTAACTCCTAATGATGTGGTGTAGGAATAATCTGGTCCAGGCCATGTTTGTGGGTCTCCTATGTTTATAAATCTATCAGGATTTATTCCATCAGACCAATATACTTGCCAAGTACAGTCTTCTTTTAATCTTGATACACCAGATATTAAATATCTTTTATCAAATTTTAAACACTCATCAATTACAATAGGTTTGTAAGAACAGTTTTCTTCTTCAAATAAACCTATCTCTGCACTTACAGGTTGACCATTATCATTATGACCAGCTGTAAAAATCACCCACTTATCTGAAAATAAATATATAGTACCTATTACTAACTTTTCAGTAGCAACAGCTGGCATAAAAGTACCAGTATTAAAACATAAGTAATTAGCAGATTCATTTGATATAGAACCTACTTTACCTGTCTTAGAGTTATTAACCATGTTGACAGCATGTGTCCACATACCGTCTGTAACATAAGAAGGATCTGAATCTTTATTCAGACCCTTTATGAAACTATCGGTTACATTTTGGGAAGTATCTTGCATATCTGCCATATTAGATCACTTTAGTATTATAATTCAATCTTGCATAATTTCCAAATGTAGGTGCTTTAAACATATCATAGTATTTAGAATACTGTGCTCTTCTGTTAGTCCACCACAATTGCTCCATCTCTTTAAAGTTTGGTGTATTAACCAAATTCAATGCATTGTTTCTTGCTGCCTTTAACTCAGGTATAATTACCTGTAATCTTTGAGCAACATCCTCACCATTTAAATATAAGTTCTCAAGAATTCTTTTCTTAAATGAATACTCATAGTAGTCATTCAACATAGGATGATCAGGAACCATTAAGTTACCTTCACTATCTTGTAATTCTCCTTGGTAGTTTATATATACAGTTCCATCTTCAAATGTTGTAAAAAGAAATCCATCTTTAATCCATCCTTGGTCCGGACTGTTATTATACAAATTAGGACAATCAGGATCTATATTCTGACTGGTTTTCATTTTTAATGGAATCAAAGAAGTATATTTTCTAGTAAGACCAGAATGTACAACTTGAACTAACTCATATGACTCACCTTTACAATTCATAAATACTCTTGGAGCTACACATGTATCACCGTAAGGATTTGCTGGATCATAAGTAGGTGTTGTATTTGTCACAGGTGTATTAAGATCACAAGCAGGTGTGTGGTTGCAAGGATTAGAATTACAAGTTCTACAGTTAACTGTTCCTACAGCACAAGAATCAACACCTCCAGGAAACTCTTTATATTTTACAGTACCATAGGGTACTTCTTGTATATTAGTTCCACCCACTCTACCATCATAACCTAAGTGCTCTGTTCTATCATAACAAGACATACCAAAATTCCATACATAGAAATCATCTGGTAACTTAACTTTACCATGACATATGTCTAGTACAGCTTCTTTTGTTTGATTGATTCTAAGACCTAAGTCATAATTGATTTTTCTAGCAAGTTTAATTAACTGCTGAGGCTCAATCATGTTCTCTAAAGCAAAGCTTGATAGATCAATCTGAACATCTTCCATTAACTGGTCAAATGTTCTGTATCTGAGTGTGTAGTTGAAATCCATTATCTTAAAGTATTTTGACCGTCATCACTACCATCAACTGGCATTTGAGCAATCATTGTTAATTCTTTTAATGCATACTGTTCTATCTCTGAAAATAAATAATCAGGAAATGGAAATGCTTGGTCTTGTTTAAGCTTACACTGTTCTTCTGGCTCACATTGATATTCTGTAATATCTCCGTCAAATATAGCTTCTACCCTTACAGCATCCCAATCAATATTAGGAAAGTATAAGTAGCCATTTAAAAACCAAAAGTATTTTCTTTTATTATATTTAAATGTAGTTGACTTAGTTATAGAAATCCATGTTCCAGGATTAGTTCTGTACATAATCTCACTACCATCTATTGAAGATACAGTACGTATAATAGGTCCAAGAATACCATTAAGTATTGAAGGAATTTTAGTCTTAGTTCTTTTGAAGTAACATCCAGAATATACTCCAGTACAACCTGCTTCTATCTTATCTACATCAATAAGTTCTACAAATGGTAGTACAGAAAATATAGAACTTATCTTCATAAGTCTATATTGGTTATCTTCTCTTTTAAGTAATGCTTGACCATACTTAACAAGAGAATAATATATAACTCTATCAGTTAAGAAAGGATCTTCTTTTACTGATTTAAGAGTGTTTCTCATTCTTGATATTGCTTCACCAACTGTTGTCATAATTCAAATTCATTATATGTTTTTAGAGCCTTCTGAGTTTTTATTGCTTCTTTTCCTGCATAGTATAATTGTTGGTATACCTTTTTGATCTTTTTATTATTCTCTACTACTCTATACATGTTCCAGTTTTCTGGATATGCTTTAGCAACAAGTCTTTTAAAATCTCTACAGGCAACAAAACTCCAGTACTCTCTATTTTTCATTTTATGTTTTAGTGCATAACTTGTAAAGAATATCTTTGCTAACTTCCCGTCTGTAGCAAAATTATTATTTGACACTTCTACACCATATTGTTTGGATTTAGCAAAGTCAACATTTCTTTTCTTACTCTGCTGACATGTTCCTACAAAAAGCCATCCAATCTGATCTGGTAATTGTACACCATCTCTTGTGTCTACTACTAAATTGTAAACAGCTCTGTTGAAAGTTTTTGTAATATTTTTTAACATGCTGTTTTCATACTTAGCATATCTAGGATATAACTTTTTAAATCCGTCAAAGAACTCTTTATCTAAGAGGTTAAATACTTCAGGTCTATACCTTGGTGCTGATAAATCAGGTTTCTTAAACTCTCTCATAATAATATAGTAAAAATTAGTTAGTTTAACAAATATAGCTATAAAACAAAACCCCTACAAGTGCAGGGGTTTGTCCGTAGTTGTAAGAATAAACCAACAAACTTCAACTAACTAATTATATTTAATCTTTCAACATTCTGACAGAAAAACCATTCTTTTGAGTACTAAAAGCTCTAACAACAGATCCATCATCATAATTTAATCCACGAAAATAAACCGAACTCTGTGAAAGTGTATAATGTTCTGTAGAACTCCACCAGTAACCATAATCATTAATACCATAGAAATATCCATCATAGCTAGCACGTCCACCAGGAAGTGCTGTAAAATATGATTCATTTGAAGCATCTGTATTTGGACTACTCCAATTTGTTGTACCTACTTGTTTCATCTTACCTCCTGCTACAATTATTCCTCCTAAATAATCTGTTAAAGTTGTCCACTCAGCGTCTGAAGGTATATGCCATCCTGTAGGACCAATACCGCGAGGATCATTTATTGCATACCAGTTATATAATTTACCATATGTTGCTTCAGTAGAAGGGTCGTTATTATAATAACACCAAGCTCCTGTGTTTGAATTATTATATGCTACCCACGCATTAGAATCTGTAGCATGAGGTATAACATCACCATTTCTATATGTAGATACATTCAAGTTTTTACATTGCCATGTTTGTGTTCCAATAATAACATCCTCTGTACATGTTTTATCTTGTATAAGTCTAACAGCCATACCCCAAGTTTTTGGAGAAGTTCCAGAGCCCGCTGTTTTATTAATATACTCTAATGAATTATATTCCGCGTTTGATACATCATATTCAGTTGTATTCCAAAATAAAGCACCATAACCTAAATCTACAAATGTTCCTGAATCTGTACGTCCACCACTAGGCAATGCTGTAAAAAAACTTGAATTTGTTGTTTCAGGATTTGGATTCTGCCAGTAGGCTGCATTATTTGTAGTAACACATTCTCTTTCTATGACGTTTCCTAATTGTTTTAATTTTGCACCTGCTTCATTTACACCACCTAAGTAATCAATCATTGTACTCCATTCTTGAGAAGTAGGTATATAATAACCTTCTGGTGCTAATCCTCTTGGGTCTGTAACAGCATACCAGTTATATAACTTTCCAAAAGTTGTTCCATAGGATGTATTATTTTCATAGTAACACCATGCTCCAGTAGTTAGATTTGACCATTCTGTTGGATCTTGAACTTGTGGAATTGGATCCCCATTTCTATATGTATCAACATTTAAGTTACATCTAGTCCATGTTTGTAATCCTATTGTTACATCATCACAGTTTTCTTCAGGTATTTCAAATTTTGTTAAAGGATGATTTGCAGATGCAGTCATAATATTTTTAACATGTTGCATGAAATCTCCTAAAACAGTTCTATATTCTAAATATATATCATAACTTGGAGTTTGATAATTTGTAAAATCAATAGAGATAGTATGATCAACTCCACCTCCACGATATTCATCTTCAAACCTTGCTATGTATGTTACTATACCTGTTAATTTTTCAGGATCTCCGTCAGCTAATAATGAGTTTGCTAATTGATGTCTTTTTGGAATAAAGTCATAGTGATATTTATGTAATAAACCATTTGGTCCAAAATATAAATTAAGTAAGGCATTATAATTTTCAACTGTAATACACTTATCATTAAGCAATCCATCTGGTACTATTTCAACACCTGTTATTGGATCAGTATACTCAATATCATAATAATAAGGAATTGTTGAATAAATATAGTTATTTATATCTTTTATAAAAGCATCAGATGTTGCTCTAGCTGTTGTGAATATATTTTCAGTATTAGGAATTTGAGTATTATTTGTACAGGTGTTTCCAATAGCACCCCATGAACAATAATCTTCAGTATCATAATTACAAACCCTTGGTATGTAATTATTCCATATATCTATATTTTTTATAAAACTCATATCTAAATGGGATAAGTTAAATCATATTTAAATCTATGTAACAAAAGGTAATCATTGGCATAAAGAAAAGATTTTTGACTTAAAGTTACTTCAAGCAATGCTCTATACCATGCATCTCTTCTTGCATTATTTTGTGTTGTAATTGAATACATAATTGTCATTAATGTACTACTCCAACTGTTTGTTACAGGGTCCCAACAATACTCACCAAAATTATTTGGATTAAGTGGATCAGTAGCCCATTTAAGAAACTGTCCAGGTTCTCCTGCAGGTGGTGTTTTACCAAAAGGCACAGGATCTACCCAAACAAAAATACTTCCTGTGTATACATCAATTGTTGGAAATCTTTCAGCTAATGTTTGATTATTTAATTCAGGCCATTGAACTTCAGACCAAATTCTTGTTGAACACTCTGGACATGACCATAAATTATTATAGTTCATTAGTCCATTTTTATAAAGTATAGTTTGATCCCCTAAATTATCAGTTTTCCACTGTGTATAATTTAAAGCTTTTATAGGAGAAAATTTTACACGTTCAGCAAGATTATTTTCATTTACATCTCTTACATACTCATCTCTATTTTGTCTATAAGATGTCTCTGCATAACCCTGAGTAGAAAAACATTCTACACAACACATGTTTTTTATTTCTTCACATGTTGGCATGTAATCTGCATCATCCATAAATGACATTGCTTGTAATGCAAAGGGTGTTTCATAACCATTATTATAAAATATTCTTCCTCCTAAAAATGGATATCTTGCTTGTGGTTCATCAACTACTATTGAGTAGCAATCAGATGTATAAAGAAAATGAGCAGTTTTTACACTACCCTTTGCATCTGTTACAGTAAGTTCAATGTTACTAACTTTAATATTTTCATTTGTATTTATTGTATCAACCCCACCTGTAATAAGTGAACTAGATGCAATACATATTAAATTTAAATTTTCTGTTGTTGTTGAACCAGAAATAAAGTGTCCTACAAAAGGTCCTTGAGAAATTTTCCAATTATATGTGTAAGGTGCTGTTCCATTTGTAACACTTGCTGTTAAAGATGGTAAGCTTCCATTTTCTGTATTAGGTGTAATATCTATTTGTAGATCAGAATTAACACCACATAAACTCTCTGATATAGTTTTAATTATCTCTTCTAACTTATCAAATTTATTTACTGCTATGTTTGTACTATTACAATATAATATATTATTTCCTGTATATTGAAAACATAAAGAGTCAAGTATTTCTGAACATTTTAAGTCATCTGGACAACTACCAGGATTAGGACATACTGTATAGACTTTAGGTTTGTAATTTAAAATTACATTTTTAGGACCTTTACCGCAGTTTTTACAAGATGGCATATTAAACTAATTTAGCGTATGTATAATATCTAGTTGCTTTTGATCCTATAGAATCAGTAACAATTACTTTAAGATGAGTCATATTTACTGCACCAGTTGTAGCACCAATACCACCAACCAATAATGTATTAGTAGTAATAGGGCTTAATGTTACAATATTAGTATTTGCACCACTTGCAATTGTATGACCGTTAAATAGACCTTGTTCTATTGACCATTGATATGTATAAGGTGGAGTACCACTAGTAGCTGTACATGTAAGTGTATCATTACTATTAGCAACAATTGTTGCATTAGGTAATGGCTTTAAAACATCACATGCAAGATTAACAATTGATTCAAGTGCTGTTGACACTGAGTCACCAGAACTAATAATAATATCACCACTACATACAATATCAGCACCATTATATGAAATACAGTCAGTATCAAATGTCTCTTCACACTTTTGTGGTTCCGGACATCCTGTCGGATCTAAGCAAGGTGCAACCGGAATTGCATCATCACACCCACATTTTTTACATTTATTTTGCATGCTTTAATTTTTATAAATTTAAAAAACCATCTGATAATTTTATTAATGTGATTGACATACCATCAGATCCGGTTAAAGGTTGTGGATAATAGGTTCTATCGGAAACATTTAAAACACTTAGTCTAAAAACAGAATCTTTACCTATAAAAGCTGTTCTAGTTGTTGATATATCTATTTGAGTTGTAACACCACTAATAATTGGTTGATAATTTGCTACATAAACATCTGTATCATTATCAGGTACAATTCCTAAACCAAATGTACCGAATTTTTTTTGAGGTACAGCTACAACACCTGATCCTCCACCAGTAATAACAACTGGTAAATCAAGTGTATAATCATTCATCCAATAACTTTTACCTTCACCACCTCCGCCACCAGAACATAAACCAGGTTTTAAATGTATATAAGCAGCCATATAATATACTCCAGCTTCTTTAATTGTTATTGTACCAGCTAGAACATTTACAGTAGCAAAAGTATTACCAACAGCATCAAAAGCAGCTTGTTGCACATATGATGTAGGTGTTGAACCATAATTAACCATCATTACGTTTTTGTTAGCATTAGGTCCTAAAGCAGCTGTTGTTTGAATATAGTTTGGTTTAACCATTATTTTTGTATTTGAATTACCAGCCAAACCATATCTCTCTGGTGTAAAATATTGTGGTGGAGTACATGCTGTTGGTACTTGAAAGGCACCAGGAATATCCATCCAAGATCCATATTTACCATCACCCATAGACCAACCTACTGTAAGCATATCTAAACCATATTTACTATATAATTCATATGTTGTATCATTACCTGATGTTGTGGGTGTTACTGTAACCGTATTATTTGTAGCAGTAGATGCTGTTACAATTGCTTCTTTACCTGTAACAGTATAAATTGTATTATTAGGATTTGATGTATTTTGAGCTACAGTAATATTATCACCAGCTACAACAGTAGTATTTTTCGATGTTGCATTTACAGTATATGCTGTATTTCCAGCAACTTCATTTGATGTTACAGTAATATTAGAACCAGCTATAACTGATGCTCCTTTTGCAGATACTGCAAATTGTAATTCAGGACCACATGCAGTAGTATTAGTTGTTGGAGTAACTGTTACATTAGAGTTACCTGATACAACAGTATATGTTTTATAAGCATCTCTTAAATCTTTTACTGTTAACCAAAGATCAGTAAAACTTTGACTTAAATTACCTGGAGATGAAAACCAATCTGTTCCAAAATGTTCATCTAATGTTTGAGAACAATTTGATAAAGCTACTTCTGTACCAGATACTGGTTGAGATAAATAAGCTGTTGTTATTTCTGAAGGTTGTCCTGTAGAAGCAAGTAATGCACAATATCCGTGATTATCATCATTTATAAGTGCTTCAAGGATAACATCTAATTGATATGCAATACCTGATTCTACAGTATCATCAGCCAATGTACAATCAGGAGTTACAGATGGTAATACATATGGTGGTGTAGGAGGAACAGATTCTAATATTGTTACTCTTTTAGTTAAATTAGTAATTGAATTATTAATTGTAGATATGTCTGTTAATATTGAACATATTTTATTACCAATTAATTGAATATAGTCTAACAACTTCATAGTTGTTTGACCACCTGTTTGTAAACATTCAGCAACAGGTACAACACAGTCTGTAGGACATGTACTATTTCCACGTTTAGTACTTGTTGTACTAGTAGGTATATTATTTAGTGCACAAATCTTATCAATTAATATTTGCAATAATTCATTAAGATTTGTTGGATCACCTGTTGTAATTTCTAAACAAGATAAATCCAATGTAGAAATATTAACCGCATCTACAATAGTACATAACTCTGTAGCTAATGCATATATCACATCAGTAATACTGTCTCCTGTGCATAGTTTTATACACGGGATATTTGGACCTTGCCAAATAACACAGTTACTTGATATTGGACTGCAAGAGTTATTATCTAAATTAAGTGGTTTCATATATATAATATAGTTATAATATTTTTTAAATGCAATTTATTAAGCTAAGTAACATGTTCTACTCATATTGACTTTGTGAATCAAATAACATATATGTATCATAAACAACACGTCCTAAACTATCTGTAACTGTAACTTTTACCAATGTCATATATACATATGTAGTATTAGCAGTAAGACCTAACATTCTATATGGACTAGAAGCTAAATATGCATAACTTACATTTTGTTGAAATGTAACTGTATTAAATTGATGTAAAGGAACGGGTTGTGCAAACTCCCAATCATAACTTACTGCACCCACAGCACCTTGAACATTTGCTCTTAAAGTATCTTGATTCAATAATTTAGATATCTTAACTGAAAAATGAGGTGGTGCAGGTATTGGTGCACACTCACCACATTCAATTTGAATACAACCACCATCATCAATAATTTCTAAACTACTTGATGATATACCTTTTAATGATAAATTTCCTGTAGTAGGATTCCACTCATTAATTAATGATGCTGACACAGCTCCTGTTTCACTTTGAGAAATAATTGTATTCAAATCTTGAGCAAAACCAGCAGGTGTTAAACTTAATATTCCTGTAGCAGGATCAACAGATCTATTTAATACACCAAAGTAATTATTTTGTGATAATATATATTGTGTACCTCTATAAGGATTACTACCAGGACCTACAGCAACTGAAGCAAAAGGTGCATAATTTGTATAGTTTGCACCAAATGAAGTTTGCAATGCAGCTAAACTCACATCTGCATCATTTAACACAGCCCATTGATGTAATAAAGAATTAGCAGCCGTTTTTTCATAATCAAATGCTGGATATATAACACCTTTAAAAAAAGTTAATGATTGTAATTCATTTTGTAAAGTTGTAAAATCTGTTATAAAATCTGTATATGGTTGTCCTGTTAACACTGGAGTTACAGAATTTGAATGGTAAAAACTATGCGATTCATTAATAAATGATACAAGTAAAATTGAATCTGATATTGTCCATGCTGATGTCCCCCAATTTGCAGGTGGTGTTGTTGCAGCACCATTAGAATTAATAAAGCTATTGTTTACATAACCCCCACCTATAAATTCTTCATGTAAAGTATAGTCTTTTATTATTTTGATATGTCTTACATACCTTTCAGCATATTGATTTGAATCACCCCCAAAACCTGTGGAAAAAATATATAGATTTCCTGAATATGTAGGATTATCTATTTTATATTGATTATGCCAAGCAGTTATAGCTTGTGCTAATATTTGTACATTTTGTGTTGCTGAAGGTACTGATCCAGAATTCCAACCTGAATATGGACCTGATGTACCATCTATTACAGCCCAAACATCTGTATTAGATGCTAAAGTATTTTCACAAGAATTTATTATATCCACCAATCCTTTAGGACCAGGTATACCTTGTGGTCCTGCTGGTCCCTGTATCCCAGGATCTCCTTTGTCTCCTTTTTGTCCTTGTGGTCCTATTGGACCTGCTGGACCTGTTTCACCTTGAATACCTTGTTCACCAGGAGGACCAACTAAACCTTGAGCTCCTTGTGGACCTTGTTCACCAGTTATACCTCTTTTACCAGGAGTACCTCTTGGACCAGGTGCTTTTGATATTTCACAAATTTTATCAATTAATGTTTGTATTAAATCATGTGTTGTTTTTGGTTGTTTACTTAATGATAAACATGTAGTATCATATGATGTAGCATTTAATGAATCAAGTAAACTACATAGTTCATTTGCTAAAGCTGCAACAGCATCTGATACACTATCACCTTTACATAACTTAATACATGGCATATCAGGTCCTTCCCAAACAACACAGTTTGAAGATATAGGTGAACAATTTTGGTTATCTAAATTTAATGGTTTCATAAATAAAATTTATTTAATTATTACAACTTGAACAGTTACAGTTTGAAGAACAATTACAACTTGATGAACTACTGCATATGTAATCAGTGTCATTTAATGCTTGTATATCAATTACTTCTTTTTTAACTAATATTTTATCATCATCTTCAGGACAACAATTACTAATACCGTATCTTAATTGTAACACTTGTTTATATAATATCTCTGCAGTTTGACAAGTTATTCTTTCAAATTTATCAGGATCACAACTTGGTGTTGTATAACCAGGCCTTACCATTCTACCTGTTAAAACAGCAGGACAAACTTTTAAACCTGTACTAGGATTATCAACACACTCACCAGATTCCGTAATTTCAAAATTTTCTCTAGTAATAAACACCCATCTATTAATACATATTTTAGGGCTTGATTCTCCTACTTGTAAAACAATAATTTGTTCTTCACCAGAACAATCTAAGTAACCTGCTCTAACTTCTTCATTTGTAATATTGCTTAATTTAGTGCAAGTACAACCCGTAACAGTTAAACAAGTTTCACAGTCTTCATATTGTTTTATTACAGATACTTCTATAGCATTCTGATAATCTGGAGTAGGAGATGTATAGGCTGTCCAGCAACCAGGTTGTCCTGCTAATTTTAATGTACTATCTAAATAAGCAGTCATATCTGTAAATGTTGTGATAGGTTCTAAATCACCCTCACAATCATACAATATAAAATAAGCTCTTGAACATTGCTCACATGACTCATATACATTTTCAATAACAAACTCTTGTGTTTGTGGTGGCTTATAATCTATCTTGTCAACATACCAACAATCTCCACAATCTAAAGAAACAATCTTACCAACATAAATAGATAAGTCTTCTTCAGAAAATTTTTGTAATAAATCATTCTCACAATTTGTAAGTACATATGCTTCAATTGGTAAACATGCTACACAATTCTCATATGTTATGTTAACACTTACATCTTCTAAACATGTACAGTCATCTCCTAGTTCAACAGTCCAACAACCATCTAATTCATTTAATGAAACAATCTTAGCTCCCGCATAAGCAGCAAACAATGATTGATTATTAGAATGTATTATTTGTCCTGTTTTACAATTTGTCAATTTGTAACAAGAAATTTCACATTCTGAATCTGCAGTACAACCAGAAGATAAAACAGTAATAACAGGTGTTGTAGTTGAGTTTATATATGGTTTACTATATGTACATACTTTAGCTGGTAAAGATTTAGTAATTTGATTTCCTGCACCATTAATATATGATACAGTTCCTGAACCACTAATAACAACACAATTACCAGAACAAGGATCACAGCTTAGATAATCATAACCTAAGTTATTATTAATAACAGATCCCGCAGGAGGTGTTCCTGGAAATGTTTTTACAGTAAAACAATAGAAATATTCTTGAGTTACTTCATCAAATATATTAATAAACTGGTTATCAAATTGTGTTAAAAAAGTAGCTCTAGAAAAAATAACCGGTTGACTAGAATCAAAACATGGGTATAAGATATACCATTGATTCCCTATTATTGCTGTAAACTGATTGTCTTCCATTTTTATATTTATTTATTTGCTGTATACCTATCAGCTCCCCAAACATTTTTGTTTACTGTTGGTTCTGTAGGAACAACTGATTTGTTTTCTTGTAATCCTTTTTCATAAAAGGACAAACAACTTGAACAACATGATGTTCCATCACTTGCTCTTCTCTTTTGGCATCCGCAAGACATTCTTGCTCCACAGTTACTACAATTCATTTTGTTGGTTTTTTTAAGTTTAACAATTATTACATTCAAATTTATTCAAAAGTTTTAATGCATAGTTATATAATGTCATACCTTTTTGTGGTTCATGGCAAAATTCTACTTTTGACTTAGCAGATTCAAGATACATTTTAATTAATCTCAGCTTTTCTAATTTCTCTTTTACTTTAGCTGGTGGATCACAATCTGCAAGATCTACTGTGCATAATACTTTATAATATTTATTTAGTGCTTGAGAAATTCTTAAATAATTATATTCTGCAAATACTAAATTGTTTGGCGACACACTATATTTAATTGCATAAATTCCATCAGGTATATTTGCTAATTGTGTACCACATCCAGATGTTTGTAATCCTAGATCACATGCTGTTAAATTAATACTTCCTCCTTCAACAAAAGCTAACATTTTATCTCCTACAACTTCAACAGAGTGACTGAATCCAGGAACTGTAATTGTTAGTGTAGGACATATAATTGGAATATTTGGAGATGTAGTTTGATACACACTAGTATCAAAGATCTTCATTACACAGGTATTTGCTACCGTAGGGATATCTAAACTTAATATATGATTTGCCATAGTTCCTTAAAATAAAAAAGGAGAGAAGAGTTTGAAACTCTCACTCTCCTTTAAAGTTATTATTTTTTTTCTATTAGATTGTTGCAGGAATTTCAACAATTGGTGTACAGTCTGAACCACATTCAAATGTTTCTAAACCACCACAGTTATTTCCACAAGCTCCTAACCAAGCTTCAACAAAATTAGTAAAGTCTTCACCTTGACCATTATCTGTTGGAGTTACATCATCAGCAACAATAATTTCTAATAAATATTGATCATTATCAAAAGTACTAGATGCATTATTGAAACGTGGAACATGGTGTTGGATATAGAATCTGTTATAAGATGAATCTCTATCTATAACATTCAACATTTGGTTCCCTTGAGTAATCTCACGGATACGGAAATCAGAATGGAAGAAGTTTTGTCTGTATCTTTCTGAAAGAATTACATCTCTCAATACAGTTTCACCTAAACCATTAGCTTGTCTTCCTTGACATTCAGTAACTACACATAATGTATTGAAAGCACATGGATCACCATTTAAATCAACTTCAGAAGCATATAATCTTACTGGCTCTTTTTCATAGAAGTCAGAAACTTGGAATGTACAATCACCAAATTTAGTATCTACATAAGCACCAAATAAAATCATACCAGCAAATGCATTTGGTGTATGACCAGTAGATACATATTTATCCCAAGTACCACCAATACTGTAACCAGCAGGAGCAGTTAATACAGATGTATCAGTTCCTGGTTTGTACCATAACTCATTGCTTTCAGATGCAACAACTGGATAAACAAATGGAGAAATTAATGGAGAGTCAACAATTTGTTGAGCCCATTTGATATATACTTCAGTACCATCTACAGCAGTTGGTACAATTGCAGTAGCATCACAACATCCTGTGTAAGCAGTTAATGTTAAGTAAGCATTGTGATTTAAGAATCTTAATGCAGGAGAACCTTTAACATCTAAACGTAAGTTATAAGTTTCACCACATAAGAAATCTTTTTTACAATCATTTTTAGCACCAGCTGTAGCAACATTTAATGTTGGTTGAGTAATACCACCACCATCATCTTGTAATTGACCAGCAACTGCAGTTAAAGTATCACCAGCTACATAACCAGTACCACCTTTAACAATTTCAATAACTGTTACTTGACCATTTACTACAGTTACTTTACCGATAAATCCTGAACCAGCACCACCAGAAAATTCAACTTCATTATAAACACCATCAACTATGTTTGCACCAGCATTATTGATTGTAAGTGTTAACACTTGATCATCAGTAAATGGAGTGTATCCTACATGGATAACATTTTGAGATGGAGCACAAGCAGGAGCAAAATAAAATTTGCTTACATACTTAGGGTTGATTTCTTTAGATTTATTAGATTCTAAATATCCACCATGGAAAGGACCAATTTTATCTTTTGAAAATAAAGATCCAGAAGCCAAAATTAATGGGCAACACCCTGAACCAGAAAAAGAAGTTGGTTGAACTTTCCAATCTTTAGGATTAACAAAAGCATACTGACCAGCTGCTAAAATGTTTCCTGTCGTTCCTAATACTCCTTGATTTAAGGCAGTATATCCTTGCCCCATTGGAGCAGAAGCATTCACACCTACAAAGGATTTTTGAAATGCATGACTAAAATAACTCATTGTTTTTTGTTTTAATTAATAAATAACACTATTTATAATATAGTAAAAGATTTTATAAATTCAAAATTATTTTAAGAAAAGTAATTTATACTTAGCTGAATTCATAGTAGACTTGATTGTATCAAGATCATTTACAATTTCAGAGTATGGCATCTTGTCTTGTAATTTACATACCATATCACACATATCTTTTAAATAATCTACAGCATCAGTAACTGAATCAAGTTTTCTTGGAGCTACATCTGTATAGCTTAATAGCTTTTCTGAAGCACCTTGGAAACCTTCTGCTAAATCATCAGCATGTCCTGGTAATGCATCATACAGTTCATTAAGTGCTTTGTGTGCAGCATATGATCCTGTACCTGTAATTTTTAAATGTAACTTATGAAAGCTTTGAGCAGCATTCATTAATTCAGTTACACAAGCTGAAGTAAGAGATTCTACATTACCACCAGCCGGAGCTGCAGCATAACTTGCATTTGCTTTAGAAGCCTCCGGTCTTTTTAACATTCTATTCATAATTATTAGTTGTTTCTTTCAGATGACTGAGAATTTCTAGAGTATTGATTTGTTGATTCAATATCTCCTGCTAAAATTGCTACAGCATCATCAATTATTAGTTCCACAATATCATCTTTGAATTCACATATTACATCAGCAGTTGAAGCAGCTCCTGTATAAGGATCTGAACAATTTAAAAACTCAACTCTTACAGGTTGTCTGTAATAAGTAAGTGATGCATTAGGTATTTCAAATTTATCATTAGTGTAAATCTTTACACCATTATTCATTAGAGTAGCAAATGTTTCAGCCCATTCAAAACTAGGCTCTTTAGCTTTATCTCTTAAAAGTAAACTTAGATCATCTTCTTCTGCTAAGTATACTATCATCTTTCTTTTATCACAGCATTCTTTATTAGCATATGCATCCACTCTCTTCCACTGTAAATAGTTTGTAGGTAAAGATGCTTCATAGTATAGATCTCTTTTTCCTAAAGTAAGGTTTTGAGATACTAGTAATTTTTGAAGATCATCTTTTCTTCTGTTACTAGCTTCATCTCCTTCTTTAAGAACATTAAGGCCGTGCAGCTGTCTTCTCACCCATTCTACCTGAGCTTTATTAAATGCCTCAACAATCTGCCAACATTGGATGTTGTCATAGTCTTGGCTATCTAATTTGTTTAGCCTTTGTTTTACTTTTATTTCAATAGTACTATTTAACATAACTAATCATTTAATCTTCTTCTATCACGGTTAGCATATTTAATTGCACCAGCAGCAGCAACAGTACCTACAACAGCAGCCTGTTTAATTCTTTTTTTCTTTTGAGGTGACATTGAATCTTTAACTGGTTTTGTTTTGTTTGCTTTTTGAGCATTCAACTCACTCATCAATCTTTTTTCTTCAGATACAATAGGTTTAGTTGCTTTTTTTACTTTTTCACCTGTTTTTGATGCAGCTACACTTTCTTTATAACCTTTTTTAGCAGCTGATAAAGTACTACCAACTATTTTTTTCCCAGTTGAAATTGCTTTACCAACAGATTTTACACCTTTAATAATAGCTCCTAACTGAGCTTTTGGAAGTTCTTTTTTCTTTGCCATAATTATTTCTTTTTAGCCATTGCTTTAAAAGTCTTAGCCAAAGCTTTTCTCTTTGGTGTACAAGTAGGTTTAGACATTGGAGTGCAGTAACCCTTATGTTTAGGGTTAACTGCTTTCTGTATCCAATTTTTATCTTTTTTCTCAGCCATGATTAGCACTTCTTTTTAGTTGCACCACCCATTTTTTTCTTGCTCATTTTAGCACCAGCTATTCTATCTGCTGCAGTAGCTTTAGGATTTTTATCTACACCAGCTTTAACAGATAACATACCAAAAGTAGAACCACCTTTTTTAAATGTAGGAGTTTCTCTAGTACCACAACTTCCATCAGGCATTCTAACTTTTCCTGGAGGGCAAGAATGTTTAACAGCGGTTAACTTAGAACCACCTTTTTGCATAGAATCCATTCCTTGTTTGTTTGGTCCTGTAGAACCAGCATTAGGAATTCCAAATATTTGTCCTTTTGGTGTAGCAGAACCAACTGTAGTTTTCATTGTAGAACCACCAGTCTTATACTTCATACCACCACATTTCATACACTTTGCCATGACTATATATATTTTAACATTTCCATTTTCTTAAAGACTTGTTAATCCTTGAGTTAGGATCTTTAGCAGTCTTTGCACTTGTAAGCTTTTTCTTCATCCCTTCCATCCTTGCACAAAAGCTTTTCTTTCTTGGTCCTCCTCCTGGTTGGGGAGCTTTGATATCATGACCTGCTGCTTTAAGTGAAGCTCTTCCCTTAGCATTAAGTCCACCAGACGGTGACTTACCTTCTTTTCTTTGCCAGCTTGGACTTTTAAACTTTGTCATCTTCTTTTTCTTTAACAGCGTTACAAAATTTAATTACATCTGCATGACTAAATTCTGATTTGCAAACATTATACATAAAAACTACAATTTGTACATTTTCTTTTAAATAAGGTTTAGAACTATCTATTCTATCTATTGATGGTACCCAAGGATTTTTTGCATGTACAGATGTTCTTACTTCTGTATCTAAATCAAATTTAATACCTGTTACTTCACAATTACCTTTTTTAATTTTTTCATATATCCAATTTGTATCAAAATCAGGTTCAGGCCATCCCATTGATTTTGCTCTCTTACCAGCATTTCCTCTTAGTCTTTGAGCTCTTACTTTATCAGGATTATTCTTTTCCCATTCAATTTTACTACATCTGTTACATCTACCATTTCCACCTTTAGCAAATAAAGCTTTGTCACCTTCTTTGTTACAATCAATACATTTTTGCCATGCCGGTGACTTTGCCATAACTATTTCTTTTTAATCAAACCTCCTTTTTTATATAATGTTCCACCCCAAACAGTATCAATTTTAAGTTTTTCGTTTTTTAAATCAGATGTTTTTTTTGAGCCTTGCATCCATTGCATAGGTTTACTTTTAGGCTTTTCCATACTTTTTGGTAAACCCATAACCATTTCTACAGGTTTTGATTTCACTTTAGGTTTTATAGTATCATTAGTACCTCCCGCTTGCATTTTTGAAACAGACTTAATCTTCTTTTCTTGTTTCAGCATTTGAGCTGTAGGTTTCTTACCAGAACCTTTATTAGCACGGATGTTGTCCCAGAGACCTCTCTGAGACACACTACCGTCTTTTCTTTTTAGCATTTCTTTTGCCATTATTTTTTAAAAATTTTCTGAACAAATCTTGTTCCTGCTAATTTTATATTTTCAAGTAAAGAATGTTTTTCTTCAATAACTTTTTCTTCTACAGCTTTAACAACTTCTTCAACTTTTTCTTCTAAAGCTTCTTTGTGTTCAGCAATTATTTTTGTTGCTTCATGTACAGCATTTTCAACTACTGGTAACACTTCTTCAACTGTTGCTTCAACTTCTTTTACAACTTCTTTTACAACCTTTTTTCTTGGAGCTCTTGGAGTCTTTACTTTCTCAACAACAGCTTTTTCTACATTTTTCTTTGCCATAATATTAAAATAAAATAAGCACCTCCTTACTTAGAAGGAGATGCAGTTTTTGGTGCTTTACTAATTCCACCTACTTTACCTTTAGCTACTTTTTGTGCAGATGCTTTTGGATTAACTCCTGATTTTACACCTTTACTACCAGCTGCTTTTAAAGCAGTTACTTTTGCATTTGGGTTATTAATTTTCCCAGTTGTGAATTTTGCCATTTTTATTTAGTTATTAAGAGTTCCAAAACTTTTCACAAGCAGCATTCAAGTCTTTTAAAATATCCTCATTTAAAGGGTTTTTCAAGTGCTCTACTACATCTGACACATTTCTTCCTAACAATGCGTTAGTCTTAGTGTGGTAGATATAACCATCTGCCTTATTAACAATATACTTAAAAAATACGGAATCTCTAACAATTGATTTGATTTTTAGTGTTTCCATATCCATATTAGCTGTATCCATAAATGTTTTAGCAGCTCTTTCTTTATTCTGTTCTCCACCTAATCCAGCAATGTAGTTATCCATATTTTCATAGATCACATCATTAGGTGTAGACTTTCTATATTGTGTACTATTGATATCCACCACTTTAGCAATGTAGAATAACTTAGTACTGTTTTTGTCAAATAATTTTTGTAATTCAGATAGAGCTTTGTTACGTAATTTTTTGTACTCTGTTCTTACCATTACAGTTTCTTCTTCTTTATCTAAATAAAACTTTGGTGGAACAGCCTTAGCTCTTGCATCCTCTAAACTTTTTGCAACTAGTGAAAATCCACCAGCTTCAATTGCATATAATTTAATTCTATCATAAGGATCTCTTGGGTCTAAGAACAAAGGTTCATTGCCACATGAAATTGAAATCTTATTCCAGAATTCAGCATTGTTTGGCTTTAGTAATGTAACCTTAGCCCAAAATTCTTTGTCTTCTATATCAATAACATTTGCTGCTAGTTCTTGCTCTAACTCTGCAACTGCTGATCTAATCTCTCTTATTCTAGCTTCTTTTTCTGATATAGGAAGTAATTTGATCTCCGGAGCAAACTCATTTAATCCAGTTACATATCTTACTACACCATTGTTGTCTAAACAAGCTAGTTGTTCATTATGTGTTACCCCATCAAATAAACTCATACCGTAGTCTTCTAATCCCATGTTAGAAGCTGAGCTATCAAAATAAGGTCTTACAGCAATAGCTGTTTTTTTAACAGAGCCCTTACCGGTCTCTACCATTGTGAAATTTTCCATTGTTTTGTTGGTTTTTGTTTTTGTAAATTTACTAAAAAAGAAAAGGTAGGAGAAACTAATCCCCTACCTATTCTAGGTATTTTTAGAATGATCCACCAGTGATTGGGTTTCTCATAACAATTTTCAATACTTTAGTTGGATCTTTAACCCAAATAGCAGGCATTGTTTGAGACATCATTACACGGTAACCATTGAACTGACCTGAAGATTGGAACCCTTGAGTTCTACCCATGTAGTCCATAGTACCATTTTGGTACCACCATTTCAATTGGTTATCCCAAGATAATTTCAACAAGTAAATGTTGTCATTAGTATTATCTGTGATATCAAAGATAATGAATGAATAAGAAGATAATGGGAAACCATCAATGATTGGGTTCTCAATATCATTTGTATGAACATTGTCAAATGCTGGGTTCAATACAAACTTCACGTTAGCCAAGAATGGGATAACATATGAAGTGTATGCAAATCCAAAGTTTAAGTCCATACCTTTACCAGTGATAGCACCGATATCAGCAGCCTGGATCAATAAACCTGAAGATACTGCTTCACGTTTGATAGCCTCATTTACCATTCTCATACCACCCATACCAGTTTGTACAACTAGAGAGCGTTTTGGATCTGGACCTTGGAATTCAACTTTACCGTTGAAGAAGTTGTAGATTTCACCACGGAATAAATCCAATGTGAAGTTATTCTTGTTGTAGATTCTTTTGAAAGAGTTATCTAACTGTTTCCAAAGACCCACTGACAATCTTAAATCATCTGGACCATCTTGTTTAATTCTACCTCCTTGTCCCCACATTAAGTAAGTCTCAATATCTTGAGCAATCTTAGATAAGTGAGCAGCTTCCATAGTAGTTAAGAAAGTTCTAGATAAATCACCATTGTCAAAAGCTTTTTTAACTTTGTCTTTACCTAATTTCTTAACCATATCATCTAGGTTAGCAACAGATGGATCATTTAAGTTAGAATCAAATGTTCTCCAGATTTCAGTTACAGGAACTGTACCATCTGCATTCATTCCACCTTTGATCATCAAATCAGCTCTAGAAGATACTGTGTAGTGAACGTGAGCTTCAGCACCTCCTACATAATTGTAGAATTCACGGAAACCAGCTCTAGTTTGGATGTCAGAGAATCTTTCACCATATTCACCACGAGCAGAACCTTTACGGAAAACTTTAGTTCCATTAGATAAGTATTTGTTATCCAAGAACTTGAAGTTATCATTGTTTACTAACTGTACAGTATAGATAAATCCATCACCTACAGGTAAGATATCTTCAGCTGTTACATAAAGTTCCACACCGTTGTATTTGTCATATGTGAACATATCACCATGTCCAAACTCACGTCTGTTTAATTTTACTCTGAAAGTTGATCCCTCAATTCCTTTGAATTCATTGTCTGGTTCAATGTCTTCAACAATGTAAGGTAGGTCAATAGAAACCGGAGTTTGCCATCTATACTCACCTCTTGCATTGTCAACCATGACTACATTTTTACCACCAAATGAAGACATTTGGTACAAAGGCATTTCAACTTTTTGAGCCATAGCCCATAAGTCTACTGGACCTAAATCCATTGGTTGAGCATCTTTCAACATGTTTACTAAGTGGTATGAGTCAACGTGAGATGTAGCATTGTATGCAGTATCACGTAGGAATATACCATTGTTTAAAACTGGAGTTGCCATTTATTTTATTTATTTATTAGTTACTAATTTAAAATGTTCTTCTAAAAATGTTAGTAGAACGCTGTATTGTTTTTTGTGGTTTGTTTGAAGGTCTCTCTTCTCCCGCACCTGTGTTAGTTGAAGAACTAGATAATTTTCTAGACTCTTCAGTTTTCAAGCTTCTTACTGTTTTTTCTACAGCAGCCTTAGAACCTTGTTCTTTTATTTTTGTTCTATACCCATCAGGATCTTGTAATAGCCAAAGTGCTTCAGCAATTAAACCATGGTTAGGTTCAACAAACTGATACTTCTCTAACAAGTGTCCTAACAAGTTTGTATTCTTTCCTGATATAGAAGGATAATTTGGTTGAACTAATCCTGAATATAAAACACTTTGTGTTTTCTTATCCAACTTAACTCCGCCAATTTCTCCTGCTGCAAGTGTATTATATACACTATCAGTATAAGCCTTAGCTTGTTTTTGTTGTTGTTCTTTTTTATGTTCTTGCTCAGCTAATTGTCTTGCAACAATTTCTTCTTGCATTCTATCTAACTTAGGTTTGAACTGATTAGCTTTTTGTTCAAGCTTATTCATGTCCGCCCAGTCTCTGATTTCTGATTCAATTTCTTCTGCTGTTCCAAAGTTAGTAGCCCAAAGATATTGTCTAGCAATTTCTTCTTGGTCATACTCATTAGAAGGATCTAAAGCAGTAATTTCCTCAACTTGAGCAAGAGTTCTAAAAAGACCTTTTAAATCTTGTCCGCCATCAGCAACATATTTAGCTGCAATCTGAAGTTCTTCTGGAAGTGCATTAAAGAATTCTTTAGGAACATTTTGTTTAATCTTTTCTTCTCTTTCTTGGAAGTTAGCTTCAAACAATTCTCTGAAGTCTTTAGTACTGTATTCTTCTAATGGTTTATCATCATCAAAAGGAATAAGTGTACCTTCTTCAATCATCTTCTGAGCTAAATCATAAAGACCATCTTTATCTACTTTAGGTCTTCCTGTTTTAGATCCTCCTGCTTCTTCATTTTGAGTTATTAAATTATCTAACTCAGAAATAGTTTCTTCAACTAAAGCTTTGTCTTCAGCAGCTTGAGCTTTTTCCTCAGCTGTAGCAGACGGTGTGTCAAGGAACGATGTGTCAATGTTTTCTTTACTGAACATTGTTTTTGGTTTATCTTCTTCAGCTTTTCCATCTTCTGGAATCATTACATTAGCTGCACCTGGATTACCAAATAGTTCATCAATGTTAACATCAACTTGCTCTACCGTTGTAGAATCTTGAATTTGATCTTCAAGATTAGTTGCTTCTTTGTTCATGTTGTTGGTTTTAGTTTATAATTTAATATAAGCAATAAACTTGAAAAATTTAAATAGACTTAAAAATTTTTGTGCACTATATAGCTAAGACTACTCTTTTTTATCATATTTATTTTTATTCTCTCTAGCAATTGCCAGCTGTTTATCTGCTATTTCTTTTTGTGCTTGTATTTTTTCTCTTTCAATTTGAGCTTTAGTAGAATCATTATTCATTCTGTTTACTTCCTTTTCTCTTTGAAGATTCATTTGATCTTGGAATTGCTCAGAATTTTTAATCTCTTTCATAGCATCTAAGTAGTCAGATTGTTTGTTCTCATTTAAATCTACCATAGATCCCATACCAGCAGCTCTAATTTCAGCAACAAGAATATCTCTTTGTCTATTTTTCTCATCTCTTAACTCTTGAGCATCAAGTTCCATTTTCTTTTGTTTTTCCTGAGACTCAATTTGTTGTTGTTGCATTTGTTGTTGTTGCTGTTGTTCTTCTTGTTTTTGTTTGTTTTGTTTTTCTTCAGCAGCTTTAAGTGTATTATTAACTTCAGATACTGTATCTGCTTGTACAAGTTTTCCTAAATCATATATTGTAGCACCAGTAGTATTGTTTGTCAGAGCCATTTGTTTTAATTGCTCTAATACTGCTCTATGGTTTGCTGTTGTACTACAGAATATATTAAGATCTCTCATCAATAAGTCTGTACCATTTATTTCAAAGTTTACTTTCTCATCATTAGATGTCATGTAGGAAAGTCTTGCTGACGGTTTTGTTGAATGGTAGTACTGTGCAAGATCTGTTCTCATTGTATGTACACGCGGCATTAAGTAATCACAGTGTTGAATAAAGAAAACTTCTGTCTGAGCATAAGATGCTGATGCAGCTTGCTCAACTCCAGTAGCAGTCATTTGTGATAACTGTTGACCCATTCTTTGTGGATTAATACCAATTACATCATAAGCTTGTTGCTTAAAGTGCTCAGCAAGTTTAATCCTTGACATTAACCTATTAGTCTGTTCTAGATCTAATTTTTGGAAATGTTGAAAGCTTAATGGGTTTTCTGTATTAGTGATAGAAGTATCTAACGGTAACATCTGGAAATTCTTCATTGCCACATATGCCTTAGATAAATTGTTTTTACCCCAGTCTTCACCCATTGAGTGTCTTGGTAATGCATTTTGATCAAGTAAGATTACTGTTCCTAATTCATCTACTAAGATATCTGCTATCTGATTATTTACAATGTTATATCCAATTTGGTATGGTTTCATTAAATCAATCAAAGCTGTTGACTTAGTATTTCTATCTGAGAATACAGCTCCTTCTACAGGAAGTTTACAACCATACAGACTGTTATCACCTTTAAATTGGAATCTTAATGGACCAATATGGTTCTTATCTACACCAATATAAATTGGAGAGAAACCACCAGGATTATTCATACCCCAGAATGAAGGAATATTTGGTCCAATTTTTACACCACCCCAAACTTCATTAATCCAAATCCAGTCAATGTGTTCTCCATATACAAGATTCTCTTTTGTTTTATTCTTGAATAATCTTGTATCATAAATTGGATTGTCTGTAATCTTATAGTCTTCAGTTATTATTTCATTAATAACTTCACCATTATCTTTTATTTTAGTTAAGTGTCCAACTTTTCTTTGAGACTTCCAGTAACCTGTAGTTACTCTTAGTAAGTAAGCTGTTCCTTGATCATAGTAATCTTCACCTTCAGATAGTATTTGATTGATTATATCTCCACCATCATATACAGATCCAGCCATCATAGTAGTATACTGTCTGTATGCTAATGAAGGCATGTTAGTATTCCACTCATGTGACTTAGTTGCATCATAGAAAGTACCATCATTTTGTCCACCAATTGCATAACCTGCAGATCTGATTGGGTATATTGCTTCTAATGCTTCATGTTGCTCATCTGTAAGAAGGTATCCGTACTTATCAATTACATCAGCAACAGTTAACATATCTACTTTACCAACCCAGTTACCTTGTGAAATGTATCTAGCATCTGGAGACTTGTGATAAAAAGTAACAGGAGGATTCCATAATTCTACATCATAATCATCTTCCATCATGCGGAAATGCCAGAACTCTCTATCTGTAATAAGCATGTCACGAAAACCTCTTTCTTCTAATTCATCCATGTGGAATCTTTCAACATCCACTTTATGTTGATGAGAAGCCCATTGTTCTACAAGTGACTTATAATCTTTCTTAAAAAAAGATTCAATCTGAGGTAATGACTTTAAATTATCTGGAGCTAATTGTTGTTGTGCTTCTGGAGATTCAGGATCTAAACCTTGTTCCATTAATGCAGCTTGTATTTGCACACTTGCTTCTGACATTAATGTTTCTTCAACCATCTTTCTTTTCTGTTCCATCATCTCATTATATGAGAATTCATCAACAGCTCTATATGTAAGTTTGGTAGATCTTTTAGCAAATTCAGCTACAAGAACATTAATAACATTTGGGATAATAGGATAAAACTTTAATTCTAATGCAGACCAGTCTTCTTTAGTTAATACATCAACAATGTCTCTCATCTCATTGTTTTCTTCAACAATATAATCTGACTTATCTATAATACCTTTAGCAAGCTTATAGTTCTTCATTAATCTGCGCGCATTTCTGCGGATTTGTTTTAACCCATTCCACTCTAACCAGTCAAGATTCCAAGCCGCCCACTCTTCATCTTTTTCTTTTTTAGGAATAAACTGCAAAGGTTGAGTAATACTACCCATCCTGTTATGTGATGCTTTTGCTCCCTTTTTTAATTGTAGTGCGTTATATACTTGCATATTATCTTAAATTTTTAAAAGGAGATCTGGTTACTTTACCTCCTAAATGGTTACCATTTCCTCCAATATGTCTGAAGGGGCTATTACTTAATTTATATAAATTTTTTGAATTATCCAAGTTTTTGGCTGCTTCATCCTTGATTACACGCTTAGTATATCCTCTATTTGAGTGTTGTATTTTCATAAATGCAACAAGAGCACAGAATGATACAAGTCTATCCACGTTGACACCATCAGCATAAGCAAACATTTCTTTGATTAACATGATATCTGGGATTCTCTCAATACCATATTTTGTTCTTACAACAGTACCATCAGTTTTTAATTCTTGATCTAATTCTTCTTTGGTATACTCAATAGCATAACTTAATAAATGTGACTTAAACAAAGTACCTGTATTCTTCCAACCATACTCTTGAAATACTGAGTTATTAGATCCTAAATCTTTTAAAAACATTATTTGACTTTTTGGTACCAAGTACTTCTGCTTTTTCCTAGAGATCATGTACTGGATAAATAAAGAAATGTTATTCTCAATCACCGTCCATGCATTATACATTTCAATAATGTGCTCTAACATTCTGTGTGTTTTGTTGATATCATCATATCTACCACACCATGCAGCTACTATTTTATCTGGTTCTATGTATGTCTCAGTTTCAAATCCTGTAACCTTAGTGACTTCTACCGGAGCTTTCATCACATAGATAGAACATAAGGATTCTGATGTTGTTGTTTTACCCTCTGCTACGGGGTCAATAGATGCATAGTAAGTACCAAATGATGGATTCTCTATTGGTCTCTCCCATACTACAAGAACTCCTGTTTTATCTTCTGTCTTCTTAGATACAGGAAATTCTGTTATAGGTCTTCTATTAGAATGCTCTAATCTTATCTTACCTTCAGCATCTGCTGTTATATCTAAGTATTCAGGCGCATACTCTTTGTCTTCTATTCTTCTCTGTTGTGCTGTAAGAAGGTGAGTCGGGAACTTAGATACAGTTCTGTGGTCAAATGCTTCTTTTATATTTCTTGGATGCTGAGAAATCCTTAACTGATATGTCTCAGGATCCAATTCTTTTTTCCATGCTTCAAACTGATCATCTAAAGCTTGTAATGCTTCTTCTACTTTAGAGTTACCATTATGATCTATGTATGGTGGCATAGACCATTGCTCAGGTATAAATAAACCTGACACACCTGGAGTACCTTTATCATCTAAAAGATCTGTCTCTACTGTGTATATATCATTAGCTACAGGGTCCATAATCATCTTTCTCAATGGTTCACACTGAGATAAATCTCCCACGGATCCTGCTGCAATAAACATACCTGTAGTAATCAAACCAGATCTCATGGCTGGACGCATATACTCATATGTGCTATCCATCCTAGGAGCAATCCCGGCTTCCTCATGGAAGAAGTATTTAACCGGACCCCCTACACCATTTGTTGGATCTTTCTCAAATGACATACCTTGGATAGTACCTTTGAGACCAACTTCTGTTTTTCTATCACCTCTTCTTACCTCAATTTTCTGTTGCCACATCATAACCTTGTCCGGTGACATTGGTCTATACCATGCTGTGTGCTCATTAAGGAAAGCTGCATATTCTTGAAGAAATTTCCAAGAACCTTTCTCATTGATGTAATCTTTAAGACTGGCACCAATCTTTAGAGTAACCCCTTCTTCAAACCATTGCTGATTAATCAGCTTTGCCATATGGTAATATGAAGATGCTATCTGTCTTTTCTTTAGAATAGCTACATGCTTATAATTTAGTTCTGCTAGTATTTCATACAGAGCCATATGATACTGTGCATCCCTGATATCAGCAAAACCAAACTTCTGAATCTCTTTGTTGAAGATAGGTAAGAAGTTTAACCACATGTAGTAATCTCTGGTCATATACCAGAATTTACCATTTTCTTTTATCAAGAGTCCTCTTCTACATTTTGCTTTTTGGTCATCCCAGTATTTAATAAAATCTTTAGATTTAAATGGGGCTACACAATAAACTTTATCTCTGTTGAACTTACTAGATTCTTGAGTAAACAACATTGTTGTAGTATCATTAAATTCATACTTACCAGGTTCTTTAAAAACATTAGTAAGTAAAAATTGAGCAAACTCTTCTCTTGAGTTAAAATCAGTAACAGTCCATGTACCGTTATCCCAAGTTGGTATATCTTGATATATTTCTCTCATAATTATTGGTCATATCCTAATCCAATTCCTCCGCGCACTTTGCTGGATTGTTCATCTTGTAAGTCTTTGTATACACCTTTAAATGATGCTCTAATCTGATCAAAGTTTTTTGCTGCAGCAATAAGAGAGTTTATGTTACCATCTCTACCAGCAGTAATTTGTGTATTCTCCATATATCTAGCTAATCTATCTAACATAGATGCCATACCTTTATATGCTCTAGATGTTGGAGTTTCATACATTCTTTGACAGAATATTAAAGCTATTCTTATATCTTCATCTTCAGTAGAAAACTCTGCATCAATTTCTTGAAGTATAATAGATTCTTTATCTATCTCTGGTGTATTAAAAAATGGATTCATATCCGGATTTGGACATGTCATGTAAAATAAATACTGATATATCTTTAAATGATCATCTGGATAGTTATCCATTATAACTTTTAAAGCTTTCAATGTATAGCAATGTTCAGTAGGTATTACTGCACCATTTTGAACATCAAATAATCTTACTATCATTTCTTTTTAATTTTAATTTTATTATCCTTAATGTAGTGCATTATTGCATTTACCTCATCTACTAAATATGGGACTGCTATAGGAATAACTTCTTTCACAACCGGTTCTCCTGTGTGGTCTCTCTTGACTACTGGATATCCATATTCATCTTCAGATTCTATTTCAAATGTAACATGATGTATAAACATTCTTCCAGGTTTTAATTTTGGATTATGTTTAAGCATAATGTACATGTAAATACTTAATTGTATTGCATAATGGTTAAAGTTACAGTCATCTAAATTATCTATTGGAAACATCAGTTTATCTGACATCCCTTCCCAATTTACAAAAGATTCTGTTTTAATCTCCTTATTAGTCTTATAATCTATGATATTTATTTTACCATTTACTACTTCAACTAAATCTGATTGACCACAAATACCTGCAGATTTAAGATACACCATGTGCTCAGGATACACACCCTCTTCAAGTTTTTGTGAAGGAGCCATCTTTATACCACTCTCAAGTAAAGGTACAGGAGCTATAACAGGAACTGTTTTACCTTCTCTTTCAATAGAAGCAAGCGCACATAAATCAGCTTCTCTCTGATTATGATAATATGTACCAAGAGTTACAGCTCTGTCAGCTTCAGCTTCCCAAATTTCCTGAATTTTCTTTGGATCAATACCAAACCATTTAGATCTTTTATTCTTGGAAACTTTTTCAGCAATCTTTTTTGCTTCAAATGGTTTCTTAAAATGGGATACTAATGTTGTTACACTGATCCAATCAATGTTATCTTCAGCTGCTAAGCTTTTATAACTATGGTCTATTGCATTAAAATATATACTCATTATTTCCCTAATTGTTCTAAAGCTAATACTGCAACTTCAAAGTTTTCTTTATCTGGTGATGTTAGCATTGCTTTAATATTATTAAATTCTTCCTTTGTTATTTTTCCTACTTCCTGTAGAAAATCTGCATAATCTAGAGAGTTTCTAACGGCAAAGGCATGTGAAATAATATCTACACCTTGTCCACTACCATATGTAAGAAATGTTTTTTCTGGTATACCAGTAATGTTAGATGAATTCATAACCTTCATTTTTTAATATAGTAGCTGCTAGTTCTTTTGATGCTTCATCATTTGACTCAAGCATGTTTAGTATATTAACAGTTTCTTCTCTTGTAAACTTACCTTCTAATACTAGTATTTTAAGAAACATAATAAGATTATTTTTCTTTAAAGATCTTATAAGTGCCACTGTTATATCTTCAGTTCCTGAATCATCTCTAATTGATAGGGGAATAGTATTTATTGATGCATTATCAATAGGCAGCCATCTACCACCGCTACTACTAGTAGTAATAATACTAGATGTTATATCAGATGCAATTGATATTGGTTGGTTAAAAGGATGTGACATATTATTTAAGATTATCTAGTTTATCTTCATCTTCTTCAGTAACTACAGCTTTCCATTTTTCTTCTGGACACGCTGATGATAATGCTCTTGTTTTAAATTTAAAAGCACAACCACAAATACTGCAACAAGGTTGAGAACCTGTAAGTGCACAAGATTTTCCTACTTCATCTTTAAATTCACATGTATTACATATTGCTAATCTTTCTGCAGCAATCTCTTCAACAAACTCATCTCTTATTATTGAATTTGTAACACCTTCCATAATCTGTTTTCTATTCTTCCAGATTTCCTTTAGACTTGGTTTCATATTTAGATTGTTTAAAGTTGGTTTTTCTTTCTTCTTCTTTAGTAATCATTATGTGCAAATTCTTCATTGCTTCAAGCTTTGCTTCCAAAACTTTCTTGTGATGATAAGCAGCAAAGGTAGATGTATCATGTGTTACTAATTTTGTTTCTATGGTTTCTATACCTTTTTTAACAGCATATGGTTTAGCAGCAAACTGTCCTAAACCATCTACGTTAATTCTAGGATGAGCAAGACTTGACAGTTTTTTTCTTAATGTTTTATAAACATGTTCCATCAAATCTTCTACTAAGTTTTGATCAACTTCTAATTCCTCAGAAATTGTCTTATACAGGTTGACCGCTTTCTTGGGATTCATAGCCTAATAATTTATAGTCAAGTAATATTGTTCCTGCTGTTTGAATTTTCAATGTTGGATTAAGCATTACTTGTTTTTTATTATTTGGGTCCTTTACAACTAATCCATTTTTCTCAGCTTTGTTTACACAGTTTCTTACAGTTTGTGGAGACTTAAATATCCACTCTTCTTCTGCAGAAGCATCATAACAAAAATGAGTTAGTTCTATTGGCTGATTAAAACTTAATAGTGTCAAACAGTTTAAATCAGATTCACTCATTACTATACGGTTAATATAGCAATGAGTTAAGATCTGAAATTTAACCACATCCCATTTAGGCATTCTAACCTTTTTCTGAACTTGGTTAACTGTTGCCATTCTTATGATTTTTTAAGTTTTCTTTCTGCTGTAGGAGTTGGTGTTTCTTCATCCTCTTCACGGTCACTTGTGTCTTGCTCTTGTTGTGCCGCCATGATGTTAGCCCATTGCATTTGAATTGTTACTCTCTTAAATCTAGCTTCCTCAATTTCTGTTAGTAACTTCTCATACTTAGATTGTGCTTCCAAATAAGGTACAGACTCTTCATAGAAAGCTTTCATTTCTTCCTTTCTCTGAATTAATTCTTCCTGAGTTAATTCTCTTTCATCTGTTACATTTTCCATTTTTTATATTTTTAAAGTTTAAACAAAAATACTAATAAAGTTTAAATTTTAAATATTTAAAAACTAAAAAATCCAGATGTATAAACACCTGGATTATTGTAACCACCATTACGGTAATGAGCATTACCTATTTTTAACTGTAAAATTTAATAAAGTAAAACAGTAAAAATCTCTGCTAACATCAATCTCAACACTGAATAAATCTAAACTAGATATTCTTAGTTTAATAATTAACTTATCCCACTGTTTGTTCTTTGATGTCCAATTATTTCTTAATTTCATTATGCTTCAAATTCATTTAACAACACATAGGTAACTCTTTTCTGTGGTTTTACTAGTTTTATAACAGCTAAATGTTCTTGTTTATTGTTACAAACTTGACAACCAGCAGACCAGCTACCAATATTTTCCTGCACCCCTTTAAAGTTATTATCATAAGTAGCAGCATGGAAGTTAATACCATAACCAGAACCTTTAATTGGAATTCCAATTTCTTCTGATTTTTTATCTCTATCTCCATCTCTGTATACTAAAAAATTTCCTACTTGCTTTAAAGCTGGCATCTTACCCATATGCAAACCATAAGTCCATACATCATAATACCATTCATCTGATTTAACAACTGCTGCACCAAGTTTATTATATTTTAAAAAGCCTCCTTCTAAAACTGGAGTACCAGGATTTGTAGTTCCTGTTAAAACATTAATAAATGTTTCACCTTTAAATATATAAAATTTATCATCAAATTTGTTTGGTGCATCTTCATTAGATCTTATCCCAAGAATCCAATATCCTTCTGGAATGTTTTTATATGAAGGTAATGACTTAACTTTTGCTAATAACTGCTTGTCATTATAATTCCTTACATTAGTCATACCTTAGTTTTTAGTGTTGAACTTGAGAATCTTCAACTGTGAATTGAGACATTACAGCAATAAGACCTCCACCAAATGCTGCATAACCACCTGCAGTTACTAACGCTGCTGGTAAAGCAATAGGTGCTCCAGCAATAAATGTTCCTACAGCAGTTAAAGCTAACCCTAAACTTTGTACCTTTTTCCAGAACTTAGGTGTAGGTGCTTTAAATCTTTCTTTTAAACTTAATCCTTCCATATGTTTATTTATTAATTACAAATTGTTTTACAGCATCAGAAAGCTCACTTACATGTTTAGCAAGATTCTTTATTTCTAGCTGTGTTTGTTCTTGTATTGCTTGATATTTTAATCTAGCTTCTTGCTCTACAAGTTCTATCTTACCTTTTAATTTACCTAACTCTTCTGATTGATGTTGAGCTCCTTTAAATAAAAGTTCTATGTCTTTTCTTGTATCATTATAGGCACTTTTTAAAAAGTAACCAAATGCAGTTATAATAACCCCTGCAATAAATAATACAACAGTAATTAAAATTGAATCCATGTTTAAATAAGTTTATAAATAGTATACATATAATATACACAAAAAAATTTAGATGTGGTCTAGGAACATACAATTATTATGATACCATCTCCACCTTTTCCACCAGATCCTCCAGTACCACTGTAGGTTCCTCCACCTCCTCCTCCACCAGAGCCATATGAACCATTACCACCAGTACCTCCAGCTCTACCTGTTGTAGTTGCAGAACCTCCTCCAGCACCACCTGTAAAAAAATCAGGTATTGTTGGTATACTTAATGTATTATAACCATTATTACCATTTATAGAAACATCTGCTGCATTGGTTACACCTGGTAAAAGTGTGTTTAAAAATCCAGTTCCAAGTATTGAACCACCATTATAACCAACGGCACCTGCTGAAACTGCACCACCACCAGCACCTCCTGTTATAGGTAAACTAGGTGTAACATTATTAGGAGTAGCACCAAGACCTGTTCCAGATGTACCATTTTGACCAGTTGTGCTATCAACTATTCCTAAACTACCATTTATTGCTGTACTCCATGTCCAAGCTACTCCACCGGCTCCACCTGCTCCAACACCTGTAGTTGAAAAAGATCCTGTTCCAGCAGAAGCACCTGAGTTACCACTTTGTAATAAAATATTAATAGCTGTTGTATCAGGTCTATATGATACATAACTTAATGTTCCTGCTGAGCCAGCTGTATTTGCTACACCACCTGCACCACCTAATCCAATTTGTAAATAAAGTGTATCAGGTAACATGCTTGCAATATAAGTTCCAGTTGTAATAGATGAACCACCTCCACCTCCACCACCTGGTGAAGAGTTAAGATTAACAGTTCTTCCACCACCGCCTCCTCCGCCTCCACCAACAACAAAGAAATAAACCATTTTTGCATTTGCAGGTTTAATCCATGTTTGCCATTGTGCAGTACTTGCAGTAAATACTTGAGTATTTAAATAAGGAGTGCTTAGATTAAACATATCTATCATACTACCAAGCTGTTATAATAATTAAACCATCACCACCTCTACCACCTTGTCCAGCAAGTCCAGTAAATCCAGCACCTCCACCTGCGCCTCCACAACCATAAGATCCTGAACCACCATTTCCACCTTGACCTGAGACAGATCCACCACCTCCAGATCCAGCAGTAAAAAATGTTGGTGTATTTTTATTAGGAGAACTTAAATTAGGTAAAACACCATCAGAACCATTACCTCCTGCAGTAGCTCCTGAGCCTAAAGCTCCACCATGTATTGTATCTAAAAATCCTGAACCAATAACATCTCCACCGTCATAGGCAGCAGATGAAGCATTTGTATTACCACCAGATGGACCACCACACACAATTGTAGTTGGCGTTATAGATATTGCTAATGAAGAAATTGCTCCTGCACCACCATTAGTACCTGCAACTGCTGTAGCTAATCCTAAATAATTAAGGATATTTCCTGCCCATGCAGTACTACCTACACCAGCATTTCCACCACCACCACCAGATGTACCACCTGTTGCAGCAGCGGTTCCGGATACTAATAATAAATTAATTGCTGTATTATTAGGTTGAACACTTACATATGATAAAGCACCGGCTCCACCACTTGTTGGTGATGCACCACCAGCTCCTGCAGAACCACCAGGTGCTACATATAAAAATAAATTATCAGGTAGTTGTACAGCAGAAAAGGTACCTATTGAAAAGCCACCTGATCCACCACCTCCACCACCTCTTCTAGCAGTGGTTGCAGTACCGACCATACCGCCTCCACCACCACCTCCGGAGCCTAAACAAAATATACTTACAAATTTTGCATTAGCTGGTTTAGTCCAGACCTGATAATCAGCCACTCCTTTTGTATAGAATACTTGACTATTTATTGAATTGTCTGTTAAATTAAACATAGTTTATTATTATTAATATTTACCTGCTACTGCTGTTACAGCATATCCTGTAACTCCAACTATACTTGTTGTAACATATATTTTGTATCCTGGAGGTAAAGCTTCATTTATTGGTAATTCATATACAGCTGAAGCAGATGCCTCATTTAATGTGTTTGATGCAATACCAATTTCATCAAATAATGTATTGTTTGCTGCTGTTCCTGTTGTAGAACCATTATTAATAAATACACGTATAACTGAAGCATTGTTATTACCCAAGTGTCTAATTCTTAATTTTTTTACATATCCACCATTAGTAGCATCTGCTGTAAAAACTAAGTAGCTTGTACCTGCTGTTAAATCTTTTGTTGTATTAGCTGCAATTACTGGACCAGCCCATTGCCAATCAGCAACCTTACTATAAATCGGAGTTGAATTTCCTGCCATAATTTTTAGTTTTTAAGTTTTACAAATTTATAATAAAATATTTTGTGTTGACATAGCATATGCCACACCATAATCAAATGTACCTGTTCCACCTGTATATTGTGGTATATTTAAAGTAGTACCTGTTAAAGTTGCTGGTCCTGATGAACCTGTTGTAGTAACAGTTAATATATCACTTATTGTTTCAGCTGCTGTTCTATATTTTACAACACCACCATCACTTACTAAGATTTTACCTGTATTAGTAGTAGCATTTGCTATAGTAGAGACTTTTAAATCACCATCAACTTCTAATTTAGTTGATGGAGTTGATGTCCCAATACCAACATTACCGTATCTATCAATAACAAATGGTGTTACATCAGGATTATTATCATCATCAATTCTAAATGCATCATAGTTATCTGTATGTGCGACATGTAATCTTGCAGTAGGAGAGTTTGTTCCTATACCTAAATTACCGTTCACATCAACACGCATTCTTTCACTACTTCTTATACCAAATACAATACTGTGATTTAATTCATTATCGGCAGAATAACCTGCAATGTCTATATAAGTTTTATTATATAATGTACTTCCTCCACCTGCAGATAATCTTAAAAAACCATCATCACCTGTTGGTCCTAAAACAGTACTGTAACTATGTATTTCACCATTTGCTAATACTGATGTACCAACAGCTGGTCTTGAAGAAGTATTTGAAAGACCTGATGCAATACTCATGCTACCATTAAGATCTAGTTTTGTACTTGGAGCGACTGTTCCAATACCTACATTACCAGCATCAGTAATATTTAATATCTTATTAGCAAAAGCACCTCCTGTATCATTTCCTATATGTAATGTACTTGTATTAGTAGAAGTTACTCCCATCTTCCAAGCAGTTACACCTGGATGATCAATATATACACTACCATTAGTACTATTCAATGTGCTTAGTAGTGATATAGTTCCGTCAACTGTTAACTTAGTAAATTGAGAAGTTGTTCCAATACCTACATTACCATTACCTTGTAATACTAAAATATTATCAGTAAGTATTGATCTGAAACCTAACTTATCAGTTTCGATTGCCGGATCAAAGTCAGTTTCTATAGTAAATCTATTGGAGTTATCAGCTGCTTGAAAATACATTCTTGCATCATCTGCATCAGAAGTACCTCTGATAGCAATTTCACCTGCAACATCTAACTTATAACCTGGATTGGTAACTCCAATACCAACATTACCAGTAGCATTAATAGTCATTCTAGTAGGAACATCTTGTCTAGCTGGTTCAGTTCCAGTACCAAATTGTATACCACCACTGTTACCTGTACCATTGAATTGAATGAATCCCATCCAAAGTGAATCAATTTTTTCTTGTATTCTAAATGATGATGTTTCCCAATTAGACCCAGTTGATGTTCTTAATGAACCAAGTTCTAGTATTTCCGAATTAGCATTTGCAATATTAATTATTTGAGATGCAAGATAATCACCAGTAGTACCACCTAATGCACCATTAAAAATTTCAAGTTTTGCAGTTGGTGTGTTTCCTATACCAACATTTCCGGTATTAGTTATAATAAATGGAGTTGCATCCACATTGCTATCATCTTCTACTAAAAATGAAGCAACGGCATCTGTATTATTATTAATATGAAGTTTTGCGGTAGGGTTAAGATTATTACCAATACCAATATTACCATTACCATCTAAATAGAATCTTTGTACACCTGCTGTATACATCTTAACAAGGTTGTATTGAAATTTAGCAGCTAATGATTGTGTATTATAACCATATTCTGAATATAAATTAATACCAGCTGTATTTGCAGTGTATTTCTCTCTCTGAATCATGTTGATACCAGAACCATTATCTCCTAAATAAATACCAGTTACACCAGTAGTATCTGTCTGTGTTATTAATGTATTATTAACTCTTAAAGATGTAGTTCCTGCAGTATCAACCATTGCCTCACCTACAACATGCAATTTAGTACCCGGAGAAGCTGTTCCGATACCTACATTATTATTTGCATTAATCTGCATTACGGTAGTAGCGTAATTCCTAAAACTAAATAATGGTCTTGTTGTAACAGCTGAAGTTGTGTTTTTTCTTGCGTCAAATATTGCTATAGGTATATTTCCGTTGTCATCAAGCGTGTTTGCTGTTAATATAAATGCAGATTGTGGATGACTTCCTGTGCTAAAAATACTTGGAGTAAGTCTACCATCAGTACCTGTATTATTTAAAATTTTTAAACTGGAATTTAGATCATCACTAACTGTAAAATTAGCTAAAGTTTCTCCAGTGGATGGTGATGCAATCACATTAACATGTAAAGGAGCAGTAGGAGTTCCTATTCCTATACCCACTTTTCCATCTGTATCAATCACAAATGGAGATGCATCTAGATTGCTTTCATCTTCTACTTTAAATGAATCTGCAGTTGATGTATTATTAATATGAAATAATGCAGTAGGTGCTGTTATACCAAGACCAATTCTACTTCCTGTATCATATAATAAACTATTAACACCAATAGTATTTGTTCCTGTAAATTTTGTAAGATAGTTAGTAGTACCTGATCCACCTATAGCTCCAGAAATATCTGACACTCCTAACGATACTACACCAGTATAACCATTTACAGAAACTACTGAATCAGAGTTATCTGATTTTTCCCAAATAGATGTTTGACTATAAATTAACCAGTCACCTAAACCAACTGTAATTGTATTACCAGGACCAAAAGTTCTTGTTCCTGCAGTAGTACATATATACACATCACCAGGATCAGCTCCTACCATTCCATCAGAAAGAGCTGGAGTATTAGTTAAAATATCATAAGTACCATGATAGTTCATTATAGAACTAGGTAATTGTGCAGCTGGAATTTTACCTCCAGCATCTAATGTAGCAACACCATTTGATACACCTAATAATGAAGATGCTACTTTACTATTAAATGATGTCCAATCTGTAGATGTTAAATAACCATCATTAGAAGATGTTGCTGCACCAAGTTTAGTTTTAATAGTTGTGTTTGTTTCATCTCCTGTGTTTGTACCAGAAAGATTTGTAGCAGATATTGCACCTGTAAATACTTGGCCTGCAACATTTGCAGGAGTATAACCTAACCAACCAGATACTGTTTTAAATTCATGTAAATCTGTAGATGAGTTATATCCTAATAATGAATCATTAACTCTTCCTACAACAGTAACATCATGTAATTCATCAACTTCAAAACCATTTTGTATACTTACAAATATCTCACCATTGTTTGAGTTAACTCTTGTTACAACACCGATGTAAACTAAATGTGCTGGAGCTACTGGTTTGTTTGGTAATCCATATAATAATTCTCCATCAACACCTAACCAAACAGCATTACCAATAGTAGCCATTGATGTATCTAATCCACCAAGTTTACCGTTAGTAACCACTCTTGTTTGAAAGTTTGTTGTACCACCTTCAACTAATAAACCTAGTGTTTTACTTGATGTAGCTTCTGTAGCATTACTTGCTTTTCTAACAATAATGTTTGTTCCATCGGCTGTATATACATATACAGCTTTTCCTGTAGCAATTGGTTCACCTAGTTTAACATTTTGTATTATTACATCACTTGATAATACTGTAGGAAAAGTTGCTAATGACCCATCTCCCCTAACGTATTCAGTAGTAGTTCCTGCTCCAGTTACTGCTATACTTCCAGAACCAGTCACCGGTGAATTAGCTACTGAAAAGGCTGATGGCATAGATAATCCTACACTTGTTACAGTACCAGGATTAGCTTGAGTAAATATAGAAAGAACATTACCTGATGGATCTTTATACAACACAAGTCCTCCAACACCTAAGCTAAGGTCTTTAAAATAAGTATCATTTGGAAGTGCTGCATAATCCGCACTTGATGTAACTTCTTTGGTATAACCGACACCATTACTACCAGCTACATATACATCTCTTATTGCCATTATTCTTTATTTAAGTAGTTTATAATTTGTTGTTTAAACTCCGTTAAAAATAAGTAAAAATCAGGGTATGTTACTTCTACATCTTCAAGATAAAGTATTTTTATACTGTCATCATTTCTGATAACAATACGGGGTTTATCCATATGTTGATCTTCTGTGTATTGTACAACAAAAGTATCAAATGGAAAATAATCAGGCAACATTGTTTCTATTGCAACTTTATATTCATCAATAAGTGTTTGATCATCAATGTTTTGTTGTATTATTTCAACCAATGTTGATAAAGCATAAGTATTATCATCTAATGCTTTAAAATTAATATTTTTAATATCTGTAACCATAACTATATAATATTTGTATCTATGTTAACTAAACCATTTCCACTATATGTAAATGGATATGAACCATATTTTACTAAGTATTGATTTAAATTAGTTCCATTTCCATAAGTAAATGAAGGACCTTTGGTAAAAGATCTTACTCTAAAGTAAGAATCAACATTTGGATTATCTTGATATGCAAATACACTTGTATTTACAGATGGATTCGCATT
>JACCDX011169643.1_pt1 | contig 45104 bp, 50 predicted proteins | sample 7449681 | NCBI WGS metagenome assembly JACCDX01 (sample SAMN15323450, study PRJNA562643) | freshwater metagenome | isolation source: river surface water | place: USA:Blue River Watershed | collected 2017-08-18
ACCCGGATTTCCACCGAAGATGCACCGGTCGGCGAAGCCGATTTCTGGAGCGCACCCAGCCACTATTCAGGCCATTCGCCAATCAAATTTGATGCCGGACAGGTTTCAGCCAACTCATTCAAGGCGTCGGTAGCCGAGGCCGTTACACGCATTCATCGCAGCGATGTCAAGAAGGTGGTTCTGGCACGCGATCTAGTGGCAGAGTTGCCAGAGAGTTTTGAAATTCGATCAGCCTTGGTAAAGCTAGCCCGAACCTACCCAACCTGCTGGGTTTACAGCGTCGAGGGGACTTTCGGAGCATCACCTGAGCTTTTAGTTCGCGTTTCTCACGGGCAAGTGTCAGCTAGAGTTCTGGCTGGCACAGCCGGCCGAGGAACTGACCCTGGCGTAGATCAAGCAATCGCTACCGCACTGGCAAGCTCAGAGAAAAATAAAAATGAGCATGCGTTCGCCGTGAATTCCCTAGTTTCTGCACTCGCACCTTTTTGCACCACAGTTGACGCCGATGAAAAACCTTTCAGCCTGGCACTACCAAACCTTTGGCACCTAGCCAGCGATGTGCACGGCGTATTGCGCCAAGAGGCATCGGTGTTGGATCTGGCAGCAGCATTGCACCCAACAGCAGCAGTTGCCGGCACACCGACCATGAAGGCTCGCGAGCTAATCGACGAACTCGAAGGCATAGATCGAGGCCGCTACGCCGGGCCGGTGGGTTGGATTGGCGCCGACGGCGATGGCGAATGGGCGATTGCCCTGCGCGGCGCTCAAATCTCGGGCAGGGAAGTGCGTGCTTTTGCTGGTTGTGGGATTGTTGGGGCATCAGACCCAGAAGCGGAATTGGCCGAAACCGAACTAAAGTTCAAACCTATTCGCGAGGCCCTGGCCTAGCCCAGGCCCAAAACTAATTCAGACGAACGTCGATTAGCACAAGGCCGGTTTTTGCCAGAGCGGCATCGAGCTGACCTGCGTTCTCAACCCGCTCATAGGCCCAACCGTATGCCTGAGCTAAGTGCCAGAGATCTACGTTTTGAGGGGTTGCAAAAAGGCGTTCAAAACTCGCTGCATCCAGGGTCTGTGCCATCTCAAGCCCGCTAAAGATACTGCCGCCATGGTCGTTGCCAACAATCACCTGCAGGTTGAGCTGGCCGTCGCGCTTATCGATGTTCAGTGAGCCTGCGTCGTGCAACAGGGTCAGATCACCCAAGAGCACACGGGTAGTACCCTCACGCTCGACCAAGGCTATGCCGACTCCGGTAGCAACTGTTCCGTCAATGCCGGCTAGACCACGGTTTGAGAACACCCGAATGGCCTTGGCTGGTGCATGCAAATCAGCCTCGCGAATCAGACGCGATGCACCCAACAGCAGTTGGTCGGCTCCGTTAGTCACGTTCCAAACGGCATGAATTAGAGTTCGGCGATCAACGGTTTCAGCCGCTGGTGTGCCAGCAGAATCAGAGCTGGTTGCACTTGCCGTCAACTGGTGGTCGGCAAGGCGCCAGGCCTCGAGCCACTCAAAATCAACTTCATCGTCAACTGTGATTTCATCAACGGTGTGGCTGGCACGGCGGCTGACATCAAAGTGGCCCATGGTTTGGCTGCGCACCACAACCACCTCAACATTGGTGTTGTAGAGAAGACGGATGGCCGCACGACCCAAAGTTGGTTTGCCAAAAACAATGGCGCGCCCAATCTGGCCGGTCAGCTCGAGGTTGTTCTCGAGCAAAGTTCGATAGCCAAGAATTGCATTTGCGCCCATGCGCGCGCCCGATGACGGCTCGGCAAAAAGCGGCCAACCAAACGCCTCGGCAAGTTCCACGGCATCGCCTCCGGCTCCTGCTCCGGCAATCACAACAGTTGGGCGTTCAGCGCTGAGTACCGCAAACTCAGGGTGCGGCTCAAAGATGTTTGGCAGATCAACCCGAGGGTTCAGGTGCGCGGCGTTTGGTTCAATAGCTGAAAGCGGCTCACGGAAAGCAAGGTTCAGCTGAACTGGTCCAGGCTGATCTCCGTCGTACCCCATTGCAACCGCAATCGCGTTGCTGGCCAATTGGGCTGCTTCAAGAATCTCGCCGTCGTTGCCATTCGGTGCCGGCACATCAACGCACTCGCGCACCGCATCGGCAAAAATACCAATCTGGTTGGTGGTCTGGTTAGCGCCCACTCCCCTTAGCTCGTGAGGGCGGTCTGCGGTTAGCAAAATCAGCGGCACACCAGAGTGGCTGGCTTCGAGCACGGCTGGGTGCAAGTTGGCAACCGCTGTCCCTGAGGTGGTGATCAACACCGATGGCTCCCCGCTCATTAGAGCCGCACCAAGAGCTGTGAAACCCATAGAGCGCTCATCGAGACGCACGTGAAGATTGATTTTGTTGACTTCGGCCAGTTGCCCAACAGCAATCGCTAGGGCCTGAGACCGGGCGCCCGGCGCCAGAAAAAAGTTTTTTACGCCCGCTTTGGCGAGTGCAGCAACAAGGTGCGCAGCAAAAATCTGCGCTGGTGAACTACTGCTCACGCTTGTCGCTCGGGTCAGAGTCTTTGTCGTCTTTGCTGTCGCTTGAGGCATCCTGCTCCGACTGAGGCGCCGCTGGGGAATCTTGGTCTCTCAGCTTTTTGGCCAGGTCGCGCAAGAACTGCGGGTCGTCATCAGGAGCTGAAGTTTTGTATTTTGGCGCACGTCTTTTTTCGAGCAGGTGGCTAATTGCATAGGTGGCACCAAAAATAATCAAAATGCCCGCTGCAATAGCTACGAATACCAACCACTTCATGATTTAACTCTAACCGCCTAGAAACTTAGACTTATTCCATGAAGAACCCATGGATCCTTTACATCACCATCCGCGTTGGCCTTTTTGCCGTAATTTTGGCGGTCATGCTGATGCTTGGTTTTGACCCATTCTTTGCCGCTCTTATCGCTGCGGTTGTTTCTTTGGCAATCTCACTCATCTTTTTCAACAAGCACCGCAATGCTGTCTCTGAGGCTATTTACCGTTCGGTAGAAAACCGCAAGAAAAATGTTGGAGACTCTGATTCTGACGCCGAGGACTCTGCCTCAAAGAATTAACTTGTTGCTGCTACCTAAGCCGCAACCGCCGATAGGCCCGAGGCAAAGAAAATAGCAAAAACCAGCGCCGCAAAACTAGTTAGCTTAAGAACCAAGATTTGTTCGCGAGGGGTTTTTGCTGCCAGCGTGATGATGGTGGCAGGTGCCAGCAAGAAAATAGTTGCCCAGGCAAAGAAAGTGGCCGGGTAAATAAATGGGAACGGTGCCAAAATCAGCATTGGCAGCCAGATCATCACCAGGTACAAAACCTTGGCCCACTTGGCACCGACCTTGACAGCTAGGGTTCGCTTGCCGACTTCGACATCGGTGTGAATGTCGCGAATGTTGTTGATCATTAGAACAGCCGATGCAAACAGACCAACCGCAACACCACCCAGAAGGGCATTCAAATCAAAACTGCCGATTTGAATGTACGCGGTTCCGTAGGTGGCAACTAGGCCAAAGAAAATAAATACGGCAAGTTCACCAAGACCGGCGTAGCCGTATGGGCTCTTGCCGCCGGTGTAGAACCAGGCTGCCAAAATTGATACTGCGCCAACCGGCAAGAACCACCAGTGCTGAGTAATTAGGACAATTGCCAAACCGGCTAGACCAGCGATTGCAAAAAATATGAACGCCGCATTCTTTACCGCAGCAGGTCGCACCGAATTGGAACCAGTCAGGCGTAGCGGGCCCACGCGCTTGGCATCAGTGCCTCGAATGCCGTCAGAGTAGTCGTTGGCGTAGTTCACACCAATCTGCAGGCTCAGGGCCACGACCAGCGCAAGAAGCGAAAGCCCTAGGTCAAACTTTTTTGCTGCTCCAGCGGCACCCATGCCAATCAGAACAGGAGCAATTGCCAATGGCAACGTACGCAGTCGTGCACCTGCCAACCAAAGTTTGACTGAGCCACCGGTGTTCTTTTTGACCGACTTCTTTGCTTGTGCTTTGCGCTGGGCCATTAGATTTCCTCAAAAAGTTGTTTGATTGCCAAAAGGTCAGGTTTGCCATTCGGAAGCATAGAAAGTTTATCGACTCGCAAAACCCGCACTGGACGGCCTGCTGGCCCAAGCTCGTCAGCCAGAGCTGAAGCAATCTCTTCAGCAACCTCGGGGCTGCCAACATAAACCACACCTACGCGCTGACCCCACTCAGGGTCGTTGATTGCTGTTGCCGCGAGGGCTTCAACGCCGACTACCTGTCGGGCAAGTTGTTCGACTCGGTCGAGAGCAATCTTGATTCCGCCTGAGGTAATTACCCGGTCAATGCGGCCTATGATTTCAACGCGACCATCGGCGTAGACCACACCTTCGTCGTTGGTCCAGAAGTAGCCGTTTTCATCAACTGGGACTTCCGCCAGCACCGAGCCTCGAATTCCAATTCGGCCAGCATTGGAGGTCAGTTCAACACCCGCCAGAGGCTGCCCGTTGTAAACGCAACCACCACAGGTTTCAGTCATGCCGTACGTGATCACGATGTTTACATCGAGGTTTCTAAGTTTCTCCACCACCTCGCCCTGAGGCATTTGCCCACCAACCAAAATGGCGTCAAATTTTCTGAGTTGCGCCAACAGATAGGTGTCTGAGTCAACTGCTTTTGCCAGGCGGGCAAGCTGAGTTGGCACCAGAGATGTGTAGCGGCGGTCACCGGTCATGTACCCGGCAGAACGGCTGAAGGCTTCTGGTGTGAACGGCACCGAGGTGTTCATGAGCACCGGCTGGGTGCCGGCGAGCACTGACCGGGTAAGAACATTGATTCCAGCGATGAAGTTGATGGGCATAGCCAGAAGCCACTGAGCAGTGCCCTCGAATGAACCCAATGCCAGGGCTGAGGCATTCGCGCTATTGATTAGCGCCTCTCGAGATATCTCAATTCGCTTTGGTTGCCCAGTTGACCCAGAGCTCTCGACAATTAGCGCGATTTCGTTTGGGACTTCATCAGGCAAACCATGGGTCTCAGGCATCTTGCCGTTTACTTCGGGCGCGGTTACAAACAGCGCGTACTTGCCATCAAGAACGTCTGTCATTGCAACCAAAGCGCCAAACGCGTCATTGGCAGCAATGAGTTTGAGTGGGTGGTTTAGAAGTGCCAAGGGTAAGGCGACCAGTCTGGTTCACGCTTCTGCAAGAACGAGTCACGACCTTCGACGGCCTCGTCTGTGCCGTAGGCCAATCGTGTTGCTTCGCCAGCAAAAAGTTGCTGCCCGGCAATTCCATCGTCGACGGCGTTGAACGCGAACTTCAGCATGCGAATAGATTGAGGTGATTTCCGCAGGATTTCTGTTGCCCACTCAACACCCACTTTTTCAAGGTCTGCGTGGGGAACCACTGCGTTAACTACCCCCATTTCATAAGCGCGTTGGGCGTTGTACTCTGCGCCCAAGAAGAAGATTTCGCGGGCAAATTTTTGACCGGTTTGGCGTGCCAGATAGGCGCTGCCGTAGCCGGCATCAAATGAGCCAACGTCGGCGTCTGTCTGTTTGAATCTTGCATGCTCGGCACTGGCAAGGGAAAGGTCAGCTACAACGTTTAGTGAGTGGCCTCCGCCAGCTGCCCAGCCTGGAACCAATGCGATAACCACTTTTGGCATAAATCTAATAAGGCGCTGAACCTCAAGAATGTGAAGGCGGCCGTTGCGACCAGCATCGATTGATTCGGCAGTCTCTCCCTCGGCATATTTGTAACCGTCGCGGCCTCGCACGCGCTGATCACCACCCGAGCTAAATGCCCAGCCGCCGTCTTTTGCTGAGGGGCCGTTGCCAGTCAACAACACCACACCCACGCGTGAGTCCATGCGGGCGTGATCTAAGGTTTGGTGCAACTCGTCTACGGTTTTTGGTCTAAATGCGTTTCGAACCTCTGGGCGGTTAAAGGCGATTCGCACGATGCCGAGGGTTGAGTGCTTGTGATAGGTGACGTCTTCGAGTTGTTCAAAACCCGGAACGTCGTGCCATATGCTGGCGTCAAAGATTTCTGAAACCTGAGTTTTCATAGTTCAACCCTAACTTGCTGCCCACCTATGTACAGGCGGACTGCTGTCCACTTATCTGCAGGCGTCCAATGCAGGTTGTCCACAAGCCGACTGTTCCCCGCTTATCCACCGCCCGGTTGTTCACTCTGGTTGCGAATTACCTCATTAGGTATTTTTTGAAAAATGACAACTTGGCAAGTTAGTGATTCAACTCGGCGTCGAGCCGAAGAGCAGCTGGCCCTTCTCATGGCCGAACAATCGGACAACTCTTCAGACTCAAACACCTCTGATGTGTACTCGCGCCGAGACAATCCGCTGGGCATGCCGCCGCACCAGATGCAGTTTTATCCGCCGGGCTGGACGGTGCGCGGGCTGCCAGGCCATTATTTTCGAACTTTTTCGGCGGCCCTAATATTTGATGCCCGTACCCAGCTAGGGCTGAATAAAAAAGAATTTGCCGCCTTGGTTTCGGTTCCAGAATCAGTTATGAACCGTTTGGAAAACGGACGTCGAGACCCTAATTCAGGCACCCTGCTGTCAATTTTGTATGCAGCTGGGTTCTTTGTTGAAGCTAAGGTGGTTCGAAATTACCTCAAGAGGTAATTCAGTTTCCAGACCCCAAAAAGTTGTCGAGGTTAGTGAACCAATAGGGCATAGGCGCGATCAAGGCGCTCAATCCACCAGTCAATGCGGTGATCCTCGGCCTCAAACAAATCAAGTTTGGCCTCATCAACCTCTACGCGGCGAACGTCAATAAACCCATCTTTAGGGAGCAGTGTTTCTTTAGAAACATCGCCAGCTAGAAGAGCCCCAGTTGCCAGACCGCAGTCATATTCAAGGTGCGGCAAAGCTGCTGCCAGGTGCGCACCCATCGACAAACCAACCGAGGTATCCAGAGCACTAGACACCACCACCGGCAAGCCCGCCTGCTCGGCAATATGAAGCGCTGTCGCAACTCCGCCGAGCGGCGCCGCCTTCAAGACCAAAATATCTGCGGCACCTGCCTTAGCAACAGCCAGTGGGTCCTCGGCTTTTCTAACAGACTCATCGGCCGCCACACGCACACCGCCAGCATCGGAAGCACCTATGCCCTGTGAGGCAAGCACCGACTTCAACTCAGCCAATTCAGGCACGGTGGCAACCGGCTGCTCAAAATAATCCAAGTTGAATTCGTGATCCACCATGAATTTTGAAACTGTTAGCGCAGTAGGAACATCAAAACCGCCGTTGGCATCGAGACGAATTTTGACCTTTGGGTAGGCCTCTTGTGTGGCCAAAATTCGAGCAAAATCATCTTCGAGCCGACCACCGGCAACTTTGATTTTGACCGTCTGAAAATCGCCAAATCTCGACAAAACCTTGGTTACCTGGCCGGCGGAGACCGCAGGCAAGGTGGCGTTCACAGGAATGCGATCCCGCAAGATTGGTGTGGCATCACCGTATGCAAACTCAAGTGCGGCGGCCAACCAAACCGCAGCCTCTTGATCTGAGTACTCCACAAATGGTGACCACTCAGCCCAGCCGTTTGGCCCTTCAAAAAGCAGGGCCTCGCGCTCAGTTACCCCGCGAAAACTGGTACGCAGCGGTAGCGCCACTACCCTAGCGCTCGACAACAGCTCGATGAGCGGCGGCAAATTAGGCGTGATGGCGGTCATGGGTGTTTATAGACCGCTGTAAACGTGCAAACCCTTGAAGTACATGTTCACAATCGTGAAGTTAAACAGAATTGCCAAGAAGCCGATAATCGACAGCCATGCTGAACGCTTTCCAGTCCAACCGCGGGTTGCATTTGCGTGCAGGTACCCGGCATAGATGGTCCAAATAATGAATGTCCACACCTCTTTGGTATCCCAGCCCCAGTAGCGGTGCCAGGCACGCTCTGCCCAAATTGCTCCAGCAATCAGGGTGAAGCTCCACAATATGAAACCGATGATGTTGAAGCGGTAGGCCAAACGCTCGAGCTTCTCTGCGTCTGCAAACAGATCCAAAATGCGCTTGAAAGAAGCCGTTGCCTTGCCTTTTGCGTTTTGCACCCACTTGGCGGTTTTGAAAACATAGGCAATCGACAGTGCCGCAGCAATGTTGAAGAAAGCTGTGGCCAGCACGGCAACCAATACGTGAATTACCAACCAGTAGCTCTGCAACGCAGGCATCAGCGACTTAACGTTCACCCAGAAAACAGTGTCGGCGGTGCCAAGAATCAGTAGGTTAAAGCCGGCAACAAAAGTGGCAATCAGACGAATGTCTTTAATAATCAATGCGAACAAGAAGATCACAACGACAACTAAAGAGCCCGTGATCGCAAATTCATACATGTTGGCCCATGGCACACGCGAGGCTGAGACACCGCGAAGCACAACACCAGCGGCGTGAATAACTGCCGCACCAATCAACAATGCAATACCAACGCGCTCAAGTTTCGAAGCATTTTGGCGCGCAGATTTATCCATGCTCGACAAACGCGATAGGTGAAAAGCAAAACTAAGGAAAGCACCCGTGTAGAAAATCATGGATGCCTGAATGAGCAGACGAGCCAAGCCGGCCAATTCTGGGTTCAGGTCAATTCCAACTTCGGTAAGAAGTGTGCTAGCCAAAGTAATTGGAGTCATACTTATTTGCCCTTTGTGTTGTTTGAAACAAAATCTTCTGAAGTTAGAGCAGCCGCAACATCGGCAACCACTTTTTCAAGCATTGGGTCGTCTCCGCGTGCCAAAGCCGCAACCTCAAAACCGCTGGCAGTTTGGCGAACCCAAACTCGCCGGCGCGGAACTAGCAATGAGGTTGTCACACCCGCAAGAGATAGCAACGCAAAAATCAGCACCCAAATTCCGCCAGGGTTGTAACTCACGTCAAGTGAGGCAAAACGCTTGAGCCCGTCAAACGTGACAGTTCCCAGATCGCCAGGCAAATCCACAGTCTCACCAAGAGCCAAGCGCAAGCCCTTAACGCCGCTCTTTCCACCGGCAACCTGAGTCATTTCTGAGGTGTCCAGTGCGTATACATTCTTAGGCGCCCCAGACTCCAAACCAAGGTCGCCAACGTAAACATTCATAGTTAGCAGCGGGTCAATCGGTGCCGGGTACAAAGAGGTCAACGCACCCGATTCCAGCTCATCGACCGTTGGATAGAAGAACGCGATGATGCCGAACTGCTCAGCAGCATCTGGCACTTTGATCACACCAAGTGATGTGTAGGTGCTTGACTGCGGCAAGAAAGGTGTGGGACCTGAATAGGTAATGTTTCCATCTTGATCACGAATGGTGATTGATGGCGCGTAGCCGTTACCGGTCAGATAAACGCCTGAACCCGGCAACTCAAGCGGTTCGTTTACGCGAATGACGCCGGTCTTTTCTTGGGCATCAACCCCGTGAGACGCAGGCACTTTTGCCGCAACATAAGCACGAAAATCTAGCGGGGTGCCCACGTTGGTGACGTTGGTGAAGTCAAAATCAACCTCAAATTTGTCTAGCTTGACCGCAAATGGAACCAGGTAGTCCTCGCTGAAGAAAGTGCCCGGTGAGAATGAGTCATATGAGGCCAGGTTGTTTACGAAAGTCTCACCTTCAACCAGCACGCGCTGGCCGCTGTAGCTCAGGCCCCCGCCCCAACCAACAGCGATCAACACACCGATTAGCGAGAAGTGAAAAACCAAGTTTCCGGTTTCGCGAAGGTAGCCACGCTCAGCCGAAACAGCCTTGCCGTCGCGAACCACTCGATAACCCTGCTTCTTGAGCAGCGCAGCAGCTGCCTCAGGCACCGCCTTAGCCAGTGCCGCTGGCAGTTTTGCCTGCAGACTGGCCGGCATGCGTGAGAATAACTTTGGTGCAGCCGGTGGAGCCGAACGCAAGGCCTTGGCATGCACCCCAGTGCGAGGCACAACACAGCCAATCAAAGAGATGAAAAGCAAAATGTAGATGGCTGAGAACCACGCCGATGTATAAACATCGAAGAGCTGAATGGAATCAAGAATTGGAGCAACCGTGGGGTTGTTGTCAAAATACTGAACCACACCGTTTGGGTCGGCCGAGCGCTGCGGAAAGATTGACCCCGGCACCGCGGCGGCCGCGAGCAAAAGCAGCAAAAGCAGTGCCGTTCGCATGGAGGTAAGCTGGCGCCAGATCCATCTAGCCCACCCGCCCAGGCTCAAAGCTGGTGCATTAATCGGCTGCTCTTCAAAGTCATTGACTGACTCGCCAGCCACTGAATTCAAAGCCTGCTCTTTAGATTGCGACTTTGAAATAACCAAACACCTCCAGCTGTAGCCATGAAGCAAAAGTGCTCCAGATTCCGGTGACCATCAGCAAACCAAGCAGCACCAAAAGCGCACCACCGGCAATGTTGAAGCCGCGAATGTGCCGCTTGATAAAGCTCACAGACCGGTTAGCCCAGCCAAAGCCTGTGGCAATTGCAATGAATGGCAAGCCGATTCCCAAGGCATAAACAAATGCCAAAAGAGCACCCTTGCTTGGTGAACCAGCGTCAGAAGCCAAAGTCAAAACTGCGGCCAGGGTTGGCCCGATACATGGTGTCCATCCAAGGCCAAAGGCAAAGCCCAAAAGTGGTGCGCTGAAAAGCCCAAATTTTGGTGAAACCTGAAGCTTCATGGTTCGTTGCATGAACTTGAATTGCCCCATGAGCACAAAGCCCAAGAAGATTACAAATACTCCCAAGACCCGTTGCACCCACATGAGGCCGCCCGCGTAAACCGCGGCACCAAGACCACCAAAGAGTGCACCGAATGAAACGAAAACCACTGAGAAACCCAGCACGAACAGAACTGAACCAAGCAGAACCCGGCTCTTGACGGCCGACATTCCAGAGACAAAACCCAGGTAACCAGGCACTAGCGGCAAAACGCATGGGCTAATGAAAGAGACAATGCCAGCCAAAAGCGCCATCGGAATGGCAGCAAGCAGCGAGCCATTCAGAATGATGTCATTTGGGTTCAAGAATTACTCCTCGATCGCAGTCTGGATCAGAGTTCCCAAAATTGATTTATCGATCTGGCCGTAAATGCGTGAAGTTACCTTGCCGTCTTTGCCAATTACCAGAGTGGTCGGCACAGCGTTTGGCGTCACAATTCCGGTGAAAGCCAGCATGACGGCACCGTCATTTTTGTCGATGATTGAAGGCCAGGTTAGCTTCTTGCTCTTCGAGAAAGCCGCCGAGGTTTCGGCGCTGTCGCGAACATTCACACCGATGAACTGCGCCTCAGGGTACTTGGCAGCAAGCTCAACTAAATCTGGTGCCTCGAGTCGGCACGGCAGACAAGCTGCGTACCAAAAGTTCACCACTGTGACGACACCCTCAAGCTGGGTGCTGCTGATGGTCTCACCACTCTCTGAAACACCTGACCAGGCAACGGCCGCCTTGCGGTTCTCTGGAGCAAACTCGGTGACCGTGCCATCGCCGGCAATGTAGTTTTTGTTGTCGCCGGCTTTGAACTGGTTTGCCAGCGGGTCATTTGCAGCGCAACCGGTGAGGCTTGCAGCAATCACGGCAACCACCATGACCACAAAGGCCATGTTCAAAAAGATTCGTTGGTTTTTTCTCATACTGCACCTAGATCTCTGGCGCCAAAACCGGCCGCCGGGTCTCGATAGTCAACTTCTACAAACCTGTCGCCCTGGCGCTCCAGGGTGGTGATGCTCGATAGCGCACAACGGCGCTTCTTTGGGTTGTGGGCTAGTTGCTCTCCGGCGAGCGCACGCTGAACCATGACAATTGGCAACTGGTGCGAAACCAGCACCACGTCTCCGTCTGGCGCCTTCTGCCACGCATCGGTAATCGCTGCCATCATTCGGCCGGCAACCTGCACATATGGTTCACCCCAACTTGGCTGAATAGGGTTGCGCAGGTGAAAGTAAAGGTGCGGGCGAACCAAAATGTGCCCGGCGCTCAAGCGGCGACCTTCAAAAATGTTGTGCGGCTCAATGAGCCGTTCATCGGTGTTTAGTTGCAAACCAAAAGCTTCTTGCACGTGCTCGGCAGATGCGCGAGTTCGCAGCAGTGGGCTGGCATAAAGCGCCGAGATAGGCCTGCGTTCTGCCTTTAGAGCGGCAGCGGCTAGCGCGGCCATGTCGTGCCCCTTTGCACTAAGAGCAAAATGAGGCAAGCGGCCGTATAAAACACCGTCAGGATTATGCACTTCACCGTGACGGATTAGGTGGATACGTTTGGCGGGCATAGCTATAAGTCTACCCTCGGCTAAACTTGACCCATATGAGAGCCCGTGCCCTAGTTAAAGACCTTGCCGCCCTGCCAGATGGCCCAGTAACCATTGGTGGATGGGTTGAGAAGCTTCGTGATCAGAAGCGCATTCAGTTCATCATCGTTCGCGATGAGTCTGGCGATGTTCAGGTCACCTATCCTCGCCCAGTAATCAACGAGGTTCCTGACGAGAACGACGCTCTTGCGGCAAAGGTTTCAACCTTGACCAACGGTTCATTCGTTTGGATCACCGGCCGTTTGGTACACGACGAGCGCGTGAAGCTTGGTGGCCTTGAGATTCAGCTTGATGACGTTGAGATTGTCTCAATGGCAGACCCTGAAACCCCGATCGCCGATGACACCTCAATTGACAAGCGCATGGACTGGAGATTCCTAGACCTGCGCCGCCCAGAGATGAACCTGGTTTTCAGAATTCAGACCACCATCGAGAACGCCTGGCGCCAGTACTGGAACGAGAACGACTTTGTTGAGATTCACTCACCTAAGTTGATGGCCTCAGCCTCTGAGTCAAACGCCGAGCTATTCAAGCTTGAGTACTTTGACACCCACGCCTACTTGGCCCAGTCACCTCAGTTCTACAAGCAGATGGCAATGATGTCTGGCCTTGGCAAGATCTTTGAAATTGGCCCAGTGTTCCGTGCTGACCCATCATTCACCTCACGTCACGCCACCGAGTTTGTGTCAGTGGACATTGAGGTTTCATGGATTGACTCGCACGAAGATGTGATGGCTATTCAGGAGCAACTATTGCACCGCGCCATTACCGCGGTAAAAGAAAAGCACGGCGACGAGATCTTGAAGCACTTTGGTGTTGAGGTCAAGGTGCCGAGCATTCCGTTCCCACGCGTGCCACTAACTGAGGCTATTGAGATCATCAAGGGCCGTGGCCACCCCGTTGAGCGCGGAGGAGACCTTGACCCTGAGGGCGAGCGTCAGATTGCGGCTTGGGCTGAAGAAACCCACGGCCACGAGTTTGTTTTTGTGACCGACTACCCAGCTACCGTGCGCCCGTTCTACCACATGCGCCACGAGGACAACCCAGCCCTAACCAAGAGCTACGACCTAATCTGGCGCGGCACTGAAATTACCACCGGCGCCCAGCGCGAACACCGCCTTGATGTTTTGATCGAGCAGGTCAAGGCCAAGGGCCTTGAACCTGAAGGCTTGCAGACCTACCTTGACTTCTTCAAGTACGGTGCGCCGTCACACGGTGGTTTTGGAATGGGCTTGCTGCGCGTTTTGATGTTGCTTTTGCACCAGCCAAACATTCGCGAGGTCGGCTTCTTGTTCCGTGGCCCTAACCGCCTAGAGCCGTAAGGCTCCATAGGTTCTGAGCCGTAAGCTCCATAGGTTCTGAGCCGTAACCACTAAATGAATTGAAATGCCCTGACCAATTGGCCAGGGCATTTCTATTATTTGAATTTGGTGATTACGTCTCTGGCTTTTGCTGCCCAAGGGTATTTGCGGCTCAAAAGTGACAGCACGATAAGCAAGATAGGGAACCAGAACTTCTTTAGAATCCAACGCATTTTGGACATCCGTTCCTTTGAACTAGGCCAGTGCTTCTAAGGCCAGATTAAGACGCTCTTTGTCGATGCGCCAGTAGTTGTGCACCTTGTCATTGATTAACAACACCGGAATTTCTTCAGAATAGCGAGCCATCAACGCTTGGTCATCCAAGATGTTTTTCTCGTGCAAACTCACAGAGACCTGCGGGTGGTCAACCTGAAAATTAGCCAAAACCTGAGCCACTGCCTCTCGAGCGTCATCGCAGAGGTGGCATCCTGGTTTGCCGATCAAAGTTAATTGCACGTTCACAAACCCCAGCCTATGACAGGCCAATACCCGGGCGACAACTAAACTGAACTGGTGCCGACAACCCCCAACGAAAGCCAAAAGCTCGAAGCAGCGTTCTTTGACGTCGACAACACCATTCTTAGAGGCTCAAGCAGTTTTCTATTTGGCAAGGCGGCTTTCAAGCGCGGGTTCTTTAGCCGCCGTGACTTTTGGCGCTTTGCTTGGCAACAGGCCCGCTTCATCGCACGCGGTGAAACCCTCAACACGGTTGATCAAATCAAAGACCGCGCACTGGGCCTGATTGAAGGCCACAAGGCTGACGAGCTGGCTGCCCTAACCGATGAGGTTTACGACAAGTACATTTGCCCAAAGCTGTGGCCTGAGACCGTTCGCCTTGCCAAAGAACACATGGCTGCGGGCCGTGAGGTCTGGCTGGTAACTGCAACACCAAAAGAAATTGCCGATGTAATCGCGCACCGATTGGGGCTCACCGGTGGCCTGGGCACCCTGGTTGAACGCAAAGATGGAATTTTGACCGGCAAGCTGGTTGGCGAGACCCTGCACGGCAAGCACAAGCGCAAGGCAGTGAAAGCACTAGCCAAAGAGCGCAACATCAGTCTCAAGCGCTCATTTGCCTACAGCGACAGCGTGAACGATTTGCCTATGTTGACCATGGTGGGCAACCCGGTGGCCGTAAACCCCGATGCAGCGTTGAAGCGCTATGCGGTTGCGGCCGAGTGGCCGATTTTGGACTTTAAAAAGCGCGAACTGCGCGCCAACAAATAACCAACGCCCCAAAGAAAACCGGTTAAACAAAAAACCCGTCAAGCAAACTTGACGGGATTGTTGTTGAGTAAGCCGATTAGCGAATTACTTCTTATTGCGACGCTGGTGACGAGTCTTGCGAAGCAACTTGCGGTGCTTCTTCTTAGACATACGCTTGCGGCGCTTCTTAATTACTGAACCCATAGGGACCTCACAGTTTTTGGATGCTCATCTGTCAGATTGACAACAAGCAAAACGATTTTTCTATTCTAGCCGAGTTAAGCTGCCCCCCGCTGACCAGATTGGCAATTAAGCCTCAGCGCGAAAATTCACCAAATTGTGGGAACAAATAGTCAGGCAGGCTGGTTAATTTGGAAATAACGCGTCAAAATTTCTAGAAAATTTCCGGAGGGTCTTATGCCAACTAAGTTCAAGAACCAGCCGCAACCAAAGCAGGCCCGTGCCGTTGACACTATCGAATTGGTGATTCAGGTGGCCAACCGCGCGCTTGATGCCGGCGGTGAATCTGCAGTACGAATCCAGGAAATTTCCAAGGAAGCCAACGTTTCAATTGGATCTATTTACCACCACTTTGGCGACCGCGATGGTCTGATTCGCGCTACCTACGTGGCACGTTTCAGAAACGCAATTCAAGACGACATCAGCAGGGTAAAGCGCTTCATGGAGCGTATGCACAGCGCCAAAGAAATGGCCGAGCACTACGACGAAATGCTGGCATTTTTGCACCACTACTTTGAGCAGTTTCCAGCTCAAAGCCAAGCCAGAACTATTGGCAGCATTGCTGGCCGGCCTCCGCTGCGAGATGCAATCATCGAGGTGCAGAGCGAGCTAACCGCAAGCCTCACCGAGGTTATGCAACTGCTTAAAGACCGCGGAATTCTTAAGCCGCACCTAGACGCTAAATCTGCCGCGGTGATGACCTTGGGCATGCTGCACGGTCGCGTTATTTCTGAACTTGATCAAAACCCAGTGAGTGACACCTGCTGGAATACGGCCTTTTTGACTGCGTTTAGCGGGCTATTTGTTGGCGCCGATGACCTTGCAATTTGGAAGCAGCTAGCCACCAATTAACTTTTAGTTGGCGGCGATCTCGCGAGCGCGAGCTAGCGCTGCGTCGGTAGCCTCAACAAACATTCCGCTTAGGTCGGTCTGTTCCATCCGGGCAATCGCGCGTTCGGTAGTGCCATTAGGGCTGGTTACCTGGCGGCGAAGATCTGCCGGGGCTTTTCCTGAAGCCACCAAAAGTTCAGCTGCTCCCAAGAAAGTTTCATTTACCAGCAAGGCGGCATCGGTGTCATTAAAACCCTGGTGCTTGGCAGCGTTCGTGAGCTGCTCAATTAGATAGAACACATAGGCCGGGCCTGAACCAGAAATGGTGCTCAGCGCGTCAATCTGTGACTCATCGACAACAATAACCTTGCCCACAGTTTCAAAGAGCTCACGGGTTACGTTCATGGCCCACTCAGTGGCCCGCTCGCCAGCTGCAATTCCGGTAACCGCGCGGCCAACGATTGCCGGGGTGTTTGGCATGGCACGAACCACACCCACATCCTCAGGCAAAACTTCTTCCATAGACGCAGTGGTGGTTCCTGCGGCAACGCTGATTACCAAGGCGTTGTCATCTAGGGCCTCGGCCACATCGGCCAACACCTCACGCACGTAGGCAGGCTTGACACCCACCAAAACCACGTTGGCCCCGGCGACCGCCATCTGATTGGCATCATCGCCATCTTCAAGGGCAAAGGCCATGACACCAAGCTCGTCAACCAGTCGCTGAGCGCTAGCTGCCGTCTTAGTCGTGACCGAAACCTGGTTTGGGTCGAACCCGGACTTTAGAAGGCCAGAGAGGATAGCGCCGCCCATTGATCCGGCGCCAAGAATTGCAATTCGTTTGATGTCCACAGACACAGTTTAGGCGAGCCCGATTGTCACCCAGGCTTGGTAGTTTTGACTTATGTCTGCCGCCAAAGCCACCTTTACCTGCACCGAATGTGGCTGGAGCACACCCAAGTGGGTTGGCCGCTGCGGAGATTGCCAAGCCTGGGACACCATGCAAGAAGGCGTTTCTGGTGGCGGGCGCGGTTTGGGCACGGTTCGTAATGTTCGCGCGGTGCCAATTGTTGGCTCATCGGCTGCCAAACCCATCACCGATGTCGGCACTGAGCGGGTAACCGCCTGGTCAACCAAAGTGGGCGAGTTTGACCGCGTTTTGGGCGGTGGCCTGGTGCCGGGCGCCGTGGTCTTGCTCTCTGGTGAGCCAGGAGTTGGCAAGAGCACACTACTGCTCGAAGTTGCGGCAAATACTGCCAAGTCTGGCAAAAAAGTTTTGTATGTCTCTGGTGAAGAGTCAGTTGGCCAAATTCGTCTACGCGCTGAACGCACCGGCGCCATGAGTGAGAATCTCTTTATTGCCAGCGAGACTGACCTCTCAACCGTGCTAGGTCAAATCGATGCCATCGCACCTGAGCTACTGGTGGTTGACTCGGTGCAAACCATTGCCGCTGCCGAGATCGACGGCGCTGCCGGCATGCCTTCACAGGTTCGCGAGGTGGCCGCAAACCTAATCCGCGTTGCCAAAGAGCGTGCGCTGCCGGTTATTTTGGTGGGGCACGTAACCAAAGACGGCAACATTGCTGGGCCCCGAGCGCTGGAACACTTGGTTGATGTGGTGTGTCATTTTGAGGGTGACCGCCAAACTAGCTTGCGATTTGTGCGCAGCATGAAAAACCGCTTTGGTCCAACCGACGAGGTTGGCTGCTTTGAGATGACCGGCGAGGGCATTGCTGAGGTCGCTGACCCAAGCGGCCTGTTTTTATCGCGCGGAGACGCCCCGGTTTCGGGCACCTGCGTGACAGTCACGGTTGAGGGCAAACGGCCGCTAATTGCTGAGGTGCAGGCTTTGGTCGTCAAATCTTCAACGCCGCAACCGCGCCGCGTAACCAACGGGGTTGACTCAGCTCGCGTTGCCATGCTGCTAGCCGTGCTTGAGCGCAGGGCTGGCCTTCGCGTTGGCGACATGGACGTCTATGTCTCAACCGTGGGCGGGGTGCGCCTTACTGAGCCTGCCTCAGACTTGGCCATTGCGTTGGCAATTGCTTCTGCTGTGCAAGACAAACCAATTGCCCACAATCTGGTTGCCTTCGGCGAGATCTCACTTGCCGGCGAGATCCGCAAAGTCTCTAATGCCAAGGTTCGCTCTAATGAGGCCACGCGCCTTGGGTTTATTCGCTCAGTTGACTCTGGGGTCGGCGACCTACGCGCTGCACTCAGCCTTGGTCTGAACTGGTAACTCGTGCATAGAAAACGCGATGTCCTGCTGTGGGAGGTTATTGGAACCGGCCTGCTGGTTTTGGGCGTGCTGTTGACCAACCCTTTGGCAGGTGCGGGCAAACCCAACTTTATGGCGCCGGCCGTTGTGGGCTGTGCCATTGCGCTTACCTTTGAGCGCTCAGGTGCCCACCTAAACCCACTTGCCACGGGCATCACCCGCATCTTCTTCAAGCACCCGCTAAGGCACGGCAGTTTTTACATTCTGAGTGAGTTCATAGGTGTTTTTGTTGCGGTCACAATTGCGCTCTGGCTGCCCCTCTCTTACAGCGTGCAAGGGACCCCTGGCATTTTTGATTATGCAAATGCACCAAAAATCATCGGCTTAGAAATTGTGGCGTCACTGCTACTAATGAGCCTGATGTCGCTGTTCATTATTTTGCGCAAGGCCAAGTGGCTCATTTTGTTTGTGCCAGTTTTTCTGGTGTTGCTCAACTTCACGCCGCTTTGGTCAATGCAGATGAACCCGGCAGTCACTGTGGCACTGACTTTGGTTGGAACTATCTCTAGTGACGAAGCCGTGATTCATGTGATTGGGCAGCTGCTGGCCATGGCAATCATGTTTGCCTTGGCCAAGCCGCTCTCAAACCTGCGTTACCGCTGGGCCGAACCGCGCCATAGCAACGCATAAACCAGTGGGTACACCATATCGCTAAGAACAAATATTGGGTAGTTGAATAGGTAACCAAAGAATGAAGTTCCTGCGGTACCTGCTAGGTATACCTGAATAACTACTACCGAGACCGGCCAAGCAAAAACACCTGAAAAATAGGCAACTGTTTTCCAACGACTGAACGTGGTGCCGATCATCCAACTAACCAGCGGCACAAGCATGGCCAGAAGCCAGCAGACACTTGAGGCAACTAGCAGGTAACCGAAACCCAGGTTTTCTTGCGAGCTTGGCACGAATGTGAAGAATTGGGCGTAGGTCAGGAAGACCAGTAGATATGTGATGGCACCAATGGCTGCAATCATAACGCTGTTTTTTGAAGTGCTGTTTTGTTTCATCATTTCCTCATTTGGGTAAAAGAATGGTGGGAGCCCCAAGGGAGCCCCCACCATTACTTACTCGTTTGTTACGGAATTGTGGTGTCGCAGTAAACAACGAACTGGCCTGGGAGAAGCAGTTCGTCACTTACGACAAGAACACCGGAGAGGGCTGGGTTTCCGTCAACACCATCTGGATCAACGGAACATGTAGCGCCGCCAACTGCATTGTTGTAGCCAACACCGTCTAGACCGTCGGCACCATCAGCGCCATCTAGACCGTTTGCGCCTGGGGTGCCCGGATCGCCCTGAATACCCTGAGCTCCATCGGCTCCATCCAGGCCGTCATGACCTGGGACACCTTGTTCACCCTGAATACCCTGAGGGCCCTGAGGACCAACAGCACCATCTGCCCCAGGGGCACCGTCGGCTCCAGCAGGACCCTGAATACCCTGCTCACCCTGAAGCCCCTGCTCACCCTGAATACCCATTAGACCCATAGGACCCATTGGTCCCATCGGACCAACAGCACCATCAAGACCGTTTAGACCATCAGCACCAGCAGGACCCTGTGGACCCATTGGGCCAGCTTCACCAGCAGGCCCCTGAGCACCAGCGGCACCAGTCGCACCTGTCGCTCCGGTTGCACCGGTGGCACCAGCAGGACCTGCAGGGCCAGCAACACCGGCAGGGCCGGTTACTGAAACTGGAACCTGGAACAACTTGGTCTCGCCAGTCAAGCACTTAGAGCGAACCACGAACTTGCTTGCCTTGGTAGAGGTCGCCTTGGTGACACACACGAACTTTTCACCGGCAGCAGATGCTGGAACCGCAGCGGTTCCAAATGTTAGAGCCAAGGCAGCTGCGCCAGCCACCAATAGCCCAGTTTTCTTACTGAATTTCTTCATGAATTATTTCCCCCGTATCGGTTTCAGATCTCAAAAAATCTGTCGGGATTGAACTCCCAGAACCATCAAAGCAAGGCCTCGTTGGCAGTGGTTGGGTCAGGCAGTACAAAGTACGTACGGTTTCGTACACGAAAAATTTGCCGTCAAATTTTTGTCGGGAGGGGAAACTAACCTTCTTAGCAAGGGGTTCACGACGATCTAGGTTTTGGGGAATCTTTGACTACTATGCACTCCGCTAACACGGCTTTTTTCCAGTTTCTCCTTGGAACACTGGGCACATTAAATTCGCCTGATGAATTCTGTAAGACCTTGGTTCATTACTTACACGAGTCCACCGGGTCGACATCTGCATTCATAACTCGCCTGGATAAAGACGCAAACATCAGATGGCTAGGCCGCTACGGCCAAAATATTGATGAGTTCAACATCTCTGTTCTGAGCGTCTGGGATTCTTCGGCTTCTGGTCGGGCGATCGTTGAGAACAAACCTTTCGTCGTGGAGTCTGCTACCCAATACGAGGAATTATTCGGGTCGCGCACTCTCGAACACCCATCCGGTGACGGTCTCTTGGTTTTGCCGGTGAAGCTCAAGGGGCAGCCCGCTGGGGCAATCGGCATAGGCTTTGACCGCCAGATTGATACCTCGATTTTGAGTAATCCGGAATTCGAATTTTTGGCCCTAGCCACTGCCCTGTTGCTGGCGCGCGCTCGAGACACCAAACCAGGAAGTTCACTGGAAGATCAAGACTTAGAAGAAACAGCAATCACTCAGCGTGAAATTTCAATTCTTCAACTGATTGAAGAAGGACTAACCCATTACGAAATTGGACGCGTTCTGAACTTAAGTGAATCGACCATCAAACAAACCAGCTCCGAGCTTTATAAGAAGCTGGGCGTGAACAAAAAATTGGATGCTCTCGAAAAAGCCAAGGCACTAAGACTGATCTAGCGACTAGTTCAAAATGAACTGAACGTTCTCAGACTTAACGCCATTAACGGTTGCCACCAGGTGGTAGCTGGCACCTCCGGCAATCACGGGCTGCTGGTCAGCACCACACCCTTTAGCGCTAGAGAACACGCGGTACCAATCGGCGTTCTCGGTGCTGCTGGTGACCGATTCACCAGCTTTGATCAAGACCGGATAACCAACCAACTTGGTGCGGTCGCAGTCTGCTGACTCCCAAATAACCTGATCGCCGCTGGTCACTGTGTAAAAGACCAGTGCTGGGCCAACGTCAAACACGCAATCAATGGCAGACAGGTTGGTGGCCTTGAATGAGAAAAACGGGTTGATTCCACTGTCAAAACTGCTCTGTGCGCTTCCTGCCGAGTTGGTGACGCGCGCCTCAATTTTGATGTTAGCTGGGTCGCAATTTGAACCTGGAGTAGCCGAGGCAGACGCCACCGGGCTGGCGGCAGAACCAGGCGCTGCTAAGGCGCCCGAGACCCAATTGACCAAAGATGAAACGCCGGAAATTACCAAAACCACCAACAAAACAACAATCACCAAGGCAACTAGCCGGCGAATCAGAAAGTTAGGTTTTTTGCTCATGCTTAAAGGCTAGCCAAAGCCAGCATTACAAAGTCTTAAGCATGCGAGTGTTGCCCAGAGTGTTTTGCTTGACGCGCGCAAGGTCCAAGAACTCAGCAACACCGTCATCGTGCGAACGAACCATCTGAGCGTAGGTCTCGGCATCAATCGGCACATCAGAGATTTCTTTGAAGCCGCTCTTGGCAAAAAAGTCCACTTCAAAGGTCAAACAGAAAACACGCTTAATTCCCAAAAAGTTTGCTCGGGCAATGAGTGCGTCAAGAATGGCTCTACCAACGCCGTGGCCGCGCATGTGCTCGGCGACAACCACGGAACGCACTTCAGCGAGGTCCTCCCACATAACGTGCAGGGCACCGGCACCAACCACAAAGCCATTCTCGTCTTCGGCAACCATGAACTCGGGCACGGCCTCGTACAAACCAACCAGCTCATGACCAAGCAGCACGCGTGAGCCCTCAAGTGGCTGACGCATTGCCTGAATGTGCCTAACGTCTGAGGTTAGAGCTGGGCGTACCTTGATTGTGCTGTGGGTCATGAATTAACGGTAGCCGAATTTTCGGCAACCCACGCGCCAAGAATAGTGAGCTTTTGCTCGGCCTCACTGCCAGGCTCAGCGGTGTAAATATTCATTGATACCGGCCCCTCGGCCAAAACCTGAAAAGGCTCGTAAGTCAGCGTGATTTGGCCAATGAGCGGGTGAATGAATGATTTTGTTCCACCTGGGTGACGGTAGACCCGGTGCTTGGCCCACAGGGTTCTGAATGACTCAGACTTTGACGAGAGCTCTCCAATCAACGCCTGAAACTTTGGGTCATCAGCTGCGCGCAGGGCCTCAAGCCTCAGAGTTCCAACCGCTGCCTCGCAAATCTTGGCGTAGTCCACGTAAAAGTCTTGTGAATTCGCATCTAGAAAGATCCACCGAGCAATGTTTCCTTGGGCGATACCACTCTCAAAAACAGGTGAATAAAGCGCCCGCCCCAACTTATTGGCACCCAACAACTCAAGGCGCCCACTGGTGATAAATACCGGCACATCGTGGATGGATGCCAGGATTTGCTCTAGGTTGGCACGCAAACCCTTGACCGATGCCGTTGCTCTAGTCGGCACACCTGATCGAGCACTCTTAGCCAAATCGAAAAGGTAGGTGGTCTCGGTGGTGTCCAACTGAAGTGCTCTGGCCAGCGCGTTGAGCACACTGTCTGAGGCCCCGTCTAGGTTGCCGCGCTCTAGCCGAATGTAATAGTCGGCGCTTACCCCGGCCAACATGGCAACTTCTTCGCGCCTAAGGCCAGCAACCCGGCGATTGCCGCCAAATGCCTGAAGCCCAGCCTGCTCTGGAGAGAGGCGCGAGCGGCAGGCCACTAGGAACTCTTTGACCGTCTGTTTGGTATCCATGAGGCAAGAATAGCCAAGAAAACCAATCGCATAACAGGTATTACCAATACCTGTAATAACGTCAACTGGCACACCCCCGATAGTTGCCTTTTGATAGAACTACAAACTATTGAATGGCGGCAACGTGGGTGACTTTCTGATTCAGGCTCTGGGCTTTCTTGGCGGGGCCATCGGCACAATTCAAGCGTTCCCTCAGGCCTGGCGAATTAGAAAACTTGGCCACGGTTTTGGTGTGAGTGTTACCTCCTGGATCTTGATGTACGCCAGAAGCGCCGCCTGGCTGGGCTACTCATTCGCGGCACTTTTGCTGCCTCTGATTCTGAGCAATGTGCTGGCCACCGTAGCAGCCGCACTAGTTGTCGTTGCCTTGATGGCTCACAGCCTCAAGAACTGGTTGCTGTTGGTAGGTGGCGGTTCGGCAATCGCCTTAGCATTTGCGCTGCTACCAATGGAATTCACCAACCCGATTCTGCTGTTCATCACACTCTTTGTGCGGGTGCCGCAATTGCGCAAAACCTGGCAGCTGCGCCGCAGCGGCCGAGTCTCGGCGATGTCAATGGGCTCGCTAGCTCTATCTCTAGCCAGCTTGCTCAGCTGGGAGATTTACTTCATTGCGCTCAATCAGAGTTTCCTGATTTTGACTACCAGCATTGCCTTGGTGTTTACGCTCGCCATCAGCGCAATCGAGTATTACGCAATGCGCCTAACCAAAAACGCAGTTCTTGAAACCCAGCAAATTTAACCGATCCCACGCAAAGGAGAAATCATGAAAGCAACATTTCTATACGGCGCCAGCGATGTTCGAGTTGACGAGATTGCCCCGGCCAGCATTTTGAAGCCGACTGACGCAGTGATTCGCACAGTTGTTGCCTGCGTGTGCGGCAGCGACCTTTGGGATTACTACAGCAAGCCGGCAGCTGAAACCGGCGTTGCCAAGGGTCACGAGGTTATTGGTGTTATTGATCAAATTGGTGCCGAGGTTCGAGACTTTAAGGTTGGCGACCTAGTGGTTATTCCTTTTGTAGCCTCGTGTGGCGCCTGCGACTTTTGCCAGGCCAACCAGCAGACCTCTTGCCGCAACATCGAGTTCTTTGGCCACGGTGGCGGCGGCGCCTGCCAGGCAGAAATGGTGCGAATTCCATGGGTTGACGGAACCGCGGTCAAGCTGCCGGTCACCGAAGATTCTGAGTTGATGCCGTCACTATTGACCCTGTCTGATGTTTTGTGTACCGGTTACCACGCAGCAGTCTCAGCTGGGGTGCAAGCTGGTGACACCGTGGCTGTAGTGGGTGACGGTGCCGTTGGTCTGTCGGCAGTGATTGCAGCAAAGCTAATGGGTGCAGGCCGAATCATCTTGATGAGCCGCAACGAAAGCCGCAGCAAACTGGGCATCGAGTTTGGCGCCACCGACATTGTGACGGAGCGCGACGAGGCGGGCATTGCCAAGGTTCGCGAGTTGACTGGCGGCGACGGCGCAGCCCGCGTTCTGGAGTGTGTTGGCACCCAATCAGCAATCGACACGGCTATTGCCATTACCCGCGACTACGGTGTGATCGGGCGAGTTGGAGCTGCGCAGTATGACAACATTCCAATGAACTTTGGCACCATCATGCGCAACATCGGAATCTATGGCGGTGTGGCACCAGCCCGCGCCTACATTGAAACGCTCATGCCACTGATCCTTGACGGCACCATTAACCCTGGCAAAGTGTTTGACCTGACTGTCGGCATTGATGAAATCAGCGAGGGCTATAAAGCGATGGCTGAACGAACCGCAATTAAGGCGCTAATCAAGTTTTAGTGCAGCTGCTGCATCTTCCATGGTCGGGCAACTAATAGGTAAGCCGCCAAGGCAATCACCATAAACAGCAGAATGTTTCCGCCGTAACCGGCAGTGGTGCTCATGTTTAGAGTCGTGAAGTAAGGCCCAGCCGCGGTTGAGGCAATGTAGCTTGCGGCGCTCATGAGTGCCGCTGCTGTTCCGGCCTCTTCACCGTGGTGAGCCAGCGCCAAAGACTGAACGAGGGTAAACAAGAACCCAAAGAAGAACAACCAGCCAAAGGTGATGACTACAACTAGGTTGAGGTCTGGGTTAGCGTTGGCCACCCAAACTAGCGCCAAGCCAACCCCAAGGGCGGCCAAGATTGCGCCGGTAATTACCCAGTTGGTTGGCAGTCGGCTACCGATCCAGCTAGCGGCTTGAATGCCCACATAGGCAGCCACCGAGTTGGCGGCAAAGTAGATGCCGATTTGGTTTGGTGGCACATCAAACGATGAACCGATCAATGCCGGGAAAGCCACGATGTAACCGAATTGCGAGACACCAATCGCCATGAAAACAATCACCAGACCGGTGAAAGCCCGGTCTTTGAGAACCTTGCCAAAACTCTTGAAGACATCAAGAAAATTGACTCGTTGCTTATTCTCAACGTGGTTGGTTTCTGACAAAGTTTTGTAGGCCAGCAGCAACAGCAGGCCAGAGTAAATTGCAATCAAACCGGCTAGGCCACGCCAATCGGTGAAATTCAATGCGAGTGAACCTGAGGTTGGCGCGATTACCCATGCAGCGGCACCCACCAGGAACATACGGCCCATGGCTTTGATCAGATCGACGCCGGAATATAGGTCACGAATAATTGCAGCGCTGACCACAAAGACGGCAGCCGAGGTAACACCTTGAGCCAATTTGGCCGCGGTAAACAGAAACACATTTGAGGCAAAAACCAAACCAACGGTTGCCACAAAATAACCCAGAGTCGAGTACAACAATGGCTTGCGGCGCCCGTAGGCATCGCTGATTGGACCAACCAAAATTGTGCCCAGCACAAAACCCAGAGTGATTGCGCTAACGCTCAGCTGAACAGTTGCTAGGTCGGTGCCGAGATCCTGAGCCATCTTTGGAAACGATGGTAGATATGGGTCAATGCTGAACGGGCCCAGGGTGGTTAGGCCACCCGCCAAAGCTACTAGCCCAGCGTTTTTCTTTTTTAACATTAATCCCTATTGGTTGCTGAACGCTGCATCAAATGATGCTGAAGGTAGGTTCCAAAGCAGCGAACGAATGTAGCCGACTGCTTCTTTGGCGCCGTGCAAACGGTCCATTCCGGCGTCTTCCCATTCGATCGAGATTGGACCCTTGTACCCGATTGAGTTTAGAGCTCGGAATGAGTCCTCCCAAGGAACATCACCGTGACCAGTTGACACAAAGTCCCAGCCGCGGCGAGGGTCACCCCAAGGTAGGTGTGAGCCCATTACGCCAGCGCGACCATTCTGCGGGCGCATGCGGGTGTCTTTGCAGTCCACGTGATAAATACGATCTTTGAAGTCAACAATGAAACCAACTGGGTCAATGTTTTGCCACATCATGTGCGATGGGTCCCAGTTGAAACCAAATGCCTCTCGGTGGTTAATGGCCTCAAGGGTGCGCACACTTGACCAGTAGTCATAGGCAATCTCACCTGGGTGAACCTCGTGTGCAAAACGCACACCCTCTGAATCAAAAACATCCAGGATAGGGTTCCAGCGGTTTGCAAAGTCTTCGAAACCCTGCTCAATTCTTGAAGCTGGCACCGGCGGGAACATGGCCACGTATGACCAAATGTTTGAGCCAGTAAAGCCAACCACGGTGTCAACACCAAGCTTGCGAGCCACACGCGCCGCACGCTTCATGTCTTCGGCAGCACGCTGGCGCACACCCTCGGCATCGCCATCGCCCCAAACATAAGGGCGAAGAATGGCCTGGTGCCTAAAGTCAATTGGGTCGTCGCAAACTGCCTGACCTGCCAAGTGGTTAGAAATTGCGAAGGTCTTCAAACCGTACTTAGCCAAAATATCTAGGCGAGACTGCACATAGGCGTCGTCTTCGTCGGCACGCTGCAGGTCAAGGTGGTCACCTGATGCGGCAATCTCAAGACCGTCATAGCCCCACTCGGCGGCAAGGCGGGCAACTTCTTCGAACGGCAGATCAGCCCACTGGCCGGTGAACAGGGTTACTGGGTGTGATGACTGTGACATGTTGTTCCGTTCTACTTAATTTCAATCCAAGATTGGGCAGCCGACGCATTCAATACGGCAGCGGTAACTTTTGAGGCTCGTAGGCCATCTGCAAAAACCGGTAGCCCCTCAGGCTGTTGGCCGCGAATCGCGGCATAAACATCGCGGGCAAAACCGGCAAAAGCGTCAACGTACCCCATTGGGTGGCCAGACGGCACCACCGATAGGCGCACTGCATCTGGGTGCATTTGACTGTCATCACGCGGCAACAGGATGCTTCCGCTGCGGCGGCCGATCCACAAAGTCTCTGGAGACTCCTGGTTGAACTCAATGCTTTCTTGTGTGCCGCTGATGTCAATGAAGAGGCGGTTCTTGCGCCCCGGGGCAACCTGCGAAACAAAAAGCGTTCCGATTACTCCGCCGTGAGTTTGAAACAGCACTGCCGCTTCGTCTTCGGTCTTTACCTCAACGCCGCCGCGAACCGGGTGCACTGTCTTTGCAACTGACGAGATCGAGGCAATTCGGTCGCCGAGCACAAATTCCATTAGGTCTACCAAGTGGCTGCCAATGTCGGCAAAGGCTCGCGAAGAGCCTCCGTCTTCGCTGCTTACGCGCCAGTTGTTATCGGTTGGGTCAAGCAGCCAGTCCTGCAGGTAAGAACCTCGAACGCTAAGCACACGACCAACCTCACCGGCAGCAACACGGGCACGCGCCTCGCGCACCAGCGGGTGATAGCGGTAAATGAAAGGCACGGCAGCAACCAAGCCAGAGGCCTCGGCAAGTTCAACAAGCTCGGCAGCTTCATCAACTGATGTTGCCAGCGGCTTTTCGCAGACCACGTGTTTGCCGGCAGCTAGCGCAGCCTTGGCCAATGCCGCGTGGCTGTTATTTGGTGTGCAAATGTGGACTACCTGAATTTGCGGGTCATCGATCAGCTCCTGCGCTGTGGCGAATACCTGCCCGATTGTAAGCTCACCCGCGGCGCGCTCGGCGCTGGCAACACTCGATGATGCAATTGCAACAACGTTTGCTCCAGCTGCGCGAGCGGCTGCAGTGTGAACGCGGCCCATAAAGCCACCACCGATAATTCCGACTGCGAGTGGCAAATTATTGACCATGGTTAGCGCTCCGAATTTCTAGCTGAGAGTTGCGTTGATTGGATCCCAGTCAACCGGCAAAGCCTCGATCGGGGCAAGGGTTGACACAACATCTACCCAGCGCTTTTCGTCGATTGCCTCAGCAATAGAGATCATGACATCTAGAACGTGAAGCGCAATTTCGCCAGGAATGCGAACCTTGCGACCCTCGCGAATAGCCTGCGCCATTTCTAGAACACCGGTTCCACGGCCGTGAGTTGCGCCGGTGAGTTCAACCTTGCTGATTTCTTCAGGGCCTAGGTGCAGCTCGCTGTCGCCGTCAAACATGTTTGGGTCTGGCAATGAGATGGTGCCCTGGGTTCCGTTGATCTCAACAAATCCCATGCGGAACAAAGCTGACTCAAAACTGAAAATGCACTGTGCGCTGGCGCCAGATTCAAACTCGATCATGGCGCCAACATGCGTTGGAACCTCAACCGGGAACTCGGTTCCCGCTTTTGGTCCGGTAGCAATCACACGAGTATCGCGAGCCTTAGATCCAGTGCCGGTAACACGCGCAACTGGACCAAAGATTGAAACCAGAGTGCTTAAGTAATAAGGACCCATGTCCATTAGTGGGCCGGCGCCCTTAGCAAACAAGAACTCTGGGCTTGGGTGCCAAACCTCTGGGCCACCCACCTGGAACATGGTCATGGCAGTTAGCGGCTTGCCGATCTTGCCCTCTTGAATGGCACGCAAACCGGTCTGAATTCCGCCACCCATGATGGTGTCAGGAGCAACGCAAACCAAAACGCCAGCCTTGTCGGCGGCAACTGCAACCTCTCGGGCACTCTCGCGTGAAAGCGCGTATGGCTTCTCACTCCAAACGTGCTTGCCCGCGGCGATGCACTTTAGGTCAACCTCAGCGTGGGCTGCAGGAATGGTCAGGTTGACCACAATTTCAACCTCTGGGTTAGCCAGAAGCTCGTCTACCGAGCCGCTGCCATCCACACCGTATTTATCTGCTTGTGCCTTAGCGCGAGCTAGGTCTAGATCCGAGATGAAGACCACCTTGACGTCTGGGAACTTGGTTAGGTTCTCAAGGTACTGATCGCTGATTACACCAGCGCCAATGAAGCCAACTCCAACAGGGCCAGTCTTACCAGTTGAAGCATTTGACATTAGCGGGCCTCATTTACGAATGCTAGTGACTGTGCGATGCCATCAAAGATATCGCCGCCGGTGTAAAAGTCGAACTCGATTACTGGCAATGCGTTTGGTGCAGCAGCCAGTACTTCGCGAACTGGAATCTCACCTTGGCCAGCAGGAACCTGAAGGTTGACATCGCCGTTCTTATTGCCGTCTTTCACGTGAATAGCGACTACGCGCTCACCCAACTTGCGAAGCACATCTGGTGCGCTGTGGCCACCGGCTTCAACCCAGAAGGTGTCGATTTCTAGAACCACATCGTCATTCAGAGCATCAATAAAGGTGTACAGCGCCGGGGCGCCATCGATGTTGTTCGAGAACTCCCAGTTGTGGTTGTGGTACGCAATCTGCAGCCCAAAGTCTGGGGCAGCAACCGCAATCTCGTTAATGGCTTTGGCAATTACCAAAACGTCTTCCTTGTTGGTCCAACGCTCAGGAACAGTGAATGGGTCAATCAGAGTCTTGACGCCTAGCTTCTGCGCTGCAGCCAACATTGGCTTCCAGTCTTGATCAACCATCATGGCGTGTGCGGTAGGTGCGGTCAGGTTATTGCGTGACAGTGCGTCAGCAAACTCATCAACACGGTCTACGAAACCATAAGGCTCAACCTGGGTGAAACCAATGGCCGCAACGCGATCGATGGCGGTTTGAAGGTTTTCTGAAACAGCATCACGCAGGGTGTAGAGCTGAACAGAAGGTTGCTGCTTTGACATTTTTTACTCTCTTTTTGGGGTGAAACAAACTCTGGTGAACCAGAATATTTTGAAAAAACGGCTAGGTTTTAGCCCTTGACTGCGCCGTCCATTACACCGGCAACAAACTGCTTGGCAGTCACTACGAACATGGCAATTAGTGGCAAGGCCATGACTAGTGATCCACCAAGAATTGACGGATAGTTAGGGTTGTTGGCTGAGTTCAACTGAGCGACTGCCACCTGAGCGGTGAAGTTGTCTGGTGTTTGGGTAATGATCAATGGCCAGGCAAAGTCATTCCAGGCAGTCAGGAACACAAACAGGAACAGCACGAATGCGCTCGAGCGAACCAACGGCAAAGCCAGGCTCCAGTAGATGCGGAAGAAGTTAGCGCCATCTACTGAACCTGAGTCAATAAGCTCAGATGGAACGTTTGACTCCATTGCCTGGCGCATCCAGAACACACCGAAGACTGACACCGCATACGGGAGAATCAGTGCGGCCAAGGTGTCAACCAAACCAAGGTTTGACATCAATAGGTAAAGCGGAATAATTCCCAGCTGAACCGGGATCATTAGGAAAACCATGACCACACCGAACAATGCCTTGTTGCCGCGGAAGCGGAGCTTGGCAAATGCAAAACCGGCAAGGGTTGAGGTGAAAACCTGTAGCACTGCGGTTACTAAAGCAACCACGAATGAGTTGCGGTAAACGGTCCAGAGGTCAAACAGTTCGGTAATGTGCGCAAAGGTACTGCCCCAGTTGTTGCCCGGAACCACGGTTGGTGGAATCGATGCAATAGCGCTGTTGTCCGATGAACCAATTACGTACATCCAGTAGAACGGGAAGAGGCAAAGAAGGGCAACGATTGCCAACATTCCATATAGTGACGGCTGCTTTAGCCAGCTGAATGAGAGCTTCATGATTACTTATCTGCCTTAACTAGCTTGTTGCTGATGAAGAAGTTGAAACCGGCAATGATCGCGATGATCAAGAACAGACCCACCGCGATAGCCGATGAATAGCCCAAACGCAATTGCGCAAATGCCTGATCAAAGAGGAACAGGGTCATGGTTCTAAACTGACCATCTGAACCGCCCGAGTACCCGGTGCCGCTGAACATGTATGGCTCAGCAAAGATCTGCAGACCACCGATGGTTGAGGTAACCACGGTAAAGAAGATGGTTGGGCGAATCTGCGGAATGGTGATGTTGAAGAACTGTGAAACCTTAGAGGCGCCGTCCATTTCGGCAGCTTCGTAAAGTTCGTGCGGAATGGCCTGCAGTGCAGCTAAGAAGATAAGGGTGTTGTAACCGGTCCAGCGCCAGTTAACCATCATGGCAATCGCAAACTGACCAGCCAGCGGGTCAGCGTGCCATGGAATTGGGCCAACGCCAAGGAAGGCCAGTGCCCAGTTCACCATTCCACCGTTGTCGGCGAACATTGCGCCGAAAACCACTGCAACAGCAACGGTCGAGGTGATGAATGGGAACAGAATGACTGAGCGCCAGAAGGTGCGGAACTTGAGTTTTTTGCTGTTCAGAACAAGCGCCAACAGAAGTGCGGCGATTAGCTGTGGCACTGATGAAAGCAAGAAGATGCTTATGGTGTTGCCCAGTGATGAGTAGAAGCGCTCATCAGCAAGAAGTTCGGTGTAGTTGTCTAGACCAACCCAGGTTTGGGTGCCTAGAAGATCCCAGTCGTGAAATGAGACGTAAAAGGTAAAGATGATTGGCAATAGGCCAAAGATTCCAAACAAAATGAAGAACGGCGACAAAAAGGCGTAGCCGGCTCTTGACTCTTGTTTTCTGGAGAAGTGTGCGGTTCTACTCACGACAGGGCTTTCTGGTTAGTTGATCTTGATGCTGAAGCAGGTGGGGTGCACCATCGGCACACCCCACCCTTTTCAATCAGTTGTTACTTGACGTTCTTTGCAATTTCAGCAAGAGCATCAGCCCATGCTTCATCGGCAGACTTGGTTCCCTGAGCAACAGCGGTGGTTGCGTTGTTGAACGAGGTCTGGATGCTTGCGCTCTTAGGGCCAAGAATGGCTGGCTTCAAGCTTGAAACTGCTGATGAGTAGATCAGACCAACTGGTGCGCTCTGGAAGTACTCGTCCTTGTAGCTGGTAACTGCCTCGTCGTTCAAAGCAGCAACAGCTGATGGGAAGTTACCCTTGGTCAAGAAGATCTTCTTCTGCTGCTCAGGGGCTAGCAACCACTCAACGAATGCCTTGGCTTCTTCTGGGTGCTTTGATGACTTTGAAACAGTCACCCATGAGCCACCCCAGTTACCTGCACCACCAGGTACAGAAGCAACGTTCCACTTGCCAGCTAGGTCAGGGGCTACACCCTTGATCATGGTTAGCATCCAGGCTGGAGCAAGAACTGCTGCTGCATTGCCATCGGTGATTGCTGCGTTCCACTCAGCGCTGAATACAGCTGCTGAACCGGCGTAAGGCGCAATGTCAGTCGCGATCTTCCAAGCCTTCTTGACGTTTGGGTTGGTTTCATAAACAAACTCGCCTGAAGCTGAGTAGTACTGCTCTGGTTCCTGAGCCACGATACCGCCGTGAACGCTCTGGGTTGAGTCAGCAAACTTCTTGCCAGTCTTTTCGGTGTACTGCTTAGCAACTGCTAGGTAGTCCTCCCAGCCGCCAGCCCAAAGAGCTGAAACTGACTCTGGGTCAGAAGGTAGGCCAGCAGCCTCGAATAGGTCGGTGCGGTAAGCAACAGCCATGCCACCAACGTCAGTTGGAAGACCTAGCACGGTGCCGTCAGTGGCAACGGCTGGGTTCCAGCGCCAGTCTAGGTAGTCTGCCTGCTTCTCGGTGCCGAAGTCTAGGAACTTGTCTGGGTACTGCACGAAGTAAGGCATCCATGAACCCTCAACACCGTTGATGTCGTTACCCTTGCCAGAAGCAAGTGCGGTCAATAGGCCTTCGTGGTGCTTGTTGTACTCGCTTGATTTCTCAACGATGGTGATGTTTGGGTTTAGCTCGTGGTACTCCTCAAAGAGTTCCTTGAAGCCCATGTCGCCCCAGTCACCAAAAGTAAGGGTGATCTTTTCGTCGGTGCCGGTTGGGGTTTCTGATGCACAGCCGGTCAAACCTACTGTTGTCATCGCAAGTAGGAGAACAGATGCGATAGACGCCTTTGTTGCTTTCTTCATGTTTCCTCCAAAGTGGAAATAGTCTTGTCTTGCGACGTAAAAACGTCGTAAGAACGAAGGTATTCTGAAAACCATTCAGTTGCCAAGTTTTGACGATAACGGTTTCATAACCAACTGGTCACAGGAGTATAAAGATGGCGGCAAAACAGCCTAGAGGCCCGTATTCAAAAGGGAATGCCAAGCGCGAAGAGATTTTGGCTAAAACCGTTGAAGCGTTCGGTAAAACCGGATATCACGCCACTTCAATGCGCGAAATTGCTGCTGCCTGCGACCTAAGCCAAGCTGGTTTGCTGCATCATTTTCCTAATAAAGAAGCCATTTTGCTGGCGCTAGTTGACCGCCGTGAGCAAATGCAAGACGAGATGACCCTTGAAGGTCGCAAGACCCCTGGTTCAACTTGGCAGGAGCGTTCGCTGAAGAGCGAGTCAAATAACGAACGCGAAGTGGACTTGACCAGGCTCTGGGCAAACCTGGTCGGCGAGGCTACCGACCCTGCTTTTCCAATTCACGACTACTTTTTGGACCGCTACCGGAAATCACGCGCAAATTTTGCAATAGACATTGCCGCAGACCATGGCCGCAAAGAACCTAACCAAGAGGACCACCTGCAAGCTGCCATCATCATTGCAATTTGGGACGGCCTGCAGACCCAGTGGTTGTTGGACCCAAAGTTTGAAATGCGCCCTGCGTTCGAATACGCAATCACCATGATTAGCCGCTACTCGCAATACAAATAAGAATTAATCGAAATGCCCTCCCAGAGTTTCTGAGAGGGCATTTCATTTAAGGCTGTGTCTAGTAGTTCTTGTGCGTTAGCAAATCAATTTTCTTTTCGACTCTTACTAACCGCTTCAAAACAATCACTAAAAGCACCGGAACCGCTAGGGCGCCTAAAGCAAGGATGGAGATCGCGAAAGCGTAAAGAAGATCGAAAGCATGCGGAAGAATTGGGCTCATAACTTGAAGTCTAGAACTACATTGAGGCTAGGGCTTCGCGAACCTTGTTGGTGAAGACAAATTCACCGTCAACAAAGTCGACCTCAAGGTCTGAAGCGTTCTTGACCTCGCCATGCATGATCTTCTCGCTGAGCTTGTCTTCGATTTCACGCTGAACTGCACGACGCAACGGTCGGGCACCCAGCGCTGGGTCAAAGCCAATCTCAATGAGACGGTCTTTGGCAGCCTGTGAAACGGTGATGGTCATGTCGCGGTCTTCTAGGCGAACAGCAAGGCGCTTGATGAACAGATCAACAATCTGAACCAGCTCTGGCTTGGTTAGCTGTGGGAACACGATGGTCTCATCAACACGGTTTAGGAACTCAGGCTTGAAGTTCTTCTTGAGCTCTTCATTGACCTTGCCCTTCATGATCTCGTAATCATTTGCCGCACTGCCCTCGAGAGAGAAGCCCATGGTGCCGCGCGAAATATCACGGGTACCAAGGTTGGTGGTCATGATGATGATGGTGTTCTTGAAGTCAACAACTCGACCCTGGCCATCGGTCAAACGGCCTTCTTCAAGAATCTGAAGAAGTGAGTTGAAGATGTCTGGGTGAGCCTTCTCGATTTCGTCGAACAGAACCACACTGAATGGCTTGCGGCGAACCTTCTCGGTTAGCTGGCCACCCTCTTCGAAGCCAACAAAGCCCGGAGGGGCACCGAATAGGCGGCTTACAGTGTGCTTCTCGCCGTACTCTGACATGTCTAGCGAGATTAGGGCGCCCTCGTCGTCGAACAAGAACTCAGCCAAAGCCTTAGCTAGCTCGGTCTTTCCAACACCGGTAGGACCGGCAAAAATGAATGAACCAGATGGGCGGTTAGGGTCTTTCAAGCCTGCGCGCTGACGGCGAATTGACTTAGAGATAGCAGCGATTGCGTCTTCTTGACCAATCACGCGCTTGTGTAGCTCGTCTTCCATGAAGATCAGCTTGGCGCTTTCTTCCTCGGTCAACTTGAACACTGGAATACCGGTTGCCTGAGCCAGAACTTCAGCAATCAGACCCTCGTCGACAATGCCCTGAGCCGCAACGTTGCCCTGACGGTACTCTTTCTCCATGCGGGCGCGCTCAGCGTTAAGCTTCTTCTCTTCGTCGCGCTTTGAAGCAGCCAACTCAAACTCTTGAGCCTCGATGGCCTTCTCTTTTTCAACCTTTAGAGCCACAATCTTTTCTTCGATTTCGCGAAGCTCTGGTGGTGAGGAAAGAATCGAAAGGCGCAGGCGAGCACCAGCTTCATCGATCAGGTCAATGGCCTTGTCTGGCAAGAAACGATCGGTGATGTAGCGGTCAGACAGCTGTGCTGCAGCAACCAAGGCGCCATCGGTGATGGAGACCTTGTGGTGCACCTCGTAGCGGTCACGGACACCCTTAAGAATGTTGATGGCCTGTGGCAACGATGGCTCGTTGACGGTTACCTGCTGGAAGCGGCGGGTAAGCGCGGCATCTTTTTCAAAATGCTTGCGGTACTCGTCAAGAGTCGTGGCACCAATGGTCTGGAGCTCACCGCGAGCTAGCAGTGGCTTCAAAATTGATGCGGCGTCGATGGCACCCTCGGCAGCACCGGCACCCACCAGGGTGTGAATTTCATCGATGAAGGTGATGATGTCGCCGCGGGTGCGAATTTCTTTAGTGACCTTCTTTAGGCGCTCTTCAAAGTCACCGCGGTAACGTGAACCGGCAATTAGCGAGCCCATGTCTAGGGTGTAAAGCTGCTTGCCCTTTAGGGTCTCTGGAACGTTGCCATTAACGATTGCCTGAGCCAGGCCCTCGACAACAGCGGTCTTACCCACGCCAGGCTCACCAATCAAAATTGGGTTGTTCTTTGAGCGGCGGCTAAGAATCTGCATTACTCGCTCGATCTCGCGTTCGCGACCAATCACTGGGTCAAGCTTGCCCTCGGCTGCAGCCTGAGTAAGGTTGCGGCCAAACTGGTCAAGAATCTGAGAGCCCTTTTGCTTCTCGGTGTTGTCGCCGCCGACCGCCACGGTCTCTTTGCCCTGAAAACCAGAAAGCAACTGAATAACCTGCTGGCGCACGCGGTTGGTGTCAGCACCTAGCTTGGTTAGAACCTGCGCAGCAACGCCCTCACCCTCGCGAATCAAACCAAGCAATAGGTGCTCGGTGCCAATGTAAGAGTGGCCTAGTTGCAGTGCCTCGCGAAGTGAAAGCTCAAGCACCTTTTTGGCGCGTGGGGTAAACGGAATGTGACCCGATGGAGCCTGCTGGCCCTGGCCAATGATCTCTTGAACCTGCTCGCGAACAGAGTCAAGGTTGATGTTGAGCGACTCGAGCGCCTTAGCTGCAACACCCTCACCCTCGTGAATGAGCCCCAAAAGAATGTGCTCGGTGCCAATGTAATTGTGGTTTAGCAGCTTGGCTTCTTCTTGAGCCAGCACCACAACTCGGCGAGCTTTATCGGTGAACTTCTCGAACATTTCTAACTCCATTCGCCAGCTTTGATTAGAGCTGTCTAATAGAAATGCTAAGTCGGTCACCCCTCTCGTGGGGGCATGTTCGCTGAGGGGAAAACGAAAAACCCCGAGCCAAAGCCCGGGGTTTTTCGCAGATAAATGCAGGGTTAGAAGTCCCAGTCGTCGTCTTCGGTGGCCTCGTGCTTACCAATAACGTAAGACGATCCTGAACCCGAGAAGAAGTCGTGGTTTTCATCGGCGTTTGGTGACAACGCAGACAAGATAGCTGGGCTAACCTCTGAAACCTCTTTAGGGAACAACGGGTCAAAACCAAGGTTCATTAGAGCCTTGTTGGCGTTGTAGTGCAAGAAGTGCTTTACGTCCTCGGTCAAGCCAAGTGGGTCGTAAAGGTCAGCGGTGTACTTGATCTCGTTCTCGTAAAGCTCAAGCAAGAGGTCGTAGGTGTAAGCCTTGATCTCGTCACGGCGCTCCTGAGTTTCAAGCTCCATGCCCTTCTGGAACTTGTAGCCAATGTAGTAACCGTGAATGGCCTCGTCGCGAATGATCAAACGGATCAAGTCACCGGTGTTGGTGAGCTTGGCGCGTGATGACCAGTACATAGGCAGGTAGAAGCCTGAGTAGAACAGGAATGACTCAAGCAGAGTTGAGGCAACCTTGCGCTTTAGCGGGTCGTCACCGCGGTAGTAACCAAGAACAATCTCGGCCTTCTTCTGCAGATAAGGGTTGTCCTCTGACCAGCGGAATGCCTCTTCGATCTCGTCAGTAGAGCACAGAGTCGAGAAGATTGAAGAGTAACTCTTGGCGTGAACCGACTCCATGAAAGCAATGTTGGTGTACACGGCTTCTTCGTGAGCGGTCTGTGCGTCTGGGATAAGCGAGATTGCACCGACGGTTCCCTGAATGGTGTCCAGCAAAGTCAAACCGGTGAATACGTGCATGGTTAGCTTCTGCTCTTCAGGGCGAAGAGTTGCCCAAGAAGGAATGTCGTTTGACATTGGCACCTTTTCAGGCAGCCAGAAGTTTGAGGTGAGGCGGTTCCAAACCTCAAGGTCCATTGAGTCCTCGAGTTTGTTCCAGTTCACCGGACGAGTGATTCCACTTAGGGTTGTGGCAGTCATTTTCTTCTCTCTTTGCAGGTTTAAAACTGAACTTGGATGGGGTCTAAATAATTTCTAGAGCATGCAGCTTACGCACTCATCGACAGCGGTGCCCTCAAGGGCCATTTGGCGAATACGCACGTAGTAGATGGTCTTGATTCCTGCGCGCCAAGCCTGAATCTGGGCCTTGTTGACATCGCGAGTGGTGGCGGTGTCTTTGAAGAACAAGGTTAGAGACAGACCCTGGTCTACGTGCTGGGTTGCAGCTGCGTAGGTGGCAATGATCTTCTCTGGGCCAATTTCGTAGGCGTCTTCGTAGTACTCAAGGTTGTCGTTGGTTAGGTAAGGGGCTGGGTAGTAAACGCGGCCCAACTTGCCCTCTTTACGAATCTCAATCTTTGACGCAACCGGGTGAATCGAGCTGGTTGAGTTGTTGATGTATGAGATCGATCCGGTTGGCGGAACTGCCTGAAGGTTCTGGTTGTAGATACCATCCTTCATGACATCTGCCTTCAGCTGGCGCCAGTCTTCCTGGTTAGGAATCTCGATGCCCGAGTTTGCAAACAGCTCGGCTACGCGCTCGGTTTCAGGAGCCCAAACTGCATCGGTGTACTTGTCAAAGAACTCACCGGTTGCGTACTTTGAGTTTTCGAAACCACCGAACGCCTTGCCGCGCTCTTTAGCGATGGCGTGTGAAGCCTTTAGTGCGTGGAACAGCACGGTGTAGAAGTAGATGTTGGTGAAGTCAACGCCCTCTTCTGAACCGTAGTGAACGCGCTCACGAGCAAGGTAGCCGTGCAGGTTCATTTGGCCAAGACCAATTGCGTGTGATTCCTCGTTGCCGTACTTGATTGAGGTAACTGAGTCAATGTCGCTTAGGTCAGAGACGGCGGTCAAAGCACGGATAGCTGCCTCGATGGTGCGGCCGAAGTCTGGTGAATCCATAGCCTTGGCAATGTTTAGCGAGCCAAGGTTGCAAGAGATGTCTTTACCAACCTGGTTGTAGCTGAGGTCTGCGTTGTAGGTGGTTGGGGTGTTCACCTGCAGAATCTCAGAGCAAAGGTTTGACATGTTGATGCGGCCAGCGATTGGGTTGGCGCGGTTTACGGTGTCTTCGTAAACGATGTATGGGTAGCCAGACTCAAACTGAAGCTCAGCAATGGTCTCGAACAGGGCACGAGCCTTGATCTTGGTCTTGCGAATGCGGGCATCGTCAACCATGTCTTGGTAGTGCTCGGTGATCGAGATGTCGCTGAACGGCTTGCCGTAAACGCGCTCAACGTCGTACGGAGAGAACAGGTACATGTCGTCGTTGTTCTTGGCTAGCTCAAGAGTGACGTCTGGAATAACCACACCAAGGCTCAGAGTCTTGATGCGAATCTTCTCGTCGGCGTTCTCACGCTTGGTGTCCAAGAACTTCATGATGTCTGGGTGGTGAACGTTTAGGTAAACCGCACCGGCACCCTGGCGGGCACCCAACTGGTTGGCATAGCTAAATGCATCCTCAAGCATCTTCATAACTGGGATCACGCCCGATGACTGACCCTCAATCTTCTTGATTGGAGCACCAGATTCGCGAATGTTGGTCAGAGACAGGGCAACACCGCCACCGCGCTTTGAAAGCTGCAGCGATGAGTTGATTGCGCGAGCGATTGACTCCATGTTGTCTTCGGTACGAAGCAAGAAGCAAGAAACGAACTCTCCGCGCTGGGCCTTGCCACAGTTTAGGAAGGTTGGGGTTGCCGGCTGGAAACGACCGGTGATCATCTCTTCGACCAGCATCATCGCACGGTCTTCGTCACCCTCGGCCAGGGTCAAGGCCACCATAACCACGCGGTCTTCGAAGCGCTCTAGGTAGTGCTTGCCATCAAAAGTCTTTAGCGCGTAGCTGGTGTAGAACTTGAACGCTCCTAGGAAAGACTCAAAGCGGAACTTGAATGAGTAGGCAAAGTTGTGGATCTTCTCTAGGAACTCGAAGCTGTAGCTGTCTAGCAGTGGCTTCTCGTAGTAGTCGTGCTCAACTAGGTAGTCCAGGCGCTCTTTGAGGTTGTGAAAGAACACGGTGTTCATGTTCACGTGCTCAAGGAAGTACTCGCGGGCAGCCTGTTTGTCTTTATCAAACTGAATCTTGCCGTCTTTGTCATACAGGTTGAGCATGGCGTTTAGCTCGTGGTAGCTGTAACCAGTGCGAGGGGCAGATTCAATCAGAGTGTTTTCCACAGTCGTTCCATCTTTTCTTCTACGGCTTCCACGTCGTGCGGGGTGCCTAATAATTCAAATTTGTAAATCAGGGGTACCTGAAGCTTGAGCGAGATGATCTCGCCGGCTCTGCAGTACTTGTCACCGAAGTTTGTGTTTCCAGCTGCGATGACCGCTTTTGCCAATTTTCTGTTTTCAGGGTCGTTGAGAAACCGAATTACCTGCTTTGGAACGCTGGTCATGTCGTCTCCGGCTCCGTATGTGGGAGAGATAAGCACATACGGTTTGGTTACCTGGAGCGGTGGTTCTGATGCGTGAAGTGGAATTCGGTGAGCCCGAACATTCAACTTCTCAACGAAGCGTTTGGTGTTCTCAGAGACGTTTGAAAAGTAAACGACCTCTAGCATGGCCGTTGTTTAGGCTGCGCCGAGTGCTGAGATCTTGTCAGGGCGGAAACCTGACCAGTGGCTGTCGCCAGCAACAACTACTGGAGCCTGTGCATAGCCAAGTGACTTGACTAGCTCTAGGGCTGCTTCGTCCTCGCTCATGTCAACAGAAACGTACTCAAGTTCTTTGCGGTCAAGCAGCTTCTTGGTGCTGTCGCACTGAACGCATGAAGGCAGTGTGTAAACGGTGATAGTCATAAATCTCTCCTCTAAAGAACTGTTTTTGCACCTCTAAGCCATTCCCCCGAGCCACCGCGTCTCTGCGATGTTCGGTAAACCCTTGATTTAGCGGGTTTTTACCGAAAATTGGCTTATTTAGTTGTTGCATCAGTTTATGACACTAGATGTAGTTTCGCCAATCGTGTCGGCGTGTTGAGGATTTATTTATTTTTTGAACAGATTTTGGTGTAAATCACTCAGATTTAGCAGCGCGCTCGGCGCGAATCTCAGCTTCCATGTCTTGGTAGACCTGGCGCTCTTTTGAGTCAGCGCGCAGAATGCCGCGCATCATTACCCAGAAAATACCGCCAACGAATACTGGCGGAATCAGTGACACCAGTGCATCCCAGAGAATTTGTAGATCCATGTCTTGACTCTAACTTTCTAACCTGAGAGTTTGCCTACTTGACCAGTGGGAACATGATGGTCTCGCGGATGCCCAGACCGGTGAGGCTCATTAGCAGACGGTCAATGCCCATGCCCATTCCACCAGAAGGCGGCATGCCAAACTCAAGGGCCTTCAAGAAGTCTTCATCAAGTTTCATGGCCTCTGGGTCACCGGCAGCAGCCAAGGTAACCTGCTCAACAAAACGCTGGCGCTGAATAACAGGGTCAACCAACTCGGAATAACCGGTGGCCTGCTCATAACCGCGAATGTAGAGATCCCACTTTTCAACCACGCCAGGCTTTGAACGGTGGTCGCGAGTAAGTGGTGAAGTGTCAACCGGAAAGTCAATCACAAAGGTTGGCTTGACCAGGCTGCCCTTTACAAAGTGCTCCCAAAGCTCTTCTACATACTTGCCGTGTAGTGGGTGCTCAATCTCAATCTCAACCGAGGCAGCCAACTTTTTGAGGTCAGCAATTGAAGTTTCTGGAGTGATGGTTTGACCACAAGCCTCTGACAGTGACTCATACATTGAGATGCGTGGCCACTCGCCACCGAGGTCGTTAATCTCGCCGTCTTCGAGCTCTACCTGGTGGGTGCCAAAGACATCCATGGCGGCATTCTGAATCAGCTTCTGAGTTAGGTCGGCAATTGAGTTGTAGTCACCGTAGGCCTGGTACGACTCAAGCATGGCAAACTCAGGCGAGTGAGTGCGGTCGGCACCCTCGTTGCGGAAGTTGCGGTTGATCTCGAAGACGCGATCGATGCCACCGACCACAGCGCGCTTAAGGAACAGCTCTGGTGCGATGCGCAAGAACAGCTCAGTGTCAAAAGCGTTTGAGTGGGTCTTAAATGGGCGTGCCGATGCTCCACCGTGAATGGTCTGCAGCATTGGGGTCTCAACCTCAATGAAGTTCTCTTGCTCAAAAGTGCGGCGCAATGACTGCATGACCTTAGAGCGAATCTGCACTACCTCGCGGGCACGGTCGCGAACGATTAGGTCAACGTAGCGGTGACGGACCCGGTATTCCTCACCAAGCTCGTTGTGCAGGTTTGGCAGCGGGCGAATGGTCTTTGCAGCCATCAGCCACTCGTCGGCAAGAATTGAAAGCTCGCCGCGCTTTGAGGTGATTACTTCACCTGAAACAAAAACGTGGTCACCAAGGTCAACGAGCTCTTTCCACTCATCTAGGCGCTCTTGACCAACCTTGTCGAGTGACAGCATGGCCTGAATGCGCTGACCCGAACCGGCCTGCAGCGTGGCAAAACAGAGTTTTCCGGTGTTGCGCTGGAACACAATTCGGCCAGCCAAAGCAACTTTGTCGCCGGTAGCAACATCGATTTCAAGGTCTGGGTAGGCAGCACGGACACCATCAATGGTGTGGGTGACCGGCACGCTAACCGGGTAGGCATCGCCAGACTCATTTAGGCGCTCGCGCTTGGCAAGACGCACCGCAATTTGCTCAGGCAGGTCTTGTTCTTCGTTCTCAACTGAGACGATTTCGTCGCTCACGCGTGCTCCTAAAAAGTGATTTCAATGTTGTCGATAAGTCGTGTTTTTCCGACTAGCACCGCAACCAACATCAGTGCCCGGCCGTGAAAAGATTCAGTTACGGGTTCAAAGGTTTCGGCATCAACAAGGCTGACGTAGTCAAGTTTAGCCTCTGGCTGCCCAGAAGATAAGGTTTGGCCTGCCTCAAACTGCAGCCACTGGTCTTGGGCAGCTTGAATGGCAGCGGCTGGGCTGCTTGCTGAGTTGTGCGCTGCCCGCAACCCCTGGTGAATAATCTCGGCGGTTTTGTGTTGGGCCTCGCTCAAATATGTGTTGCGGCTAGACATGGCCAAGCCACCCGGCTCACGCACGGTGGGGGCCGCCACAATCTGCAGCGCTGGATAATCTGCCCTGGCCATTCGGCGAATGAGGAACAGCTGTTGGGCGTCTTTTTGACCAAAAACTGCAAAGTCTGGCTTGGCAAGATCGAACAGCCGGGCCACCACAGTGAGCATGCCGTCAAAGTGCCCCGGCCTTGCCGCGCCCTCGAGAACGAGCCCAACCGGGCCAGCTGACTTGGTTGGCTTGGCGTTTACCCCGCCCGCCTCTTCTGGGTAAATTTCGTCAACCGGTGGAGCAAATAGAACATCAACCTCCACAGCAGCCAAGGCCTCAGCATCGGCCTCGAAGGTGCGCGGGTAGCGATCAAAGTCTTCACCAGCACCAAATTGGAGCGGGTTCACAAAGATTGAAACCACCACAAAATCAGCGTGCTTTCTGGCGGCCGAAATTAGCGAGATGTGCCCAGCGTGCAAAGCACCCATGGTTGGCACGAGGGCAATTCTCTTGCCGGCCGAACGAGCGGCAGAAACCTGAGTGGCAAGATCGGCGGCGGTGTTTGAAATGTGCATTAGGCCAGCAACTCTTCTGGGTCAATCGGTTGGTGCCCGTCGGCAAGGGCCTGCTCCACCGAGCTACGAATGAGCGGCCCGATCAGCCCGCGCGGGTTTTCAAGGCCAAGGTTTTCGAGCAAGCCGATTGCTTGATTGACCACCAATCTTGAGAATGATGTGGCCACACTCACCGCTTCAAAATAATTGGCTCGGTCTGCCTCAGGCACCTCAACGGGTTCGGCACCGATTTCAATAACCAGGGCTTGGGCGATTGGCAGGGCAATGTTTGGTGCAGCCACAGCAAAGTAACTCTCGCGGATCTTCACTAGGTCAATGCTGGTGCCGGTAAAGCTCATGGCCGGGTGAATGGCCAGTGGAATTGCACCTGCTTTTGCAGCGGCCGAGAGCACACCGTAGCCAAACTGCCCGGCGGTGTGAGCAACCAATTGCCCCGCCCGCCATAGGCCTGCCTCGGCTATCCCGGTGGTTAGGGGTTCGAGTTGATCAGCCGGAACGGCGAGCAAGACCAGATCGGCCTTGGCAATTAACTCGGGAATTTGCTTAACCAAAACGCCCGGCAGCAAAGCATCTAGGCGTTCAATGTTCTGCTGATCAGTGGTGGCAAAACCCACAAGGTTGTGGCCGGCAGCAGCCAAGGCTGTCCCCAAAATTGAACCAACTGGGCCCGCACCAACTACGCCAATTGAAAGTCTTCCGTTATTCAAGCTGGGTTTACCTCGGCGCCCGAGCCTGCGCTCTTGCCCTCTGACTTAGGGGCTGCAGCATCGCCGCCATCGCGAATGCGGCACACTCGCTCAATCACAATGCCGACAACCACCATGACAATTGCACCGATCAGCGCAGCCAAATTTGGCCAGACCTTCTCAGTGATCACCGGTGACGAAACTTGAAACCAAAGCACCCCGGACTGCCAACCCAAGAAAATGGCTCCGGCGATGGCAGTGGCTTTGGCCAACAGAACAACACGTACGGCATAAAACGGGTTTAGTAATCCGCTTGGTTTCGCCAAGCTTGAGGCTGGTTTGCTTTTAGCTGCAGCCGGTGAGCCAGCACGGTATCTACGAATCATCGGCAGCGCAAAGACCAGCAAAATAATTGAGATCAAAGGCAACGTGAGAATGAAACTGAAGGTTGCCACCGGCACCTGGCCGCCATTGGCAACTAGAAACTTGGGCGCCAAATAACCGCCGGTTGCAGCCAGCACGGACCACGCAACCAAGTTTGGAATTCTGGTGACCTTCATCGAACCAACCAAACCTGATCTTTGACTGGCTCGGCTAGGTCTCGCACTAACCCGTACCCAGGCAACACCGCATCTGGCTCAAGCAGCGCCCAAGGCACCAAAACAAAGGCTCGCTCTGAGGCTCGAGGGTGTGGCAACGTAAGTTCTTTTCCAGACTTAATTTCATTGCCGTAGGTAATGATGTCAATGTCCAGGGTTCGTGAGCCCCAGCGCTCTAGACGAATGCGCCCGTGTTCGGTCTCAATGCGGCGAATCTCGTTAAGCAACTCTTTTGGCTTAAGGGTGGTTTCAATTCGCACCACGCCGTTTAGATAATTTGGCTTGCTGTCGTCTTTGCCGGCCTCGGTTACTGCCACCGATTCAACCAGCGGTGAACACAAGACACCCTTGATGCCTGGGGTCACCGCCAACGCCTTTAGCGCTGAACGAATGGTCTTGCGACGTTTGCCCAGGTTGCCACCTAGGCCCAAAATTGCCTTCACTGATTCGGCCACGGATTATGCCTCGATCCAAGTTGATTCTTTGCCGTGGGCTTTTTGTTTGCCCTTGACG
>JACCDX010314721.1_pt1 | contig 45027 bp, 45 predicted proteins | sample 7449681 | NCBI WGS metagenome assembly JACCDX01 (sample SAMN15323450, study PRJNA562643) | freshwater metagenome | isolation source: river surface water | place: USA:Blue River Watershed | collected 2017-08-18
CAGGGGCGAATGCTGAAACCAGCTCGCCGTTAAACTGCGGTACGCAGACTCATCAGGTGCCAATTCTTTAATCATCGCCATGTCCGTACGTGCGTGTGAAAGCATATCCACAAAATTATAAACGATCACATTTAACTGATTGGTGAGGAGTTTGTTGAAGTTGTCCACCAACTGCTTTCCTTGGTACTGATGGATAATCTTATGATATGAAGCTTTAGCCGCAATACGCAAACGCTTCAATTGTTCATTTAAATAGAATTCCTCATGCTTATTATATCCCTCTTCATCCTCCGAATCTCCTAAATCAAACACCCATTTATCAGGATAATTTTTATGAATTTCTGACGGCATCATTCCTGCAAAAATGGAATTTCGGGCGTAAGCAGTTGTGGTAGGTAAAATAGAATAATAGGTACGCTCTTCCTCCATTTGGAAATACTCTTGGATGAATAACTCCAATGTTTTCCATTGGTCATACCGAAGATTATCGATTAGGATAAAGAATAAGGGCGATTTGTCATTGATGCGAGGAAACACAAATTTACGCATCATCAAATGCGATAAAATCGGTGTATCGGCATCAGGATGTTGCAACCAACCCTCGTAGGAATTTTCGATGAATTTTGAAAAGTGCACATTGGCTTCTGATTTTTGATTGATCAAAACCTCCGACATTGATTTGTTTTCTGTCTGATCAATTTCTAATTCCCAATACGTTAATTTCTTGTAAATATCTGCCCATTCCTCCGCATTCAAGCGATCTTGGTAGCGCATCGATAACTCCCTGAATTCTTGTTGGTAATTCAAATTCGTCTTCTCTTCCTCTAAACGTTTCTTATCAAAAATCCGTTTTACCGAAAGTAGTAACTGATTGGGATTGAGTGGTTTAATGAGGTAGTCGGCAATTTTTGAACCAATCGCATCTTCCATTAATTCTTCTTCCTCTGATTTGGTAATCATGATGACAGGAAGGTTTGGGCGAATCTGTTTGATCGAAACGAGGACCTCTAAGCCCGACATGCCCGGCATGTTTTCATCTAAAAATAAGACGTCGAATTTTTGATTATTGACTAAATCTAACGCATCAGCGCCTGAATTAGCGGTTGTGACTTGGTAACCTTTATTTTCAAGGAAGATAATGTAGGGTGTCAGTAAGTCGATTTCGTCGTCTGCCCAAAGAATGGAATAAATCATGCTTTCGTTTTTAACCTAAACTTAATTTGCGAACGAATTATTGTGTGCGTAAAAATTAAAATTTGTTAACGCCTAATTCGTAAAATAGCAGGCTAAATTTAACTATTTTTGCGCAGGCAATCGTTTTTTGTATGTCAAATAATTCTCCTATTTCATTTACCGACATTGCACGTGAAAATTTGCGTAGCATTATCGAAAAAGGGTCCATGCCTGAACCTTTTGTTCGTGTGGGTATGCGGGGTGGTACATGTGGAGGAACCTATGTTTTAGGCTTTGACCATAAAACGGAATTTGATGACCAATACCTAATTGCCGAAATTCCGGTAGTCATCGACAAACGACAAATGTTATTCGTTGTTGGCACTGAAATTGATTTTGATCCAGGTGCCAATGGATTTTATTTGCATAAACCGAAAGCCAACGTATGAAATTCGCCGCCATTGATATAGGCTCAAATGCCGCACGTCTCCAGATTTCCTCTGTACTTGATAATGAAGGGATGATCAGTTTTAAGCGGGTTGAATATGTTCGATTTGCGCTGCGATTAGGGCATGATGTGTTTACGGATGGGACCATTAGTCCTGAATCTGAAGTCCGGATATTCAAACTGATGCATGCCTACAAACTATTAATGGATTTGCATGAAGTGCAAGATTATTCTATTTGTGCCACCTCAGCGATGCGTGAAGCCTCTAATTCCTCTGAGATCATTACGCGGGTACATAAAATCTTGGATATGAAAATCCATTTGATCGATGGCACGCGCGAAGCTGAGTTAATCAACGATGTTGTCGTCAAATCACTAAACCCGAAGAAAAATTACTTACACATCGATGTGGGTGGAGGATCAACGGAGTTGAATTTCTATAAGAATCAGGAAAAATTTGCGACGAAATCCTTTAAAATCGGATCCGTGCGTTTGCTGGAAGGCAAAGAGAAAGCGGGGGATTGGGAGAAAATGCAGAATTGGATAAGCCAGCAAAAAAGTGAAATTAAAGGCCCAGTTTATGCCGTGGGAACTGGGGGGAACATTAGTAAGCTATACAATTTGTCCACACAAGTTGACGAGCACAAAACGATGGATTTTAAAGAGCTAAAGCGGATTTCAGCGTTTGTAGGATCCTTTACGTATGAGGAACGTGTCAATAAACTACGCTTAAACACGGACCGTGCTGACGTTATCGTACCTGCTGCCTCGATTTATTTGACTGCGATGGAATTAGCTGGTTGCGAGACCATATTTGTTCCAGATTTGGGTTTGAAAGATGGAATTATTCAAATGCTCTATGAGCGTATGCAAGCGCGGAGACGCGCAAATGCTTAGTTTCCTAAGCGGTATAAAACTCCCATGGCAAGGATTTGAGAGAATTGCCAGTTGGGGTCTTGATCATAATCTCGAAAAAGAACAGCCTGTAAATTCGTAGATACATATTTATTCACCTTCATGGTGAAGTTGGCATCCAAGCGGTGCACTATCCCATCTGTTTTTCCTAGTCTGAAGTAATCCACTAGCGCAGAATAGCGTGCTTTCATATTGATATTTTGAAAGATATCTTTTTCGATATTCATCAAATATTGAAATACGAATTGATTTCTAATATTATCTCCTGGGCGTTCCAATCCATACAATCCTGCTCGGGAAATACGCTCATCAAATACGAAGGTTTGGCGTAAACTTCCGATACCAATTCGGGTATAGAATGATTTCTGTGGATGGTATTCCAAACCCATGGACGTCGTCAGATAGGCAGGAGCGAAGATATTTGAAACGAGTGAATCGATGGGAATCCCTAATTTATTTTTTTTGCTGTATTCAATACCTTTGAAAAATTGGGATTGAAAGTTGGTCGATCCATAAAAATCCCATTTTGGACTAATTCGGTAACCGGCTTTAAACTCGTAAAAAATTCGGTCGACGTTTTTACGGAGCGATTGTGTTCGGTTTTGTAGAAAACCAACTTGAAGATTTAGATCACTATTTAGTCGCCAATTGTTATTGACAACTTTGGCCGAATGGTTTAAAAACCAGCCAATGGCGAAGGTATTACTACCTCCTCCTTTCCAGTTATCACTAAAACTGGATTGATTTATGTTGATTCCGGTGTTGAAATCCTTTTTCCATTGTTGAGCTAAGCTATCTGCTTCAACCGTGCCCATTAGGCTTGTCGAAGAAATTAGTAAGCAAAAAATAAAGGTAATTAGTGATTTCATTTCGACAAATGTACAAAAATCATTTGGCCTACCGCGTGGTATGACCTGCTTTTCCTACCCATAAATAAACTTCTCCATCAAACTGGGCACCTGGCGCTAAAACCTGTAACCCTTCAGCGGTATTGAATGCATCGGTATTTGCGGTCATCGGTTCAATAGCTACCGCATCCTGATCTCCCGGTGCAAATACGACGAGGTAAGGGAATTGGATACTTGATTGTTCTAAGTAAAAACTGATATTCCTTCGTGTATCATGCAATTCCGTTCGGTGATTTGCCAGCGGTTTTAATAAAAAAACATGATCTAATTGTTCACTTCCTAATGATATTGGATCCTTTCGATCAAACGATTCTTCTTGTAAAGGAATCATTTGGGCGTCAGACAAAAAGCGTGATTTGGAGGTAAAACTAATTTGAAGATCGTCAAGAGTGCTTCCCGGGAATCCGAAATAGGGGTGCCAGCCGCAAGCAAAAGGCATATTTCCAGTCCCCGTATTCGTCGCATGAAAGTTGACCCGCAACCCTCCACTTTTTTCAAACGTATAATCAATCGAAAAGTCGAAGGGGAATGGATACCCTTTTTCATCACCTGAATAGGAATGACTGATACGAACGTAGGCTGAATTTGATGTTGACTCGGATGCGCTTACCGTAAATGACGCACGCGCTAATAGCCCGTGAATTGCATTGCCTAAATTGGGTTCATTGATGGGTAACTGATAATTTCTGCCTTCAAAGGAATAATTTCCATTTCGAACACGATTAACCCAAGGCGTTAATACAGCCGATGGATGGTAGGGGTTTGACGCTAAGGGGTATCGGTCGGAAAAGGGCAGTTTTACGATATTAATAAGCTCATTTTCAACATGTACGTCAAAGCGCGTCAATAATCCCCCTGCCGTCAGATCAATATCCACCCTGGATTGGTTAGTCGGATTGACTAAAGATATTTGATTTTCGTTTTGTTCTATAATCATTGCCAAATCGTTTTTTCTTCAATGCCCATGCCATAGAGGGCGAAATCATATTTTACCGGATCTGAAGGATCTAATCGGCGCAGTGCGTCAGTCAATTCCAATGCTTTATTCCAATTGGCAGGACCGGGAGAAACTAATTGTAAACTTTCTGCGGTCCGTTGTGCATGCACATCCAAGGGACAAACGAGCTGAGATGGCTGCATATTGTTCCACAATCCAAAGTCGACCCCATGTTCATCTTTCCGGACCATCCACCTCAGAAACATACAAATTCGTTTACATGCCGATTTTTTAAAGGGTGCCGAAATATGTTTTTGGGTCCTTGGCGGCGCAAATTCATCATTAAAAAAATGGCGATAAAAGCGATTGATTGCCGCTTCTATGGTCAATTCAGCTGGATTATAGGCCTGGCTAAATGCAGTTTCTAAACTTTGGTTTGAGTTGTAATGCCGATTGAAAAATCGGATAAAATACAAGGTGTCGGTATAATTAAAGGTCCGATGTTTGAACTTCTCCAAGCGTTTCAAATCATGCGCTTGATGTTCCATGATGAATTGATATGGAGCGCCATCAAATAGTTGGATTAATTCCTTGGCCTTCGATATGATGGTTTTCCGTTGGCCCCAGGCCAACATCGCCACCCAGAATCCCATGATTTCAATGTCTTGTTGTAGACTAAAAGCGTGTGGAATTTGAATCGGGTCATGCTCGATGAATCGAGGATGATTGAAAAAGGCATACTTGGAATCCAAAAGATTTTGGACGTGTTGCTCCATTGCGCTTATTTATTTCCGAAAAATGCCATCAATCGAGAGGGAATCGATAAGACCCAAACGAGTACGGTTACTGTAGCAGAAAAGGCTGCAATAAATGGGTATGAGAGAATAAATAGAATCTCAAAAGCTATGGTTCCGGCCGAGATGGGTCTTTTACGTTTGGGCATTATTGAACTAGATAACTGATTTCAGCACGAATACGTTTGTCTACCGCGTTCAGTCGCTCAAATGCTTTGGGTGATAACTTGATAATTAATTTGCCATCTGTGCTCGGTAAACGTCCGATGACCTTCACCCAAATGCTTTGATTATTGGCTAAGTTTTTGACTAACACCAACGTGCCTATCGGTGCAGATTTGTGCAAAGCCAGGTATTTACCCGAATTATCTGGTACATCGATTAATTCAGCAATTCCTGTTTCAATTGTTTTGCGCAAGCCATCATTATTACTAATATCGGCTTCTGTCTTAACTGGATCAGCTGTTTTGCTGGGCATCAAGGTCGATTTGTCCACGGATGCAGGTGCAGATATTAATAAGCGTTGTCCTTCTTTTAAGACATCTGAGGTCAAATTATTCCACTTGCGCAAATCTGCCATCGTCACTTTGTACAAGTTGGCCACTGTCAATAAACTTTGCTTCGTTGCAACGATGTGTATGCCTGATGAGTTGCTAGGTTTTTCTTCAGGTGCTTTCTCAATGGGTTTAGCTACTGATAGTAAGGTATTCGTGCTTTCATCTAAGTAATGAACCGGAATGAAGACGATTTCACCTGAATTTACGGGGATGCTGATTTCAGGGTTGACCTGCTTAAACTCAGTCAGCGAAAGGTTGTATTTTTTTAAAATTGAAAACAGGGTTTGCTTATTGCCCACCTTGTATACGATATACGTTTTGTTACTCTCTTTCTTAAGTCCTAAGGAATCGAGTGTGGTGGCTTTTGTCGCAAGTGTAAACCCAAAAACCAAGAAAAAGAGTAGTTTAAATGTGCGCATAGATCACTAATTCTTGTTTGTCTCGTATATATATTAAATGTCCGTGCACTAGTTGAAATGTTTGGAATCCAATTTTTTCACTTGCTACTAGTGTATCCTCATGGAGTGTCTGGAAATCAAATGAGCAAATGCGCAAGCGATTTTTCCAGCCATGGTCGTAAAGATAATAAGAAAATATTAGCTTATCCGTACCTTCCCAGTAATCCATTCCTTTCACAATATTTTCTCCAAATTTTTGCTTAAAAAGCGTCTGAAAGGCCTCTAAGCCCGGTTGGCTTTCCTCGAAATGTTGTGGTGATTCAAACGTGACACCTTGCCAATGATCTATTTGTTTCGGTTCGTAAACGCCAGTTCGAAGATTTAGATCTCCAGATGAGGTCTGTAGATAGGTTCCGTCGATGGCTAACCAACTGGTCATTTCAATCCGATAAATTCTTTTGCCGGTGGTTAAATCATAGCCTTCAATTGCCTCAATTCCCGGATTTTTTCCGGTATGTAAACAAAGAAATACCGCGATGAAATCAATGCCAATAAGCCACGTCTTTGGTTTGTTGGCTTCAATTGGAAACGGAATTTCTTGACAATGGAAGGTCGTTAGATCTACCTGATGCCAGTGGACCGCATCACCCGAACGCGACTCAATCCAGCATTTCGGATGTTGTGCATCACCGAAATACCCGGTGCTCCAAATATTTCCTGAAAAAGTATGTGTGTATATTTTTTCCACCTTGGTCCCACGGATTCCCCGCAAATTATGTGCAAATTTGGTGAAAATTTTAGCATAAACGGTTCAATTCCCATGATGCAAGGTAAAAAAGTTGTCGCTGTTATTCCTGCTCGTTACGCATCCACGCGCTTTCCAGGAAAGCCATTGGTTGATATTGGTGGTAAATCGATGATCCAGCGGACCTTTGAACGGGTTTCGGCAGTTGCCGGCTGGCATCGCATCATTATCGCCACAGATGATGTTCGGATCCAAGAAGCTGCCGTAGCTTTTGGTGCAGAAGTATGTATGACACGCGAGGATCATGTTTCAGGAACGGATCGCTGTGCCGAGGTGATGGACAAATTGGGCGAGCCCGTTGATTACATTGTCAATATTCAAGGGGATGAGCCTTTTATCGAGCCAGCTCAGCTTACGGAATTGGCGGCAGGTTTTGCGACCAATGCACCTATTTTGACCTTAATTAAGCGTGTAGAAGACGAAAACACCCTGTTTTCGATCAATACCCCTAAAGTGGTGATTAACGAACAAGGCCATGCCCTGTATTTTTCACGTCAAACGATTCCATTTCTTCGAGGTGTGGCGCAAGAAGATTGGTTAAGCCAACATTCCTTTTTCAAACACATCGGTTTGTATGCCTATCGGGCTGATATTTTACGTGAATTAAGTCAATTAAAACCTTCAGCGCTTGAATTAGCTGAATCTCTGGAGCAATTACGCTGGTTGGAAAAAGGCTATATTATCCAAACGATCCAAACCGAATATGAAACGATTGGGATAGATAGTCCTGCGGATTTAGAAAAAATCAAAAAAATGGGCTTTCTAGGCGCCTAATTATTGCCTCTATTCACTTGATTTTGGTATCTTTGCAAGATTATGCAGAAGCCGTCTATTTACGAACAATTGCGCCATCGAATCCTTGTATTGGATGGTGCTATGGGTTCATTGATTCAAGAGTATAAATTATCGGATGCCGACTACCGTGGCGAACGATTTAAAGATTTTCCACACGAGGTTAAGGGTAATAATGACTTGTTGTCTATTACGCGTCCAGATGTGATTAAAGAGATTCACGCAAAGTATTTCGCAGCGGGCGCAGATATCGCCGAAACCAATACCTTTTCAGGGACTTCAATTGCCATGGCAGATTACCACATGGAGGAATTGGTTTACGAATTAAATTTCGAATCTGCGAAGATTGCGCGCGAAGTAGCGGATGAATTTACGGCTCAAAATCCATCAAAACCACGTTATGTGGCAGGTTCAATCGGACCAACGAATCGGACACTTTCTCTTTCACCGGATGTGAATGATCCTGGTTTTAGAGCTGTGACCTTTGATGAATTGGTGGAAGCGTATACAGAACAGGTACATGGCTTGGTGGATGGTGGTGCTGATTTATTACTCGTAGAAACCGTTTTTGATACCTTAAATGCGAAGGCAGCTTTATTTGCCATCGATCAGTTTTTCAAAGCAAATCCATCCAAGCCATATCTGCCGGTGATGGTATCTGGAACTATTACAGATGCTTCGGGCCGGACGCTTTCGGGTCAAACAACGGAAGCTTTTTTAACTTCGATTTCCCATATGCCCTTATTGTCGGTAGGCTTAAACTGTGCTTTAGGTGCAGATTTAATGCGGCCGTATGTAAAAACGCTACATGATAAATCTCCGTTTTTTGTCTCTGCGCATCCCAATGCCGGTTTGCCAAACGAGATGGGAGAATATGATGAATCGCCGGAGCAAATGGCGGGAGTAATTGAGGATTTCTTACAGCATGGTTTTGTCAATATTATTGGGGGATGTTGTGGTACGACACCCGCACATATTCAAGCGATTGCTGAAATAGCGGCAAAGTACAAGCCTCACGTAATTCCTGAAGATTCACTTAATCAGAAACTATCGGGTTTAGAACCATTGGAAATCACGGAATTGACCAATTTTGTCAATATTGGTGAGCGTTGTAATGTGACAGGTTCCAAGAAATTTGCTCGATTAATTCGGGAAGAAAATTTTGAAGAAGCGATCGCTGTAGCGCGTGAGCAAGTGGATGGTGGGGCGCAGATTTTGGATATCAACATGGATGAGGGGATGATTGATGGCGTTAAAATGATGCCACAATATCTAAACTTATTGATGGCTGAGCCAGATATTGCCCGTTTACCGATTATGATCGACTCTTCCAAATGGGAGGTTATTGAAGCGGGTTTAAAATGCGTTCAAGGTAAATCGGTTGTCAATTCCATTTCTTTGAAAGAAGGGGAAGAGCGATTTATTGAATTAGCGAATAAAGTCAAGCAATATGGTGCCTCTGTCGTTGTGATGGCGTTTGACGAAGATGGTCAAGCGGATTCCTATGAGCGGCGGATTGAGATTTGTGCCCGTGCTTACCGGATTTTGGTGGACGTAGTTAAATTCCCTGCACAAGACATCATTTTTGACCCCAATATTTTAACGGTTGCAACAGGAATCGAGGAGCATAATAACTATGCTAATGATTTCATTAAGGCAACTAAATGGATCAAGGAAAATTTACCTCATGCTAAAGTATCGGGTGGGGTATCCAATATTTCCTTCTCTTTCCGTGGAAATGAGCCGGTTCGTGAAGCGATGCACACGGTTTTCTTATACCATGCGATTAAGGCGGGGATGGATATGGGTATTGTGAATGCAAGTCAATTAGGCGTGTATGATCAAATTGATCAGCCTTTGCGTGATTTGTGCGAGGATGTATTATTGAATCGCAATCCAGAAGCCACGGAGAAATTAGTTCACTTCGCGGAGACCGTTAAGTCGGTGGGTAAAGAAGCCGTTGTCGATGATGCTTGGCGTCAATTACCTGTGAATAAGCGTTTGGAGCATGCGTTGATTAAAGGGTTGACTGAATTTATTGATGAAGATGTCGAGGAAGCGAGACAGCATGTGGATAAGCCTATTCAAGTAATTGAAGGGCCTTTGATGGATGGTATGAATGTGGTGGGTGATTTGTTCGGTGAAGGCAAAATGTTTTTACCCCAAGTAGTGAAGTCGGCCCGCGTCATGAAAAAGGCAGTTGCCTATTTATTACCTTTCATCGAAGCTGAAAAGCAAGGAGGAGAGAGTTCTTCGGCAGGTAAAATTTTAATGGCAACGGTGAAGGGCGACGTGCATGATATTGGTAAAAATATTGTGGGAGTTGTCCTAGCTTGTAATAATTACGAGGTGATTGACATCGGTGTGATGGTATCCTGTGAAAAGATTTTAGCAGCTGCCAAAGAACATCAAGTAGATATTATCGGTCTTTCAGGATTGATTACACCTTCTTTAGACGAAATGGTGTATGTGGCGAAAGAGATGGAGCGACAAGGATTTACGGTTCCTTTATTGATCGGAGGAGCAACGACTTCCCGGATTCATACGGCGGTTAAAATTGATCCACATTACAGTGGCCCAGTTATTCACGTATTGGATGCCTCGCGTTCGGTACCGGTAGCTGGCCGTTTATTGCAAAGTGAATTGACTTCGCAGGAAATTTTTTCTGAGATCAAGCAAGAATATGCGGAGTTAAGGGTGTCGCATGCGGCGCGCCAACAGGAGAAAAATTATTTATCGATTGCTCAAGCGCGTCAAAAGCCAACGGGCATCGATTGGACCGGATTTATAGCCCAGCAACCATCGTTCTTGGGTGTAAAGTACTTCCAGGATTATTCTTTGGCCGAAATTGCGAAATACATCGACTGGACACCATTCTTCTCCACGTGGCAATTATCAGGTAAATATCCACGGATTTTTGATAATGAGACCGTTGGCCAAGAGGCTAGAAAACTATTCAATGATGCGCAAGCCTTGTTACAAGAAATCATTGACGGCAAGTTATTGACAGCTAAAGCTGCGCTTGGGTTCTTCCCGGCGAATTCTTTCGGAGATGACATGATTTTGCATGACTTTGTAGAAAGTGTGCAAGAGGTTCCTTGTGAAAAACATGGTTCGCACGCGCATGCATCCTACACGATTCAGCGAAAAGATGAGACTTCGGATTCGACTGCATGGTTACATCATTTGCGCCAACAAGGCCAGAAGTCGGCCTCGTTACCCAACCGATGCTTAAGTGATTTTGTTGCTCCTTTATCTACAGGAGAAACGGATTTTGTGGGTGCGTTTGCGGTGACAACAGGTATTGGTATTGAGGCTTTATTGGCGAAATATGAAGCACAGCATGATGATTATAACTCGATCATGGTCAAGGCATTAGCGGATCGTTTAGCGGAAGCTTTTGCTGAGTTAATGCATGAGCGTGTGCGTCGGGAATATTGGGGCTATGCGGCGGATGAGTCCATGAGTAATGAGGAATTAATCATGGAAAAATATCAAGGCATTCGCCCGGCACCGGGATATCCTGCCTGTCCGGATCATACGGAGAAGAAGCGTTTGTTTGAATTATTGGATGCGGAGAAGCAAATTGGAATTCAATTAACGGAGAGTTATGCGATGTATCCAGCTTCTGCGGTGTCCGGATTTTATTTCTCCCATCCGGAGAGCACGTATTTTGGTTTAGGTAAAATATCCAAAGACCAAGTAGTAGATTATGCAGCGCGGAAAGGGATGCCATTGGAGGAAATGGAGCGTTGGTTGAGTCCTGTTTTAACATATGATGCGTAGGCTATGACGAAGATCACACAGTATTTAGAGGCAGCTAAAGGGAAGACTTTATTCTCGATTGAGATTATTCCACCGATGAAAGGTCAACATTTAGGTGAACTAGTTTCGCATATTGAGCCCTTAATGGAGTTTAATCCGCCTTTTATTGAGGTAACTTATCACCGCGAGGAGTATGTAGAAAAGCTAGTAGACGGTGTGTTGAAACGCATTCCTATACGTAAGCGTCCGGGTACCTTAGGTATTTGTGCAGCAATTATGCAGAAGTTTAAGACTGAAGCAGTGCCACATGTTATTTGTGGTGGATTTACGAAGGAGGAGACAGAGGATTTTTTGATAGATTTACATTATTTAGGAATTGAAAATGCGCTTGTATTACGTGGTGACCAAGAAAAGGGGGAGGATCATTTTATTCCAAAACCAGGTGGACATGCGTATGCGAATGAATTAGTTGCTCAAGTTCATGCGATGAACCAAGGCATTTTATTACACGAGGAGACAGAGTCATTGCCAACGAACTTTTGCGTGGGTGTGGCTGCTTATCCAGAAAAGCATTTTGAGGCGGCCTCATTGGACGAAGATTTGCACTATTTAAAACAAAAAGTGGATGCGGGTGCTGATTACATTGTAACCCAAATGTTTTTTAACAATCAACACTACTTTGATTTCGTTGCTAAATGTCGGGCCATGGATATTCATGTTCCGATTATTCCAGGATTGAAGCCTATTGCGACCGCGCGTCAGTTGGAGATTCTACCTGAAATATTCCATTTAGAAATGCCAGAGGCCTTAGCAAAGGAAGTACGCGCATGTACCACAAATGCTGCGATTAAGCAGGTGGGCGTGGAATGGGCGGTCCAACAAGGCCGTGAGCTAATGCAAGCGGGTGTTCCAGCCTTACATTTTTATACGATGAGTAAGTCGGATAGTGTGCATGCCATTGCCTCGCAATTATTTTAGTTGCACTTGTTTCCAATTTGATCCATTTTTGATTCGGTTGACTTGCGTTGAGGTGACGCCAAATTGCTTGGCAATCATTTTGATGCGGTTTTTGCCCGTGCGTAGCATCTGCTTGATGAGTAAAACTTGCGCGATACTCAATTTGTAATTTTTGGTCCGCAAGGGCATTTTTTTTTGCAGTATGGCGGGATTACGTAAGTTGTGGGCCGTCAGTGCGTCACGTGTGACCCAAGCCAAATTCGCCACATGGTTGTTTTTTTTATCGAAATCTCGATGGATAACAAACGTTGCCTCTGGATTTGTACGCGGAATGAAGAGTTCAGCGACCATTTTGTGCACATACCGATTGATTGATTTTCCTTGATGTCGCATGTTCAACGAGCGATAGTTTTGAATGCAGGAACCCAAAATGATTTTCCCTTTTGGGTTGGATTTGAAGCTTTTAATTCGACCGAAATTCGAAATTTCCACATGGATTTCGATGGGCCAATCAGGGGATTGAATACGTTTCCATTGTTCAATCCATAAGGTAGGAGTTGAATACATGTCTTTTATTAGTGGTTGTGATGTAATTACGACTTTTTAATCTAGAAAACGCCTGTTTTTATGCTATTATTGCACCACAAAACTGATAAACATACATGCGCGTTTTAGTCTATGGTGCATCCACCAATCCAGCTCGATATGCTTTTATGGCTACGGAATTATTGCTTTCGAAAGGGCATGAAGTGATTTTGGTGGGACACAAGCCTGGAGAAATTGGGGGAATTGATATACAGGTGGGCCAGCCGGACTTGGTTGATATTCACACCATTACGTTATATGTGGGGCCCAAAAATCAGTTGGATCTTTTGGCATATGTAAGGCGACTTCAGCCGAAACGGGTGATTTTTAACCCAGGTACTGAAAATCCAGACTTAATGAAGCAGCTTGCTGCGGAGGGGATGGAAGTAGAAGAGGCCTGCACGCTGGTGATGTTGCATACAGGCCAATTTTAATTTATATGGCAGTCAGGGTGAATTCGAATTCTTCCATGATCAAATTGGCCAATAACTTCTTGCACGCTTCCGTTACAATTTCATGAGCAACGGCCTCAGATGCCGCTTCTAATTGCAATGTGATATGTTTTCCAATACGCACATCAGAAACCTGTGTGATATTTAAATTTTGTAAGCCAATACGAACTGCTTTTCCTTGAGGGTCAAGAATTTCTTTTTGTGGCATTACATTGATTTCTGCGATAAATTTCATTTTTGTTTGATATTAAGTAACGAAAGGATAAACGATAACACGATATAGGAAACAACTAAAATCGGGAAAGCTGCAAATTTAAGCAATACGAGTATAGCAACACAATAAATCAGAAATAAGTAGCGTATTTGATTCGCAGCCCATCCCCAAGATTTAAACTTGAAAGCCATCAATGGAAATTCAGCGACCAATAAATAACTCATGATAATGCTGTAAATCAATAAGCCTTTGAAGTGTAAAATATACGGACTGAATTCAGGTTGAAAATGCAGAATTAGCGGCAAGGAAGCCACTAATAGCCCATTTGCAGGTGTGGGTACCCCGATGAATTGTTCACTTTGGCGGGTGTCAATATTGAATTTTGCGAGTCGGTAGGCCGACATTAACGCTAGTGCAAAAACCATAAATGGTTTGTAGAATCCGAAAATACCCACCGAGCATTGTGTACCACAACTTTGTTCAACGAGCGCGAAAAGGATGAAGCTTGGCAATACACCAAACGAAACCATATCTGCTAGGGAGTCTAATTGTTTACCTAATTCCGAATAGGCATGGAGTAATCGAGCTAAAAATCCATCTAAGAAATCACAAATAAGCGAAATGAAAATGCAATAGGAAGCCCAAAGTAAATTACCCTGCTTAACAAAATAAATACCCAGACAGCCCGCAAGCAGGTTGGCCAATGTTAACAGATTGGGGATCTCTTTTTTCATGCTTTTACATAGGGATTATGTTGCTTCTCTTCTCCAATCGATGTTTTAGGTCCGTGACCTGGATATACTAGCGTCTCCGTGGGCAATGTATATAATTGCGTTTGGATGCTATGCATTAAGTCGGCATGATTACATAACGGGAAATCGGTCCTTCCCACACTCCGTTTGAAAAGTACGTCTCCACCAATCACCCAGCCTTGCTTTTCCAAGTAGAAAGCCACATGTCCGGGTGCATGACCTGGAACAAATAAAATTTGTATGTCAAATTCACCTATCTGAATACGCTCTGTTTCGCTAATCCATTGATCGACGTTTGCCGCCTGATAATGTGGAAATCCATACACTTCGGCGCGCTTACCCGCATCATCTAAAAGGGGTTTATCCTTGAGATGTAAGCAAAATGGAATTTGATATTCGGTTTGGAAAAAGGAAACGCCTAGCACATGGTCAATGTGTGCATGGGTATTCAAAATGTATTTCATTTGAATGCCTTTCTCGGTGATAAAATCTTTGATTTCTTTACGTTCTTCGTAGCTGTAGCAGCCTGGGTCGAAAACGATTCCATTTCCGGATTCATCCCACAATAAGTAGGTGTTTTCTTGAAAGGGATTGAATTGGAAGACTTCGAGCTGTATCATAAACGCTACAAATTTCGGATTAATTATTGGTTTGGCCAAAAAGGAAAATACACGGTATTTTGTGCAGTTCAGGTTTTTGTGCCGACCAGTCTTTCAGTGTTTTTGTTTGAATAAATCCACCTTCTCCTTGCAGGTTAGCGCCAATGGCTACTAAGGTATTTCCGGGAAGATGCTGGATCATATCCTCCAATAATCCATTATTTCGATAAGGGGTCTCGATGAACATGTGTGTTTCCCCCGTTTTTTCGGTTAGCTGAACTAGTTGCTCCATGCGCTTAATGCGCGCAGGTTTTTCGATGGGTAGGTAGCCATGAAAAGCGAATTTTTGGCCTGAAAAACCAGATCCCATCAGTGCGAGTAGGATCGAAGAGGGGCCTACGAGTGGAACAACTTCAATGCCCATTTCTTGGGCGATTCCTACGGCTAGGGCTCCTGGATCTGCGACACCAGGGCAACCAGCTTCGGAAATAACTCCGATATAGGCTTCGCTTTGATGTTTTTGAAAGAAATCTAAGATTGATTTTTTCTGGGTGTCCTTATCTAGAATTTCAAAAGTCAAGGAATCAATGGTGATTCCGAGTTTGAGTTCAGAAATAAATCTGCGGGCTGTCCGGACATTCTCGACAAGGAAATGTTGGCATTGCGCGATATAAGCAGGTACCTCCGGCGCTAAGGAAGTTGACGCGGTATTTTCTGCAATGGGGCAGGGGATGAGTATCAGTTTCATAGGATTGACTGAATTACTTGAATGAACGCCTCGGGCTGGTCGGCCTGAACCCAGTGTCCAGCGTTTTCAACCGTATGTATGTCAAAATTCGGAAAGATTTCAGCGATGTAGCGTTCATCTTCCGTTTGGATATAATGAGAGTTTGCTCCTTTGATAAAGTGAATAGGCGTTTGGCAAGGGTTTTTGACCCATAATTCATGGCCGACTACATCAATGTTTTTGGTAATGACGGCCAGGTTGATTCGCCAGGCGAATTCCGCATCGTTTTTACGGTAGAGGTTCTTTAATAGAAATTGACGAACGCCTTCTTGTTCTTCGAAGCGCTTGAGGTGTTCGTTGGCTTCCGTTCTTGACGCAATTGTTTTTAGGTCAATGCTATTTAATCCAGCTAAAATCGACGTGTGGTGGACCGGGTAAAATTTGGGAGCAATGTCCACGATAATAAATCTATCGGAGAGTGTTGGATAGTTCAATGCGAATTGCATGACTACTTTACCGCCCATCGAGTGTCCAATGATGATCGGATTGGTCAATTGATGCTTATCGATAAATTCTTTCAGGTCTTCCGACATCACTTGATAGTCGAATTCGTCGGACCAGGGTGATTGCCCGTGGTTTCGCTGGTCCACTAAATAGACTTGGTGGGTGCTGGCAAAAACTTTGGCGATGCCTAGCCAATTGTCTGAGCTGCCAAAAATGCCATGTAAAATAATCATGGCAGGTCCTTGTTCACCTACTTTTCTAAAATATAGTTCCATTACTTTAGGTAGATCGCTTTTTCTTTTTGGGGAATTGTTTGTCCTATCGGCTTCAAATCAAAGCCTGCGGCTTGGGCGAAAGTTTCAAAGGCGTCTTTGTTTGATTTTGAAACGGCGATTAATAAACCACCGGAGGTTTGTGGATCTGCCCCGATGAGCCGTTGGTTCTCTGTAATTCCCTCCTGTACTCGGTGACCATAACTTGCCCAATTACGACTTGTACCACCTGGGAAACATTTTTGGTCTAAGTAATGGTCTAGATTTTTAAGGGTTGGTATGTGCTCGAAAAACAACTCTGCGCTAACTCCTGAGCCGTCACACATTTCTACGAGGTGACCCATTAGGCCAAAACCGGTCACATCCGTTAGTGATTCCACATAAGCTAGTGGCGCGATTTTAGCCCCAAAGGAATTCAGGGTACTCATTTGCTTAACGGCTGTAGCTAGGTCGGCATCAGATACGATGCCTCTTTTTTGCGCTGTCGTTAAAATACCTACACCTAAGGGTTTGGTTAGGTATAGGAGCGTATTGGCGGACGCTTGATCGTTTTGCTTTAAATTTTCTTTTTTGACTTTCCCGGTGACGGCCAATCCGAAAATCGGCTCTGGAGAATCAATGGAATGTCCGCCTGCCAATGGAATTCCGGCTTCAGCACATGCGGCACGGCCACCTTCTAAAACTTGACGGGCAATTTCGGGCGCAATTTTATCGATGGGCCAACCTAATATAGCGATAGCCATGAGGGGTTTGCCGCCCATGGCATAGATATCTGAAATGGCATTGGTGGCTGCAATTTTTCCGAAGTCGAATGGATTGTCGACAATCGGCATGAAGAAATCGGTTGTAGAAATAACGGCTTCTCCGTTTTCCCAATCAAACACAGCGGCGTCGTCGCGGCTTTCGTTTCCGACTAAAAGAAGCGGGTGATGTTTTTTAGGCGTATCCGATTGTAGGATTTGATCTAGTATTTGGGGAGATATTTTACATCCGCATCCGGCACCGTGGGAATAGGAAGTCAGTTTAATGGATTCTTCGTTTGCTTGCATAAGATAATTTCTGGTGCAAAATTATTCTTTAAATAATTAAAAATTATGTTTCTGTTAAATTTTAAACGGTTTTAGGACTAATCTAGGTTGGATTCATGTGTTAGAGTACATTATTCATGGCTTTAGTGCTATCAATCAACAAATTATAGAAAAAGTCTTTTCGAATCCTTTTGGAGTATTTGATTTTTTAGGTTTATTTTGTGGCTTCAATACTTCTATTTCATTTATAACTAAATTCCAAATTTATGCAGAGAAGGTTTATTACTCACTCAGTGTTATTAGGAGCGTTTTTTGCGCTACTCATGATGCTTCCCATTGGGCAGGTGTTTGCTCAAGGTTCAACTACTTCTGCCATCGCTGGTACGGTAGTGGACGAAAAAGGCCAAGGCCTACCAGGTGCCACGGTGATTGCGGTGCATGAGCCTACGGGTTCACGTTACGGTGCGTCTACACGTGCAGATGGTCGTTACAATATTGTCAACATGCGTGTGGGTGGTCCTTATAAAGTGACTGTTACCTTTGTAGGTTACAAAGAATCTGCACAATCAGGAATTGTGTTGACATTGGCTTCTGAATTGCGTCAAAACTTCAAATTAGAAGTTAGTCAATCTCAGTTAGAAGAAGTTAAGGTTGTAGCTTCACGTAGTTCTGTGATTAACTCAGGACGTACGGGTGCGGCAACAACCGTTTCAAACTCTTCTATTACAACTTTACCTACCTTGAATCGTTCATTAGGTGATTTTGCGCGTTTAGATCCACGTGCGAATGGTTTGAATTTTGCGGGACGTAATGCCTTGTTCAACAACGTAACCGTTGACGGAGCGTTCTTCAACAATGCGTTTGCTTTATCACCTACAATCGGTGGTCAAGCAGGTGCTTCGCCAATTTCGGTGGATGCGATTGACCAATTCCAAGTATTGATTGCGCCGTATGACGTACGTCAAGGCATGGCAACGGGTGCAAACATCAACGTTGTAACGAAGTCTGGTACAAATAATTGGACTGGTTCTGGTTACTATTTTGGTACAAACGAAGGTTTGGTAGGAAATAAAATTGGTGATGCAACTTCTCAATTTGGAAAATTCAACCGTGGACAATTTGGTGCACGTGTGGGTGGAGCAATCATCAAAAATAAGTTGTTCATTTTTGGATCATTTGAGCAAGAAACACAAACAGATCCAGGTTCTAACTTTGTGGCAACACGTACAGGTACTGAGCCGAACAAATCAATCGCGAAAGCTGAAGATTTAGATCGTTTGAAATCATTCTTGTTGTCGAAATTCAACTATGATCCAGGTGCGTACGAGAACTACAATAGAGAGAAATTCTCACAAAAAGCTAACGTTCGTTTAGACTGGAATATTTCTGATAAGCATAAATTGAATATTAAGTATAACTACTTACGTTCATATGCCGATATTTCTCCTTCGAACTCAGGTTCATTATCAGGTGGTCGTTCGCCATCGGTAAACGTGTTACCTTTCCAAGGTTCATTGTATCGTATCAACAATAACTTAGACTCGTATATTGCTGAATTGAACTCGACTTTCTCGAATGCAGTCTCAAATAACTTGACTGTTGGTTACACTGCGATGCGTGACTTCCGCGAGTCACCGGTGAATAATACACCTTTCCCAACGGTGGATATTGGAAATAATAACTTAAACCAAATGACTGCTTTTGGTTATGAGCCATTCTCTGCGAATAACTTGTTGAACTCTGATATTTTCCAAATCTCAGATAACTTAACGATTTATAAAGGAAAGCATGTGTACACGTTAGGAGCTGCTTTTGAGGCAAATGCATTTAAAAATGGTTTTGCACCAAACTATTATGGTGGTTACCAGTTCCGTTCAATTGATGACTTCATTAAGTCTGCTAACGGTGATTTATCTGTTTCTCCAGTTCGTTACCAAGTTCAATGGTCAAACTACGCTGACTTCCCATTTGCTGAGATGAAGGGTAATACCTTATCTTTCTATGCACAAGATGAGATTACAGCTGCGAAAGGTTTGAAGCTAACGTTTGGACTTCGTGGAGATGCGACTTCTTTCCCATCATTTGATGAGCCGAAGTATACAAACTCATTTGTTCCTAATTTAACGTTCCGTGATGGAGTGAAGTTAGCGACTAATAAATTCCCAGAGACTACTGTTTTATGGTCTCCACGTTTCGGATTTAACTGGGATGTTAAGGATGACAAGACGACTCAAGTACGTGGTGGTTTGGGTGTATTCTCAGGTCGTGTACCATATGTATGGTTGTCGAACCAGTTGTCTAACAATGGTGTATTGTTTGGATCTCGATTAGTTACTGCTGCGGCAGAATTGAGAAATTTTCCATTTACACCTAATGTAGATGCATACAAGCCAGATCCAAGCACATTAACTAATTTGCAACCTACTGCGTATAACTTAGCAGTTACGGATCAGAATTTTAAATTCTCTCAAGTTTTTCGTGCGAACTTAGCCATGGACAAGCAATTGGGTGATGGCTGGTTAGTTTCGTTAGAGGGTATCTACACGAAAGATATTAATGCGGTTTACTTGGAAAACGTGAACCTACCTAATTCAACAGTGAAGGCAGTTGGCGCTGACAATCGTGTTATTTATTTCACAGCTTCGCCAACGGGTATTCCAACAAACACACGTAACAACCAGATTTATGGTAGTACACGTGGTTTGAACGCACCTACAACCGGAAATACAGTTTCTAATCCAAACATTTCGGATGCTATCTTAATCAAGAATACGAATTTAGGTTACTCGTATGCTTTAACGGCTACGGTATCAAAATCGTTTGATAATGGATTGTTTGCTTCCTTATCATACACGAATTCAGATTCACGTTCAGTGAATGATGGTGGATCTATTGCTCAATCGCAATGGAGAGACCGTGTTGTTTCTGGTGATCCAAATGAGAATGTTACATCATACTCTTCTTACATGCAGGCGCACCGTATCAATGCGTATGGTTCTTACCGTTTGAACTATGCGAACGATAAAGCGTCTACGACGTTTGGTTTCACGTATTCAGTAGCTCCAGCAGGTCGCTTCTCATATACATATTCAGGTGATATGAATGGAGATAACCAAAATGCAAATGACTTGATTTATATTCCACGTAGCCAATCTGAGATTTTGTTACGTGATTTAGGAACGTATACGGCAGCTCAGCAATGGGCGGATTTAGATAAGTACATCAACCAAGATAAGTATTTGTCTTCTCGTCGTGGTCAGTATGCAGAGCGTAATGGTGCTGAGTTACCATGGGCTGCAAACTTTGATTTTAAAGTAATCCAAGATTTCTATATCAATGTAGCAGGTAAGAAGAATACCTTACAATTTACATTGGATGTATTTAACTTCGGTAACTACATGTCTCCACAGTGGGGCTTGAACCAAACACCATTGCGTGCAGGTTTATTGAACTATGTAACAAACGATGCGGCTACTGGACGTCCAGTATTCCAATTCCCTTACCGTTCAGGTACTACGCCATTAGCTGAGACATTCCAACGTTCTTTCGGACTTGGTTCTCGCTGGCAAGCACAATTCGGTATCCGTTATATCTTCAACTAAGATATTGCTAAACCGAAGTAAAAAGGCTGCTCGAAAGAGCAGCCTTTTTTATTTGTTTTCTTTGGCAAACCTGCCATGATTCCCTAGGCTAAAGCTTAGGGTTATTAGTAGTCCCAGACTTTAGTCTGGGGATTTTACGCGAGGCATCGCGCGTCTTTTACTTTGTCAAACCTTTCAGGATTCCCTAGGCTAAAGCCTAGGGTTATTGGTAGCCCCAGACTTTAGTCTGGGGATTTTACGCGAGTCGTTGCGCGTCTTTTTCTTTGTCAAACCTTTCAGGATTTCCTAGGCTAAAGCCTAGGGTTATTAGTAGCCCCAGACTTTAGTCTGGGGATTTTACGCGAGGCGTTGCGCGTCTTTTTCTTTGTCAAAACTTTCAGGATTCCCTAGGCTAAAGCTTAGGGTTATTAGTAGTCCCAGACTTTAGTCTGGGGATTTTACGCAAGGCATCGCGTCTCTACAAAAGGCATAAAAAAACCGGGTTTCCCCGGTTTCACCTAAAACTCTTTATGATGTGCCATCCGATGTAAATCTTCTGGACTTAAGGACTTGAAATATTCATACGTGATTTTTAGGCCTTCCGCACGCGAAACTTTTGGTTCCCATCCCAATAACGCTTTCGCTTTGGTAATGTCTGGTTTACGTTGTTTCGGGTCATCCGTAGGCAAAGGAAGCGAAATCAACTTCTGACTCGTTCCAGTTAATTTGATGATTTCCTCACCAAATTCTTTGATTGTAATTTCATCTGGATTTCCGATGTTTACCGGTTGCGCATAATCACTTAATAACAAACGGTAAATACCTTCCACTAAATCATCTACGTAGCAGAAGGCGCGCGTTTGTGATCCATCCCCAAACATAGTCAAATCCTCGCCACGTAAAGCTTGTCCAATAAACGCTGGCAATACTCGGCCATCATTTAGGCGCATACGCGGCCCATACGTATTGAAAATACGCACAATACGTGTTTCTAATCCATGATAGGTGTGATACGCCATCGTCATCGCCTCTTGAAAGCGTTTGGCCTCATCATATACACCACGTGGACCCACTGGGTTCACATTTCCCCAATACTCCTCAGGTTGTGGATGGACTGTTGGGTCTCCATAAACCTCTGACGTAGATGCGATTAAGACTCTTGCGTTTTTAACACGCGCTAATCCCAAGCAATTATGAATTCCTAATGAACCCACTTTAAGGGTCTGAATAGGAATTTTTAAGTAATCAATTGGTGATGCTGGAGACGCAAAGTGAAGAATGTAATCTAAGTTTCCGGGAACGTGAATGAACTTAGAAACATCATGGTGATAGAATTCAAAATGTTCTAATTTGAACAAATGTTCAATATTCTTTAAATCACCTGTGATCAAGTTGTCCATCGCGATGACATGATAGCCCTCTTTGATGAATCGATCACATAAATGGGATCCCAAGAATCCAGCTCCTCCGGTAATTAATATTCGTTTCATAAGTTAAATAACAGATTTGCGGCCTATTGAATAATACGTGTAGCCTAATTCTTGCATTTGGGGCAATTCATATAAATTTCGGCCGTCGAAAATGACTTTATTTTTCAATAAACTATCCATCCGTTCGAAATCAGGTGTTCTGAATTGTGGCCATTCGGTTACAATTAATAAGGCATCTGCCCCTTCAATGGCATCATATGGGTTTTTCGAATATTCTACCACATCGCCGATAAGCTCTTTGACATTTTTCATGGCCTCTGGGTCATAAACACGTATTTTGCAACCCAAAGCCAATAAGGCTTCAATGTTATACAACGCGGGTGCTTCGCGAATATCATCCGTGTAAGGTTTAAATGCTAAGCCCCATATTCCAATCGTTTTTCCTGCTAAATCATGATTGAAATGACTTTCAATCAATGGCATCAACTTCGTTTTCTGTAATTCATTGACACGCATCACTGAATCCAAAATGTGAAATTGGTATGCATTTTCCTCGGATGTTTTAGCTAAAGCTTGCACGTCTTTTGGGAAACAAGATCCGCCATAACCAATACCTGCAAATAAGAATCGCTTGCCGATTCGGGAGTCCGTTCCGATGCCCCGACGAATATCATCGACATTTGCACCGACCTTCTCACATAAATTCGCAATTTCATTCATGAAGGTAATCTTGGTGGCCAAAAACGCGTTAGCTGCATATTTCGTCATCTCCGCTGAGCGTTCGTCCATAAAGATGATCGGATTTCCTTGGCGAACCAATGGCGCATATAATCTAGTCATTACCTCTTTCGCACGATCTGATTGGGTACCAATCACCACACGGTCAGGTTTCATGAAGTCTTCTACCGCGACGCCCTCACGCAAAAATTCTGGGTTTGATACAACATCAAAATCAACTTGGGCTTTTTTAGCAATCGCCGCATGGACTAATTCAGACGTTCCTACAGGAACTGTACTTTTATCAATGATAACAGTATATTCAGTCAATAATGGACCTAAATCATTCGCTACTTGTAAAATATATTTTAAGTCGGCAGAGCCATCCTCCCCCGGAGGAGTAGGCAAGGCTAAGAAAATAACTTTGGCTCCGGCGATTCCATCTACCAATGAAGTAGTGAAATTCAATCGTCCCTCAGCGGTATTGCGATGAAATAAATCTTCTAAACCGGGCTCATAAATGGGTACAATCCCCGCTTTCATTTGCTCGATTTTCGCTTCATTAATATCAACGCATGTAACATGATTTCCTGTTTCAGCAAAACATGTGCCTGTAACGAGGCCTACATACCCTGTGCCAACAACCGCAATTTTCATAGTGACTTCTTTATAATGTTCAAAAATTGACTGCAAATTTAGCCAAATATCTTTAATTAATGCTAGTTTTTAATTTGCCGGTTATCTTTTTAAAGGGATAACTTGACCGATACTTCCAGATGGTTCCATGCAATGCAACCAATTCGCCAGGGTAGTCGAAATATCACTAATGCTCGTGCGCTCAGTTACTTCACTTGGCTTCACTTTCCAGCCATAAAATAATAAGGGTACGTGCGTATCATAGGCATACAAGGTGCTGTGCGTGGTACCTGTTTTGTATCCAATAAACCATTGTGGTTTCAATAAAATCATCACATCACCACTGCGATCTGGGTTATATCCGTTACGAATGATTGTCGTGTAGAGATTATTTAAAGTTGATCCTTCGATGTGTTGTAGGTCAACTAACTCTTGAAAGCCTGCTTGTTTCTTAAGCGTTTGTTTAACGACCTGAATTAGTTTTTCGCGATCAATATTCATTTTAGCTAGGACAGCTTTATTGAAGTACAATTGTGAGTTGTCTTCTCCGATAATTAAATCTGTTTGGCCAAAAGCCTCTTGCGTTGCTTTTTTAATTTCTGACATGGCTTTAACGCGATCAAAAACTCCACCTGGCATTTTGTGACTATTCAAATAGCCAGGAACATCTGCTACTGCGTGATCTGCGGTAAGGAATACCAGTACTTGATCTTTACCATAATTTTTATCCAAATACGTTAAGATTTCAGCGATATCTTGATCTAAACGTAAATAGGTATCTTCTAATTCAATGGATTGTGGACCAAAACTGTGTCCTACATAATCTGTAGACGAAAAGCTCACTGCTAGAAAGTCGGTAGTCCCATTTTTGCCTAACTTCTCCTCAGTCATCGCTTGGATCGCGAAATCTTTCGTTAAAGTATTTCCGTAAGGACTTGTTCTAATTAATTCTAATGGATTGCCTCCTTGTAGGGTATGTGGGAAAATAGGCGCTGTTTCACCAGCCATTTTTGACTCATAAGGAGAATCATCTGGTCCACTCGATGTATATGTATTAATAGGATAGAGGGTGTTCCAGCCTGCTTTGGTATACTTTTGCGCACGCTGTTCCGCATTAAATGTTTGTACCCATCTAGGAAGTGATTGCATGTAGAAACTGGAAGTAATCCAGCGTCCTTCTTTTGAATCATACCAATAGGCTCCATCAGCGGAATGGCCACCTGGTAAAATTGCTCCGCGGTCTTTTAACGCAATAGCAATCGTTTTTGATTTAAAGTTTTGAGCTAATTTTAATTGGTCAGTGATCGTACTCGTCCACATATTTTTCGGCGACATGAAACCTGTTTTTCCCGTGGTTCCTACCGTATTAACGGTACTGTCATCTGTACAATAGACCTTTTTGCCTGTGGCAACGTCCGTCCATTCATTTCCCACAATGCCATGAACGGCAGGAACCGTCCCAGTATACACACTCGCATGGCCAGCTGCTGTTACTGTAGGTGCATAATTGTAATGGTTATCTTGGCAATTCATTCCTTCGCGCATCAGGCGCTTTAATCCATTATTTGAATAGCGGTCTGCGTATTTGTATAAATAATCGTAACGCATTTGGTCTACGACAATCCCAACAACCAAAGCAGGACGATTGGAGTCAGTGGATTTTTTTTGACCGTACATCCATGTGGTCATACACATCAATGTTAGGATAAGTAAGCTGGTTTTTTTCATAGGTAAAGTGGGAATTCCGTTAATTGGTTTAAAGTTGTACAGATGTAATCTATTTCAAATATTTGATGTTCTAAGCCGTTCGTTAATACCAAAAAACGTGCTGCGTTTTTCTTTTGATATTGACTGATTTGATGAAACGTTTGCGCCGTCAACGCCACATGGGGTGCTTTGCATTCAATCAACATAAATACCTGTCCTTGCTTATCGAAAACCTGAATATCAGTTCTTCGTTGCATGTGATCTATCTCGTGCCCGCGTTCAATTTGTATAATAGAAGGCGGATAATTTAGATGTTGGGTCAAGTAATTTAAACAGTGCTGGCGCACCCATTCTTCAGGTGTTAGCGCTCTATATTTTTTTGCAATCCCATCAAAAATGAAAAGTTTTCCATCCTTTTGCGTTAATTTATACTCAAATTCAGGAAAGAGCAATGGTAGTTCTGCCGACGGGCGCATAGTTTTTAGCCAACGAAAGGACTAAATTAAGCTATTTGTTGATTATTTACATTACACCGAATCAAAATATGAAGACGAAAGAAGAGATTGTACAGAATTGGTTGCCACGTTACACGGGTACGCCCATTGAATCATTTGGCCAATATATTTTATTGACAAATTTTAAAAATTACGTGGACATGTTTGCAGCCAAATACCAGGTTGACATATTTGGGCAAGATCGCCCCATGCAAACAGCCACAGCAAATAATATTACGATTATAAATTTTGGTATGGGTTCTCCCATGGCCGCTACGGTGATGGATATCCTTTCCGCCATTAGTCCTAAAGCTGTTTTGTTTTTAGGTAAGTGTGGTGGATTAAAGAAAAATCTAAATTTAGGTGATTTGATTTTACCCATTGCCGCTGTTCGCGGGGAGGGAACTTCAGATGAGTACATGCCTAAAGAAGTTCCTGCTTTGCCTTCATTTCGTTTGCAGCGGGCAGTTTCCTCCATGATTAAGAAGCACGAGTTAGACTACTGGACGGGCTTGATTTATACCACCAATCGACGCGTTTGGGAACACGATGAGGTATTTAAAGCTTATTTGTCTGATATCCGTGCGATGGGAATTGACATGGAAACGGCGACCATTTTCACGGTAGGTTTTGTCAATAAAATCCCACACGGAGCGTTGTTATTGGTTTCAGATAATCCCATGACGCCTGATGGTGTAAAAACGGAAGCTTCTGATCGAAAAGTGACGACAAGTTATGTCGAATCACATTTGCAGATTGGGATAGATTCATTGATTGAACTAGCTAGTTCAGGTGAATCCGTGAAGCATTTAAGGTTCGATTAATTACAGTGATCGCGGATAACCTGATACGCTTGATTAAATCCTAATTCGCCAGATTTGCTCAAATCAAGGCAACCGGAGGAATCTCCCAGGGCTAATTTGATGATTCCTCTAACGTAATAGGCTTCGGCATATTTAGGATTCAACTTAATGGCATTCGAACAATCTTGAATGGCATTGCGTTGATCGCCTAGGGAAGATTTAGCTACACCTCTAAAGTAATAGGCTTCCGCGTAGATTGGATTCAATGAAATAGCTCGGTTATAATCGTCCATTGCTTGTTTTGAATCACCAGATTTTGCTTTGGCAACACCGCGATTGAAGTACACTTCTGCACGCTCCGTGCTAAATGGTGAAATTTTAACTTTATCAGGTACACCATTACGAAGTTCATCCATAAGCACTTTCGTCATTTTGGCGTCATACATAATTTTGGCATTTTCATTATTCCCTAGGTCGGCTGATTTACTATAATCCTCGATCGCGCCTCGTTGATCACCTAACTTGGCCTTAACAAATGCACGTCCATAATAGGCTTCCACTTTAACAGGATCCATTTCAATCGCTTTAGAAAAGTCTTCAAGCGCGCCTTTTTCACCATTTTCTCCACGGAAATTTTCTAGTTGTGTTTTGCAAAATCCGGCAAAATAGTAGTCGTCTGCATTATCAGGACTTAATTTGATGGCTTCGGCATAATCCTTTAATGCTAAGGCGTAATCTGTTAACTGCATTTTCGCAAATGCCCGATTGGAGAAATATCCGGATCGTTTAGGGCTTAATTCAATCGCTTTATCAAAGTCCTCTATGCTCCCTTTAAAATCTAGTAATTTCGATTTTGCTTCCCCTCTTGCTGCCAAACCGGGTGCATATTCCGGGTTTAATTCAAGTGATTTGTTGAAATCAGAGAGTCCTCCGCGGAAGTTTGCTAGCTTCATTTTTGATACACCACGGCTATAATAAGCAGTTGCTTCCAAGGGATTTAACCGAATAGCTTCATTGTAATCTTGTATGGCTACTTTATGATTTTCCTGCTTGCTGTAGCTTTGTCCACGGGCAATAAATGCTTCAAAATACGTGGGCTTTAACTCAATCGCTTTATCAAAATCCAAGATAGCTCCGCGGAAATCTTTCAAGTTATATTTAGCGAAACCGCGATTATAAAATGCGATTGGGTTTGGGTTTGCCGTATTTTTTTCAATTTCTAAGCTAAAATTGCGAAGGGCATCCGCATAGTTTCCTGTTTTGTTTTGGGTAAGTCCTAACTCCAAATAATCAACGGTTTCTTGCGCAAACAAAGATGTTTGAAGGCAGGTGAACACAAGGATAGCAAGTAGAAATTTGATTTTCATAAATGATTTTTTTGTAAAAATAAGGGAAATCAACGGCTCAAGAAAACTTGTGTGAAACCAAAAACTAAAATTAGTAGTAAGGTGCGTAACGCGGTTTTCTTTAAATAGGGGTCTATTTCAGCCGGTGTCATTTTTTCGTTGAGTTCGCGGATCATTAGGATGATGGGATAATAGCCCAAGAACAAAACTAAATTCTGGTTTTTATGAATAGGTAAAGACTGAAATAAGGGATAAATGGCGAAGCAGATAACGCCTACGAACAAAAGAGCTTTTTGATAATAGAAACCAAATGTTTTTCCGATGCGTACCGGAATGGAATTCTTGCCTGATTTGCGGTCGTTTTCTAAGTCGCGTAGGTTATTTAGGTTAAGAACAGCTACAGATAAAAGCCCACATCCACTCGCTGGAAGGAGAGTAGCTAGCTCGAACACATGTGTGTGCAGGAAATAGGTTCCGATGGTTCCGGTCAATCCAAAAAACAGGAATACTGATAAATCCCCAAGGCCCATATACCCGTAAGGACGTTTTCCTACGGTGTAGGCAATCGCGGCTGCGATACAGGCAAGGCCTAATCCCAAGAATCCAATCCATGTTTGGAGTGATGCGTTTTGCAGGCCAACGGCCAATAAACAAATACCGAGGATAAATGAAATTACCGCCGTGATGCGTACGGCGAATTGCATTTCGGCCTGGCTAATTTTGCCAGTTTGTACGGAACGCAAGGCTACTTTACGTTCTTGGGTATCAATTCCATTATTGAAATCGCCTAAGTCATTCGCGAAGTTTGATAGAATTTGTAAAGCTAATGTTGTTAATACAGCCAAAATAGCAATCGCCCAGTGAAATGATCCCTGAGCGAATGCTAAAAAATTACCTAATAAGATGCTAGACACAGCTAGCGGTAAGGTTCGCGGTCGAGCCGCTTCCACCCATCTATTCATTTTTATTTTTTTAACGCTTCAATAAATTCAGGGCTAGTTGGCTTAACACCCGAAGCAAAGAAATTGGCTAGTTCACCTTTTTCATTAATAACGTATTTGCAGAAGTTCCAGCTTGGTTCTTTTTCGTTCCAGCCGTTTTGTGATTTATCTGTCAGCCATTGGTATAGTTCACATTTTGCTGAACCTTTTACCACGACTTTTTCCATCATTTGGAAAGAAACGCCATAGTTGAGCTGGCAAAATGAAGCAATTTCTGAATTGCTACCTGGCTCTTGTCCGCCAAATTCATTCGCTGGGAAACCTAAAATGACTACATCTTTATTCGCTTTGTGGAATTTCTCCCAGTCAGCATATTGTGGTGTATAGCCACATTTCGATGCGGTATTTAACACGATGATTTTTTTACCTTTAAATTGACTGAAGTCAATTACCTTGCCATCAATTCCTTTCATTTTGAATGAGTGGAAATTTTTGCCTTCAACAGCAACTGTGTTTTCTGGTCTAGATTTTGCCATGTTTTGAGTGAATGGTAAGGCTAACGCCGTTAATAGTGATCCGATTTTCATAAGGCCTACGATCATGATACTAATGATTAAAATGGTGAAAATTAGTTTTTTACGTTTCATTTACATCCGTTCTGGGACGATTACTCCTAATAACTTCGCGGCTTGCTGAATTGTTTTGCCGGTTAGCTCCACTAAAGATAAGCGAATCTTTTGTTTCGTTTCATCTTCTTCATTAATGATACTCAATTCATTGTAAAATTTATTGAATTCCTTTGCTAAGTCATACACGTATTGTGCGATGACTGAAGGAGCAAATTGCGTGGCCGCTTCTTCAATTTTTAATTTATATTGAGCAACTAAATAGACTAACTCTTTTTCGGCTGCTGCTAGGGTAATTGATGGACCAACTGCCCACGTTGTGTTTAGTTTCAATTCGGCCGCTTTGCGAATAATTGATTTGATACGTGCATGTGTGTATTGGATAAATGGTCCCGTATTTCCTTGAAAATCAATGGATTCTGCCGGATTAAATAACATGCGTTTTTTAGGATCTACCTTCAATAAGAAATATTTCAGCGCTCCCATGCCCAATTGGTTAAATAAAGCATTTGATTCTTCGTCCGAAAACCCATCTATCTTTCCAAGTTCCAAAGTGCGGTCTTTGGCCGTTTGCACCATCTCAGCCATCAAATCATCAGCATCTACAACCGTACCCTCTCTTGACTTCATTTTTCCGCTAGGCAAATCAACCATCCCATAAGAAAGGTGGAAATTGCCTGTAGAGAATGGTTTATTCAATTTTTTAAGAATGTGGAAAAGAACTTCGAAGTGATAGTCTTGTTCGTTGCCAACGACATAAATAGATTGTTTAGCGCCAAAATCAGCGTATTTTAACTGGGCTGTACCCATGTCCTGAGTTATGTATACCGAAGTTCCATCTTTACGCAAGACGAGTTTTTCGTCTAGTCCTTCGGCTTCTAAATTAATCCAAACAGAACTGTCTGGTTTTTTATAGAATACACCTTGTTCCAGGCCTTCGTCGACTAATTGTTTTCCTAATAAATAGGTATTTGATTCGCGGTAGATTTTGTCAAAATCAACACCCATTTGCGCATAAGATTTCTCGAAACCGGCAAAAACCCACGAATTCATGCGTTCCCAGAGTGCGAGTACCTCCGGGTCTTGTTGTTCCCAAGCAAGTAACATGGCCTGCGCTTGCAGGAGGATCGGCGCTTCTGCTTTTGCTTGTTCTTCTGTTTTTCCGGCTTTTTTTAACGTTTCAATTTCTTCTTTATAGGCTTTATCAAAAGCTACATAATATTTACCTACGAGGTGGTCACCTTTTGTGCCACTTGATTCAGGCGTTTCTCCTTGGCCAAACAATTGGTAAGCGAGCATCGACTTGCAAATATGAATACCTCGGTCATTGACTAAATTGGTTTTAATCACTTCATATCCAGCCGCTTGCATGATTTGTGCAACGGAATATCCAAGGAAATTATTGCGTAAATGGCCTAAGTGTAAAGGCTTGTTGGTATTTGGAGAGGAATATTCAATCAATACTTTCTCCTTTTTAGGTGCCAACTGGAACGCTTGGGTATCCGCTAAGCTTTCCGCTAAAATAGCTACCCATGTTTCTTCTGTTAAACTTAAATTCAAGAATCCTTGTACGACTTGAAAGCTACTTACTTGATTATTATTTGCCTGCACAAATTCACCTAATTTTTGTGCGATCATGGGCGGTGCCATGCCTGCTTGTTTGGTGTAGGGAAAAACGACGAATGTGTAGGTGCCCTCAAACTCCTTCTTTGTTTCTTGTAAGCTTAGATCACTAGCTTCAATAGCGAACAATTGACGAAGGCCAAGGCTGATACTTGCACATAGGGAATTTTGAATTTGCAACATATTTAAATCAAATAGCGTGTTGATTTTGAAACCGCAAAGGTAGCCAATTACGGGTAAACATTGCTACCTTTGTGCCCATTATGCAAAATCTGTATCAAGATGCCATTGCATCGTTAAAAGCTGGAGGAGTAATTTTATATCCCACGGATACCATTTGGGGTATGGGTTGTGATGTGCGTCATGATGCTGCGATTGAGAAAATTTGGCAAATTAAACAACGGCCTGCAGCGAAGGGATTGATTGTTTTAATATCAAAAATTGAACAATTAAGTGAGTATGTGGAGGAGGTGCCAGAAATTGCCTGGGATTTAGTTGAATTTGCGGAGGATCCATTGACCGTTATTTATCCCAAAGGGAAAAATGTGTCGAAACATTTATTAGGTCCTGATGGCTCTATTGCCATCCGGTTGTTGAAAGATGAGTTTTGTAAGGGCTTGGTATATCGCTATCAGCGGGCAATTGTTTCGACCTCGGCCAATTTATCTGGGAGTCCATCACCGATTGATTTTGCGTCAATTTCAACGGAAATAAAAGATCAAGTTGATTTTATATTACAAGCCCCTCAGGCGAAGCAAGCAGGTACTAAGCCCTCAAAAATAGTCAAATTAGGGCTTGGGGGCGAATTTTCAATGATTAGATCGTAAGTATGCAGGGATTAGCCATCATCGAGGAAGGTATATTTAAACGGATTGGACAAGCGGCAGATCGATTGAACATCGATGCGTATGTGGTCGGGGGATATGTGAGAGACCATATATTGGGTCGGCCTTGTAAGGATATCGACATTGTTTGTATTGGTTCTGGTATTGAACTTGCAGAGCAAGTAGCTCGGGAATTTGAATTGCCTGATCATGCAGTGTCTATTTTTAAGAATTTTGGCACGGCGATGTTGAAGGTAGATGATTGGGAGCTTGAGTTTGTGGGTGCCCGTAAAGAGTCCTATCAGCGCGATTCGCGCAAACCGCTCGTCATGGAAGGTACCTTAGCGGACGATCAAAATAGGCGTGATTTCACCATCAATGCGTTAGCCGTTCAATTAAACGAGGCCAATTGGGGCCATTTACTCGATCCATTTGGCGGTATCGCAGATATTGAGGCTAAATGCATTCGTACTCCTTTGGCACCTGGCATTACGTTTTCGGATGATCCCTTACGGATGATGCGTGCCATTCGTTTTGCAAGTCAATTAGGCTTTGATATTTTACCGGAGACTTTTGATGCACTTCAAACGGAGAAAGATCGTTTGTCGATTATTTCCATGGAGCGCATTACGGATGAATTGAATAAGATTATTTTATGTCAAAAGCCTTCATATGGATTTTTGTTACTAGATGCCTGTGGGATTTTACCGCTTATTTTTCCTGAATTCATGAAATTGAAGGGAGTGGATACGGAGGATGGAAAGGGTCACAAGGATAATTTTTACCATACACTTCAAGTGCTGGATAATATTGCTTTACATACCAATGACTTGTGGTGGCGCTGGGCGGCCATCTTGCATGACATTGCGAAACCTCAAACAAAACGTTTTGTGCAGGGGAAAGGCTGGACGTTTCACGGCCATGAAGAAATGGGAGCACGTCAGGTTCCTGCGATTTTTAAGCGCTTCAAATTGCCTCTGAACGATAAAATGAAGTTGGTACAAAAATTAGTCCGTTTACACCTAAGACCCATTGCTCTGTCCAAAGAAGAAATTACTGATTCTGCTTTGCGCCGTTTATTGTTTGAAGCAGGGGAGGAGTTGGAGGCATTAATGACACTTTGTAGGGCTGACATTACCTCAAAAAACGGAGATAAAGTCAAACGGTATTTACGAAATTTTGATATCGTCGAGTTGAAATTGAAAGAAGTTGAAGCGAGCGATTCATTACGAAATTTCCAGCCTGTTATTACGGGAGAGATCATTATGCACGTATTTGATTTAGGTCCTGGCAAAGAAATTGGTCAAATTAAAGTTACTATTCGCGAAGCAATTTTAGAGGGACATATCCGAAATGACTTAGCTTCAGGATGGGATCTACTGGTGCGCGAAGGTGCCAAATTAGGTTTAAGTCCTGTGGTTTCATTGGATGAGTTTCTAAATTTATAAGCCAACTGATATTTTTAATCAGTTTTTTCGCTTTGATGCCTGCTAGATTCGTGTAGATTTGTTTCTATCCAAATCGAAGATGTCCCAGCTACTCATTAACCTACGTACTTTACGGGAAGAACGCCACATTTCGCAAGAAGCCGTTGCGTTTAATTTAAAAATCACGCAAAGCACGTATGCTAAGATTGAGGCAGGAAAAACCAAATTAAGCGTAGAGAGATTGCAAGCAATTGCCGATTATTTTAAGGTGGATGTTCGGGAGTTAATGTAAGCAGCCAACTTATGAGTTGGCTGCTTGAAAATCCATCAATACCTGGTGAATTTTTTCACTCACAGATTTAATTCCTTTGGTAAGGATACAAGGTAAATCCATCGCTAACGTTTCGTGTGCCACTTCCGGCATGATATACAGTTTCGTTATTTCGAAATGACCATTAATCGTTATTTCGATTGTTTGGTTTTTGTTTGTATGTGTTTCTGAAATCAAGTGTTTTTGATAATTGATTTTAGCCTGTAGTTCACGGATCGGATCTTGATTCATCTTATTTAGCTAATGTTTTTAATTCAACTGAAAAGGAAATCAAATCTCTAATGACGCCAACGGCCCAATTGAATCCCTCTTCAAAGCCTGATTTGAAATCAGACCACCAATTTCCCCCGGAGATGTCATGCATCTCCTGCTGACTCAATTCGAGTCTGTTGAATTTTTCGAGCTCCATATTATGTTCGATTATACGATGTGTTACAGTGCTAAGATGACGGCAGCACCACCTACTAAATAGACAATAGCGACAACGGCTAAAACGCCACAGATTATGCCAACTACCTCCCAAAAACCTCCTGCTTCGATGTGCATTTGTTCATGCCAACTAAGTTCATAGTTGCTAAAATTATCTAGTGTAATCCAGTCATTTTTCATTTATTTTCATGTTTAAAGGTGAATTTGAATTGCGTCGCGATGGCAGAATAAAAGTAGTGGGCTCACCAATGAAGTCATATTCAAATTATGACTAGTTCATTCTGTATTTGACTAAAAAACTGATAAAAAAAAGGCTCCCGAAGGAGCCTTTTGAAAACGATACCACATTTAATTACATGCGTATAAATAGTTTTTCTTTCGCATAGCGCACTTTTTTAGCCTTGGCCATGAAGTCTGCATCTGCATCACGTTCGCCTACTGCGAGCATTAATACAGAATGTAAGCCTTGGGATGCTAAATCTAATAATTCATCCAGTTTAGCGGGTATAAATCCTTCCATAGGAGTTGAATCAATCTGTAATTCAGCAGCAGCGGCTAGGGCAGTACCCATCGCTAAATAGACTTGGCGATCAGCCCAATTCGCTTGCGCAGCTGGAGTAAGTCTTAACATACTTCCTGCAATTGCACCACGGTAATCCGCTAATGCTTCTAAAGGAGCGTTACGTGTTTCCGAAACCAATTGGATAAATGAATCGATTTTTTCCTCTGTTACTTCGTTCCATGCGGCAAAAACCAATAGATGCGAAGATTCCGTTACTTGCGGTTGGCCATACGCTATCGGTTGAATTTGTGCCCGTAATTCGGGGTTTTCAATAACAAAAACATGATAAGGCTGTAAACCAAAACCAGATGCTGAAAGGCGGATTGCATCTAATAAACTTTCAATCTTTTCAGCTGAAACCTTATTTCCATTCATGCGCTTGGCTGCATATCGCCAAGATAAATCGTTAATTAATGACATATTGTTGATTTTAAAGTAAATAAATAAGCCGAGGATTACTTAGTAATCCTCGGCTTGAAAGCGGATTGAATTACTCGCTAACTAAAGAAACAACTAATTTGAAATCATCCATGATCGCCTTGTCGCCAATTGAATCAAAGAATTTTTTCGAACCATACTGGATGTTATAATCCGTACGGTCAATCGTGATTGAAGCTTTAGCAGCTACTTTTCCTCCTTTTACTGAAATTTCAGCTGGGAAAGAAATAGATTTTGTGATTCCTTTGATAGTCAAATTTCCAGTGATTTGGTTACCTGCGATTTTAGTGATCACAAAAGTAGCCGTTGGGAATTTCTCCACTTCAAAAAAGTCTCCTGACGAAATGTGACCGATGAATTTTTGGTTGTAGGTAGGATCTGTAATGTCTAATGCCTTGATCGTTTTCAAATCAATCGTGAAGTTACCGCCAACTAATTTGTTGCCGTCCACATTCAAAGCTCCTGCAGAGATAGCTACAGTTCCGTTGTGCTTACCAGTTACTTTTTCTGCATACCAAGCGATTGAGCTAGATGCTGTATTAACTTTTACAGGTTTTGGTGCTGCAAAAGAAGAAATGCTCATCACAAGAGCGGCTAAAATAAGACTTACTTTTTTCATTTTATTTATTGTTTAATTGTTAGTAAATACGCGTCTAAATTCATCCAGGAGTTCATTCAAGGTGTCCATTTTGGCTTGGTCAATTTTGTGGAAGTTCTTTTCCCACTCTTGTTGAATCTGATCAATTTCTTCCAATAAGGTTAGACCAGCAGGCAAAATGATCACATCAACTGCCCGACGGTCTTGCGGGCATTCTCGTCTTAGAACTAATTTCTTTTCTAAAAGTTTATCGACGAGGCGCGAAGCATTTGACATTTTGTCTAACATGCGTTCCGTGATTCCTAAAACGGTTATGGGATTATTTTGTTGCCCCCGTAAAATACGGAGTACATTGTATTGTTGAGGAGTCAAGCCAAAAGGTTTTAATAAATCACTCATTTGTTGCATCATCCAGTTGCCTGTGAATATGATGTTTACCACGGATTTAGCTGTTTCCGATGTAAATGTGCTTTGCTTTAAATCCTCCGAAATTCCCATAGATGAAATTTGATGTAGCAAAATTAAATGTAATTACATTAAATGCAAATGTTTTTAAAATTTCTTTTTAATAACATCTGATTAAATCTTATTTTTGAACATGCATGATTCATTTAGCCTTCAATTACCTTTTATACTCGCATCAAATTCCCCACGTCGAAAAGAGATTTTGACCCAAGCAGGTTTTCAATTCGCTGTCTTGCCTTCAGATGTGGATGAGTCATTTTCTACTGATATTCCCCCGCAACAAGTTCCGGTTATGTTGGCCGAGCGTAAAGCTCAAGCGCTCATTGAAAGCTGTGGAAATTCATTAGTGCTAGCTGCGGATACCGTGGTGATATTGGAAAATGAAATTTTGAATAAGCCGGCCGACAAGCAAGAAGCGTTGCGGATGCTACAAAAATTATCTGGAAAAACACATGAAGTGGTGACTGGAATTGCTTTAGCTAGTCCCAATGGATTGGTAACTGCGTCGGATTCTGCTTGGGTGCGTTTTCGGGAATTGGCCGACTGGGAGATGGAATGGTATGTGCGTGGAGGGGCCTCACTGGATAAAGCAGGCGCCTACGGTGTTCAAGATTTTATTGGTATGGCTGGCATTGAAAAATTAGATGGTTCCTTCTACACCGTTATGGGATTACCCATTTTCCAAGTATACCAGTTACTTAAGCCTTATATTCTTGAGTCAAAGCAAATTCCATTAGGAATTTAGATTGAGAAACTTTCGCCACAACCGCACGTGCGCGAGGCATTTGGATTTTTAAATTGAAAACCTTTTCCATTTAATCCATCCGAGAAATCAAGTTCTGTTCCAGCCAAATACAAGATAGATTTTTTATCCACCATGATTTTAACTCCCTTGTCCTCAAAAATAGCATCATTGTCCTGAGGTTCTGATGCGAAATCCAAATTATACATTAATCCTGAACAACCACCACCCTCAACAGCTACGCGAATGTTGAAATCAGTTGTTAATCCTTCTTTTTGACGCAATTCCTTTATGCGGTCCGCTGCCAATTCTGATATCGTGATCATGTGTATCTCGTTTAAATTTCGACACAAATATAGGTAAAATTTGGAATTATTTTGCCTTTATTTAGAGTGAATCTAAATAAAGTATGGTTTCGTAAAATTTATGGTTTTAATTTTGCAGTCAACTACCATTTCAAAAACAAACGTATGCTGTCAATTACGAATTTACATGCGCAAATCGGCGAGAAAGAAATTCTACGAGGAATTAATTTAGAAGTTAAAGCAGGAGAGGTTCATGCGATCATGGGTCCAAATGGATCTGGAAAGTCGACGTTAGCTTCCGTACTAGCAGGTCGGGAAGATTATGAAGTTACCTCGGGTTCTGTCTCATTTTTTGGGAAAGATTTACTCGATTTAGCTCCGGAAGAACGCGCTGCAGAAGGCGTATTCTTAGCTTTTCAATATCCAGTTGAAATTCCAGGTGTTTCTACGACCAACTTTATGAAGTCTGCAGTCAATGAAATCCGAAAATATCGCGGTGAAGAACCTTTGGATGCTGTTCAGTTTTTGAAAATGTTTAAAGAAAAAATGGCTTATGTCAATATTGACCAGTCATTATTGTCTCGTTCGTTAAATGAAGGTTTTTCAGGAGGAGAGAAGAAGCGTAATGAGATTTTCCAAATGGCCGTTTTAGCACCTAAATTGGCAATTTTGGATGAAACTGACTCTGGTTTGGATATCGATGCCTTGCGTATCGTTGCCGAAGGAGTAAATAAATTGAAAAGTCCAGATAATGCCACAATTGTCGTGACACACTACCAGCGTTTATTAGATTATATCGTTCCTGATTACGTGCACGTGTTATACAAAGGACGTATTGTGAAATCAGGTACCAAAGAATTGGCACTTGAACTAGAGGAAAAAGGATACGATTGGATTATTTCAGCATTAGTAGACTAGGTTATGGCCACAGATACATTAGTAACTATTTCACTTCCGAAAGAAAAACAATCTTCATTGGATCGTTTTTTAGCTAAAGGTTTTCCAACCAACAAATGGGAAGAATGGAAATATACCTCATTGAAATCGCTGAATGATATTGAGTGGAACTGGAATACTTCAGAGCAGTCAATTAATTCAGCCGCAGTAGCACTAGAAAATACTGTTGAGATTCGAACGCAAAACGGCAAAATGACGCTTGTAGGTTCATTGCCTACTGGAGTTGAATATCTTGATTTTGCTAGTTTTGCTGCGCAGAATCCTGAATTTTTTCGGACGTTCAATGAACGCAATCCTATATTGGATCAAAATTCATTGTATGATTTGAATGATGCATTAGCAAGTTCTCATCAAGTCATTTGGGTTAAAAAAGGAGTGAAGCTCGATAAACCAATCTTACATACTTATTTCGCTTCGGTTAGTATCGCTTCTGCGATTCAAATCAAATTATTGATTTACCTGGAAGAAGGTGCATCATTAACTTGGGTAGATGATTTAGCTTCATCGGAAGACTCAAAATCAATTTTATCAAACTATGTGCAGGAAATTTGGGTATCCCAAAATGCACATTTGACTTTTGTCAAAACACAGGATTTTGGTCTATCCACTACGCATGTGGATCATACGTTTATCAATCAAGGAGACCAAAGTTTAGTGGATATGTTTACCTTTTCACTGAATGGAGGTTTGATACGAAATAATTTACATTTCTATGTAGATGGCGAACAAGTCGTTTCGAACTTGAATGGTTTATATGTGCCAGGCAATAATCAACTGGTGGATTCACACACGGTCGTAGATCACCGTATGCCGAATTCCGAATCAAATGAATTGTACAAAGGTGTTTTACTCGGAAATTCAACGGGGGTGTTTAACGGAAAAATATTTGTTCGTCCTGACGCACAAAAAACAAATGCATTCCAATCATGTAAGAACGTGTTGGCGTCTGATAAAGCAACCATGAACACCAAACCTCAATTGGAAATTTGGGCAGACGATGTTAAATGTTCCCATGGGACGACTACTGGCCAACTGAGTGATGAGGCACTATTTTACATGCAATCCCGTGGTATTTCACAAGATGCAGCCAAGACCTTGTTGATGCTAGCTTTTGTTCAGCAAGTCATTGATAAAGTTGAAATTCCTGCATTGAAAGAATCAATTTCTAATCGTGTAGTCGCTAAAATACAACAAGCCCTTGGGGTGTAATCATGGCAGAAAAACTAGATCTTAATCTTATTCGGAAGGATTTTCCCATTTTAGACCAACAGGTCAATGGATCCCCTTTGGTCTATTTTGACAACGCGGCTACGACGCAAAAGCCACAAGTCGTGATAGATGCGTTAAATCGTTATTACACCCAGGATAATGCCAATATTCACCGTGGTTTACATACGTTAGCTGAACGGGCAACGACGGGCTATGAATTAACGCGTACGAAGTTGAAAGACTTTTTACATGCGCCATCTACAGATCAAATCATATTTACTTCAGGTACAACTGCCGGTATTAATTTAGTCGCCCAGACGTATGGCCGAGCTAATTTTACCGCCGGAGATGTCATCTTAGTTTCAAATTTAGAACATCATTCCAATATCGTTCCTTGGCAAATGATTGCGCAAGAAACGGGAGCGGAGGTTCAAGTGATTCCAGTAGATGAATTAGGCGTACTTGATATGGTTGCCTATCAATCCCTTTTAACTGATCGCGTGAAGTTGGTTGCCGTAAATCACGTATCCAATGCCATCGGGACAATCAATCCGATTAAGCAAATGATTGATTGGGCACATCGTGTAGGAGCTAAGGTTTTGATCGATGGCGCGCAATCCGTGGCGCATTTTGATATTGATGTGCAAGCATTGGATTTAGATTTCTTTGTGTTTTCGGCACATAAACTGTTTGGGCCAACGGGCGTGGGAGTTTTATATGGTAAACGTGAGCTTTTGGAATCTATGCCACCTTACCAAGGGGGAGGAGAAATGATTAAAGAGGTGAGCTTTTCAGGAACGACCTATAACGAGTTACCCTACAAGTTTGAGGCTGGAACACCAAATATTGCAGATGTTTATGCCTTCGGATTTGCTTTAGATTACCTAGCATCCTTGCCTCAAAATGCTGTCTGGGAGCAAGAAAAAGCATTGTTGGACTATGCCACTGAACAATTAAGTCAAATTGACGGTTTACGTATCGTTGGTCAAGCGCCGGAGAAAATCGCAGTCGTAAGTTTTGTGATTGATGGTGTGCATCCACAGGATATTGGTGTGTTGTTAGATAAATTTGGTGTGGCTATTCGAACAGGACATCATTGTGCACAGCCATTAATGGCGCGCTATGATTTGGTAGGAACTTGCCGTGCTTCTTTTGCGTTTTACAACACCAAAGAAGAAATTGATCTATTTGTGAAGGCACTGAAACGCTGTTTAATGATGTTATCGTAATATGAGCATGATCAATCAAACCCAAGATGAATTAATTGAAGAGTTTGGTCTTTTTGAGGACTGGGCAGATAAATACGAGTATTTGATTGATTTAGGTAAAAAGCTTTTACCTATGTCGGCATCATTTAAGACAGAAGAAAATGTCATTAAAGGATGCCAAAGCAAGGTTTGGTTACATGCGGAGAAACAAGGCGATCTGGTTGTTTTTCAGGCAGATTCTGAGGCGATTATCGTGAAAGGAATGATTAGCATGTTGATTCGTGTTTTATCGAATCATACGCCAGAAGAAATAATTAAAGCTGATTTATATTTCATTGATCAGATTGGAATGAGTCAGCATTTGGCACAAACCAGATCAAATGGATTGGTTGCGATGGTTAAACAAATGAAGAATTACGCAGTAGCATTTAGTGCGATTGCATAAGCAGCTAAGAGTATGACGGAAGCAGAATTAAAAGAGGAAGTTGTCAAGGCGATCAAAACCGTCTATGACCCCGAAATACCAGTTGATGTATATGAACTTGGATTAATCTATGAAATCAAGATTTTTCCTGTGAATAATGTCTATATCCTGATGACCTTAACATCACCATCTTGTCCTTCAGCGGAGAGTATTCCGGTGGATATCGAGAAAGCGGTTCGCGAAGTGGAAGGTATTGCAGAGGTTTCTGTGGAACTAACATTTGATCCGCCGTATTCCCAAGATATGATGTCAGAAGTTGCCAAGTTGGAACTTGGATTTATGTAAGTGTGTTTTAAAAACTAAAAATTAGAAATATATGTATCCAGAACATTTAGTACATCCTATGCGGATGGATATCGTTGAAGGTGGATTTCAAGAGTTGAAATCAGCATCTGACGTTGTTGATACGATGGCTAAGCCAGGTACAACGTTATTATTTATCAATTCCGTTTGTGGTTGTTCAGCTTCTACTGCTCGTCCAGGAGTTAAAGCGGCGGTTGCGGCTTCAGCAAAAAAGCCAACGAATCTAGCAACTGTTTTTGCGGGTGTAGACCAAGAATCCACTCAAAAAGCACGTGAGTATACTTTGCCTTATCCTCCATCATCTCCATCAATTGCCTTATTCAAAGATGGTGAGTTAGTTCACTTTGTTGAGCGTCACCATATTGAAGGTCGTTCTGCTGCTTTAATCGCACAACATTTAGAGGGCGTTTTTGAAGAGTATTGCTAATAAAAAAAGGAGCTTTTTGGCTCCTTTTTTTATTGTTTATAAAGAGCCGTTCATTGAACGGCTCTTCTTGTTTTATTGCTTTGGTGCTCCACCCACAGCTCCTGATTCGGAAGGTGTGTTCTTTGCTTTTTCTGCCATTTTCTTAGCAGCTCCTTCATAGTCACCGGCTTTGATGAATGACATTTTTGTCAAGTCAATTGTCTTACGAATAGCCTCTGTGATTTGGTCTGAGGTTAAGTTCTTGACTTTGTTTTCTAAGTCTTCAGACCACTTCATGTTTCTATTTAGGTAAATATTTGAGTTCAAAGTTCCTACTAACGCATTGTCTTGCGAGCGCGTAACTTGCTTCGCTTGCAACCATGATTTCTTCGCTTCATCTATTTCCTTCTGGGTGAATCCTTCTTTCAGCGCTTTTTCGATTTCCTCTTTAAATGCAGCTTCTAATTTGGCTACATTTTCAGGAGCATAAATAGCATAACCGATAAAAGCACCTGATTGATCAAGTGGACTCGCAACAAATTGCGAACCTACACCATAAGATAAACCATCTTTTTGACGAATCCGATTCATTAAGCGTGAACTCAATCCACTACCTCCGCCTAACATGTAATTACTTAATTCCATGGCTGCATAGTTCGGATCAGAATCATTCATTTTGAGTGGTTGGTAAGCTAAGAAAAACGCATTTGCTTTATCTGGTGTTTCAATAGATTTTACCTGACCCATTCCATCTTTGAATTTATCTTCGATGCGTTTGTAAGGCTTCGGTGATTTCCAATCTGCAAATTCGGTTTTGATTAAGGCCTTGACAGCCGCTTCATCAAAATCTCCTACTACTGATAATGTTGCGTTTGAAGCACCATAGAATCCTTTATAGAAAGCAATAGCCTCTTCTAACTTCGCATTTGAGTAGCGTTCAGTCTGCTCAGCCATAGTCGGCTGGTAACGCACATCATTTTTTGGATAATGTCCAGTTCTCCATTGTCCCAGTACTTCTGAGGCTTTTGCCTGAGGATCACTTTTCTGAGCTTCGATTTGCGTTAAATTTTCTTGCTTCAACTTCTCAAACTCATCAGCAGGGAATACTGGTTGCTTTAATGCCTCTGCAACTAATTGCATAGCTGGAATCAAATTCTCACGAGTTGTCTCGATTGAAACGTTCGCTTGAAAAGGTGAGCCTGAAATTGAAACACGTGCCTTTAGTTTATCCAATTCATCTTGGAATTGCTGACGTGTGTGTTTTGCTGTTCCTTTTGTCAACATATCCGAAGCTAAGTCAGCGGCAGTTGAAGTTCCTAATAACGATTTTTCATCCCCAAAACGTAGGGTCATACGTGCATATACAGAGTTTCCACGTGTTTTCTTTGGTAATAATGCCAATGAAATACCTGCGATTTTCTCCGTTTTTGTACGAGAATCAATGTTGCTAGGTGATGGGTCAAATGCTTCTCCTTCCGCAACGGCAGCTTTTCCTTTAAAGTCTTTCAGGATCTCAGCAACATCTTTTGCTTCAGGAATTTCTGCGCGATCTGGTTTCTCCGTAGGATAGAAAATTCCCGACGTACGATTCGCTGATTTGAAATATTTCGCTGCAACACGTTGTACATCAGCGGCAGTAACTTTTTCTAATTGATTACGTGTATGGAATAATAATCTCCAATCTCCCTGAGCAATATATTCCGATAGACCTACACCCACACGTTGTGCATTATTCAACAACAACTCAATGTTCTTAATGCCTTTTGTTTTGATCCGATCAACCTCTTCTTGAGTTGGTGCTTTTTTCGCGAACTGCTCAATCGTCTCAATCATGATGTTTTTGACTGAATCAACCGACTTGCTTTTTAAAACTTCAGCACCGAAATATACCAAACCAGGCTCTTTTAACTGAAAAGTAAAGCCGGATTGGCTAGATGCTTTCTTCGTGTCAATTAAAGCTTTGTACAAACGTCCGGATGGAGCATCTGTTAAAAGGTCAACTAACACATCACAGGCTATAAAGTCAGGATGTAGTCCAGATGGAATGTGATATGCCATACCTACTTGTTGGACATCACCCACGCGACGTAATATAACCTCACGCTCTCCGTCTTGTGTAGGTTCAGCTGTGAAAGTTGGCGTTAAAACACGCTCTGGACGTGGAATTACCCCAAATTTTTCATTGATTAATTTCAAAGTTTTTACTGGGTCAAATTTACCAGCTACTAATAATACCGCATTGTCTGGTTGGTAATACTTACGGTAATATGCCTGTAAATTCTCGATAGGCACTTTTTCGATATCAGAGCGAGCTCCAATCGTCGAATTACCGTAGTTGTGCCATAAGAAAGCTGTTGAAACAATACGTTCCATCAAGACACTTCCTGGATCATTTTCGCCACTTTCAAATTCGTTACGAACTACAGTCATTTCTGTCTCCAACTCACTTTTCGAAATACGGGAATTGATCATACGATCAGCCTCCATATCCAATGCCCAATCTAGATTTTCGTCTGTTGATGCAAATGTTTCGAAGTAATTGGTTCGATCTAACCAGGTTGTACCATTAAATTGAGCTCCATGATCGGAGATTTCTTTGGCAACTTCTTTATGTTTTTCTTTTGTGCCCTTGAACACCATGTGCTCCAATAAGTGTGACATTCCAGTTTCACCATATCCTTCGTGGCGCGAACCCACTAAGTAGGTGATGTTAACCGTAATGGTTTGCTTGGAAGGGTCTGGAAATAATAAAACTTTGAGGCCATTGGCCAATTTGTATTCTGTGATTCCTTCGGCAGAAGTCACTTTTTCAGGGATAGGTAGCGATTTCGCTTTTTGTTGCGCAAATGCGGC
>JACCDX011786573.1_pt1 | contig 44983 bp, 28 predicted proteins | sample 7449681 | NCBI WGS metagenome assembly JACCDX01 (sample SAMN15323450, study PRJNA562643) | freshwater metagenome | isolation source: river surface water | place: USA:Blue River Watershed | collected 2017-08-18
GTTGTTACTTGCCCAACAATGTTTGTTTTACTGATATTTTTGATGGATGTATAGATAATTTCCACATTCTTTATTGACTTGGCTTTGGAATGGGCTTTACAAATACAACAACAACGAATAATTACTTGTTTTGGTATCGGAGCGCTTACAACAACATGCGATGATGGATAATCACTTGTATGAAACCAAATGTCGTTGGGACATGATGAATCAATTAGATTCCAATTGTCTTTTGCATTCTCGCCGATAGAGATTTTATAGATTTTATTATCAAACATAAATTCCTGTATTTTTACCATTTATATTTCTTATTATTTGTTTCTTATCTATATTTGTAGAGAGATATTTTCTATGTTTGTTTATGATGTTTTAAAATAGAAAAAAAGGAAGGGTTCAAGGGGAACCATGGGTTCCCCTGAAAAATTGAATCTTACAAACCTACTTATAAGGATAGCAAAATTACTTTTCTATAAACTTTTCAAACAAACATCAATACCTGTATAATGGACTTTAGTTCTCAACCCAAATTATCAAAGGCCGAATGGATCTCTGTTGAAGAGCCTGTGCCCGAGGATGAACAAAATATTCTCAAAATGATTATCGCCGGATACAACGATATTAACATAAAACATAATATCAATCAATCTCTGTTGACTATTACCAAAATAGAGCCATCAGATCTAATTGAGAATTATCTCTATCATAAATTCTTTGCAAAGCGTATTCAAGAACTCCGCAAATTCGTTGTTAAAGAACAGAGCATAAAATCCATGAAAAAAGCCGATCTGATTCGCCTTGATAATATCAGCGAAAAACTGGGCAACAATCTTATTAGTCCCATTGAATATGTATTTATCGACTTTGCAAAGGAAATGTTGCAATTGCATCAACGCAATGCGCCTCGTTATGCATACTATTTATACACTCTGATTCAACTTCGCCACATAAATGTGCCGCATATCAATAAGCATGTGTTGGCCTTTATTGATCAAGTCGTGGAAGAAATTCGCGGTAAAACTCATTTGTCGCAAATTGTGTCACAGAGTTATGAGTTTATTGAGAAAAACCCGCATATTTATAAGTACGGCGATATCAGTCTTTATGACCATCAGAAACGCCTGTTTTCCACTATGAAACGCTGCAGACATATTGACCGTCGTGGCAATACTGAATTCATGAATTCCAATTTGGTGTTATATATTGCACCAACTGGAACAGGTAAAACACTCAGTCCTATTGGCCTCTCTAATGAATTTCGCATTATTTATGTGTGTGCAGCAAGACATGTTGGCATTGCCTTGGCCAAGTCCGCCATATCCGTGCATAAATGTGTTGCATTTGCATTTGGATGCGAAACCGCTGCTGATATTCGCCTGCATTATTATAGTGCGCTTTCATACAAGGTTGATAAGCGGTCAGGTGGAATTGGCAAGGTGGATAACAGCGTGGGCAACAAAGTGGAAATCATGATTTGTGATGTGAAATCCTATATTTGCGCTATGCATTATATGTTGTCATTCAACCAGGCGACCAATATTATTACATATTGGGATGAGCCCACAATAGGCATGGACGATACAAATGAGTCGAATGTTTTACATGAAATAACACATAGAAACTGGTCGGAAAACAAGATTCCGCATATGGTGTTGTCGTCGGCCACACTACCAAAACAGGCTGAATTGGAGTCGGTTATCGCCGATTTCCGCATGAAATTCGACAATGTTGTGGTGACAGAAATCAACAGTTATGATTGTAATAAGTCGATATCGTTGTTAAACAAAATGGGATATGTGGTTTGTCCACATTTATTGCATGAAAAATACGACGATATGATTCGATGTGTGAATTATTGTAGTGAAAATAAGACTCTATTGCGTTATTTTGATTTGCAGGAGGTGGTGCGCTTTATTGACCATATGACAAAAACCGATTGCGTTGGCGAAGATTTTAGCCCACATGCCTATTTTGACGGCTGCATTGAAAAAATTAAGATGAATAGTATTAAGTTGTATTATATGGACCTGTTGTTGCAAGTGGATGAGGCAAAATGGCCATTTATCTTCAAGGCAATGAAGGACTCTTTGCGTCTCAATTTGCCGGGCGAAAGGGCTCAAATGGATTTGAAAAAATCGGTGAGCCTGGATACAGCAACCAATAATCAAAATGCGCAAGGAGGCGCAATTAAACGCACCACCAGCGTATTTGTGCCAAGGGTTCAGCCGAAAACCCCGCTGCAATTGGCGCAGGAAAAGTCCGCCGCCGCTGGTCGAATTTTGCTTACCACAGTGGATGCACATACACTCACTGATGGCCCCACCATTTATCTGGCAGAGGATGTCGATAAAATTGCGCAATTTTATATCCAGCAATCGCATATTCCCAAGGATGTGTTTGACGCTATATTAGAGAAAATTGCGCGCAATAATGCCGTTATTGCCTCTGTGGAAAAATTGGAGGCAGAATTGCAAGATTTCTTGGGCAAGGAGGCGGAAAAGGAGAAGAAGATGTCAGCCACGCAGTTGACATCACCCAAAGCCAAACAAATAGAAGACAGTATTGCTGATTTGAAAACACAGATTCAATGTGTATCGCTTGACCCGATGTATATTCCTAATACGGTGGGTCATCAGGATATTTGGACGGATAAATTGGTGGAGAATGCTTATGTGCCTTATATTGACCCGGATTCGGTGCGCAGCATCATGGGACTAGAAATTCCGGATGGACTTAAAGTATTATTATTGCTGGGCATTGGTGTCTTTTGTGATGCACATAACAGCAGTTATGTGGAAATTATCAAAAAATTGGCATATAATAAGCAACTCTTTATGATTGTGGCGTCGTCGGATTATATTTATGGGACAAATTATCAGTTTTGTCATGGATTTTTGGGCAAGGATTTACTGAATATGACGCAGCAAAAAACGATTCAGGCATTGGGTCGCATAGGTCGTAATAATATTCAACAAGAATATTCAGCGCGATTTCGTGATGATGCTTTAATTGCAAATTTGTTCAAGGCACAGGAATATAATTTGGAGGCAGTTAATATGTGCCGTTTGCTTGTAACTGATGAATAAAATGTGATATAAAATTTAATTGTTTTTTTTGTTTGTATTTATCACATAATAAATACAAAACAATTATGCATGGGTTTCACAAATTTATTTACGAGTAACCCAGAATTCTCTATTGGACTCCGTTTCCAAATATTCGCGATCCACTTGCATAGGTCGGTCAAAAGGCACCGCTAAAGTGCTTACATCATTCAAATATTTGATTTGCCCCACCGCTTCATTATAGGTATATGGCACCGCATAATCCAACACCAATTTATTGAGCACGGCGATTTGACCAGGAACATCTTCTAACCTGTGTTCCGCGTATTGCATGTAAATCGACCTCATAATGGTTTTTATGGTATCTACATTTTGTGGTAAAATTATAAATTGTTTATTGCTTTTTTCATAAACGCCTGCCCTTAGCCCATTTTGGATAATTTGGACATTGGCGGCGGAGAAGAAGCCGCGCGATAGAGGAGAGGCTTCCCAATCATTACTGAGCGCACCGCGATACTCAGTTGCCTTGTTTTTCAGGGCCACGCGTTCCATTAATGCGAACTGTGTTTTGGCATCCGGTTGTTCCATCATATTTACACGACCATTGTATCTTGCTAAATCCAGAATTTTTGTATTATATGCATTCATATATTCAGGTGTTGGTGTTTTAGACATTGCCTCTAATACAATAGATGTATATTTTAGGCAGAAGAATTTGTCCCTTATTGTTATAAGCAAAGATGGATAGTTTTTATTGGATTGTTTTGAGTATTGCTACATTATTTTTAATTGTGGCGTTGGCATATGTTGGATGGGTAATGGGCCAAACAAAGAAGGCATATAAATTTCCTTTGTTTACTACTACATGCCCTGATAATTGGGCATCAACCAAAATAGGTGAAACCGTTGTTTGTAAAAGACCTGCGTCAACAGCTGTAAATTATGGTAAAGTTACAGCCGCTGCCGACAACCCAACTGCAGATAATGATTTAACAAAATATTTAAAAACCGAATCAAGCAATGGATATGTTACTAACAATAAAGATTCAACAACAGATTTATACATGAACCCAAATGACCCCAAATGGGCCAATGAAGGTGATGCTGTATGCGCAAAAAAAGCATGGGCAACAAAATATGAATTGAAATGGGACTCGGTAGAGAACGCTAACTACTGTTAGGGGAACCCATGGTTCCCCTATGACCCTTCCTTTATTTAATATGATATCAAATACCATATTAATAAATAATCAAATAAAGCAGGGGATCATAAGGGGGCATAAGGTGCGTCGCTGACGCTCCGATGCCCCCTTAAATGAGGTACGCCCCATACATCGTAAGTATACTCGCTAAAGACAGCCATACAGTTTCACTCACATGTCTCTTATCCACAATTTTCTCTAAAAACTTATACATTGGTTTTTCTTTATCGCTGCTGATTTCAATACCATCTTTCAAAGTAATTCCTTGAAACCGCGACAGAGGTCCATTCACATAATCATCAATCGACTTGAAATTCTCCACATTTACCTGTGTTGATATAACACTCAAATCACCATAATTGGTGTTTTTAAAAATCTCATTGGTTGTTAAAGACTTTAATTCATCACCCTTTATCCACCAATATCCAATGGTATTTTCAAAGGTTCTATGCAACAATGGTAAAAAGTTTATCGCGGCCATTGTCAGGAATAATGATATTCCTCCAATCAAAGCAACAGAGGATATTTTGCCAACAGCATTCAATGGTTCACGAAAAATCATGCTGATAAAGATCAATAATCCATAGATACATACCAAGATAGCGGCATAAATTCCACTGTTTTTAAAAAATGTTTTATATGTTTCTGATGGTGTTATAATATTTTCAATAAATGCGGTATTGTATTTAATTTTTAAAATGCCAAATATGATTCCAACAAGTAAAATAGAGGCAACAATAAAAGCGCCACTATGTTCAGGATTTCTTTTGTCTTTTTTTTCAGCCATACCTATACAAGATTACAATATAAGTTCTGCTTCCAAATTACACATCTTGCTAATAACATATAGTAAATATGGATGATACAACTCTTCCAAATTTAGTAGAACCAGGTACGAAAATGTTTTTAGTGGATGCGCTTAAAAAAACACATGAATACAAAATGAAAACATATTCATTTATACTAAATTGTGTGATTGGTTCAGTATTTTTCTTAGTCTTTGGTGGATTTTTATGGTATAGATACAAATCAAAACCGACGGCGATAGAGATTAAGGAAAAAATGATGCGGGATCAAGCGCTGGTTATGTCTAAAATACATAGTTATTATGATGATAAGAAACGGGCATCGTATAGCAATATCACGAATTTGCCATTTGTGGATATGGATTACTATTTACGGGACAAAATGCAGTAAAAGATTGCCTTAGGACCCCGTAAATGAAGCATTAAATCAAGTAATAAATCCAAGTGATATAGATATAAATATATTTTTTATAATAAACTGAAATTATTATTATAAAAATGTTACAGGCAAGTGCTTTGGATGTTGAAAATAATATATTGGTAAAACCAATTGATGCATCAAAACAAAACAAATATAAATGTCCAGATTGTAATGAAGAAGCAATATTTTGCAAAGGAGAAAAAATTCCTCCATATTTTCGACACAAACCTGGCGTGGAATGCAATCGATATACTCGCGAATCATATGAACATATGGAGGCAAAGGCATTATTAAAAGAAGTATTGATAGCGCGTGAACAAACAATTATTATTACAAGAAAATGCCAGAGATGCAATGAAAATTTTACAATGGAAATAGAGCCTCTTGATGCAGATACTGAAATAATTGATGAATATTCATTCATATTTGGTGAATATAAATGCAGAGCAGACATTGCATGTATTCAAAGCGATCACACAATTGATGTTATATTTGAAATTTGCAAAACAAATCCAACAATGTGTGAAAAACGACCAGAGCCATGGTTTGAATTGGATGCAAATGAAATCAGAGAAAATATAAAACAAGGCATTTATCATTTCAATTGCATTCGTAATACATATAAAGATTGCACATATTCATATTGCTCTAACTGCGAAACAAGTAAAATATATTTTAATCAACGCGGAGCCGGTTGCGGTAAAACATACGAAAGTATCCAATTAATAAAGAGCCAACAATTCAGTTGCAAAAATACTTTTATTTATTTAACAAAAATGAAATCCGCTAGAGATGTTATTATGAATGAATTTATTGATCAATTTGAACGAGGTCAATTTAATAATTTCACAATTCAAGAAAATAATAAAACCGGAAATCAATACAAAATAATAATAACTGGTAATAACCGCATTATAACTGTATTGATTGGAACTATCGATTCATTTACTTATGCTATTAGAAAAAGAAAGGACAAAAACTCTGACTTTCAAGGTCAGGATATGTTCAAACAAATAATAAATGATATATGTAGCGGCAATATGACAATTGGAACAAACAATGAAATTCGATATGCAGGAACAAACGCACGACTTGCATCTGATTGTTTAGTTATTATTGACGAAGGTCAAGACTTACTAAAAGAATATATTTTGGCATTTGAAAAAATAATTGATAGAACAGGAATTGACACCTATATTATTGGTGATAAACTTCAAAGTATAATGGAAGAGAAAAATTTATTCACATTTTTGGAAAATTCAAATAGTTCAAGATTAGTAAAAAACATTGGAGAAAATGTGGTGAAAAGATTTCATAACAATAAATTCATGCCATTTGTGAATAATATTTGCAATTTTGATAATCATCATTTGCCTGAAATAACAGGAATATGTAATGGCAATTGTTGTTATAACCATGAAGATAAAGTAACGCCATATGTTGTTGATTATAATTGTCCGAACATATTTAATGCCGATGAAGAAAGTATTTCAAAATATATTGATAATATTATTGAAAATGTGAAAGAAAAAGTGCACGAATATGGATATTTGCCAAATAATTTTTGTTTTATATTTCCAATAGTAAATTCAAAAAATCGTATAATATCTCTATTATTTCCTGCGCTTCAAGATATGTGGATTAAACTATTTTCATGCAAAGGCACATATTCTGAATTATTATTGGCAAATATGCAAAAACGAAGAGATTATTGGAAACAAAAAATAGAAAATATGGAAAATGATACAGCATATTATAGATATGTGTTTTGGCACTCATCAGAACAAACAGGCACAATAGATTTAACTGAATCTGAAAACGCAACACGCATATTATCAATACATAGTTCAAAAGGAACTGGTTGTGAATGTGTATATTTACTTGGATTGTCTGAACAAATTCTTGGTTGTTTTACTGGTGGAATAAAAAACACACTTGTTTATGAATCTCTATTGCATGTTGGTTTGACTCGTCAAAAAAAACATTTATATATTGGAATTATTAGAGGTAATGATGATATAAATAAGCGGTTTGGTGCTGTTATACAAGATGATAATTCAACTATAAATCCATCATTATCATCAGTTAGAAAAAATATTCACATTAACATGATTAGCAATGATTACAGAAATGACGCATATTTTAATAAATACAATGTATATTTGGAAAATGACAAAAAAACTTGTCTTGATTGGGGGCATCATGTGATACGAAATTCTGTATTAAAAATGAATGCAGAACGATATTTATTATCAAACACACCCAATGATCATTTGGACCAAAAATTTAAAACATTAATTGATCCAGAGCGTTCAGAAATTGAGTATGTTCAATTTAAAGAATATAAAAAATCAATTGGAAAATTGGATGATATAATTAAAGACAATATAAAAAATTATGGTTCTAATAAAAAACCAATAAAACTTCGAATTCCAATTATTGTATTTGCAATTACAAATAAGGGTAATACTGATTATGACAAATATCGTGGTGTTGTAAAATCATATTGTGAAACGATTATAAATAAATTAAAAAATAGAGAATTGAATTTTTGTCCAATTGAATGTTTAATTTATTGTCATTTGATGGAAATCATTCAACATCCATATGATTTGTCAGTTAACATAATGGATATTTACAAAATTATTTCATATTATAATGAAGCACCCTATGACCATAAAGAGTGTGGATGCAAATGTCATGAATTTTTCACAAAGCCTGGTATTCTTGATGCGCATGCAAATATTAAGTGTAGCATCATAAATCATCATAAAGCAGTTAATAAAATTGATACAATTATGAATAAATTTATTAACAATTTGCCTGAAAAAACAAGATTTAAAGTGGATACAGTAAAACAATGGAATACCGATGCATTTGTTTTAAAAACACGAATTGATATCTGTACAAAGCCTTCATCGGACGGCACTATATATTGTGTAAAACTTGTATCGCAGTTTAATAATATGAATTTTATTAAAGTTTTATCAGAAATCGCATTTAATAAATATATTTTATTAAAAGACCAAAAAATAAAACAAGTAAAATATTACATTGTAACATTAGACTTTTACGAACCAATTGAAGTGGATACCTATCCAGAACTTGATAAATATTTGGCTGATTATTTTAATAATCATGGAAATAGTATGCATTCAAAAGTATTTAATTTTTTCAAATTTTATTGTAAAGACTTGAAAACAGGTGTTCGTGATGTTTATAAAAAAATGACTGAGATGTATGATAATACATTACCTGAATATATTTTAAAAACTGTTGAGGAGTTGGATAAAGAATATAAAAGAAAAAAAATAACATGGGAAAATCTGAATAACCAAGAATGGTTTGTTGATAAATTGAAAGAAAATTTAGAATATGAAGTGAATGTAATATTTGATATGTTTTCTTGAAAATTAATTCATAAGAGAAGGGTCATAAAAAAAATAGAAGGAAATGGTTATAAAAAATAGAAGGGAAGAATCATAAGGACACAAGGCAGTCGGGCAGACTGCCCGCCTTAGAATCCGGATCCTTAAAAAATTGATTCTTTTTTTTATTTAATAATGTTAAATAAAAAACAATAACACAATTCAAAGATGGATCTTACACATACTTATTACTACGAGGTGGGTGCTCTATATAACATTCATATCACTTATGACAACAACAACAACAATAATAATCATGATGATAATGTTGTTTTAATAAACATAGACAATAGAGATAACAGCAAATTCTATGCAAATCACAAATATTGTTATTCAATTGATGTTTTACAAAATCGGACGCATGTGTTTCAAAACATGGAAGACAATTCCTATCTACATTTATGGACAGGTCTTAATCTCAATATTGTTCCCAATTTGCAGATGTAGGTGGAATTATGTATTTATTTGATAAATATAAAAAATAATATAAAATGGAAGGGATTGAATGTATTTATTTTAATAAAATATATAAAAAAGGATGGGGTCACAGGTTTCCCTATTTTTTTTGCTTTAAATTGTATATTATGAGCAGTGAATTGGAATTATTGTATGACGCAGATGAACCCGCAAATCGTTCCCAAGAAATTATCGACAATTTTATCACAAATAGTGCTGCTAACAATACATCCTATGTTATCACAGAGCCTTTGGATGGACCTATTGATTTAAGCATTTTTCAACAACAAGGACGACAACCAAAACATTTAGAATTTGCCCCCGGTGGTATCACGGCTCTATTAAATATACCTCGCACATTGGTTGTATTAAAGGTCAATGATAATTTATTGGAACGCGTGCCTGATGGAACAGAGCATGTCCGTACATTACATTGTAACAATAATAAAATCACTGGTGCATGTGATTTTTCACGCCATCTCTATTTGGAAGATTTGGAATTGGACAAAAACAATATAAGTGATGTAGATGAATTGCCTCTACATTTAAAGAGGCTTAGTATACAAGAAAACCCCGATTTAGTCGCATTAGATTTGTCGACAGCCCCCGAATGCACTCATATTAATTGCAAACAAAATCCATCACTCAAACATGTGTCAAATGTAACACAGGGTGGTAACACAGGTTTTCAAATACATGCGGACCCACATACAAAAATTAATTATGTAGACGAAGCCTTTAGTGGGGGTGCCAAAAAAAAGAAAGAAGCAGAAGAAGAAATCCATTTTGAACAGTCATTGGATGCCTATTATGCATTGAAAGCAAAATATGAGACACAGCGTCATCAAAAGGTGCAGGCAATCATAAATATGACTGCTAGCAAAAAGGAGAAGAAAAATATGATGCGTAAATTGCCGAAAAAATGCGTGAATTGTGGTAAAACTGGTGATGGCACTCGGTTTTGGCGTAAAAACGATACATTGCACGCGGAATGTGCAGCGGATGGAGCCAAATGCGGGCTTAAACTGGCGGTTCCAGTGGGCTTCTTTGCCAATATTTACTATTTGTTGGACATTACCCGCGAAGACATGCAGGAGAAACAGGAGAAAATTATTAGGCTCAAAATGGATACCTTGTTTAATTATATCACAGAGACGGCCTCCAAAACCGCGTTCAAAAAGGAGATGGAAATGTATCAGGGGGATGAGTCGATGCTCAACACATACAAGGCATATGAAACAAGTATGATATCGGATCCTGTCAAACAAAGACTGATAGTGAAAAAACAGGCAGATATATATGCTTTATTGAAGTCTGTAAGACAGATGATAGAGATGTATAATAAAACAGGTGATAAACGCTTGTTGGAAGAGGCAGTTGAAAAACAAATCAAAGAAATTCATCCAGAAGTGCAGGCCTTGCGCATTCTCAAACATCCTGTAATGCAAATGAATGACCAAGATGATGGAACAAAGAAATTGGTGCAAAACAGTTATGATTATGTGGTGGCGGATTATAAGTTGTTGAGTCCGTCGTAAGCATTTTCATATATATTTACCTGTTTTGTGAAACATATAATTATATTTGCCTTCACATTTTTCATAAATTTCAGTAAAATCATTATATATTATACCAAAATCATCAACAAATAAAGTTTCGGTATGATTACTATTACACCTTTCAGAACCAATACAGTTGACACCTTTTGTGCAAATAGGGTATTCAGCCTTTTGAATAGGTTCTTCTCCAAATATAAATGTGTATATTTTATCCATATTTCTATCATAATTGTCTTGCCCAAAACAAACTAACATATCAATATTAAACATCTCTATTAAATGCTTTTTATTTTGAATTAAATTTCGCAAATGTTCTTTCAATTCGTATGTATATAACTTTTTATTCTGTGGTTGTGATTTTATATAACCATATTTTCTTTCACCATTATTGTTTAATATAAACGGAATCAGAGTACCAAAACCATAATTTTCATTATTTATTGTTAATCGACGAAAACGTCCTTTATAAACAGTTATAGATATATCAGAGTTTATATTGTTATTTATAATGGCAGATGTATTAGAATTAGAATTGGATGTTAATGCACTATTATATATACTTGGACAAACATTAGCATAATGCCCTGATAAACCACACTTAAAACATAAATTTTTCATGCTTTTTAATTCATTTTCAACAGCCTTTATTTGCCATTCTAATAAATTTGGTTGCGAATATGAACCTCCTCTTACATTTTCAATTCCATATTTGAGCATATATTTTTTTGTAATATTGTCTTCCATCATTGAATCAATACAATTGTCAATTGTTTTGATAATCCTTATTGGTTTATGAATTTTTGTCCATTCAGATCCTTGTCCGCTACAATGTTGTGAAAATCGTTGACCCATATTTACTGTTTTTCCTACATAATACTTGTTGTTCTCTAATTGCAAAATATAAATAATCATTTTTTATGTTTATAATAACAAAGATAATCGATTTTCAATATCAATTTTCAATAATTATAAAAACCATTCGTTACCAATAAATACTGTGGGATATATAATTAAGATCATTACCCAAATAATGATAAATAATAAAATATCTATTATTATTTATAATGGCGAAAAAATATACATGGGGAGGAGGTCCCAAAAAATCCGCAAAGAAAAAACAAGGAACAACAACAACATATTCTTTATCGGACATTAAAGAAGACTTTGATGAAGCATATAAAACAGGCGATGCAATAGGATTTCATACAACTGTTGATGATTTCAATTCTTTAGCGGTGAAATTAAAAAACTATATGAATAGCAAAAAATGGCTGGATGAATTGGAAAAAACGGATATTCGGTTAATGTTGAACAAAGAAGGAATAACTTCAAAAAAAAAGGCTGAATTGCGTGAATTATTGAAAAGTAAAATAAAGCCTATTGAACCAATAATTGAACAAAAAGAATCAGCAACAAAATCTTTATCGCCTTTACCATCACCTTCTCCTTCTGTAACACCTTCTGCATCACCTTCTCCTTCTGTAACACCTTCTGCATCACCTTCAAAAACATCATCATCATCACCCGAATCAATAAATGTGGATATAGACGATAAAGATTGGGAAAAACCAATTAAAAGAACATCTACAAAAAAGAAGCAAAAGAAATCAAATAAATCTGAAAAAAAGAAATCATCACCAAAACCTTTATTAAAGCCATCTGTGTTAGAGCCTTTATCAGTGCCTGTTGCATTAGAGCCTTTATCAGAACCTTCTGAATTAGAGCCTTTATCAGTACCTTTATCCGAACCTTTAATAGCACCAGTAAATTCACCTGTGACACCACCAATGCAAGAAATTATGCAAACTCCCGAATCTCTATTTGCAAAAGTAAAGAAAGAATGGATTGATACAAATATTGTATCAGAAAATTCTTTAAATTCAATAAAAACCTTTGTAAATAATTCATCTTTGTTGCGCGGATTTTTATTAGAGGCCGTTCCAACATACAGATTAAAAAACCCTAATACAGATAAATCAATCATAAATCTGCGTGAATATATGGATGAATTATGCAAAATCTTTGTGTGCGTTGGTATTATTACCAAATTAATACAGAAAAAAACAAATTATCAGATTTTGACAAAGGGCGGCAAAGCCGCCCAAATATTGCTAACAAAAAACCCCTACATAAGTCATGAATCCAACGATATTGATATTTCTCTGTTGCCTTTAGGAACATACGATAAAGAATATATGCGAAAACACGCAAAAAACATCGGTTATTTGGTAATGTATTTATGCAATGACTCTGGCAAACTATCAATGATAGAAGGCAGCAGCGTGAATCCGGACATTATTAAAATATCCTATGTGGTTCGCAAAGAATGGAATTTATACGAACCTTTAATGGATATTGATATTAAACCTGTGCCAGACCCAATAAAGACATATATAAATACAGACAATCTCATTTATTTTAATGGTAATGGCACCCGTTTATCCAGCATTGTATTGTATGCATTACAAACCCCGCAAAATTTCGTGGATGAAAAGATATTTTACAAATCTTATTACAATCATTTGTATTCGACAAAATGCAAAAATGCCAGCAGCGCGGAATGTGCCTTATTAAAACGCAACATAAACAAGTTTGATGATATTATTGGAAAAATTACCATGTTATTTGAACCTAATGTGAATGCTTATGTGAATTATAAAATATCTTTAATGCAACCAATAGTGGAAAGTATGGAATAAGTTCTGATACACAAAAAAATATGATAATGATTATTATATTTTTATATATGTCTGGACAAAACGTGTTTTATTATAGTAATTATTGTGCTCATTGTCAAAAAGCGTTGAATTTATTGGTAAAAGGTGGTTTAACTGATGAAGTAAGGTTTTTATGTATTGATAAACGCGGTCGGGACCATATAACAAATCAAATGTATGTAGTAACTGACCAAGGTGATAAAATGTTGATGCCACCGAACTTGCATAGTGTTCCTGCGCTACTTTTAGTGAATGAACAATTCCGGATAATTTTTGGTGATGAAATCGCCAAATACTATGAACCACGCATATTAAATGAGAAAATGGCGGCCACGCAATTTAATGGCGAACCGATGGGTATGAGTTTAGGAAATATGGGCAGTAATTTTGGTAATGGTTTGGGTGATAGTTATAGTGGCCAACCGCAAATTATTACTCCTCCATTAGATGCAAAATCTGATAAAATAAAGGGGGATGATAGTGTGTTGTCGCAATATGAAATGCAGCGAAAAGCCATGGATGAACAATTGGGTATTGGAAAACAACCGCCAAATCCTTTTCTAAAACCTTTATAAGGAAACCTACGGTTCCAAAGGCGCGCCTCAGGCGAGCCTGAGCCGTTGTGTCCTTAAGATCCTTCCCTTTTATCAAGCCATAAAAACCATTTATCCAATTATTTTATACTATGGCTTTGGGAATAATACATGAAATAATAAAATGCGATAAAGGAAATGAGGCAGCCTGCACAAGCATACAGGTTTACATTGTATTGTTTATATTGGCATTTCTTCTGCTGCCTTTAATTTTTTCATTAACCAGTAAAAAATCAATAAGTGCTGAATATAAACACATGTATCAGAGTTTCTTTCCAAGCAAGTAAAAATCAATATAGAAACATCATTACAAGCAAGTAAAAATCAATATAGAAACATCATTATTATTATGTATAACTATGTCTCTTGATAGGCCCACTATTATTCGTTCTTTTAATGATTATTTTTGCGAATTCATGGAGGATATTTTGCGTGTTTTGCCAGAAAACAAACAAATAAAAGCAGCCGAGCGTTCCTTTAAAACCCTAATAGAGATGAATAAAACTATTTTAGTCAAATGTTGGTATAAATTCGTGTATTGCCCTTATAAAGATGTGATTGAAACGGGGGATATTGAATTCTTTTTTGCCAAGGATTATTCCACAGATTTGGTAAAATTAGCCAATGCACAAAAAATCATGGAGATTATTGATTCTGTAAGACAGCCCGCTAAAGAAGTATGCGAAAATGAACGAAACAAAGAATATATGATTGCATATATTCAAGGATTATGCAAATTATCGGAAGTGTTTAATAAGATTGATACAACAGCATAAGTTTACAATTATTGTATAATAAATCGAATGTTTATTATATAATGAATTTGGATGAAATAGATATGGATATAAGAAATGCGGATTCCGCTTATTATGATATGCTGGCGGAAGAAGATGAATTAAGACCTGTGCCTGACCTCAATGATTTGGTAATAAATTATTTAAGTTCTGGAATGGAACCCGAAGAGGCTTTTTCAATGGCAAGTGCCACCAGAGATAGTATTATAGCAGAAAACGAACGAGGTCGTTTAGACAGAAATTTTCAAAAGTCTATGAATAAATCCAGTGCATTTATGAATTCTGCAACAACGCAAAAACTGGCTGAATATAAAGCAGCAAAACGCGCCGCGGTGGAACAAACAGCCAAAGAACAAGAAGACCAGGAATTTATAAAAGGCAAAATGACTGATTTGGAACCTTTTTTAATGGTTTTAAGCAGAACCGATAAAGCCTTGCATGATAAAATTATGGATTTTATTTTAGATACAAATGCAACTTTATTGGAAGACCCCGACGAAAGCATAAGAAAGGAATTGCGTAAAACAAGACCTGGCAAAACAGATAAAGGCAAAGAGGTAATTGACCAGTATTTTACAGATGCATTTGAATTGCCTGATGATGATTTTTTTGGCGGCAGAAAACAAAGAAAATCCAGAAAACAAAGGAAATCAAGAAAACAACGAAAATCAAGAAAACAACGAAAATCAAGGAAACAATAATAAAATATAAGTGTATAACATAAAGATGTCAACAAAGAAAAAGAGTTCACCAAAGAAATCGAGTTCACCCAAAAACATTTTGAGTTCTCATTTGAAAGGAGATTACAATATTCATGAAGACGATGAATTACGGGCTTTATCGGAGGGTTTTGCAAATGACCAAATGTTGCATAAATATGAAATGAGAGAGAAAGAATTAATGGACCAATATCATACACCTCAAATTATGGAAGATCCTGGGTATGATGCAAGAATAAGACGACATTTTAATAAACTAAAACAAGAGGAAGATATGCGAAGGCGTATAGAATGGGCTGAAAGAACAAATGCAGGTGGCAAACGAAAATCCAGAAAAAACAAGCAAAAATCAAGAAGACGGCGATAAATTATGTATTTTTCTTTGCAAACCTTTGTTTCTTGTATCTGCAGATAAATCAGCAATTCCTTGTCAGTCGAAATTCTACGAATTTCTTATCCAAGTTTCATAAAAACAGTGGTAGCAAGGTTCCCATCCACCAATTTCCCTATAAACAACAATGAATCCATTGTTTTTTAGTATTTGGTCCACCGCATCTTTATGGGCACGATTCCGATAATCATTTTCCATAATAATTGTTTGAATATTTGTCAAAATTTCAGGCATATCCAGCAATATATAATAAAACGCCCCTTCACAATCCAGCACCAAAGTATCAAAATCAATACAATATTTAATAAGCAAATCGCTCCATCCAATGGTATTGACTTTTGTAAAACCTTCAGGCACAACATCAGAAACATAAGTATCCCATCCGCGTTGTATAAGAGGCCTTGCAGACAAGGCCGAGTTTTCCGCATGGAAAACGAGGCCATTCAGTTCCCGGTTTTCCACCAATTTTGCATAAGATTCTGGGTCACATTCCATTGTAACCATTGTAACGCCCTTGTTTTCCAACAAAGATGCAATAATAAGTGTGTTTCGCCCTATATTACTGCCGATTTCCAGCACTTTTGCACCAGGTTTGATAAATCTCGCAGCCATTTTTTGTTCATTATATTCATCATCAAAGGTTCCATGGTGAATTTGCAGACTTTGATGAAGGGTTGCCAATTTTTTAACAATATGCTTGTCACTAACAATATTTATTTTATTTGACACAGTGTCAATAAAGACCATCTTTGTATCATCACATTCAATAGCATTGTCTTCACCAAATGCAATATTAATGGTTTTTTTGACACCCACTATGGGGTCCCCATAAATGTCCGCGCGAAAAACATCATTACAAGGAATAATAATTGTATTGCCAACCTTTATTTGTCGATTGGTAATATCAATACTTTTATCTTTGGTGCCATACAAAATATGCATATTGTTTGATAATACAGATACACAATATCTTTTAAATAATATTTGGAATTGTTATATAACATGAATAAATGCAAATAAGATAGAGGGAAAGAAAAACAATAATAAGCAGGGGATCATAAGGGGACGGCAGTCCCCTTAAAAAATTGAATCCCTTTTTGTTTATATATATGTAAAGTAAAATACATAGATATATCAATAATTAATATTTTAACAATGATGAACGAGGTTTCCAACGAGGTTTCTAACGAGGTTTCCAACGAGGTTTCTAACGAGGTTTCTAACGAGGTTTCTAACGAGGTTTCTAACGAGGTTTCTAACGATGACAGCATAGAGGTATTAGACCAAGACGATTTTGTATTTGAATACAACATGATGCATGTTGCGCGTATGACCGATAAAGAAATTCATGATTTAATTCAAACAGTTCATGAAAACAGTCCTGATTATAATTTCAGATTCGAAAGCAACCTATGGCAATTCAATTATGATGAAAACGAGCCCCTCTATCATTATAGTTTTGGCGATTATGGAGGTCGCGTCAAAAACTGGGTCTTAGACAATAAAGAAGACGACCCAATGCATATTCATTGTGGATTGTTTTGCGATACGGAATTTTATGAATGCGAATTAAATAATGTGATATTTGTGAATTGCAATATGTGTGGCTGCGATTTCAGACAATCAACGCTGAAAAATGTAACACTAATTAAATGTTTATTGGATGAGAATTCTATGTTGTCAAATGCTGTGCAAATAGAATGTGCAATGGAGGCGCTATCACAGTCGGACGACGACGACAACAATAAAGACTATGATTACGGGGAACGCAGTCTTGCTCACCAATGGTGAGCTGTCTGGTCGCCTTTGGCGCCCCGGACCCGTGACCCCTCCTTATTCTTCCACTTTTATTCTAATCTTTTTGTTCTTCCACTTTTATTCTTTGTATAATTGCTTTGTTTTTATATTTAACTTAAATAAATACCAACTCCCACTTTTTTATTACAATAAATAAAGATTTGTTGTAATATGTATTTTTTATGACTATTAAAGTGCGAGCAAAGCGAGCACTTAGGGGATCATAAGGGGGTAAGGCAGTCATATTTTGCGCAGCAAAATATAGACAGCCGGAACCCCTTAAAAGGGTGCAATAACCCCTTCACTATCCAAATACAAATATACCTCTCTCAAATTGATTTTGGGTTTATTACCACCGTTTTGCTTAAAATTACGCAAAGCCGGCAAATAACGCTCAAAATGCAACTTGGTTACATGATATTTGTCACGCTTGTCTTCCACTTCCTCTATCTTGGTGATTTTCAACACATGCACATTCATATACAATGTATGCAGCCTTGCAACATAAGCGCGAAAATGCGCTTTGAAATCCTTAAAAATAGGGATATATTGGGGGAAATAATCCAAAAATTGCGTAACTTTATTGGTTTTTCTCAACACCAAATATTGATAATGCAAATTGGGATTGTTTCCACGCAGCAATTTTACCTCCATATACACAGGATTTACAAAGCCAGTTCGAAATCCATTATTCAAATTTGTTATCATCAGTCCACATACAGTATGTTTATTCAGCGGATTGGTAATAGCCGAATTGATGCCACCCAAGACATCGGTTTCATATACACTTTCAGCGGTGCCAACAATATAATCCACCTTGTCTTTACCATCAAAAAACCCGCGTTCAAGGGGTTCAATAGAGCCTGAGTAACAATTAAAACATCTGGGCACCACAGGATATGACAACTCATATACATCCACCATTTTATACATATCAGCATCACCGGTCAATTGAAAGCAGCTTACCAAATAAGCACAGGGGTCTTTAATGGGTAATACAATATGATTGGCCGGATGTTGAAGTACAAAACTGTAACAATGGTCCTCCGCAAATCCATATTTGGCTACAAACTCTGACAAATCAGTGTGGCCAATAGCATCATAAAACATTTGGCGGAAAGTTTTTTGCTCGGCTTCGAACCCTTCATAACTGGTGCGGAAATAGTGATAATCGCATCCAATACTTTTTTTAGTGGCGATTTCCCAATGATTACCGTCGAAAAACAGATTAATCATAGTGCCCTCAATCATCTCTGTTACGCGAATCTTATCTTTATGTTGAAAAGACAATGCAAAATCCTCATTATGCAAGGATTTTAGAGGGGCAATAGAGACGATATTTCCGGCTTCATTTTTAATAACACTGCGATAAACACGATTTTTCAAATCACTATTGGGCAATGCCGCGTTATCAAGAGTCATAACAGAATAATTGTTGCCACCATAACTCTTGGCAGCGGTTTGAACAAATACAGGTAAATTCATCATCTTTATTGCATGCTAATAAAGGCATATATTCCATAAGTATTTTTAAAATGTATTTTTACAATAAACATAGATGAAACATTTACTCTTTGTATAATATACAAGATATGTCGTATGTATTGAAATTAGGAGACATAATAGAATTAATATCACCAGCCAATGAAGCATATCATCAAAAAACCTTTTTCATTGATTATATTGACGACGACATCATAGAGATTTTAGATGTAACAAATGGTTTTAAGCAAAGTTTAACAATTGCGCAAAATGGTTATTTAAATGATGAATCTATAAAGCAAGTGCGACTTTTGTCACGCGCGCCTGATGAAGGTTACGCGCGACAAAATGGACTGAAAGTCGGCACATGGATTACCATGACATTTGCAGGGGAAATTCCAACAATGATTAGTGGTGAAATCAGCAATGTGGAAGAGGATATGATAGAGGTCATAACTTTTCCAGAAACAGAGATGATATACATCGATTTTGCCTATCGCGGGTTGCCGAAATACATCCCATTAGAGGGCATAACAATTCGCGAAAAACCGGCGCGAATTCAAGGCAGTTTGCGTAAAATGGTGGAGGACCGTGAAGAAGGCGAAATGCTCGAATTTCCTTCGACAGAGGGGGAAACAGCCACAATGGAAACCACACCCACTGGTGAAATGACCATTAAAATTCCCGATAAACCCCGTATGGATGTGGATATCAATGATGTATTGAAAGAATTGGTATTCAGCACGAAAGACATTATCTTTGGTGATGAAGAAGAATTGGAAATCAGCAAAGAAGTGAGCAAATCAGAACAGCGATATGGCATTGATATGCAACTTAATGATTTGTTGGACGAATTATTGTCTACTGTGCCCAACAATAAACGAACAGAAACTGTGATGCGCCGCATGCATACAATTGTGCGCCGATTCAAAGAATTGCGTGAAAAATTCTCCACATTTGACAATTTTGGTAATGTAACTGGATATAAGAAATTTGATGCTGGATATAAACCTTTATTGGAACAATTGGAAAACATGTCAATAAACCTGCGATGGTTATTGCCTGTTGTTAAACAACGCGTAAAAATCTATGATTCCAACGATACCATGGATGATGACCATGTTATGCAACTCAGTTCATTAGAGAATGTAGCGGAAATGGATGCAAAACGCAATGTACATAAAACATATGATGCTTATTATGAAAACATTAATGCGGATTTTACGCCATTTACCACAAATGGTAAAGTGCCTGTGAAAACCGAAATAGAGGTGCTTTGTGAAAACATGGAAAATTACTATTCCTTTGTTGTGAATAAAACGCAAAGCACTATGCGCCGATTTGTTATGCATAAATACAACACAGGTTTAACAAGAATGCATCAACATACAATGAAATCCGGTAAAACCGTGTATTTGCGGGGGGCTCTAACCCAGCCAGATGATATAGATGTGAAATCATGGGTTATGTTGCCAGCAGAAGTTGCCGCATTTTCGCGTGTAGATATGCCTGGTACAAATATTGCTGACCGAGTGAATTTGAGTCATAATTGGTTGTATTATTATCGCATGTTGCGCTCAAATACGATGTTGAAAAGTTATGATGCAAATGAGTCCGTCAAATATGAAGAAACCGAATTTATGAAATCAGTGGCGGAATTTAAAAAAGATGACAATAAAGATTTGCTGGAAAACATAATTCCCAGGTCACGCTCTATTATTAATATGTTTCGTGATAAGGTTCCACATCCTTATAGTTTCTATCATATGATAAGTTTCTATGAACCTTTTTTAATTTATCCTGATAATATTGTGTATGGCGCGCGCACATTAGAGGATAAGAAAAAAGGCATGGAGGAAAAAGTGGGCGGTTCATATCAAGAAATCCGTTATCATGTAAAGGAAATGATTAAGAAATACAAGGCCGCGTATGCGGCCGGTGGAAGCGAATTTGGGTCATTGGCTTCTATGAAAAACAAAGGTTTGCAAAACATTGTCTATTATTTGTTGCGTGAAAATGAAGAGTATTTGAAGACCATGAAAAAACTATATAAACTTGGTGAGGAAAAAGACCATAAAGGCACATCAGAAACTTTGCAAAAAGTATTGCTTACGGATGGAGGAGCCTCTTATACAGCGACCCTGTCACTCATGTTGGGTGTGCTATTTAAACCCGAGTTGGCGGCTATAATGGCCAATATGCTTGAAGACCCCGAAAAAAGCGTATTAAAAACGAAATCCTGTGCTACATATACTGTTGCTAAAAAATACAAAACCGTTGCTGAACTTCAGAAAGACAACGATAAAGAAGATGTGTTTTTCGACGCGGAATATGATAATACTCCTTATTCTTTAATGAAACCTTATGAAGAAGAACGCAAAAAGATGTTACCGGAACAGTTTTTGGAATATATCAAAATGGTTTTGGTAGAAAAACACGACGCCAATAGAGAAACCGTGGGCGCATTAGCGGAAACCTTGCTTGCAAAAAAGAAGAAAATAGTGCCTGGTAATTATGCTTTGTTGGAATTAAAACAACATGGTGAAAAATCCTTTTATGTGCGCAAACAAAACACTTGGGTAAAAGCCGATGTGAATGAGGAATCTTTCTGCAATTTATCGCCCAATTGTTTTACAAATACGAATAATAAAATGCCTGTATGTGAATCTGCAACTGCAACAGAGGCAAGATTGATGCAAAAAGACATCAAAGCAAATTTGAATCATGAGCGTATTGATACTGTATTGGATTTAACACTAAAAGATATGGAAGATGCCCTTGTTGCACGCGCCAAATATAATATGGAATTGTTGCAAAAAATCACCTGGATAAAGTCCAGTAATGCCAAACAACACAGTATATTTTCTTATATGTTGGGGACACAATTCGTGGAATCAGAGATCACTGAATCACCCTATGCGGAATTGCGAGACCACATATTAGGTCAAGCAGATATTCAGAAAAAATACGCGGATATTTTGCGATTTCGCGAACATTTTTGTCGTGAAGCCATTAAATCAGATACTGTAAGTGAATCTGAGTACTGGCTCTATTGTGTGGACACCAATTCTAAATTATTGCCGAAATTTTTGTTTGAATTAGCATATGATTATGTGGTTGTCCAAGGTGACCATGAAGCAGCGCTGGATCGTATATGCAGACGCCAAGGCAAATTGAGTGAAGACCAGGAATCAATTGTGGATAGATATAGTGGATATGTAATTCGTTATGTTAATTATAATGATGATGAAGGCTTTAATGAGGCTGGATTTAGAATCAGCACTCGCGATATCATGGAAGACCAACAACAAGCACAAATGGATGCAAATATTAATCCTGTTTTTGGGAGAAAAACGCAAACCGGTCACAAAATATTTGAAAACAAAACCACGCAGCATATTTATAATATAGCTGCTGCGATTTGCCAATACACAGGTGTTGATATGGATTTAATAGAGGCCCCCATAATGAGCATTACCAGTGAATTTGTAAAAAACTTGGACAGCCCGGAAGCATATAAGGCAAAACAAGAAAAAGCGGCCAAGAAAAACATCAAAATCGCCGCATACGAAACATACTTGGACCAAAACAAGATTTACTATACTGGTTGTATGACCTTTGTTGCCATTCAATGTGCAATACCTTCTTTTAAACCAAAGAAGACATTTCCTGGATGCATGTTCAGTTTTGCTGGCTATCCATTAGAGGCCGGTGAAGAAGCCACACAGGGTCTCAAATATATTGCATGTGTAATAGAGAATATCAAAAGCACGCTGGAACCCTGGAACAGTATTGGCAATCAAAAACGCGATGTAATTTTACAGCGTTTAATGGAATTGATGACAAAACGCGTTATAATGCACCCTGAAGTGGAGGATATGTTGCGTAGAAAACGCGCCGAGCCTCAAGAAGATGTGTTTATACCAGAGGCCCATGATGTGTCAAAATGGGTGCAATTTCAACCACCCATTATTCCTTTTCAAGTTTCTGTATCGGGTTTATCCCCGGAATTCAAACAAGAATTAGCGGATAGTATGCGCAAGGGACATAAATCTGCACATAACCTTATTGGCACCCTTTATCAGAAGATTATTGCGGCGACATATGGCACAATCGACAGTATTAATAAACAAGTGGCTGTGGCTGGCAAAGAGGCGCTATTGCGTGCTGGGACCATTGTGTTTTTGGAGAATGCTTGTTGCGAAGATAAAGGTCAAGGCCGTGCCCTCGATTTTTTCGGCAAAGTGGATGAAAACATAAACAGATATATTGCCTCTATTGAGTCGAATCAATTATTGTTTCATGATACGAAAATTATTTGCAGAGCACCCTATTTATATCATACAAAAATAGAGGGGCGTATAACACCAGCTGCAAAACAAGGTGATTATAGTGAACAAGACATTTATAGCGCCTTTATTTATTATTGTAAATTAAATAGTGAATTGCCTGTTCCTGATGATTTGGTGGTATTTTATCCAGAAAAACCCCATATAAAAATCAATGATTTGGATGAGTCAATAGAGGCACTGAAAAAAACCGGCCATAATCATGACAGAAAATCATTGGATGATTTGATGCAGATTGTGGCGCGCCGAAATACCATTCAAATACAAATGGATAATGATGCGAAGACCGCGCTGAATGCATTCACCGATATGATGGATTCATTAGAGAAGCCATTGGTAGCACATATTAATAAAGCCATGGAATCCAAAGATCATATAGATGAATTGAAACGATATTTATTAAAGGCCAATCGCAATTTGATGATGATTGTGGAAGCCTTTATGGCGGACTTTGATGGACAGGCGAATTTACAAAGAAAATTGTTGAATCATATGCGCAATATTACTGCATGGAAGACATATAATAAACAATATTTGGCAACTTGTGTGCATGATCTCACAAAGGTTATACCAGCGTTTATGTGTTTTTCTGATAAAATCGGCACATTTAATGAGTCTGTAATGAAACATTGGGATTTATCACAAAAACATAATGCGGAAATATCGGGGTTTTTAACAAATTATTACAATAAATTGAATGGATACCAAAAAGACCCCATTATTTGTCAATTCTTTAGGGACATGGAATCAAAATTGGTGAATTGGAATATGTTTATGCAGCATTTACCTGCAACTTTGATAGATGAAGAAACCGATAAATTGCTTCAAACATATGTATATGTGAGTGTGTATTATGATATCATTGTGGGCTGTGATAATGATGTGTATGCGCGCATGAGTATTAATAAGAAACGCGGAATTAATATTGATGCAATGGATTTTGAAACTCGTGAGGATATTGATGTATTAAGGATGGAGAAACCGGACTTCAAAAAGCGTATATGTGCATTGTTGATGGTGGTCCTGGAAATGGAGATGAAAAACAAGGAAAATATCGATGTTGATTATCAAACTCTATCGGACAAGGTTTTTAAAGCAGGAAAACAAGAGAAGAAAACGATTACAGACCGTTTTGAGGCGATGAGTGCCGATGAGCGAAACACAGAATATATGTTGAAGAAATATAAAATGGGTATGTGGGCAGTGGGTGAAGAAAAAGGTATCTACAAATATGATGCAAAGACCTATGATAAAGAAATGTCGGGGGAATTGGCGGCGGTTACACAATTGGATGTTGCTGACTTGCGTGCACATGATGAGGCAATGGCTGATGCGGCTGCCGATAGAGAAGCATATGATATTAGTGGATTAGATGAAAATTATATGGATGGGGCGTATTATATGGAGGACATGATGGGTGAAAATGACATTTAAAATTAGATATTTTTGACCAAAATATGACAAATAAACATAATAATAACATTAATTATTATGTTTTATGAAAGCTCTATAGTGTATTATTATAATTTAGAAAAACACAGAGATAAATCCAATTTGAGATATATTGGTTGATTTTAATACCAATAAATATTATATAAACATGCCAATTGACCCATCATATAATCTTAATCCAAGCATCGATGGCGCTTATTCTGAAGCTATTTATGCTTTCTTAGCGTCAGGTGGATTCACCATTGAACGCGGATTTGCAAAAATAAACATATATAATACATTAGACCCCTATGTAGATGTCACCGGGTCTATACAAGTAATGATGGGTGTGGATTTATTTAACACTAAATTAGGAAGTTATAATCCTGTAACCGATTCGTATGATACAGATTCGGTAACAATAAGTGCAAGCGATTTTATAAACGGCATTAAAAAAGGCGCACAAATTATATCAACAGGAGCATATTCAACTTTGTACAGTGATTTTACATCATATGTGAAAACATATTTTGGAATCGATGGTGGATTCAGTTCTTTATTTGCAGGTGCATCAGAATTTGCTATTGACGGTTCAAACAATTTTACAAATGAATCGTTTATAAGATTATTAAATGGTGAAACCATGGATGCAAGTGGCCAATACATAAGTGATTTATCAGGGTCTATAACAATCAGTGGCATTAGAGAATTATTATTATGGGCATTGGATTCGAATGCAATGGGAAATCGTGACCCAGCAGTAAAGAATTGGGGTTTAGGTGATGGTTTTGTCGAGGGCGATTTAATCTGGATTCCAGAAGGAACCAAAATAACATTAAATTTGGACATAGAAAGTGAGAAATATAATCCTGTAAACAACATTGGGCCTGATAACGCGGACACATTGAGACAAACAACCACATTTGTTAATGGAAATTTCGCATCTACAACTGATTCAACCACCACAAATATAACAAGAACCGTGAAAGCGCCATTATTGATAAAATTGGTATCATATTCTACAATAGCATCATTGCCCCCTGTGGGTGGAATAGATATATCAGGAGTAACGCCTGGTTCTAATCCAGTTATAACAGCAGGCATCGATTCAAATGTAACAAATACAAATTATATGCCACCACCTCCGCCAGAACCCATTCTTCCTGTGACTCTTTCCAACTTTATTATTCTTGGAACTGGGTCAAGTGCCAGTACTTCTTATGTGACTTCACCCAGTGCCACATGGTCATACAATGGAAACACAACAACATTGTTATCCGCTGCATCTTCGGGCTCTTATTATTATGCAGTTGGCAAAGGTGGCAATACAACTGTTATTAAAAGTTTGGATGGTGGCGTTACTTGGCGTCTTGCGTTAAAATCCCCCTATTCAGTCGCAGCAAATGATGTATTGTTGTTGAATAGAACATTAGTTACATGTGGTTCAGGTGGAAACACACTTGCATATGTATTGGATATATGCGCAGGAAATACTTGGACAACTGTGAATACAGGTTTAACATCCGGCACACAATTATTATATGATGTATCCGCAACCAGGCTATTTGTTGTTGGTGCTGGTTCCAACACAATATCTTTTGCATCCAGTCCAGCAAGCACTTGGTCGGGTCTTGGTAAATATGTGTTTAATGAAGCCACAACAATTTATGGTCCTGCCACTTATACCACTCCCAAAACATGGGTTGCAGTGGGTCAAGGAGGCACATCACTGGCTTACGGAACCAGTGCATCAAATATTGCAACAAATATAACATCACCATTAACATCTGCTGCTGCAGTTGCATGTGGTGCGGATACAAATGGCACACCTGTTTGGGTTGCAGGCGGACAAGGCGCTCACACTTTGGCCTTTAGTAAAAATCCATCCGCGGGTTGGACCGGATTAGGCGCAACTGTTCTATCCACCAATTGCAAAGGCGTTGCATATGGCGTTGACGCAACAGGTTCTCATGTATGGATGGCCGTTGGTTCGGGCACATCACACGCAATGGCTTTTAGCAGAAACCCTGTTACTTCTGCTGGTTGGACAGGACTTGGAAAAACCATTTTTACATCTGGTTATGGCGTTGCATGTGGCAAAGATGCCTCTGGAAATGCGTTATGGATGGCCGCAGGCACAGGAACTGCGCATACTTTGGCATACAGCAGAAATCCCACTGTTGCTGGGTCATGGACCGGATTGGGGAAAACCATATTTTCCACGGTTGGATTCAGTGTAGCGTATGGAACAGATTGCTCTGGTGACCCTATTTGGGTTGCTGCTGGACAGGATGATTTGGGAAACAATAATGCATTGGCATACAGTCGAGACCCTACAAATGCGGCGTCATGGGTTGGTCTTGGTTCTTATGCACTTAGTGTTGGACAAAGTGTGGCATTTGGTACAGATGGTTCAGGCAGCCCCATTTGGCTTGCGTCTGGCAGCGGCATAAGTCCAGTGGCTTATAGCAGAACTCCCACCGTGGCTTCTTCTTGGACAAGTATTACAACAGGTTATCCCTCATCCGCTGGATACAGTGTATCATATGGCACTGACGCAAGTGGTCAGGCTGTTTGGATGGTTGGTCAAATGACCACCAATACAATTATTTATAGTAATTATCCTACTGTTGCTGGTTCATGGGTCAAACCCACTGCCAGTATGTTTTCTATTGTGGGCACCGGTTTTGCACAAGAGCGTTTATCCAAATATATTGCTGGCGGAGTCGGCATTAATAACATGGCTGGTTCATTTGATGGGCAAACATGGTATCCCATTAAATCACCCTTCACCGTGGCGACGCATGATGTGTATTGGAGTAAAGAACAACAATTGTGGGTTGCAGTGGGCGAAGGCACACATACGCTTGCGCACTCTACAAATGGTATAGAATGGGAAGGTCACGGCATTTCGGTGTTTTCTGTTCGCGGTAAAAAAGTCACATATTCCGCAGCGGAAGGCAAATGGTATGCCACTGGTGAAGGCACTTATGCGGCTGCATCAAGTCCAGACGGACATATTTGGACACCCACTGGCACAACCACACCTATTCCAGTGCCGATTGATACAAATGTCATGGTGTTATTGAGTTCTGCATTATCTGGTGTATCATTGACAAATGTTGGAACATCATTTACAGCACCTGTAGGGTCAACTATGTCAACCGAAGACAATATGACTCCATCAATCAATGCTATTGCTTATGATGGTGCTTCAACATATTATGCAGGCGGAACAGGAACAACAAATTTAATACAAAGCACAGACGGCGGGACATCTTGGTATTCAGTTCCATCGCCATTTACTGCATCTGTTACAGATATTATTTATGCAGGAAATGCCCTGGTTGCGGCAGGCACTGGAACAAATACATTGGCATATAATTTGGGGTCAGGGTGGGCGCCAATTTCCACAGGTCAAACCTCGGTTTCACACTTATTTTATGATACCACTTCAAAACTGACATATTCTTGTGGCTCGGGTGCGAATACAATTTCATATTCTGGTAATATTTCCGGCTCATGGACCGGATTAGGTTCATATCTTTTTTCAAATAGCACAAACACTATTTATGGTCCTAACCAAACAGGAGTTAGACGATGGGTTGCAGGCGGTACCGGCGGAAACACATTGGCGTTTAATGGAAACATAAAAGCATTGCCATGGACAGGTAATACCTCAAGCATTTTCAGTGCGCAAACATATGGCGCTGATTTTGGCCTTGATGTATCAGGAAGCACTTTATGGGTTGCTGTTGGTAATGGAGTTGGAAATAGTATTGCATACAGTTTTAATCCAACAACCGCTTCATCATGGAAAGGAATTGGCAGAACAATATTTACTTCATATGGGAAATCTATAAAATATGGCACAGATTGTTGTGGTAATCCTTTATGGATTGCAGGTGGAATGGGAGGCAACACATTGGCATATAGTTATAACCCAACTGTTGCATCTTTTTGGAGACCCATTACAACAACTTTGACCTCAATTGTCAACAGCATTGGTTATGGAAAAGATGGGTCAGGTAACCCTCTTTGGATGGCAGGCGGTTCCGGAACAAATAGGGTTGTATATAGTTATAATCCAACATTGTCTTCTTCATGGACACCGCTCACAAATGCATTAATAACTGATTTTGTGAATTGTATAAAATACGGGACAGATTGTTCTGGAAGCGCTATGTGGGCCATTGGATTAAATGACGGGTCATTAATATATAGTTATACACCTAATGTGAATGCATCTTGGAAAAAGGCGGATGTTGGATATAATGGTTTATCATTGTTTAATTCAATGATTGCATTGGAATATGGCACCGATTGTTCTGGAAACCCATTATGGGTGGCTGGCGGATCTGGCACAACCCATAGAATGATCTATAGTAGAAATCCAACTGTGGCTTCTTCTTGGGTGGGTCTTGGAAATACTTTTGCATCAGTTTGTGGGTCATTAACATATGGAACTGATGCATTAGGCGCACCAATATGGGCTGCAACTGGCCAAAGCACATTATCAAATAATATGTTATACAGTTCCAATCCAACTGTTGCTGCTTCTTGGACCAGAATCACTGGAACATTTTCAACCGCATCCACATTTGCAGTTCAAGAACGCATTCCCAAATATATTGCAGGCGGAACTGGCATTGACAATATGCAGGGTTCTATTGATGGTTTGACATGGTTTAATATAAAATCACCATTTTCAATTGCCACAAATGATGTGTTATATGTATCTGATTATGCTACTTGGGTTGCAGTGGGCGAAGGCCTAAATACATTTGCTTATTCATATGATGGCTTTGTATGGTATGGGTATGGAACATCGGTGTTTGACCTCTATGGCAAATCTATAACATATAATTCTCAAAACATGATGTTGTATGCAACTGGTTACAGTTTGAATGGCGGGTTAACAACAAAGAGTTGCCAAATAATTAATTTATCTCAGTGGAATAATTTGGGACAAACTTATCCTGGATTTGTGCCTTTATCTATATCCAATTTTAATATGTATGGGTCTATATTTGACCCAAGTGCTGCATTTACATTTGATAAATATAATAGTGCTATCACCACATTTGCTGTTGATAATAATACATCAACAATGTATGCTGGTGGTCCTGCCCAATTGAAAGTCGCATCCAGTGTGGATGGAGGCATCACATGGACTGGAATTATGACACCTTTTTCTACATCAGTAAATAACCTGACTGTTGCCGGCAATCAATTGGTTGCGGCTGGCAGTGGAGGCACTTCTGTGGCTTTATACGACGGCACAAATTGGTCTTCAGCAAATACCGGATTAACTGTTGGAAACAATTTATTTTATGATGCATCTTGGTCTCGTATTTATGCAGTGGGAACAGGAGCAAATACATATGCATATTCATCAGTGCCAACGACGGCATCAAGTTGGAAAGGCTTGGGTACTTATGTAAATTCAAATGGAATAAATACAATGAGTGGTCCTTCAAATCCAGTTAATGGACGCATATGGGTTGCCGGTGGTCAAGGTGGCAATTCATTAGCATATAGAGGAAATATTGAATCAGGAACATGGTCAGCAAATACAATATCTGTATTTTCAACATCTGTGTCAAAAATAAAACACGGAGCAGATAAAAATGGAAATTCTTTATGGATGGCAATTGGAACTGGAACAACAAATACAATTGCATATAGCACAAATCCGTCTGATAAGACATCATGGGTTGGACTTGGAAAGACTTTATTTTCAACAACCGCAACTGGAATTGATTATGGTTCAGACCAATCTGGTAATTCTTTATGGATAATTGCTGGAAATGGACCAAATAAATTTGCATACAGTTATGATCCAACAAATATAAGTTCATGGGTGCCACTAAATCCAAATACATTTGCATCGTATGCTCAAACAATAGCATATGGAAAAGATAGTGACGGAAGTCCAATTTGGTTGGCAGGCGGAAGTGGAACCTATATGGTTGCGTATAGCAAAACGCCAACGATTGCATCATCTTGGCTGGAAATTCCAAGCGCCAGTTTATTTTTGGCGCCATGTGGCACATTAAAATATGGCACAGATTGTTCTGGAAATCATATGTGGATTGCTGGAACAGCTACAACAACAGCAAACACATTTGCTTACAGTAAAACTCCAACAATTGCAAATTCGTGGGTTGGAATGGGAAATACCTTATTTTCAACTTGCGTTCAAGGAATTGAATTTGGCACTGATGGGTCTGGTGTTCCTTTATGGATAATAAGTGGTCAAGGAACAACAAATACAATGGCTTTTAGTTATAATCCAACAGTTTCGTGGACAGGCCTGGGTAAAACAACATTTTCAACTTCATGTATTGGATTAACATATGGTGTAAATGCATCTGGAAATGCAATATGGGCAGCTGCTGGACAAGGCACAAGTACAAATGCATACAGTTACAATCCAACATCAGCTGCGAATTGGACAATGTTACCAAATACTTTCACTTCTTGGTCCAATACAATGGTCCAAGAGCAAATTCCAAAATATATTGTTGGCGGAAATGGTGTAAATAATATGAGTGGCTCGATTGATGGACAAACATGGTTTTATATTAAATCTCCCTTTACAATTGCCACAAATGATGTATTTTACAGCTCTCAACAAAGCCGTTGGGTGGCCGTTGGCGAAGGAGGAAATACATTGGCTTATTCAAACAATGGAATTACTTGGACTGGAATTAGTTTGTTTTCTGTTCGTGGTAAAAAAGTTTCCTTTGATATTTCTACAAATAAATGGTATGCTATTGGTGAAGGTGTTTCTACAATGGCAAGAAGTGATGATGGAATGTTTTGGACAAATTATTCAATTCCTGATATAATGTTAATTGGTTCAAGTTCAACATCCAAATCATTTATGAAATCAAAAAATGATATTTCATTTACATATACATGGGTTGGTCAAAACTTGTTTACAGTGGGTCGCTCAATTGCATATAACGGTGCGTCCACTTATTATGCAGTTGGTGATGGCGCAAGCACCATGCAAACCAGCACAGATAATGGAAATACTTGGTCTTCTGTAACATCACCTTTTACCACATCAGGCAGAGATATTATATATGCAGGTTCTCAACTAGTTGCATGCGGGTCTGGCACAAATACAATGGCATATTATAATGGAACTATTTGGACGCCAGTGGATACAGGATTAACAACAGGCTTGCGACTTTATTATGAACCAAATATTCCCAGAATTTATGCATTGGGTCAAGGAGCAAATACAATGTCTTTTGCATCATCCGTGTCTGGCACATGGACTGGATTAACAAATTATGTGTATAAAAATGGTGTAAATGCCATGCATGGTCCTGCGATTTATACAACACTGAGAAAGTTAATATCAGTTGGAAGTTATTCAAGCAATTATGTTCAGTATAGCACAAATATTACAACCAATACAGCATTAACAGTTCCTTTAATAACTTACGGATGGTGTATAACTCATGGAATGGATGGTTCGTATAATCCCCTATGGGTTATTGGTGGAATTGGAGGATTAATACTAAGTTATAATGGATTAAATTATTTTCAGCCCGCAAATCAACCGGATGTTGGTGGGCGCGTATTATGTTGTAAATTTGGAACAGATGATTTGGGAAATAATTTATGGGTTGCTGGTGGATTATATGGACGCCTATGGTACAGCACAAATGGATATAATTGGTTTCAATCAACTGGTGTTTCACCTGGCGGTGAAGTTGATTCACTTGATTTTGGTTATGATAGTTCTGGAAATCCATTATGGATTGCATGCGCATCTGGAAGTCCAAATCCACCAACAAATGCACTTTTGTATAGTCGAGATGGAAAAACATGGACAGGACTTGGATCAACAGTTTTAATTCGCGGAAGAGGAGTTGCATATGGATTTGACAGTTCAGGAATACCAATGTGGGTTGCTGGTGGTTCAAGATTTACTGGAGGAACTGGAAGTTACCCGTTTGTTCCACTTGCTTATAGTTATGATGGAATTAATTGGACATATTCAACAACAACTGTATTTGCTGATTCTCCACCAAATATTTTTAATATTATTTTCAGTACATATAATGGTAAAGGCTTTTGGATGGCAACGTCATCCAAATCTACTACTCATATTGCATACAGCTACGATGGTAGAAATTGGACTTCAATAGGAGCAATGGATGGAAATTCGGGTGCACCAAATTCATTGTATTACGGAATTGACAATAGTGGAAATGCATTTTGGATAACACAAAAAGGAAATTCAGCAAGACGTACATATAATCCAACGACCGCAGTGAATACATGGTCAGCAATATCAGTCAACACAACAAATGGCTACGCAACAGAAATTTATCCCAAATATATTGTTGGTGGCACTGGTGTTAATAGCATGAAGGGTTCTTTTGATGGACTTACTTGGTATTATATTCAAAGTCCATTCACATCCGCAACAAATGATGTTTATTGGTCTCAATCCCAACAAATATGGGTTGCAGTTGGTGAAGGCACAAACACTATTGCATATTCCACTGATGGTTTGAAATGGATTGGATTTGGCACAAGCATTTTCTCTGTTCGAGGCAATAAAATATCATTCAGCGCAACACAAAATATGTGGTTTGTTTCTGGTGAGGGTACAAACACGCTTGCTATGAGTCATAATGGAAAGGCATGGCTGCCTATAACTTCCACTGCTGGTTATGTGGACATTAGTGGCATTGGCTTGTATGTTAAATAAAATAAGAAAACCAAGGTCATCAATGTTGGTTTCATTTTCAATGGAGTAATCAAAAACACAAATAAAATAATTATTATTCATTATTATTTTATTTTTTTGGAAATGAAGATTTAATATTTTGTATATATGTTTTTTCAAGAATCTCTATCAGACATTTTGAAAAAACCTTGTAAACATGGATTTTTAAAAAGGTAAAACAAAGATTTTGAGAATTTACTATAATATTTTTAACAATCTCTATCGGACCTCTTGGAAAAAACCTTGTAAACATGGATTTTTAAAAAGGTAAAACAAAGATTTTATAAATTTATATGCATTTTTTGAATCTCTATCGGACCTCTTGGAAAAAACCTTGTAAACATGGATTTTTAAAAAGGTAAAACACCGAAGGCAGTCCGTTAGAACTGACCAAGGAAATCGCATAGCGATTTCCGAGTGCAAAGCCCCGGTCTCACCGGGGCGAGCCCTTTGGGCTGGATGCCAACTTTGTTGGCATCTGTTGCGGCCTTGAGAAGATTTCATAAAACCCCCAAAAACCCAAAAAAAATTTTTTTTTTGCCTTGTAGTAAAGGTTTTTCATTTAACATGTAATTTGTATTATATCATCGCTGTCTTTATCGTACATAAAATATAATTGGACACAACCACTTGTAATACACAATTTACCTGAATAGTTTCTCATATATGTCTGAAACATATAATATGTATCACCCTTTGTTTTCACATACTCAATAGTTCCAGGAACGCTAATATAATTACTATCAATAATGTTGGACTGATGTTCTGTGATTTCGTGAAACATGCCTGCATCAATGTCGATAGAGGGATGCAATAATGCTGGGGTTTTTATGTATTTTTCTTGTAAAACCAATAAGTGCCTGGTTTTCTGCAAGATTTTATGTTTTATTGAAGAATCTCTATCGCGGGTGCCTAATAAACTTTGCATTTGCGACCTCAACGCAAAGTTTTCGAGTTCGATGTTGCCAATCTTTGCTTCCAATAAAGCCAATTTGGTTTCTATATTCATTGTTTTAGGGTTTGTTTATAGGTTGTTGATGTATAATTATTAATCAATTCACATAAAAATAAAAAATAGGTTCAATTTTCTAAGGAAACCTACGGTTTCCTTAAGATCCTTCCCTTATGTGCGAGCGAAGCGAGCACATATTAAATAGGCATTAAATAAAAATTATGATTAGTATAAGAAAATGTTTTAATTAATGTGCTCGCTTCGCTCGCACATAAGGGAAGGATCTTAAGGAAACCGTAGGTTTCCTTAGAAAATTGAACACCATTTTTCCCCTTCATATTGTTAAGATAAAAACAAATCAATTATCTTAACACCAATAGAATTATCTTTACAACAACAATAATGCAATCGAATTATTACGAATCCAATAAAGGCAACATCCGATTTTCATTTGTTGATGATCCTGCACATATCTTTGTTTATAACTGTGCAAAACCGGTATCACATAAAGTGGTATTTATGAAAGACCATACAAACCAAATATGGGAAGAACGCGAATACAAGGGTGATGGTGTGTTTGGTGGCATGAACTATTTCGAACTGCTTACAAAAAATAATATGTCAGATGTTTGCTACAAACGATTGACATGCACCCCTGCTGAAATGGGTATAAAATTAATGCTTGGAAAATCAAAACTTGTGAAAAAAGTAAATGGAAAAATAGTGGAGGTGGAACTGAAATATCCGGAATTGTGTATTGAAGATGAAAGACTGTGGAAAAATCGCAAACCGACAATGGCATTGGGCGAAGCCCTGAATTATACACCCTGTGTGGAAGAATGTGAATGTGATTATTGCTTGGAATGCTGCGAATAAATGAAGAGGCAAATTTAAAAAAAAGGAAGGGTCATAGGGGAACCATTGGTTCCCCTAAAAATTGAATCCCTTTTTTTCCAACCTGCAAAAATCAAATATCAAAACAACAATTCATCAAATCTTATACAATGTTTTATGTATTTTATGTCGATCACGAAGCCCAAGAGGTAAAAAATGTGGGCTTTGTAAGCAATGAGAGAAATGCCATAAAGATTGCCCTTCACCATATTTATATGCTTAAGTTAATTAATTTAAGTTTATGCACAAGAAACAATCTGAGAAGCATATGGGGGCCATTTGACCATTTTACTTTATCTCATGAAGGCATTTTTGAATTGGCTTTACAACATATTGATACAATGTATTTATGTATGGAATTTTATAATACTGTGAAAAAAAACGAATCTTCATATATTATTATGGATAGGGTGGAATTGATTGATTAAAAAAAAGGATAAAGGTTTACACAAAAAATCCAATAAAAATTGAACAGATTTTTTCACAAACAATCAACAATTAATAACATTCAATACAATTAATAATGTCATATTCAACCACTCTCTATTTCTCTGATTCAAAAGCGCAACGCCGTATTGAAAATGCGCTCAGTATAAAATTCAATAACCTTTCCATTTTCGAAAACGATAAATACAAATTAATAATAAACCATGATAGTATACTTGTTGAGTTTCACGAATATTGTGCAACCTTTATGTTATCAATTTTAAATGCAATAAATGATGCTTTATTGCTTGATATAAAATCTTATGAAATAACTGATGAAAATACAAATGAAATAATCAGTATTATGAATGAGGAAACAATTGTTATTCCAGAAAACCACATACATGATATGATGTTGGAAATATTTCATTTTAAGTTTTCATTTAAAAGCGTTACTGCGGATACATATGACCGCAATAATTCGGCGCTTATAACTTTTCATGATTGTGATGTATTAAAAACAGAGACTGATGATATTCGTGTTGGAAAATGCGACTATATAAAATTTCATGTAAAACTGAATGTATTCTGGGCAAGTAACAGTATGTTTAAGCCTATACTATAAATAAAGGATGTAAATTTATTCATAATAAATGTTTTTTTTACCAATGAAATATATAATGTCACAACGCTGTCCAAAAGGCACAAAAAGATATGCCCCTGTTGGACCTGATTGCTATACACAAGATTATATTGATGCTTGGCAGAGCAGCAGAAGAGACCTTAAAAAAACTCAAAAAATAAAGCCTTTAGTTCAAATACCCAAAGAACCAACACCTAAGGAACCAACACCCAAAGAACCAACACCTAAGGAACCAACACCCAAGGAACCAACATCTAAGGAACCTCTGCAAACACCTATTGCTGTGGATGCAAATGGACGCTGCCCTAAAGGCACAAAAAAATATGCTCCTGTTGGACCTGGTTGTTATACACAAGCCTTTATTGAGGAATGGCAGAATAGTAAAAGAGACAAGAGTAAAAGAAAAGACCAAAAAGGTAAAAAAGACCAGAAAAAAAATATAACACAAAAAATAAAGACACCAGAAAAAATAGAACCTGAAAAATTGCATAGAGACAACACCAATAACAAACCTATTACCATGTCCGATAAAAAACTCATTGCAACCTTTGTTTTACAAGGCAAAACCTTTTTGGAAACACTAACTGAGGAACAACTCAGCAAGATGGTTCTCAAGGCCAATAAAGCCTATCATACAGAAGCCAATCCACTTATGTCTGATGCTCAATATGATGTGTTGCGAGCCTTTATTGAAGAACGTTTTCCAGATAATACCGCCATTATGCAAATCGGCGCTCCAGTAAAGGCCAAAGACAAGGTCACCTTGCCATACAATATGCCCTCTATGGACAAAATCAAACCTGATAAAGGAACTTTGGACACATGGATTTCCAAATATGGGGGGCCCTATGTTATTTCATGTAAATTGGATGGAGTCAGTGGTATGTATGACACCACTGGATCCGCACCCAAATTATATACTCGCGGCGATGGCTCTATTGGACAAGATATTTCACATTTAATTAAATCGTTAAAACTGCCACAACATAATGGCGCAGTGGTTCGCGGAGAGTTTATTATGACAAAGGCTGTGTTTGCGGACAAATATGCAACACAATATGCTAATGCCAGGAATTTGGTGGCCGGTTTTGTAAATTCAAAGACCCTCGATAAAACCGTGCACGATATTAAGTTTGTATGTTATGAAGTTATAAAACCGGAAATGCCACCTGAAGACCAAATGCGTTATATTGCATCTCTTGGACACGAGGTTGTGCAGCATACCTCTGTTGCAACCTTATCACAAACCTATTTGATGGATACTTTGCTTGCATGGCGCGCCAGTTCCGCATTTGAAATGGATGGTATTATTGTTGCTGATAACCATGTGTATCCCAGAACAAAGAAAAACCCTGAACATGCATTTGCATTTAAAATGGTAATAGAGGACCAACAATCTGTTTCGAATGTTATCGCAGTTCATTGGAAAGCCAGTCAAGATGGTTATTTGAAACCCCGCATTCAAGTGGAACCAGTGCGAATTGGTGGTGTTACAATCGAATATGCAACCGGCTTTAATGCGAAATTTATCAAAGATAATAAAATCGGACCAGGCGCCGTTGTGCAAATTATCCGTTCTGGTGATGTAATTCCCTATATTCAATCTGTCGTAAGCCCCGCGACAGAGGCTTCTATGCCAACCACAGATTATGTATGGAATGCCACTGGGGTGGATATTGTGGTGGCCGATTTGGCTAATGATCCCGAAGTGAAATCGAAGAATATTGTGGGGTTTTTCAACGATTTGGATGTAGAGGGTCTTGGTGCAGGAAATGTGAAACGGCTTATAGAAGCAGGATTTGATTCAGTGCCGAAAATCCTGCAGATGAGCAAGGCGGATTTTGGCAAGGTAGATGGATTCAAAGACCGCATGGCTGAAAAGGTGCACACAGCACTAAAGGCAAGAATGGAAACAGTGACTTTGGTGCAATTAATGGCGGCATCGAATAAATTTGGTCGTGGAATGGGCATTAAAGTCATTACACCTTTGTTGGAATCTCATCCCAACTTTTTGACAAATAGTGACGATAGAGCCACAAAATTAGCGCAATTAAATGCTGCTGGAATACACAAAAATGCAGAGACCTTTATTGATAGCATCGAACCATTTACCCATTTTTTAAAGGAATGCGGACTTGAAAATAAATTGCATGAAACTCCCAAAGAAAAACCCCAAATAAAGGTAACAACACATGCCTTGAATGGCAAGTCGGTGGTTATGACAAAAGTGCGTGATCAAGAAATCATTGAATTTTTACCCTCTGTTGGCGCTACATTAGAGGATGGGATTAAAGCTAATACTGTTGCGCTTGTTGTAAAAGACACAAGCGACGAGACCAATAAAACCAGAGATGCGAAGAAGAAGGGCGTGCCAATTATGAGTGTTGGTGAATTTAAAGAGATGTACTTTGACAAGAAAAACACCAACAATAACAACACAACAAATAAAGATTTTCAAGAATTGGTGGGCAAATCGGTAGTAATGACCAAAGTAAGAGACCAAACTATCAATGATTTTTTAACCTCAATTGGATCCATGTTGGAAGATGGCATAAAAGCCAATACTGTGGTGCTTATTGTAAAAGATAAGAATGATGAAACAGCCAAAACAAAGGATGCGAAGAAAAAGGGAATACCAATTATGACTGTTGCTGAATTTAAAGATAAATATATGTGAAACTTAAAAAGGAAAGAAAAATACAAAGGAAGGATCTTAAGGAAACCATGGGTTTCCTTAAAAAATTGAAACCTTTTTCCAAAAAACATCATTAAGTTAATAAAACACAAATTATTAACTTAATAAAAAACACAAATTATTAACTTAACCAACTATGGAACTGATTACCCATATAAAGACCGATGCATCCGCATTGATTTCGATTCCAATTATCGACAATGATATGCTTACACTGATCAATGTATGTGTATTACAAAATCGCGAAAAACTCATAAAACGCCCAGAAATCACTGTTTTCGGCAAACCATGCAAACAACCGCGTGATGTAGGCTTCTTCTCCAATGACTCCGCCGGATACAAATATAGCGGCAAAACAATGCATGCACAACCTTTATCGCCTGAATTACTTAAATTATTAAATGATGTGAATACAATGCTCCACACTGATTTTAATGCAATATTGATAAATGCATATGTGGATGGCAATGACTGTGTTGGCAAACACAGCGACGACGAATCTGGATTATCAAATGGCATAGTTGCATGTATCTCTGTTGGCGCTGTGCGCAAGTTTCGTATCAGAAACAAAACCGATAATCAAATTGTGGCAGATGTGCCAACAACCCCCAATTATATTCTTATTATGAATGGCGATTTTCAGAAGGAATTCACGCATGAAATCCCGGTGGAAAAAAAAGTGAAAAACGAACGCATATCATTGACTTTTCGCAAACATGCTGTATAACCTTGTATGTATTTTTCTGTAATTAATTATTATTGTTATTATTTTTTATTTGTTTTTTATGATTTATTATAATATATGGAACAAGCAATTGCTGAATGGGCTGATATACAAAATATTGTTGTTGATAAACAATTTAACAAGTTTGCACTGGAAACACTTGGCGCAAATGAAGAAGATATATGTGAATTGTTTGACCCTGCCAAATGTGAAAAAACTATGCATTGTATATTGTATAAGCCAGATAAATGTGTTGGTGAAAAAAGAAAATACTTATTGCATGAACCAAATATTTATTTAACATCTAAATCTGGATTGTCATTTATTGTTTTGGATAGTATGTATTTGAGTAAAATTCAATTAACAACAAACAAAATAGATATTTATTATTGCATGGTTAAATCAATTCAATCTGACAATATTTATGTATTGTTTTCATCAGGAATAGTATTGACCTATGATGAATTGTATAACAATAAAGAATTGAATGATGGACTGAATTTACTTATTGCAAAATTAACAAGTCATAAAAATAAAAAAATTATATTGGGCGGGCATTCAATGGGGTGTGTACTTGCATTATATACAGGATATAAAATGCAATCATTTTCAGGTATGATTGTTGGAACAGCAGGCGCAAAATGGATTGCAAATGGAGTGAATTTCACAAATCAGCCAAATATTAAAATTTTCATCAGTGGAGAATTACGACACAATAAAAAAAAGGATTCAATGTTTTTGGATTGTTTTATTAATGAAGGTGACGCTGATTTACAATCATATAATCCTGTAAATGTTATTTACTTGGACACAGAAGATGGGACACCACATGAAATTCCATATGATATGATAAATTACAATGTGGTTTTTCCTGAAAAAACAACAACTCAATGTAAAAAATTTCATCAATGGAATTATTATTTTAATATTTTACGCAAACTTTATCCTGTGACGCCTGCGCGAATTTCAAGAATAAGAAAAACGAAAAAATCAATAACACAATATAATAAACGCAAATCTCTAATGCAAAGTTTTACCAGATACAAGAAATAATTCAAAATATAAATTTATGCAATAGTTATCATACATCTGTTTTTCACACTTGCTTCACACACTTTATAGAAAGATTCTTCATGTTCATAAACAAATTCCTTCACTGATTTCAATTCAATAAAATCCTTTACAGTATCAAACAAAGTTATCATATCCAACGCATCACCAGCAGTATAATATCCGTCACAGTTGGATTTATAACATAAAGAATAAAGACCGCCCAAATCACAATAATTTAGTGCATCAATGTAGGTACATTGCTCTGGATGATACCCAAATGCCTCTATTTTACTTACAAATGATGATACCATTTCTCTCTCATCCAAATTTTCAAATATTCTCAATGCTTTTTCATAAAAATCATTGTGTTCTTTATCGTCTAATGCATCACGGTTTGCTATAAGATATGCTTTTGATGCAATAATCATATGCTTTCTAACAGTGTCCCAAAAACTGTAGGAACAACAAGCACTCGCGTCTTTTGTATAAAAATCGACTCCCATTTTAATAAATAATTATGTCTTTGTTTATTTGTCTCTGATACGGTTTTACAAAATCAATTTTTATACAAAAGGCGCCAATAAATTATGTTGTATTGTTGGGTTATCATTCCACATATTTGAGTATGTATTATATTTAATTAAATACAATTTGAGACAAACATAGACACAAATAATTGCAAACATGGATTTAATTGCATTATTTTTGTTTGTTAAGGTTTCTACATACATGGGCAATAGAGGTTCTTTATTTATCATAATAATAAATAATATTATTATTATGTAATTGTATTTCTAATTTGTTATTAAAAATTGATTTTAGATATGTATTTATCTTTAAAAAATAAAGAATAATAAAAATGACAACACAATTATACGCACATCAACAAATTGCCATTGACACAGTGGTTAACGAAAAATTCGCTTCAGGCGTTATACAATATGCAACTGGTTCCGGCAAATCCATCATTGGGTTTAATATTGTGAATAAATATCATGAATTACATCCCGATAAATATGTGTTTTGGATATGTGAACACAAATTTATATTGAAGGAGCATTTTTCCAATAATAAACACATCAATAATAGTATGATAATAAATTACAGCGATGATATAAAACCGACTGATTGGCCATCATTAGTAAATCAAACAAAGATTTGGCGAAAACCCGCATTAGTTGTTGTAAATAGAGCATTTTTAACAATGAATAAAAAATATGAATTATTGAAAATCCATATTGGACTTGTAATACATGATGAATGTCATAGTATATCATCTGAGACCACCCGCGAATTTTATGCATGGTTGCCTGCAGATTGCAAGAAAATCGGATTATCTGCAACACCCCTCTATTGTTATGAACCATTTACGCGTAAAATATGCGAATTTACTATTGTGGATGCAATTAAAAATAATATTGTTGCAAAACCATTGATTGTGTGTGCAAAATCAGAGCAGCAAATAACAATGGAGGACAAATTGGGCATTATCCATAATTATTTGCATGAACACTCTGTGCATAAAAAGATGATTATTTGGTGTGGCACTATTAAACATACAAATGAAATTTTGGAACTTTGGAAAAGATTATATAGTAATGAATTTGCTTGTTATATAAGTCACAGCGGCATAAAAAACAATGATGATGTATTATTTAATGAGGCCGATAATAATGCAATATTGTTTTGTGCATGTGGGCATCATGAAGCATCGGATTTTCGCAATTTGGATGGTTGTGCTTTATTGGATGGTGTGAAAATCAGAACAGATAAATTATTTGTGCAATGTTTGGGGCGTGTTATTAGAAAAGCCCCCAATAAAATATATGGATGGATTCTGGATTTCGACGCGAAAAATACCAAACAATTATGTGATATGTTGATGAGTTTTGTGACAAAATCGAATTGGAGATTTGTGCAAACAACCCATAATAAAGACCATATTCAATTGCATTGTATCAGCATTGAATTGGATGCGGATATTATACAAAAACCGCTATCCAATGAATTATGTATGCAGCATTTTATAAGACCATGCCCAAATACAGCAAATTATATGCAAAGATTGCATCAAGAAATGACGATGATAAATCGCAAAAATTTGGCAAATTATTTATTGAAAGCAGTTCAAATACGCGATTTATGTCAAGATCGAATATTTATTACACGCGGGTCATGTGGGTCATCATTAGTATGTTATTTGTTGGGGTTGACGCATGTGGATCCAGTTAAATATAATGTGAATTTTGCGCGATTTTTGCATGAAGGACGCAGTGGATTACCTGATATTGATTTTGATTTCGCTTATAATATACGCGATGATGTATTTGTCAAAATAAATACACATTTTGATAATGTCGCACGCATCAGTTGTGATGTAAAATGGTGTGAACGATCTGCTACACGCGAAGCAATTCGACGCATTGGCTTTAATAAACAAATGGATAATAGAGAATTGTCGATTTTATTGAGATCTTTATCGAACTATCAAAAAACCATGGTTGAACAAATCAAAAAATCATTGATTGGGCAAAAACGCACAACTATGTTGCATGTTGGTGGTATTATATTTGACCAAACCACGAATCTTAATGACAAAAAAAAAGGATTAATGAACATTTCAAATGAGACCAAACAGAGCCTTGGTGAAAAACACATATTTAAAGTGGATATTTTATCCAGTCGCGGATTGGCTGTTTTACGAAGTGTATATCCATCCTATATAAATAATAATTTTGTGGATTTTGTGCCATGTGAAAAAACATTTGAATTATTAGCATCCGGTGATAATATTGGACTAATATTGGCAGAATCAGTGTTGATGAAACGCGCGTTTTTAAAATATAGACCGCGAGATATTGAGTCAATTGCCCGCTGTTTGGCCATTGTAAGACCCTTGGCAAAAATGTCGCGTGAATATATTGATAAGGATCAAACAGTGGTATATGATGATGATGTTATTGATTATATAAAAACCATAATGGATTGTGATGACTCTGTTGCGGATAATATACGCAGACAAATTGCGAAAAATGATGTGATGGCATTACAAGCATTTCTAAGTCAATTAAAATACAAAGTGCCACGAGAAGAAATCATGTTTCATATAAAACTTATTTCAAGAATCACAGAGTATGGATTTTGCAAAGCACATGCATTATCATATGCAATGTTGGTTTATCAATTGGCTTATGCAAAAGTTCATGAACCATTGCGATTTTGGAAAGGCGCAATAGAGCATGCAGATTCTTCATATGCGCCATGGGTACATATGATAGAGGCAGTGCTGAATGGTGTGAATTTAAAAGATGAATCATTGATGCGTAATAATATGTCCATTTATAGTCAAGTGCGACAAAGACATAATATAGAACATATGAAATCTCTGTGTGAAAAACAACAATTAGCACAATATGGATATTGGTTGTCTTTGTTGGATGGAGAATATTTTCCTGGTTGTTATTTGAATGAGTTGACAGGAGGAATTTATAAATTTCGCGGAATTGTGGCTGCTTTCAGAACACCAAATACATTGATAAAACAGAATAAAATGGGATTTTATTTGGGAGTGGGTCCACATAAGTATTTGGATATTGTTATGCCCAATATTCACTATAATAAAGGCATTGTA